>Ga0207676_10004318_pt1 | contig 10052 bp, 9 predicted proteins | sample KBSSwiS72_FD_184307 | JGI IMG/M metagenome (GOLD analysis project Ga0207676, IMG submission 184307) | Switchgrass rhizosphere microbial communities from Kellogg Biological Station, Michigan, USA - KBS Switchgrass S7-2 (SPAdes) (version 2) | ecosystem: Host-associated > Plants > Roots >... | reverse complement strand
TCAGAAACAGACTTGCCAATCGCGGACATCGCACTGCGGACCGGCTTTGCAAGCCAGAGTCATTTCACTACTACTTTTCGCCGGCTGGTCTGGACGACGCCAAAAGGTTTCAGGGATACGCTGTAGGTGAGAAACAGTGAGGTCACTCAATTGAAGAAGCAGGAAATAAACAAGGTGGAAACGCCTACCGGACTCAGCCAGGATGCAGTCGCAGAGATATCCGGTGGCCTTCGGCAACTGCTGGCGGATGTGTTCGTGCTTTATGTTAAGACGAAAAACTTTCATTGGCACATGAGCGGTCCACACTTCCGTGATTACCATCTTTTATTGGACGAACACGCGTCGCAAATCTTTGCGATGACGGACGAGATTGCCGAGCGGACTCGTAAGATCGGCGGGACGACGCTCCATTCCATCGACGACATCACGCGACACCAGCGTCTGAAAGACAACGACGCCGTAAAGTTCGGTCCGAAAGAAATGCTGGCAGAGTTGTGCGTCGATAATCAGCATCTCACGCGGTACTTACGTTCCGCTCATGTGCTTTGCGAACAGCACCGTGATATCGCCACGGCGAGTTTGATCGAGACATGGGTAGACGAGGCCGAGCGCCGGACATGGTTCTTATCAGAGGTTGTGGGCGATTAGACTCGCGGTTGGGCCATAAAGTCAGTACCACAATCTGGTTAGGTGGACCCCTCACGAAAGTGGTAGTTAGATACAATCAAATCTCGTGATGTAGTCGATGCTTCTTCTCGCTTATAATCCCTTATCTTCAATCATTGAGATAAAAACCCGAACGGGAGTCTTCCTGGCCTATAGATTTTGTCGATTCGTTTACTCCCTCGAGTTACTCAATAAACTTTTTGCAAGGAGAAAGAAATCATGGCTCAAATATCAGATGGTGTTACAAGGAATGTCGTTCTCGTTCATGGCGGTTTTGTGGACGGCTCTGGCTGGGAAGACGTGTACGAAATACTTAAGGGCGACGGGTATAACGTAAGCGTTGTTCAGAATCCAACAATATCGCTGGCTGGCGACGTCGCCGCAACGCGAGCAGTGCTCGATGGCCAGGATGGTCCGGCCGTTCTCGTAGGTCATTCATATGGCGGAGTTGTTATTACCGAAGCCGGACACCATCCAAATGTTGACACTTTGGTTTACATTACGGCTTTCGCCCCGGATGCCGGGGAATCAGTCGGGACGCTGATCGCCAATCCGGCGCCGGGTGCGCCCGTGCCGCCGATTCTACCGCCGGTTGACGGCTTTCTCATGCTGGATAAAGCAAAATTTGCGGAATCATTCGCGGGAGATGTACCGCCCGAAAAAGCTGAGTTCATGGCGAACTCACAGGTGCCCTGGGGATTGGATGCCCTCAATGGACCCATTAGCACGCCTGCGTGGAAGACCAAGCCGAGTTGGTATCTGATTGTGACTGAAGACAAGATGATTCCGCTGCCGGCACAACAATTTATGTCGCAACGCGCCGGTTCAACTGTCAAGGAGGTCGGTGGCAGCCACGCCATCTACGTATCTAATCCTCAGGCCGTAGCCGACATTATTGAAGGAGCCGCAAGCAATAGCACAAAAACCAAAGCGCAAACGTCCTAACAACTCTGTAAAGCGATTCATTGTTCGACACTCAGGAGCACATACCTTATGGTGTTAGACTATCGGAAAACGATCAGTCGCTTCGCGGCGAGGCGTAACGACGCGGGATGAGTCATCGAGAAGCGTGATTAGTCAAAGGAGGCGCAGATTTGGTTTTGAAAGACGTTTCCCTCAATCGTCAAAGCGGGGCCTCGGCGGTGAGTCTGAATTCGTCACGGGCTGGCGGCAGTGTGAATACGGGCAATTTCGTATTTGTTCGAAAACGCAAATGAACTGTTCAAAGGGCGGTGTTGCAAAACTTCAGGGTCGCGGGTTCGAATCACATCACATGATCCCTATACCACTGTGAACCTCTCGCTCTCTAGCTCACAAGACTTGACTCTTGATCAAGTTTCACGTCGTCGGACATTGCCTCTTTGTATCCGGCTTCGACTGCCTGTTCCACGGCTCTTGCAAAGTCAATCAGATCTTCATCCGTGTGATTAATATAGATCTGCGCAGTGGTTTTGGGATCTTTATGACCGAGTGCGTTGGCGATGTCGAGGAGATCGATCATCTTCTTGACTCGCGTTCCGGGCGTGTGCCTCAAGTCGTGGAAGTGTAGGCCGACATGAGTAAGACCGGCATCGTCCAGCGCGCCTGCCCATGCAGTGCGGACGTTGCTGGTTATTCCGAATACTAAGTCAGCGGGTGGTTGTTTACCACGCTGAACTTTGAAAGCTTTTGGGGGTGGGTTCTTGATTACATCTAAAAGTGCTTCTCGGACTCGTGGCGTCATCTTGGCGTTACGAGTCTGCTTGTCGCCGCCGAGGTCTTTATAGTTGAGCAATCCGTAGATGGTGCCAGAGCCAGTAAAATCTATTTGAGCCTTTCTTAGTTTTATCAATTCGCCGAAGCGCGCGCCGGTATCGACAGCGACAATGATGAGTGCTCGCAAGTGTCTGCGATCTTCAGTCTGACACGCTCGGAGTAGTTTGATCTCCTGGTTAAAGGTCAGAAAAAGATTTCGTTTCTTCCGATCGCTGGCTTTGATCACTTCGTTCTTTCTGGCAAACGCGAAGGGGTTTTCGTCAAGCCATTTATTGCGTACGGCCTCATTCAACATAGCTTTAAGGGTGTTCAGTTCACGGGCAACGGTTGCAGGCTTGATGTTAACTTCGGTGTTGTTTGGTCCCCTTCGGGTGCTGCGAAGTCGGTGCGATCGATATCTTTTTAGGTCAGCGACCGAAAGGTCCTTGAGCTTCCTACCCGCGAAGAATTGTCTGAAATGTTTGATGTGTGATTTGTATGTGGCTGGTTCTTGCACGCCCGAATTAGTTTTTTCGCCTTCTTCGTTGTGTTCAGCCTGCACGTAGATTTCGGTCTCGCAATAGTCAGCTAAGTGAGCAAAGGTTACGACTTTGTTTTTGACGGCTTTGGGGCCACGTTTCTCGAGGTCCTTGCGCAGCTGTCGGATTGCTTCTCTGGCTAAGCTTTCTTTTTTACGTTCGCGGTGGGCGAACTTTCGTTTACCGTTCTCGTCGTAGTAAGCGAGCACTCCATCAAAAACGATCCTGCCGTTACGTTTACGTTTGTAGACACCTTCTGTGTAGTTTCTCATCGAAGTTCTCTCGGGGTTGAAATTAACTGGTGTTGAGGAGCGGTGGAGGGTGGAGGAGAGCTAATGCAACTATAGCACAGCAGCAAACGGAAGGGAGCTGTTGAGTTTGTGTGTTTTTGTGCGGGTATTTGTGCGGGTGGACCACAAAATATGCTAAAATGCGCAGTATTCCGAAGAGTTTTGAGGGTAGAGCGGATCGTTGACACGGTAGGGGTCTGGGGTTCAAATCCCCACGCGCCTACCATTTTTATTGGCTATTTCACCATTTTCGTCCCGCCCTTCATTTGCTGCCGCAGGTTTCTGGGCAACCCCGGTCGTCGAGGATCTTCTTTACGTCCTCTGCTCTTTTCACCACGTATCGGTCCGTGGCGATGACATAAGGGGCTTGCTGTTGACCTGAACTTTCCAGTCGAACGCAGGACATGGATCAGTCTCTTGCTGCAAATCGCAGCGGCGATTGAACCAGTTGCGCCACTGCTCCAAACTCGTAAACATCACGGCCGGTTTCTTAAGATTATCGGGCACGAGGTAGTTCCGACCCGGTAACCAAATACCCCGATCAACTGCTGTGTGAGTAAACGCTCTTTCTCGTCCGACAACTTCACGTACGCGCCTGTCGGCGAGCCTCCGTTTATCAACTGTGACAACGTGTCAACATCTCTGAAGAACCCTTTTATGGTGGCTCGCGACTTGTCCTTATCCGGTGAGAATTTCAGCTTGGCGAAGAGTGCAAACCAAAAGTGGTCGAGCATCAGTTGATCGGCGCGGGCATCGCCGGTCACGACTGCAGGGATCGGAATTTTGCTGCGAATCTCGTCTGATGAACGCATTATTTTCCTCCGGAAGATCACGTTTAGACCGATGTAGTGCATTGCTAACAAAGAAAGGCGTAGCGACTTTCGATACCTAATGAGCGTTACGAGGAAAATATTTCAAACCGGTCTAACTGCCGCGCTTGGCCTGCACAATGAGTAAATTTCGTGAGTGAGAGGAGTGGGTGCACAGGTAGTAACTGAAGCTTTGCCGCAAAGTCCGAAATCATTGTTGGATCGGTCAGTAGAGAGCGGTAGCGACCTGGTCAGTGGTCAGCATGCGAAAATTTCCTCAGATTCCTGAGTCCCATGCTTTGACCAGGTCGCTACCGATTTAAAGCCGAGCTAAGGCTGGAGCGACTTCATCGATGCGATCATCAGATCTGTTGCAGAAACTGCGCCGAGGCAAATCCCGTCAAACTGTTGGGGTCTACCGTTTCTACCTCCAGGAAGCCCCTGACCGCCTGGTTCGACAGTGCTTGAACAATGTCGCCTTTCTTGAGGCTTGCCTTGATATTCGAGCCTGAATCCACGCACGGCTCACTACGCAGGTTGAGCTTAGTTGCGGTTACCTTGAAAAGTGGCCCGTCCGGATCGATAGTAAACGGCAATGTCGTGATCTCATCCTCAACGGAAACAGTCTTCGCTATCTGCAGAAACTCAAAAACTTGCTCGCCGTAAAACTTACCGCCGGGAGGCTTGAATCCTTGCTTTAGCTCCTTCGCCGGATTGAAACCACCAGTGTTGTAGGCGATGGCCACATGGGCCAATTCGAGATCGCTGAGCGTGGGCTTATTCCCCAAACCGATTTTCTTTCTGGCCGCTTGAAGCTCATCCAGCGCCTTCTGCAAGCTGGCATCAAAATTTGCGAAGCGCTTCTGAAGAAAGTGGTCAGGATCATCCTTAAAAAACTGCAAATCTAACTGGAAGATGCCATAACCATGGCAGAACTTGTTTGGGTTTGAGGCTACGCCGTTAAAACCGGGTATGAACTCGGCCATATCTACCAGTGCCTCGTGCGCAAGTTCAAACATCTCCTGCCCCTGGGCAACGGCGAGCAGCGCAGCCTTGGTCTTTGGGAAGGCTTTGCGCGAGGGCGCATCTATAGTGTCTCCAACACACAGTTCCAGGATCCGGTCGAGACTGAGATCTTTTTTGCGCAAGATGGACCAGATCATACCTGTCTCCTGACAGGCGAGAGCGGTCATCAAATCGAGCGTAAATGGCGTGCCTTCCAGCGCCGCATCGATTTCCTCGTGAAAAGTTTGCTTGAACCAGCGCATATCACATTTATTTGCCATGTTGTCCTCGTTTAAGAGCCAGGCGCGCATTTATTCGCAGCGCCTTCCAGATTTCCGCCAGCACTAGAGATGAGAAAATGTTTGAAAATATTTCAGCCGGAAGTGAGGAGGGCGTAGTGCAGACCGGTTCTCCGCAGTGGCCATCGAGGAGCGGAAGCGCTCATAAGAGATGGGTTCAGTCAAAATCAGGCTACACTCTGTAATGACCCGATGTTCGATCCTGATGAGCAGTTGCGGGTAGAAACCAAATCATTACGGCCGTCACGCAACCGCAGGCAAAAGTGCCGATCCAAACCGCGCCGGAACCATGATGTTCGAGGATTTGGGTTCCCAACCATGGCCCAATTGCGACAGCCACACTAAAGCCCATCGTATATAGTCCCATGTACGCACCTGCTAGTTGCCTTGGGGCGATATCTGAGACGAAGGCAGAAGTAGCGGGCAGCAGAATCATCTCTCCAAATGTCCAGATCACGATGGTAACGGCGACCGCCGAAACGCTGTTGACGAAAATCAACGCACCGAAACCGGCACCGACCAAAAGAGCGCCGAGCGCGATTGCATAGCGATGAGTCCAGTCTGCCATTGCTGCATTCAAAGCAACTTCCACCAGAATGATGATGACCGTATTGATCGCGAGCAATGCGCCGAAGCCAGATTCGGTGATGTGAAGATCGCGAACCAGAAATAACGGCATTGCTGCCAGAGGTTGAAAAAAGACTAATTGGATCGGGATCATTGCCAGCAGGAAATATATAAACAGCCGATCACGTAGGACGTCGGAATACCGGTGTCGGGGAATGATGTCGTCACCGGTCTTTTGAATAACGTCTTTTTCCAATGACTGGCGACTAATCTCGCGCCACGGCAAAATCGCGATCAGGACACCGGCAAGGAGGGAAGTTGCACCATCGACATAAAACAACAGTTTGAAGGAATGCATTGCCATGAAACCACCGACCACTGGTCCAATGCTCATTCCCAGGTTTATCGCTAAACGGGTGAGAGCGAACGCAGCCTTTCGCTGCTGTGGTCCTGCCAGCTCACCGATGATGGCCATACTTGGAGGACGAAAAGCTTCGCTGGCGATGGCCCAAACTGCGGTGACTGCGAAGATTCCGGGCAGGGAATCGACAAGAGAAAAAACCAGCAATACCAGGCCGGATAGGACCAACGACGTTTTCATGACCCGCAGTCCACCCAGACGATCGGACAAACGTCCAGACAATGGTGCAATGACGATCGCGCTAATTCCATAGATAGTGATAACGAGACCAGCGGTAGATACAGGAAGTCGTCTATCGACCGTCAGATAAAGGGTGAGAAAAGGCAGGACCATAGTTCCTGCCCGATTTACAAAGATGGCAAGACAAAGGAACCAGATTTCCCGGCGTAACGATCCTAATCCGCGCCAGGGGTTCAACAACGGGTCGCCTGCCGTTTCGGTTCAGCGTGCGCTTTGCTATCGACTTCGTAAATGGAGAAGCGATTATGGTTTTGATTGTTGACCATCGTAGCCGTTTGCTGGAGGAATACTTTATTGTCTTCAGCTCCGTCATGTGAAACAGATCTAGTCAGAGCTACTTTGTTCGATCAAAGCTGATTGTAATATTGAGTACCCTTGTACCCCCATCGATGGAATCTGCCCGTATGTCTGGTCGCCCAAAGTTTATGGAAGTTTTCGCAGCCAAAGCACAAGCAGCACAACATCACGTTTGACGCCGCAGATGTGAGGGCAATTCAACGCCAAAACGGGCTTCGAGCAATTCCATGTCTCGCAGATCGTTCTCCTTCGGCACATAACCGTGCGCGTGGCAAAGTACCTGCATTTCCGGCGAAAGGCACCGGACATTGAAACCCAGGATCTGCCCACGACCCGCAAAACCGGAGGCAGGGAAAACCCAATTCTCGCCGTTGCTCATGCGGTAAACGCCGTTACCTGTTTCGTCGAAGACGAATGCGTGAACGTCAATCTCGAGCTCGTTGCTGTCGGCGAGTACAAAGTTCGATTCTGTACCACCTTCCTTAAGCCCGAATCCTCGAGCGCCGAGAACCTTTCGCAACCGGGGCAAGTCGGAGATCTGCACAATGATGTCCAGGTCCTTATGTGACCGTGTCTGCTCACCTAACGCCGCATCAACAGCCCAGCCACCGTCGAGCCACACGTCGATTCCAGCGCCTTCGAACAACCGAAGAAGATCGATCGCGGCTTCAGCTGGCATTTCGGGATTCATCATTCGATCGGACTTGGCAGACTTTTGGCAGACTACGCTTCGAATGCAATCAACCTATGCAGTGTAAGCGTGACTTCTCTAGTCTTCTTGTCGATGTTTATAGCGAAAAGAATGATTACGCGCCATGAGATTTGATCAGGGACGGCGATGACACGGTAGGGGTCTGGGGTTCAAATCCCCACGCGCCTACCATATTCCTCTCAGCAACTCATTGAATCGCCGCAATTCGCGAAGAACTCGCGTCCTTTGCTAGCCCTTTCCAATAGCGGCATTAACAATCCGAGTTTAATTGATCAGTGCGAAATGTTTTTGGCTCTGTTCTCATATAGATTAGGCCGGTCAAAAAAAATTAATCGTTCTGAGCGAGGATCCCAATGAATATCTCACAGGTTGTATCTACAACTACCCGACCTTATAGCTCATTGCTGCGAGAAATCGATATTTTGGGAACTCTGTTTTCCTCCAAACATTTGACCTTTAATATGGAGGCGCAGACGCAATCCAATTGGTGTTGGGCTGCCACGGCAACCAGTGTCTCTCACTTCTACTGGGTCCTGAGCACCTGGACTCAGTGCCTTGTCGCTAATGCGGAGTTGGGCCTCAACTCTTGTTGTGGCAGTCCAGTGCCGTCACCTTGTAACGTTCCGTGGTACCTTGACCGAGCACTAACCCGTACTAATAACTTTGTCAGCATAACAGCACCAGTTAATTTTCAAAGGATTCGTGATGAAATTGATGGGGGTCGCCCGGTGGGCGCACGCATCGGCTGGACTGGCGGTGGTGGTCATTTCATGGTCATTTATGGTTATAGTTCTGTAGGAGGCACGGATTATTTCGATATCGATGATCCCATTTATGGCAAGAGTCATATCACGGTTGCGACGTTTTCGAACAACTACCAGGGAAGTGGAGTCTGGACGCATACTTATTTCACGAAGAGTTTTATCAAAATGCCCATCAAACTACATATTCCGAGAGAAGCGGTTCTTCGTCGTATATGGGAAGTTCGCCCTTTGCTCAGCCTGAAAGAAGATCTGAGTTTCACGAAGAGAGCGAGCGACCCAAATCGAGATCTCGAAACAGCTTCCCTGGGTATGGCCCAGCGGGTGTACACACTCGGACTCGACTCGCTGCTCAGTGAGGAGCCAGTGACTCAGCCAATAAACCTTCGTGTGTATGAAATGGCCGGCGGTAAACCCCGCGCCTTTTTCGATGTCAGTGACACAGCCGAACCAGAAGTCCTCCAGATGTCGACCTCGGGAAACCATTTTGCCGCGTTCGAGCACGCTCTTACGAAGATTTTGTCTGACGCAAAACAAAATGACCGCGAAGCTGAACTGAGGCTGTTTCGGGTACCAGCGCTCAACTTTGAGGCGCTTTGGGTTCACGGCAATGATAGAGCAGACGTGATAGTACCGATAACCGGACTTGGGCCAATACCTCAGTACGAAGTTACACCATTTGACCAAGCACTCGATGTATTGCGTGAAGCGGCGCGTCCGCTTGCACAAATGGACGGAGAAATAGGAGCTTAGTTACCTTGTCAAAATTACTTCACTCCATGTCTTGGCGATACTGAAGAAGCTGGTCTAATTCGCAGTGGCAGTTCGTGACTCACGTGTCCTACCCGTCCTACCGATTGTGCAGCAAGATTTCCGTTGCTGGTATTCCTCATTAAGCGCGATTAACCGCTCGGCATCACGTGCGACTTCAATCGTGCCCCTCTGCCGGGAGATCTCGTTGCCCGGGCGATTTAATTCTCGACTAGTCGGCGTGCGCGCGTTCTGCGGTTTTCCCTCACTACTTTGAGCTAGGTTTCTCGGCACCGACGCAGGAGGCCCGAATGAAGCGGAGCAAGTTCAGTGAACATCAGATCATCGCGATCTTGAAAGCGGTGGAAGCAGGACGGACGGTAAAACACATCTGTCGCGAGCATGAAAGTAGTGAAGCGACTTACTGCCAGTGGAAGTCGAAGTACGGTGGCATGCGGTGACCTGACGCCTAGAGGATTTCTACTGACCCAAAAACCGGCAATCTCTACTCATCAGTGGTCCTAAACTCGGGCACAGACACCCGAACTGGGGCCTCTGTCGATCTGTTGCCGGATAATATGATGGTTCACGATTCTGAAATTGGCAGACTTTTGGCAGACTACGCTTCGAGTTCAATCGAGCTATCCAGCGTAAGCGTGACTGCTGTAGTCCCTCGTCAATGTTATGGGGATAAGAATGATTACGCGCTATGACATTTGAGTAGCGATGACGTTGACACGGTAGGGGTCTGCGGTTCAAATCCCCACGCGCCTACCATGCTTTCCACTTTACCACACCGTTTTCCCGCCTTGTGTTTCACCACAACTATCATCACGACTCTCGGCTTCCTGGTCAGGGTACTATTACGCAATTTGTTAATGTCGAATCCTTGTGACCTCAACAAGCTCTTGAAACACTTCTGTTGACAACGATAGAATCCCTTACCACAAAACACTTTGACT
>Ga0207676_10004306_pt1 | contig 10063 bp, 9 predicted proteins | sample KBSSwiS72_FD_184307 | JGI IMG/M metagenome (GOLD analysis project Ga0207676, IMG submission 184307) | Switchgrass rhizosphere microbial communities from Kellogg Biological Station, Michigan, USA - KBS Switchgrass S7-2 (SPAdes) (version 2) | ecosystem: Host-associated > Plants > Roots >... | reverse complement strand
CGACCCTGGCATAGATCCCGCAACCGGAGAATTCCGGGTCGTCGGGCAGGGTGAGACCTTCAAGTCGGTAACGGAAAAGATCTCGCGCATTGTGCTCACCCCGCACACGCCGCTCGGATGGCTGGCCATCTTTGGCATCGCGGGCGGGGGCGCAACCGTTCTCCTCGTCGCGGTTACCTGGCTCTTTCTCAAAGGCGTCGGCATCTGGGCGATCACGCAGCCAGTGGCCTGGGGATTCGCCATCATCAACTTCGTCTGGTGGATCGGCATCGGTCACGCCGGTACGCTCATCTCCGCCATCCTTCTGCTCTTCAAGCAAACATGGCGCAACTCCATCAGCCGTTTCGCAGAGGCCATGACCATCTTCGCCGTGGTCTGCGCCGGAATGTTCCCTCTCATCCACGTAGGTCGTCCGTGGCTCGGATACTGGCTCTTTCCCATTCCGCTCACCATGAACGTCTGGCCGCAGTTCCGGTCGCCGCTTCTCTGGGACGTCTTCGCCGTATCAACCTACGCCACCATTTCCGTCGTGTTCTGGTACATCGGAATGATCCCTGACTTCGGGACCTTCCGCGATCGCTCCCAGAACAAGGTCGCTCAATACTTCTACGGAATCTTCTCGTGGGGCTGGCGTGGTTCCGTCCGCCACTGGATGCGCTATGAGACCGCCTCGCTGCTCCTGGCCGGTCTCGCAACGCCTCTCGTGCTCTCCGTGCACACGGTCATCAGCTTTGACTTCGCAGTGGCCGTCCTGCCGGGTTGGCACACCACCATCTTCCCGCCATACTTCGTCGCAGGCGCCATCTACTCCGGATTCGCCATGGTACTCACGCTGGCCATTCCGCTGCGCAAGTTCTACCACCTTGAGAACCTCGTCACCGAGCGCCACATCGACAACATGGGCAAGGTCATGCTCGCCACTGGCTTCATTGTTGCCTACGGCTACGGTATGGAAGCCTTCATGGCCTGGTACTCGGCATCGCACTGGGAAGCCTTCATGTTCTGGAATCGCGCCTTCGGCCCCATGGGCTGGGCCTACTGGGTGCTGATCGCTTCCAACCTGGCCATTCCCCTTACGACGCTCTGGGTTCGCAGACTCCGCACCTCGCTCTCCTACATGTTCTTCATCTCCATCGTGGTGAATACGGGCATGTGGTTCGAGCGCTTTGTCATCGTCGTCACCAGCCTCTACCGCGACTTCCTGCCCTCGTCATGGGGCACCTATCGCGCAACCAAGTGGGATTATTTGACGTTCATCGGAACGCTCGGACTGTTCACAACCCTGTTCCTTTTGTTCGTTCGCTTCCTTCCCATGATCCCAATGAACGAAATCCGCATGATTCTGCCCGCGGCCAAGATCAAGCCGAAGGCAGCAGCCGGAGCTGATTGAAGATGCCTGCTCGTGAAGGAACCTACGGCCTGCTGGCCGAATTCGATACCCCGGGCGACCTGGTTCGCGCCGCCCGCCAGGCCCGCGAAGACGGATGGCGCCGCTTGGATTGCTACACGCCCTACCCCGTGGAAGAGGCGGCCGAGGCCATTGGCTTCCACCGCAATCGCGTGCCGCTCGTCAGGCTGATCGGCGGACTGATGGGCCTCGCGGCAATGTTCTCCATGGAAACCTGGATTTCGGTCGTCGCTTATCCACTCAACATCGCTGGCCGCCCGCTCTATTCGTGGCCCGCCTTCATCATTCCTGCCTATGAGTGGACCATCCTCTGGTCCGGCCTCTCCGCTGCATTCGGAATGCTCGCGCTCAACGGCCTTCCACAGCTCTATCACCCACTCTTCAACGCCCCCAACTTCCGCGACGGAGCAACTACCGACAAGTTCTTTCTCTGTCTCGAAGCGCTCGACCCCAAATTCGACCTCGTCGAAGGCAAACGCTATCTCGAAGCCTTTAGCCCTGTTTCCGTCGTGGAGGTGGACTACTAAATGCATAACCTCCACGCAAGCTTGCAAGTCCGAACACCAGTGTCAGGGCACGACTTCAGTCGTGCCGAAAAGCTCAACAGTAGGATCGGGGCTTTAGCCCCTGTCTCAAAGGTTGGGTGCCCCATTCATTCGACATCTTTTCGTCGAATGAGTGAGAGAGCTCTTATCTTCTCCGCCCTCTCTGCCATCCTCCTCATCTCCGGCTGCCGCCAGGACATGCACAACCAGCCCAAGATGATCCCCCAACGCGGCTCCGACTTTTTCGCCGACCACCGCGGCGCTCGTCCGCAAATCGTCAATACGGTAGCCCGCGGGCAGCTTCAGGCAGACAGTTACTTCTACACCGGCGTGGTGCAGGGCGCGAACGGCTATCGCGAAGAGAAAGACCAGCTGCCCTTCCCCGCCTCCATGGAAGTACTCGAGCGCGGCCAGGAGCGCTTCAACGTCTACTGCACTCCCTGCCACTCGCGCGTCGGCAACGGGCTTGGAGAGATTGTGCAGCGTGGCTACAAGCCCGCAGCAAACCTGAACGATCAGGTCCGCCGCTCCCAGCCCATTTCGCATTACTTCTATGTAATGACCCACGGTTACGGCGCGATGCCCGATTACTCCGAGCAGTTGACGCCGGAAGATCGTTGGGCAGTCGCAGCCTACATCCGCGCGCTTCAACTTAGCCAGGCAGCAGCAGCCTCCGACGTGCCCTCGGGCGCGCAGGTTCGCGACCTGAAAGATCTCGCAACAGAAGCGGGCCACTCCGATTACGCACAGCCCTGGTCGTTGCCAACGTCCACCGGAGTGCAGGCGTACCCGCCCATCAAGTCGGAAGGCACTCCTGCAATGGCTCCGGCAAATCCAGCCGATCCAAAGATTTCGATTCCAGCAACCAAGACGGCTCCCGCGGCCGCGAAGTAAGGATTGAGTTCAATGGCTCACGAAACACACGGTTCATCACACGCCAAAGCGCTGCCGGCAAACCTCGGCGCACCGGCGTTTGTCGACGGCTGGCGGACACGCGCAATCATGGTTGCCGCGGTCGCTGCGGTCGTCGCCGTGATTCTCGCTATCCTCGGTCAGACCCAGGATCATCTCGGCTGGGAACACTTCATGCGCGCATGGATGCTCGGCCTCGTCTTCACTTTTGGCTGGTCGGTCGGCGGGCTTGCTCTGCTCATGGTGCAGTACTGCTCTGGCGGCAAGTGGGGCCTTCTTCTTCGCCGCCCGCTTGAGGCCGCGTCAAAGGGATTGTGGCTGGTGCTTCTTTACTGGCTCGTTTCCATCCCGTTCATGAAGTACCTCTATCAGTGGGCAAAATACACCACGGTCGCTGAGACTGCCGACGCTCTGAAGAACAGACTGATCAATGAGGCTCAGGCCCATTGTTTGGACTTCAAGCGCCCGATGTTAAATCCCACTACTTACTTCATTGTGATGGCGATCTGCTTCGCGATCTGGATCTTCTACGCCTGGCGCCTCAGATCTCTTAGCGTGGAGCGAGACAGGCAATCTCCCGACACCACGCCCTATTGGATCAAGAAGCTCGAGAACATCAGCGGCCCTGGCATCGTCGTCTACTCGCTCACCATGACCGCTGCAGTCATCTACTGGGTCATGTCCATGGACGTCACCTGGTTCTCCTCCGTATACGGCCTCCTCTTCCTGGTCGGCGAAGGATACTCCGTGCTCGCCCTCTCCATCCTCACCTCTATCAGCCTCTCCAAGGCGGAGCCATTCCGTACCATTCTGCGCACCACCGAGCAGCACGACCTCGGCAAGTTCACCTTCGCCTTCGTCATGCTCAATATCTATCTCGGATTCGCCCAGTTCCTCATCATCTGGTCCGGCAACCTGCCTGAAGAGATCAACTGGTATCTCGATCGCATACGTGGCGGATGGGGAGTCATCATCACACTCGACTTCATCTTCCACTGGGTCATCCCGTTCTCCCTTCTGCTCTCGCGCGACATCAAGCGCAACAAGGGCCGCATGGCTCTCGTCTGCAAGTGGATGATTTTCGCCAAGGCATTCGACCTCTTCTGGCTCATTGAGCCCAACTTCAAAGACGCCGCCCGCAATCTGCACTTCAGCTGGGGAATCCTCGAGTACATCGCACTTCCGGTTGCGATGGCATCCCTCTGGGTCGCCTACTTCAGCCACAATCTGAAGGCACGCCCGCTGGTGCAGACCAACGATCCGCATGTCGCGGAGATTCTGGAGCCCGAACATGTCCACGCTTGATCACAACGAACCCGACGAGAACAAAGTGCTCGGCTCCCACGGACCGAAGGACATTGACGCTTCGGCCGGTTACGAGCAGTCTGACGTCAAGGTCACGGGAATCGTCGTCTTCCTGGTCTCGCTCTTTGTTTTTGTAGGAGTGTGCGGAGTGGTGACCTATGGAATCGGCAAGCTGATCAACGCTGAACTGAATCGAGAAGACGGACCCAATACTAAGTGGACCACCGATGCAGATGCGCAGATTCGCACGCTCGGCAATCTCCCCAATAGCCCCGATCTCCAGAATAAAGTCGCGGAGATGACCAAGCGGTTCCCCACTCCACGCGTTCAGACCGACGATGGCAACCTCGATGTCGCCGATCTCCATGCGCGCGAAGACCTGCTCCTCGATAACTACAGTTGGATCGACAAGTCGCAGGGCAAGGTGAGAATCCCAATCGAGCGCGCCATGCAGATCATCGCGCAAAAGGGGTTGCCCGTCGCACCGGAAGTCCAGCAGGCGCCGCTGCTCGCAGGAGACCAGAAACCTACAATCACGGTGCCGCTCACCAGCGGTTTCGCGCGCACCGGCTACGAACAAGATCTGGCAGCAACACAGAAGGCCGAAGAAAAACAAACGCACGAATAAGGCAAGCATTAGCACGGTTTTATTTGTGCCGAAAGTATTACGAGCTGGTTTTGAAAGGACACGACTTGAGTCGTTCCGTAAGACGTACGAACGGGTTTTGAAAGGGCACGACTTCAGTCGTGCCTCAACAGGCAGCAACGAAAGTATCAGGGCACGACATTAGTCGTGCCGCAACAGAGCGGTTCAAGATCTTGGGGCTTCAGCCCCTGCAAAACCGCAGAAGGCATTAGCAGTATGAACAGCAACAACAGCGCGAACAGCATCGGAACCGTGGCCCGCATCGCGGCCGCGGCCTTCCTGTGCCTCGCCGCGCTGACGCCATCTCTGGCGCAGGTCTCTCGCTACGACGAAAAACAAGTCGGCAACACCAATCAGAAACCAAACATCCTGAACGGCGTCGGAATCGCCCAGCACCTCAATCAGCAGCTACCGCTCGACCTCAGCTTTACGGACGACACCGGCAGGCAGGTCCAGCTCGCAAGCTACTTCGGCAAGAAGCCCGCAATTCTGGCGCTCGTTTACTACCAGTGCCCCATGCTGTGCTCCGAAGAGCTCAATGGCCTCGCCAGTGCTCTTCAGATGGTCAATTTCGTACCCGGCCGCGACTTCAACATCGTTGTGATCAGCATCGATCCCAGCGAAGGCACTGATCTCGCTGCCGCCAAGAAGCGCAGCTACCTCAAGCGCTATGGCCATCCCGATACTGCAGCCGGCTGGCACTTCATGACCGGCACGCAGCCCAACATTGATGCGCTGACGAAGACGGTCGGCTTCAGCTATGTCAAGATTCCCGGCCCCGACGGCAAGCTCACCCAATTCGCGCACGCCAGCTCAATCCAGCTCGTGACGCCCGAGGGCAAGCTCGCTCAGTACTACATGGGCGTAGAGTATTCGCCGAAAGATATTCGGCTCGGTCTCGTCGAGGCCTCCGGCAATCACATCGGCTCGCCGGTCGACAACATTCTTACGTACTGCTACCACTATGATCCGCAGGCCAACAAACACTCACTGATCATCGCCCGCGTCGTTCAACTCGGCGGTGCCATGACGCTGGTGATGCTGGGCGGGTTCATGTGGATCATGTTTCGCCGAGACTATCGCGCGGCACACGAGAAACTTGCTTCAGGAACAAAGGTGAACGGATAACGGAATGTCGCACATAAGTCCAGTACTCTGGCAATTCCTCGTCAAGTGGTTGACGAATTTCTCGCTCTATCCGCCCCAGGCGTCGACGATCGCGCCTCAGATGGACGCGTTGTACTTCTTTATGGTGCTGGTCAGCCTCATCGGCCTGACCATCGTCATTCTGATCGTCACCGCCTTTTCCATCATGTACCGGCAGAAGAAACATCCCATTCCGGTACAGATCGAGGGCTCCACCATGCTCGAGGCTACGTGGACCATCATTCCTCTCGGCCTCTTTCTCATCATGTTTGTCTGGGGCGCGCTTATCTACTTCCGCGTCTACACTCCACCCGCCAACGCCATGAATATCTACGTTGTCGGCAAGCAATGGATGTGGAAGGCAGAACACCCAGGCGGTCAGCACGAGATCAATTCGCTCCACATTCCCACGGGACGCGCAGTTCAGCTCACCATCATCTCTCAGGATGTCTTCCACAGCTTTTCGATTCCCGCCTTCCGCGTGAAGCGCGAGGCCATCCCGGGCCGCTACACAACCGTCTGGTTTGAAGCCACCACACCCGGCACTTACCACCTCTTCTGCACTCAGTACTGCGGCACCGACCACTCGCACATGATTGGCGACGTTGTCGTCCTCACCCCTGACGACTACAAGCGCTGGTTAGCCGGCTCCACCAGCGGTGCTTCGCTCGCACAGAACGGCGAACGCCTTTTCGCAAGCCTGAGTTGCGCAGCCTGCCACAACACGCGGCCCGATGCTCGCGGTCCAAGCCTCGCCAATGTCTACGGTTCCAAGCTCACGCTCGCGAGTGGTCAGTCGCAACTCGCAGATGAAGCATTCATTCGCGACGCAATTCTCAACCCCTCGCAGCACATTACGCAGGGATACGCACCGATCATGCCCACCTATCAAGGTCAGATCAGTGAAGATGGGGTCATCGCTCTGGTCGAATACATCAAGCAACTCAATTCCGACTACCGCATTCAGCAGACGACCAATACCACGACTCTGCTGCCCGAAAGTGAAGGTGGTAAGGCAACGCCCGCCGGACAAAAGCCCGCTGGGCAGGGGATGGTGAAACAATGAGCACCGCAACAATCGTCAGTCTTCCCGATCAGTCCACGGCTCGCATTCCTCGCATGAACTTCATGACAAAGGAAAACGGCCTGCTGAGCTGGCTGCTGACCGGTGACCACAAGCGGATCGCAATGCTTTACCTGGTTTCGATCACGTTCTTCTTCTTCATCGGAGGAGCGCTCGCCGGACTCATCCGTCTCGAACTACTGACCCCGCAGTCCGATCTCATGGCCACCGACACCTATAACAAGGTGTTCAGTATGCACGGCATCATCATGATCTTCTTCTTTCTGGTGCCCTCCGTGCCGGCAACCATCGGAAACTTCCTTATCCCCATCATGGTCGGCGCCAAAGACCTGGCTCTGCCGAAAATCAATCTGCTCAGCTGGTATCTCTACATGGCAGCCGGCATGCTCGGCCTCTACGCCATGGCCACTGGCGGCGTCGACACCGGCTGGACCTTCACTACACCGCTCTCCACGCACTATCTGAATACCAACGTCGTCACTACCGGTCTCGCCATCTTTATCGCGGGATTCAGCTCCATCTTCACCGGCCTCAACTTCATCGTCACCATCCACAAGATGCGCTGCCCCGGTATGACCTGGTTCCGTCTGCCGCTCTTCGTCTGGTCCAACTACGCAGCCAGCATTCTCATGGTCCTCGGAACCCCCGTCCTTGCCATCACGCTCGTCCTCGTCGTCCTCGAGCGCGTTGCCGGCATCGGTGTATTCGATCCCACCAAAGGTGGCGACCCGCTCCTCTTCCAGCACCTCTTCTGGTTCTACTCGCACCCTGCCGTCTACATCATGATTCTTCCCGGCATGGGCGTGATTTCCGAAACCGTCTCCACCTTCAGCCGCAAGCGCGTCTTTGGATACACCGCCGTCGCCTTCTCCTCCGTTGCCATCGCCGTCTTCGGATTCTTCGTCTGGGCGCACCACATGTTCATCATGGGTATCTCCAACTACTCCATGCTGGTGTTCTCGCTCCTCACGATGCTCGTCGCCGTGCCCTCCGCCATCAAAATATTCAACTGGGCATTCACCCTCTACAAGGGTTCCATCACCTTTGAAACGCCGATGCTCTACTCCTTCGGCTTCATGGGACTCTTCACCATCGGCGGACTGACAGGCGTCTTCCTCGCTTCGTCCGGCACTGACATCCACCTGACCGAGACTTATTTCATCGTCGCCCACTTCCACTTCGTCATGGTCGGCGGCATGTTGATGGCCTTCCTTGCGGGTGTCCATTTCTGGTGGCCTAAAATGACGGGCCGCATGTATCCCGAGAAGATCTCGCAGCTCGCCGCGCTGATCACCTTCATCGGATTCAACTTTACGTTCTTCCCGCAATTCATCCTCGGAACCCTTGGCATGCCGCGCCGCTACGCCACCTACCCGCCTGAGTTCCAGGTGCTCAACGTCTTCTCCACTGCGGGCGCAACCATCCTCGGCGTCGGCTATCTCCTGCCGATCCTCTATCTCACCTGGTCGCTCAAATACGGCGAAATCGCCGGCGACAATCCGTGGCAAGCCACCGGCCTCGAATGGCAGATCCAGTCTCCGCCTCTTACCGAAAATTTCCCGGCGATCCCCATCATGGATCACGAAGCGTACGACTACGAATGGCTCGAAGGCCAGAAGGAGAAGGTCGCCAGTGTCTGATAGCCAGGTAGTTGTTCACGGCGCGGCTGAGGGCGCTCATCACGAGCACCTCCCCTATCAGCGCCACCATTTCGAGACCTACGCCCAGCAGAGCGACGCCACCAACTTCGCCATGTGGCTCTTCCTTCTGACCGAAGTAATGTTTTTCGGTGGACTCTTTACCGCCTACCTCATCTTTCGCAATTGGTACTACCCTGCCTTCGTTGAGGCATCACATCAGCTCGATATACGCTGGGGTACGGCCAACACCGCTGTCCTCATCATCTCTTCGTTCACGATGGCCATGGGTGTCTGGTGCGCAGAGATGAAAAAACAGGCCGGGCTGGTTCTGTGCCTTGTGCTGACCTTCATCCTCGGCCTCGGCTTCTTAGGCATCAAGACCATCGAGTACAGCGAGAAGATCGAGAAGCACCACGTACCCGGCTTCCACTACAGCATTCAGTCTTTCGTAAACCCGTCGTCAGACCCCGAAGTCCACGCGAAAAATCCAGAAGACAAGCCGCTGGCGTACGACATGGCCCGGCATACCGAGATTTACTTCTTCCTCTACTTCGCCATGACCGGTATGCACGCGCTTCACATGATCATCGGAATCGTACTTCTCGGATTCATGATCATCCGGGCCCGGGCGGGAGCGTACACCACCGGTCACGTCACATACGTCGAGAATTTCGGCCTCTACTGGCACTTCGTCGACATCATCTGGATCTATCTCTTCCCGTTGCTGTACCTCATTAGCAGGCACTGATAAGGACCATCACCATGAGCGCACCTCACGACAAAGATTTCGAATCCATTGAAGAGCACGAGCACCATCACCACATCGTGTCGCCGCGGGTTTACGTCACCATCCTTCTCGCTCTTCTGGTCGGCACCGCCGTCACCGTCGGGGCTTCTTACGTCGACATGGGGCCTCTAAACCCCGTCATCGCCCTCGCCATCGCTGCTACAAAGATGATCCTTGTCGTGCTCTTCTTCATGCACGTCAAATACTCGACGAAGCTCACCAAGCTTACCGTCGGCGCCGGACTCTTCACGTTTCTTGTCCTCGTCGGGATGACGCTCTCCGACTACTGGACCCGCGCCTGGGGCCGCTGGTAGATTCAGCTTCAACCGTCAATGCAAAGGCCGCCCTCGGGCGGCCTTTTCCAATTCTGATTTTTTACCATTGGCCCAACCTGAATGCTGGATGCCCCGTTCTAGATCGTCCGTCGGCACGATCTAGGGTGGGAACCTCACACTCCCCGCGGGTGCCCCTGGTCCCTGGCTGTTCAGTTCCATGACATCCTTTACACATTGTCTCGAGAGATCCTTTACACTTCCGCGCGAGCGCAAGCGAGCGCGGAGGTGTTGGGACGATGCCGTGGAAGAAGATGG
>Ga0207676_10004305_pt1 | contig 10063 bp, 8 predicted proteins | sample KBSSwiS72_FD_184307 | JGI IMG/M metagenome (GOLD analysis project Ga0207676, IMG submission 184307) | Switchgrass rhizosphere microbial communities from Kellogg Biological Station, Michigan, USA - KBS Switchgrass S7-2 (SPAdes) (version 2) | ecosystem: Host-associated > Plants > Roots >... | reverse complement strand
GCCCGGGACCGCGAGCGGATGGGCCGCCAGATCGAGACCGGCGACCTGCGCGCGGCGCGCGACCGGATCATCAACAGCCCGATCGAGCAGCCGGGCGGCCTGTGACCTCGCGCCGGCTGTCAAGTATCGGACTGGCAGGAACCGGGACAGGCCGTGCCACGTTTTCGCTTTCCTACAGTTTCAACATATCCATATAGGTTATGCATATGTCAGGCCGACTCCTCTGAAGCTTGCGCCCATCCGGCATGACGCTAACACCGCATACGCATTTTCCCGTTCCATCCCGTAGCAGGACCCGTTCATGAACCCCCAGGATGCATTTGCCCCCGGCCTGACCGTTGGCGGCCTGATGGCGCTCAGCGGCGTCGAGTTCGGCACCAGCGGGGCGCGCGGCCTCGTCGCCGACATGACCGACCTCGTCTGCTTCGGCTATGCGCGCGGCTTCCTCGATTACCTCTCCGGCATCGGCGGCTTCTCCGCCGGCGGGCAGGTGGCGCTCGCCGGCGATCTCCGCCCCAGCACGCCGCGCATTCTCGCCGCCTGCGCCGAGGCGGTCACCGCGGCGGGCGGCGTGCCGGTGTTCCTCGGCTTTGTGCCGACGCCGACGCTGGCGCTGTGGTCGCTCGCCGCCCAGGCGCCGGGCATCATGGTCACCGGCAGCCACATCCCGGATGACCGCAACGGCATCAAGTTCTACCGGCGCGACGGCGAGGTGCTGAAGAGCGACGAGGCCGGGATGCGCGCCCAGGTGCTGAACCTGCCGCAGAACCGCTTCGACGATGCCGGGATGCTGACCGCCCCCGCCCCGCTTCCGGCCATCACCGACGCGGTCGAGGCCTATGTCACCCGCTATGTCGCGGCCTTTGGCGGCACGCTCGCCGGCATGAGGATCGGCGTCTACCAGCACTCGGCGGTGGGGCGCGATATCCTCACCCGCATCGTCAGCGAGCTGGGTGCCGAAGCCGTGCCGCTGGGCCGCTCGACCACGTTCATGCCGGTCGATACCGAGGCGATCCGGCCGGAGGACGTCGCGCTCGCCCACCAGTGGGCCAGCGAGCAGAGCTTCGATGCCATCGTCTCGACCGACGGTGATTCCGACCGGCCGCTGCTCGCCGATCATACCGGCGAATGGCTGCGCGGCGACGTGCTCGGCGTGCTCTGCGCCCAGGCGCTCGGCGCCCATCGCGTCGTCACCCCGGTTTCCAGCAACACCGTGCTCGAACGCTGCGGCAGCTTCGCCGCAACCAGCCGCACCCGCATCGGCTCGCCCTACGTGATCGCCGAGATGAACGCGGCGCTGGCGCGCGGCGATACGGCGGTCTGCGGCTACGAGGCCAATGGCGGCTTCCTGCTGGCCAGCGATTTCCGGCGCGGGGAGGCAACCATCACTGCGCTCCCGACGCGCGATGCCGTGTTGCCGATCATCGCCGTGCTGGCGGCGTCGAGGCCCGGCAAAGTCGCCGACCTCGTCGCCGCCCTGCCGCCGCGCGTGACTTATTCCGACCGGCTCAAGGAATTCCCGCAGGACCTTTCGACTCGCATCTTCGACCACCTGCTCGCCGGTGACGAGGCCGAGCAGCGTTTCCGTCTCGACGGCTATTTCCGCGCGATTGCCGGGCCGGTCGAGCAGATCGACCTGACCGACGGCATCCGCATGACCACGCGAACCGGCGCGGTGATCCACCTGCGCCGCTCCGGCAACGCGCCGGAACTGCGCTGCTACAGCGAGGCCGACGACCGTGAGACGGCCCAGGGCATTGCCGAAGCCGCCCTGGCGGTGGTGGCGGGGCAGCTGGCGGCGCGGTTTGCGGAGGCAGCAAACCAGAGGGCCCCTGCGCGGTGATACTCTGGACGCTTTCTAGGATGCCAGGCTGGACGATTTCGAAGATTGTGGTCATCAGGGGCGGATGAATCTCCTGCAAGGCTTTCTGCGCACGTTAGTTTCGCGGCCCGTAGTTGCCGTTTCATCCGCTTACTTGTGGTTGACCGGCCGAAAGGTACGAGCTCGCAATCGGTTGCGGATTGCAGTCGAGCAGACGCCAGCGGCTTATCAGCATTGGATAGGATCCGTTGAAGCTCTAGAGCGACATGGTGCCCTAACGGCGCCTGCGGCAGCCTGTTCTTCATCCGTCCCGCGCTTCACGTTTTTGATCCATTCCGACTCTAACGAAGTTGGCCGTATCCTTGTCTCGCTGGGTAAGATCGCATGGCCAACATGGGAAGTCGTCATCGTGCTGCGATCCGGCTCTGCGCCACTGCCGCCAAAGGACGACGTTTCCAGTGCGCTTATTGCCCCCATCCAAACCGACGATGCCGCCAAAGCACTTGAGGCGGCCCTCCAGTTGTCCACTGGCGACTGGATCATTCCGCTCCCTTTAGGGGTAGTGCTGCCCCCGACAGTGCTGGCGCGCTACTCCGAAGCCGCCGCAGCAGCACCTGGCGCCATTGTCCTGTTTGGTGATCATGATGAGATCGATACGAACGGCAATCGCAGTCGCCCGTGGTTGAAACCGCAATGGAACGCGGAGCTATTTCTAGCTCAGGATTATATCTCGCCTGCGTGCGCTATTGCTACGGAGGCTGCCCGTGCGGCTCTGCCACTGCCAGTGTATGCAGCGAATTGCACGGTTTTTGCTTTGTTGCTCGTCGTCACGCAGGCGACGACTAACCCGCATGACAGCAAACGGCGCTCGCTGATTGTGCATGTGCCTCACATCCAGGCGCATCTGTCCAAGGTTCCCGCTACCCCAAACCGACCAGCGCGCATGGCAGCGATAGCGCGCCAATTTCCTCACGGCATCGGTCCGGCTCTCCGAGAAGGACCCGCAGACACGATCCACATCCGCTGGCCGGAGCTCAATCCTCCCCCTCTGGTCAGCCTTATTATACCAACGCGTGACAACGTCCGCCTCCTTCGTAACTGCGTTGAGAGCGTCCTGGCAAAAACTCTCTATTCAATGTTGGAGTTACTGATCGTCGACAACGGCAGCACTACCCGCGCTACGATCAATTATTTGGAGAAGATTGCGATCGATCCCCGCATTCGCATCCTAAAGGATGACGCACCGTTCAATTTTTCTGCAATCAACAATCGCGCGGCAGCAAAGGCCAGGGGCGAATACTTGTGCTTGCTCAACGACGACACCGAGGCCCTCGATCCGGAATGGCTGGGTGAATTGTTGCGGCAAGCGGCGCGCCCGCATGTAGGCGCCGTGGGAGCCAGGCTGCTGTACGAAGATGGATCCATTCAACACGCCGGCGTCACTGTCGGGCTCGGCGGTGCCGCCGGGCATGCGCACCGGTTCCAAAGGTCCAATTCAGCAGGATATTTCCATCGGGCAGACTTGGCTCACTCAGTTTCGGCAGTAACCGCCGCCTGCCTTCTCGTTTCGCGGAAGAAGTTTCTTGCCGTCGGTGGATTGGACGAGAATGCCTTTGCCGTAGCGTTTAACGATGTGGATTTTTGTCTCAAACTGCAAGCTGCGGGATGGTTGAATGTCTACCAGCCAACGGCAGTGCTGTTACACCACGAATCGCAATCACGGGCGCGCGACGTTACTCCCGGCCAAATCAAGCGCTACCAGCGCGAACTGGCAGCTCTGCGGCAACGGTGGAATGTAGAAAAACTGACCGACCCGTTGCACCATCCGCGTCTGGACCGTTTTTCAGAAACCTACGTTATCGGCATCTGAAATGCCCTCACCCGGTAAGCGGCAGCCTGCGCAAATATTGCGCATAGTCGGACTTGCCGAGACGTTGCGCGGCTTTATCGAGGCCCGCATCGTCGATGAATCCCATGCGCCAGGCGATTTCCTCTGGGCAGGCGATTTTCATGCCCTGGCGTTTTTCCAGGGTGGCGACGAAGCTGGCGGCTTCGAGCAGGCTGTCGGGGGTGCCGGTATCGAGCCAGGCATAGCCCCGGCCCATGACCTCGACGTCGAGGGTGCCGGCGTCCAGGTAGGCGCGGTTGACGTCGGTGATCTCCAGTTCGCCCCGCGCCGAAGGGGCGATTCTGGCGGCGACATCGACCACGGTCTCGTCGTAGAAATAGAGCCCGGTCACCGCCCAGTTCGATTGCGGCCTGGCGGGCTTCTCCTCGATGCTGATGGCCCGGCGCTGGTCGTCGAAGGCGACGACGCCATAGCGTTCGGGATCGGCGACCTGGTAGGCGAACACGCTCGCCCCGCCCCTGGCCTTGAGCCGCGCGCGGGCCTCCGCCATGATGCCGGGCAGGCCATGGCCGAAGAAGATGTTGTCGCCGAGCACCAGGCACGAAGGTCCGCCGCGCACGAAGTCGGCCCCGATGGTATAGGCCTGGGCCAGCCCCTTGGGCTCGGGCTGCACGGCGTAGTCGATGGCGATGCCCCACTGCGAGCCATCGCCCAGCAGGTGCCGGAACGCGGCCGCGTCGTGCGGCGTGGTGATGATCAGCACCTCGCGGATGCCCGCCAGCATCAGCGTGGTCAGCGGATAGTAGATCATCGGCTTGTCGTAGACCGGCATCAGCTGCTTGGAGACCGCCAGCGTCATCGGATAGAGCCGGGTGCCGCTGCCGCCGGCCAGGATTATGCCCTTCATGTCTGCTGTTCCTTCAAGCGCGGAATGAGTCTTCGCGGATCAGCCGGCCCACCACTGCACGGCACGATTCGCGCCACAGCGGCAGCCGCACCCCATGCGCCGCCGCCAGCTTGCCGCAATCGAGCCGCGAGTTGGCCGGCCGCCTCGCCGGGGTCGGATAGTCGGCGGTGGTGATGCGGTTGACCCTGGCCGATGGCCCGCCGGCTTCAGCCGATGCGGCAAAGATCGCCTCGGCGAAGTCTGCCCAGGTCCCCTCGCCCGAACCGGTCGCGTGGAACACCCCGCGCAAGCTGGCATCGGGCCGCGCCGCCAGGTTCGCCGCCACCATGATCGCCGCATCGGCAAGGTCGAGCGCGCTGGTCGGGCAGCCGGACTGGTCGGCGACCACGCCGAGTTCGTCGCGGGTCTCGGCCAGGCGCAGCATGGTCTTGGCGAAGTTGGCGCCGAACGGGCTATAGACCCAGGCCGTGCGCAGGATCGCCGAATCGGCGCCGCTGGCCAGCACTGCCTGTTCACCCGCCAGCTTCGATGCACCATAGACGCCCGTCGGCCCGGTCGCATCGTCCTCGGTATAAGGCGACGGCTTGTCGCCGGCGAAGACATAGTCGGTCGAGACATGCACCAAGGGCACATCCAGCCTCGCCGCAGCCAGCGCCACCGCACCCGCGCCATCGGCGTTGATCGCGAAGGCCAGCGCGCACTCACTCTCGGCCCGGTCCACCGCGGTGTGGGCGGCGGCATTGACGATGGCCTCGGGCTTCAACGCAGCCAGCGCCGCGAAGATCGCCTCGTCGTCGGGAGCCGCGAGGTCCAGCGCCGGCGGCCCGACCGCGATCACCACATGGCCATGCGCGCCAGCCCGCTCGTCCATCGACAGGACCAGCTGCCCCGGCCCGCCGGTAACGGCGATCCTCATGCTGTCACCTTGCCCGCCGCCGTCTTGTCGCCCACCTTGTCGGCAGGCAGCCCCAGCCGCTCGCCGGCATAGCGTTCCCGCAGCGGCTCCCACCACCAGCCATTGTCGAGATACCAGCGCACTGTCTTCTCGATGCCGCTGTCGAAGTTTTCCTGTGCCTTCCAGCCGAGTTCCGTCTCCAGCCGGGTCGCGTCGATCGCATAGCGGGCATCGTGCCCCGGCCGGTCGGCGACGAAGCGGATCAGCCCCTCGCGCGGGGCGTCCGCCGGCACCAGCTCGTCGAGCACCGCGCAGATCCGCCGCACGACATCGATGTTGCGCCGCTCGTTGCGCCCGCCGACATTGTAGGTCTCGCCCGGCGTGCCGCTGCCGGCGATCAGGTCGAGCGCACGGGCATGGTCCTCGACATAGAGCCAGTCGCGCACGTTCTCGCCCTTGCCGTAGACCGGCAGCTCCTGGCCGGCGAGCGCGTTGAGGATGGTCAGCGGGATCAGCTTTTCCGGGAAGTGATAAGGCCCGTAGTTGTTCGAGCAGTTCGACACCACCACCGGCAGGCCATAGGTGCGGTGCCAGGCCTTGGCCAGGTGATCGGACGCCGCCTTGCTCGCCGAATAGGGCGAGGAGGGATCATACGGCGTGGTCTCGGTGAACAGGCCGCCATCGGCCTCGCACGTGCCGCCGAGCGAGCCATAGACCTCGTCGGTCGAGACATGAAGGAAGCGGAACGCCGCCTTGGCCTCCCCTTCCAGCCCGTTCCAGTAGCCGCGCGCCGCCTCCAGCAGGGTGAAGGTGCCGACCACATTGGTCGAGATGAAGTCGGCCGCCCCGGTGATCGAGCGATCGACATGGCTCTCGGCCGCCAGATGCATGATCCGGTCCGGCCGGAAGCTCGCCACCGCCTCGCCCATCGCCGCCGCATCGCGGATATCCGCCTGCAGGAACCGGTGGTTGGCCCTGCCCTCGACCGCCCGCAGCGAGGCCAGGCAGCCGGCATAAGTCAAGGCGTCGATGGTGAGCACCTCGCACCCCCGCTCGAGCACGAGATGGCGCACCAGTGCCGAGCCGATAAACCCGGCGCCGCCCGTCACGATAATCCGCATCAATACTGGTCCTTCACCGAAAACAGCGCCGGCAGCTCCGCCAGCAGTGGCTGCACCCGATCCTTGGCGGAAAGCGTCCCGGCATCGGCCACATCCGGCCATTCCACCCCGATCGCCGGATCGTCCCAGCGCACGCCGGCGTCGTTCTCCGGGCTGTAGTAGGCGGTGACCTTGTAGCACACGACGCTGTCCGGCATGAGCGTGCAGAACCCGTGCCCGAAGCCCGGCGGCACCCACAGCTGGTTGCCCGCGTCCGCGCTCAGCTCGACCGCGATCCACTTGCCATAGTCCGGCGAATCATGCCGCAGATCCACCGCGACATCGTAGATCGCACCCGCCACGCACCGCACCAGCTTGCCTTGCGCCATCGGCGCGGTCTGGAAATGCAACCCGCGAACCGTCCCCACCCGCGCACTCAGCGACTGGTTCTCCTGCAGGAACGCGAAATCGCCCGCTGCCGCCGCAAACGCCTCAGCACGGAAGATCTCCGAGAAATATCCCCGCTCGTCACCATGCCGGACAGGGCGGATGTGAAGCGGGCCGGAGAGGGGGAATGTCTGGAACTGCACGGATGCTCGCTTGTCACATCAAAATCACGGCTACACTGCGCAAGCCACCGTTAGCGTGGTCACGAAATACCCTAACGGAGAAGCGCACCTACGAAGCCTGGGTTCAGGGAACCGAGTTTCCGACTGAAAGGCCGGTGATTGCCAACTGGGAAACCATCGTCACGAACTTCTGGAAGTCGACCAAAGGCGCGTTGGAGACATACATCACATCCCGATTGCGAATGGGAAAATTCTGGGCAACAAAAAAGTTGGCGGGGTTCGAGAGATCAACGCGGTAGATCACGGGGATTTTGTCCCCCACCGCCTGGCCCGATGCTAGCACACTGTCCACGATCGCAGGGTTTTCGAACCGGAAGATGAAAACACCTCTGGGGTTGGCTCGTTCATCGCGCAACCCGCCAATTCTGCCAAGTGCCTGGGAAAGAACCAGACCAGTCCCTTCGAAATTGATCTCCGCATTTATCCCGGAGGCGCCGAGCGCAGTGAAACTGAACGGCTGATAGAGTGCCGTCACCACATCACCAGCAGCGAGACGGACATTCTGTTCGGGTTCCCGGATCACACGTTCCAGCGGCAAAGCCGCGGTCCTGCCGGCCCGTGTCAACTGCACTGTCATCTTCCCCACGGGTTGCCGAACCCCACCAGCCGCAGCCAGTGCGTCCAGCAACCGCTCCCCTCGGGGCGTGAGGGGCATGCGGACACTGGAACTCACTTCCCCGACAACAGTGACGGTCGCATTCGCGTTCTGAGCAAACCGCACGATGACCTGGGGTTGATGGGCGATTCCCTGTAAGCGACCGGTGATTTCCGCAGCGATCTGCGTAGGTGTGCGGCCCGCTGCCGTAACCGGGCCGGCAAAGGGCACGCTTATCCGGCCACTCTCGTCCACCATCTGATCGGGCAGGGCCGCGCTGTGACCTGCCGCCGAACCACCGGATCCGCTCGTCGAACCGACACTCGACAGTCCGCCGATGGACGCCCCGAACAAGGCCGCCGGCGGTGCCTCCCAAATCGAAATATCCAGGATGTCCCCACGCCCCACAATGGCGCTATAAGGCGCCGCAGGCTGGAAAACGGAAGAGAAAAGATCATCCCGGCCAGCATCTGAGGCACGGCGGGCAAGAGCCGGAGTGACATCGACAACACGAATGCCTGCCCCTTCCAGTGCACGCTTTCCGGCAGCGAGGACAGCGCCGGTGCGGGGACCACCCGCACCGAAGTTAGAGCAACCCGCGAGCGAACTTGCCGCAACCGCCATTGCCAACAGGCCAGTGACATTGACCGACTGACTCCGGCCCTTTCGATTGCGCAACAGCATTTCCTTTCAAGCTCTCACAGCGGGCCTTTAGACGGTTTGCCAGAGCGGCTCAACGCCGCTTGGCCCCTCCTCCGGCAGTTCGCCAACATGGCAAACGGGACGTTGTCAAAGACACCGAAATGCCGCAGAGGCAACTCGATACTCCGGCCGCGCAAGCCAGCCAAACCGCACAGGATCGTGTTCGAATGAAAGCAAATTTCGATCGCACTTCGCTGAGGGGTCTGATTAATCCCCTGTTCATGTTGACGGTTGTGATGCCCACGGCTCTCGCTATCATTTACTTTGGCTTCATTGCGTCGGATGTTTACATATCCGAGGCCAGTTTTGTCGTACGCACGCCAGACAGACCGGCGACTTCCCCTCTCGGTCTGATACTGAAAAGCACCGGCTTCACGAGTTCCAGCGACGAAATCTACACGACGCAAAATGCGGTACTTTCGCGCGATGCGCTCCACTCGCTGAACGCGGGCGGTGCATTCGAGAAAGCGTATTCACGGCCCGATATCTCGATTTTCAATCGCTTCAATCCATTGGGCTTTTCTGGATCCTTCGAGGATCTCTACAAGCTGTTCCGCAGCAAGGTCTCCATCGAACGCGAAGGCGCGGGTTCGATCACCGTTTTGACGGTTCGAGCGTATTCCGCGCAAGATGCTAGGCAGATCAACGAAAAGCTGCTTGAGGCTGCGGAACTGACGGTCAACAAGCTCAACGAACGCGGCCGCTCCGACTTGATCCGTTTCGCATTGCGGGAAGTGGAACAATCCAAGGTAAATGCACATGCGGCCGCACGTGCACTCGCGCAGTATCGCAGCCGCGCGAACGTCATGGATCCGGAAAAGCAGGCGGCCATCCAACTCCAGTTCATCGCCAAGCTTCAGGACGAACTGATCGCGACGCAGAACCAGATCCGCGGCCTTCAGGAGGTTGCTCCGCGCAATCCGCAAATCCCAGTGCTTCAGGCAAAAACTGATCAGCTTAACAAGGAGATCGCCGCCGCGGGCAATGATGTCACGGGTAACGGTCGCTCGCTGACTTCGGCAGCCGTCCAGTATCAGCAACTGCAACTCGATAACGAAGTCGCTGCCAAGCAGCTGGCCGGGGCACTTTCCTCGCTTGACGAAGCGCGCAAGGAAGCGCAGCGTAAACAGACCTACGTCGAACGAGTGGCTCAGCCAAACCTTCCCGATATTCCGCTGGAGCCGCGCCGGTGGCGAGGCGTCCTTTCCACGCTGGTAGTCGGAATCGTAAGCTACATGGTATTGTCCATGCTGCTGTCTGGCCTGCGCGAACACCAGGATTGATCTTGCCCGACACTCCACTTCCTCCGGCAGCTTACGGCAGCGGCGAGCAGTCGCCGCTCGAGTATGCGCCCGAAAGTACCACGCTCCTGCAATCCGCACGCATCATGGTAAGGGTGGTATGGGCCCTGATTCTGAGGGAAATGCTGACCCGCTTTGGCCGACACAACATCGGCTTTTTGTGGCTCTTCGTGGAGCCGATGCTGTTCACGCTAGGCGTGACCACGCTTTGGGCGGTGACCGGAATGGCCCACGGCTCTACACTCCCGATCACGTCTTTCGCG
>Ga0207676_10004298_pt1 | contig 10070 bp, 8 predicted proteins | sample KBSSwiS72_FD_184307 | JGI IMG/M metagenome (GOLD analysis project Ga0207676, IMG submission 184307) | Switchgrass rhizosphere microbial communities from Kellogg Biological Station, Michigan, USA - KBS Switchgrass S7-2 (SPAdes) (version 2) | ecosystem: Host-associated > Plants > Roots >... | reverse complement strand
GCTGCCGGCCACCGCGATTGAAACGAAGCGGCCGATCTGCGCGCCCGAGGCGCAGGTGCCGTCGAAGGAAGGCTGCCTGACCGCATTGCATTCGAGCCACTTGTCGAGGGTCACGGCATCCTGGCTGACCCCTGCGGCGCTCGCCGCCTCGGCCTTCAGCAGCTGGAAGGCGGCACCGTTGAGGCCGCTCGCGGTCGCCATCTCGATCGTCCTTGCCGACGCCTGCTGGACCTTCAGCTTCTGCGAGTAACCCAAAGCAAGATCCGCAACGCCCATCAGCATCACGGCGAGCACCGGCAAGGCGATACCGAATTCGATCGCGCTCACACCCCGCTGGTCGCGGACCAGCTGCCGAAGCCGTCCCGGCATCGCGCGCCCCCTCATCCGACGAGCTCCACGCGCGTCCCGGTGAAGGAATGCGATCCTCCCGTCGGACAATTATTGGTGATATTGGTATTGCCGCTGAAGCTGACGCGGCGGCTGACGAGCTGCAGGCACTCGGTGTTCATGCCCGACGTGCCGTTGAAGGTGAGGGATTGGGCCGGCATGTAGATCGCACCTTCGAGCTTCGAGCCGCTATTCCCGTTGATCTTGTTGTCGTTATTGTCGAGCGCGCGGCGATCCTGGTAGAAGAGCACGCCCGAATATGTACCGCTGGTCGGCGCGGTCAGATTGACGCTGGCGCCACCGTTCATGTCGATGGTGGCGATCGAGCCGGGATTGCTTGTCGCATTGTTGCTCGTCAGGATGAAGGTGACTCCGCTGCCGCTGATCACGGCCTGCGATCCCGCGCTGAACTGGCTTCCGTCGATATAATATACGCCGGGATCGAAATGGACGGTGCCCTTGAGGTCCATGCCCCGATAGCAGGCGACGCCCGTCGACGGATCGGGCGATACGTTGACGGTAGCGCTCGGATTGACCGAGAGCTTGGCCGCGCAGGATGGCAGCACGGGTTCCGGCAGCGACTCGAAAGGATCCGCCTGCGGCACCGAATAAGGCAGCAGCACGGTGCCCGAGGCATAATGGCTGCTCGCCGGCAGCCCTCCGACAGCCGAAATCGGGGTCGCATAGACATTGCTGCTTCCGCCGGCCGTCACGGCAGCCGTCGAGCTTGAGTTGGTCGACATGCCGCAACCCATGTTGACCGTGGCATTGCCGTCGATGGTGATGCCGGCGGTCGGTGTTCGCTCGAGCGAAATGACGCAATAATTGCCGTTCTGGAGCACGGCGGCGGTCGCCTCGACGGTCAATATCGGCGCGGAGCTGAGGAAGAGGCTGGAGAATGGCAATGAGCGTTGCGTCTTCAGGACCACCCGCACCGCGTCCATATTGCCGGCATAAGCGCCGGTCGTCGGCGCATTTTCGATCGTCGGGCTGCCGAGCAGCGTCACGAAGCTGTGCCGGTTGATGTCGGCGGTCGCGGCCGCGACGACGCCTGCATCCTGCGAGCGCGCATAAGCGCCAGCGAGCGCCGCCGAATCGGCCTGCCGCTGGATTTGGCGTTGCCAGACCGTCCACTGGACGGTGTCGGTCGCAAGGCCGCCGGCCCCGATCACCACCGGCATGGAAAGCGCCGTGATGATCAGGATATTGCCGGCGCGGTCACGCCAGAGGCTGAGCAACTTCCGGATCATGGTTTACCCGATGATGTCCATGACCGCCGCTATGCGCGCGTAACGGTTTCCGCCGCTTTAGGGATTATAGTGACCGACCATGTCAGGAAAGGACGGCAGGCCGTATCGCTGCGCCTCGTCAAGATCGGGGGGAGAGGCAGCCATTGGCGAAATAGGCGGCGATGGCCGCCTCGTCGAGCGGCTCGCACAGCAGGAAGCCCTGCAATTCGTCGCAGCCGATGCTGGTCAGATATTGTCGCTGCTGCTCGGTTTCCACACCTTCAGCGGTGGTCGCGAGGCCGCTTGCGCGAGCGAGGTCGACGATAGCGCGGATTACGGGGCTCGGCGGCTGACCGAGCTCGATGGTCGTGACGAAACTCTGATCGATCTTGATGCGATCGACTTCGAAACCGACCAGATGCTTGAGCGAGGAATAGCCGGTGCCGAAATCGTCGAGCGCGACCTTGACGCCGATATCGCGAAGCCAACCCAGATTGGTGCGCGCGCGGTGGCCGGTTTCCAGGAAACTCGTTTCGGTAATTTCGAGTTCGAGCCGGTTCGGCGCGAGGTGGGTCTGTTTGAGCGTGCCAAAGATCCGTTCAGCCAGTTCCGGGTTTCGCAACTGCACGGCCGATAGGTTGACGGCGACGATGCCATCGCGCCATTGCGCGGCGGCCGCGCACGCCTGTCGGATCGCCCATTCGTTGAGCGGTTCGATCAGGCCGCATTCCTCCGCGATGGGAATGAACATTTCCGATGGCAAGAGCCCGTGCTTCGGATGCGTCCAGCGAATCAGGGCTTCCGCGCCCACCGGCGCTCCGTCCCGTGTCGCGAAGAAGGGCTGGTAGAGGATCTGCAGGTCGCGCATGTCGACCATCGCGGCGCGGAGCTCGGCCTCGATCTCGTTGCGCCTGCGGATGCGGTCCCCCATGTCGGCGGTGAAGAAGCTGTGGCAACGCCGGCCCTTGAGCTTGGCATCGTAAAGCGCGATGTCGGCCTTGCGGACGAGTTCGACGGGATCGGTGCCATCGCGCGGCGCGACCGCTATGCCGATGCTCGCGCCGATCAGCACCTCGCCGTCGCCGAGATCGATCGGGCGCGCGAGCGCGCGATGGATCTGGCCGCACAGCCGCTCGCCCGAACGGACCGCATCGGTGGCCGGATGGATGACGGCGAATTCGTCGCCACCGAGCCGCGCCACCAGATCTTCGGGCGCGAGTTCGCCCAAAATGCGCGACAGCGCGCGGATCAGCAGATCACCGGTCGGATGACCGAGATGGTCGTTGACGTTCTTGAAATGATCGAGGTCGATATAGAGCAGCGCGAGCTCGCCGCTCGGCGACAACTGCGCGAGATCGGACGCGAGTTCGCGATCGAAGCGCGCGCGGTTGGCGAGACCAGTCAGCGGGTCATGATCGGCGAGATGTTGGGCCTCCGAGCGGGCTGCGCTGAGCTGCATCGTGCTGTCGCTTATGCGCCGCAGCAGCCAGCCGACGATCACGCACACCACCAGCAGCGCGGCGATCAGCACCGGCGCGATCTGGATCAGCATGACGCTGCCCGGCCGAAAGGGCTTCCAGACGAAGTAACCGAGCAGGGCCCCGCCGCGCGTGCGCAGCTCGACGCGTCCCTCATCGGGATCGACCGGTTCGCTCCTCGAAAAGCGTCCTTCGGCGAGCTGATAACGTTGCGACAGATCGGCGATGAACCCGCCGTCGAGATAGCGGATGCTGACGTGCAGGAATTCCCGGCCAGGCGGCTGGGGAATCTCGCCGGTGTCCGACACGATCGGTTTGACGCTGATGATGGCGGGATGGCCCTGGATCTTTCCCAGGTCGATCGCGCCCGGCGTCTGCACGGCGTTGGCATTCACGAAATCCACGCCACGGCGCGTCTTCGCGCGCAACTCGGCGATCAGCGGCCCGACGGCTTGCCCTATGGAGCGGGCATAGGCCGCCGGATCGACCCGCCGTCCGCCCCGCATCGCGTACAACAGCCGATCGCCCCCATCGAGGATGAACGCCTCGTCGTGGCCATAATAGGTGTACATCCAGATGCCGAGATTGTCGTCGAGCCAGGCCTGGTCCAGCGGGGACGCCTTCAGTTTTTCGACGCTCTCGTCCCAGAAAGTCGACGTTTCCTGATCATGGGCGATCCTGCGAAAATGGTCGGCCAGGACAATGGCGATGACATTTTGCTGGCGCGCCAGCGAAAGCTCGTCGGATTTACGCGCGGCGACCCACATGAACCCGGCGAGCAAACCCGCCATGAGCAACACGATCAGCAGGCTGCGCGCGAGGATCTGCGAGGAGAGCGCTTCGCGCGCGCCTCCGCCCGGCTCCAGCCATCGCCCGGTCGCAAGATTGCGGCGGCGGTCGATCAGCATGTAACCGGCACCTCTTGTCCCGCATTATGGCTGACCGCCCCCATCGGCCGCTGATAGACCGAATCGGTTCTTGTTGCCACCGCCCGCACTGTGGTTAACGGGCGAACAGAACAGCCCCATTTCGCTACATTTCGCGAGTTCACACTCCGGTCACGATCGCTCGCGTAGCGCCGCGTCGATGGCGTTGGCCTCTCGCTCCAGCATCGCCGCCATCTCGCCCAGCTTCTGCCGCTCGGCTTCGTCATCGGTGTTATGGGCCAGCAGGCGGGCCTTTGCCGCCTCGCGCCTCAAGCTATTCGCACTGCTCCCCTTCTCGCCACGCATGACCTCAGGCGCCTCCGCCGGCGATCCCGTCGAAGCCGGGCGCTTCCCGCAACCGCCTCCGCTTGTCGGCTCCATGAAAATGCCTCTCCATCTTCCCGACCTCGGCTGCGTCGCTCAAGAGTCCGCTGCGCATGAATGCCCCCCTGTCTGCTCCCGATGCAACCGCTGTTAGGCATGTCATCCAGCGGACACAATCGCCGCTTGCCGCCGATTTGGATCCGATCTGCGTTACCCGGAGTGCACGAGCTGCGCGGCGGTCCACGCGGCCTGGTGGTCACAGCACTGTAATGACCCTGCGTTAGGCTGTTCCCCCGGATTATCGAGGATCGAAGATGTCACCTTTCGAAACCGCGCAACTAGGGCGGATCAGGCAGGAGCTCGCTGACAGCTTCGACGAAGAGCTCGAGATGGAGGTGGACGAGCGCCGCCTCGAAACGATGCTCGCCGACATGGAGGAGCATCCCGAGCGCGAGCAGCTCGACAGGCGCCTCTACTTCCGGGAGCTTTTCAGGCTTCAGCATGAGCTGGTGCGGCTCCAGGACTGGGTAGTCCACGAGGGGCTGAAGATCGTGGTGATCTTCGAGGGCCGCGATTCCGCCGGCAAAGGCGGCGCGATCAAGCGGATCACCCAGCGGCTCAACCCGCGCGTCTGCCGCGTCGCGGCTTTGCCCGCGCCGAGCGAGCGCGAGCGTAGCCAGTGGTATTTCCAGCGCTATGTGCAGCATCTTCCCGCGGCGGGCGAGATCGTGCTGTTCGATCGAAGCTGGTATAACCGGGCAGGCGTCGAGCGGGTGATGGGCTTCTGCTCCGAGGAGGACGTCGAGGAGTTTTTCCGCTCGGTCCCGGAATTCGAGCGAATGCTGGTCCGTTCGGGCATTATCCTGCTCAAATATTGGTTCTCGATAACCGACGACGAGCAGCAGTTCCGCTTCCAGATGCGGATCGCCGATCCGCTCAAACAGTGGAAGCTATCGCCTATGGACGTGGAATCGCGGCGCCGCTGGGAAGATTATACCCGCGCCAAGGAGGCGATGATCGAACGTACCCATATCGACGAGGCGCCGTGGTGGGTCGTCGAAGCCGTCGACAAGAAGAAGGCACGGCTTAACTGCATCGCCCATCTGCTCGAGCAGATCCCCTATGAGGACGTGCCGAAAAGCTCGGTCTTCCTACCCGCGCGCGTTCGACACCCCGATTATGAACGCCACCCGGTGCCGCCGGAGATGTACGTGCCGGAGCGCTATTGACCTTCCCTACGCGCCGATCGGGCAAGCGCAGGTCGGGCAGCGTCCGCTGGCTTATGGGGCCGGTTTTATCCCGTCCACCGCGCGTTTTCATGTCGCCGCGGCCATTGCGGTCATCCAATCTGAACCCTAAGCCGCGCTATGATCTCGGACCCACCATCCACGCGGGGCGAGGGCGCGGCCCGATGGCGCGCCTATGCGATGCTCACCGTGACGATGCTCTTCTGGGCGGGCAATACGATCGTCGCACGCGCGCTTCACGCTGACATACCGCCCTTCATGCTCGCATTGGTCCGTTGGGTCGGTGCGGCGACGGTCATCGCGCCGTTCGCGATCCGCCATGTCGTCGCCGAGCGGGCGGTGATAAGGCGCGCCTGGCGGCCGATCCTGTTGCTGGGCTTGACGGGCGTCGCCGCGTTCAATGGCTTTCTGTATCTCGGCCTCGGCTACACATCGGCGTCGAACAGCCTGCTGCTTCAGGCATTGATACCCGCGATGGTGATGCTGGTCGGCGCGGTCGCCTTCAGGGACCGGGTGACGCGCGTGCAGGCGGCGGCGGTCAGCCTGTCCGCCGTCGGGGTCGCGTTCATCGTCTTTCGCGGTGACGTGCGGGCAATAGCTTCGCTGCAATTCGGCTATGGGGACATGCTGGTCCTGTGCGGCTGCGCGGCCTGGGCTGTGTATACGGCCTGTCTCCGGATGAGGCCGCCGATCCACATGACGAGCTTCCTGCTCGTCACGTTTATGATCGGAGCGCTGGCGATGGCGCCGCTTGCCATCCATGAGGCCGATGCCGTCGCGCGGATCGACTGGACAGCGGAGGTGCTAGGCGCCTTTGCCTATGTCGCCATCTTCCCCTCGGTCATCGCCTATTTCCTTTACAACGCGGCCGTCGCCGCGATCGGACCCGCCGCAGCCGGGCAGACGATCAGCCTCCTGCCGCTATTCGGCGCCGGCCTCGCCATGCAGCTGCTCGACGAGCCGCTGCATGGCTATCATTTGGCCGGCATGACCATAATTCTTGCGGGGATCCTCGCTGGTTGGCGCGCCACGAGAGGCCGTTCGCTCTAAGTCTTTGCGCGTCGGCCGCGCCAGCTTCACATATTGGGATAGTTCGGTCCGCCGCCGCCTTCGGGCGTCACCCAGTTAATGTTCTGGGTCGGGTCCTTGATGTCGCAGGTCTTGCAGTGGACACAGTTTTGCGCGTTGATCTGCAGGCGAGGTGTATTCTCCTCGACCCCCACGATCTCGTACACGCCAGCCGGACAGTAGCGCTGCTCGGGTGCATCGTACCACGGCAGGTTGATGTCGATCGGGACCGAAGGGTCCTTGAGCTGGAGGTGAACCGGCTGGTCCTCCTCATGATTGGTGTTCGACAGGAACACCGACGAGAGACGATCGAAGCTGATCACGCCGTCGGGCTTTGGATAATCGATCTTCGGCGCGATATCCTTGCGCCACATCCCCTCATTGTCCTTGTGGTGCTTGAGGGTGAAAGGCAGGCCGATCTTGAGATAGCGCATCCACATGTCGGCGCCGGCCAGCAGCGTGCCCGCGAGCGGCCCTAACTTGGCGACGAACGGCTCCACGTTCCGCACCATCTTCAGTTCCTTGGCGACCCAGCTCTCTTCCAGCGCCTCCGGATAGCCCGTCAACTCGTCACCACCGCGATCGGCTGCAATCGCCGCGAAGGCTGCTTCGGCCGCAAGCATGCCCGACTTCATCGCCGTGTGGCTGCCCTTGATCCGCGGCACGTTTACGAAGCCGGCCGAACAGCCGATCAGCGCCCCCCCCGGGAAGGTGAGCTTGGGCACCGCCTGCCAGCCGCCCTCGTTGATCGCGCGCGCACCATAGGAAACGCGGCGGCCCCCCTCCAGGATTTCCCGGATCTTCGGATGCTGCTTCCAGCGCTGGAATTCCTCGAACGGATAAAGGTGCGGATTTTTGTAACCGAGGCCGACGACGAAGCCGAGGGCGACCTGATTGTTCGCCTGATGATAGAGAAAGCCGCCGCCGACTTCGTCGCCAAGCGGCCAGCCCTGCGTGTGGATGACACGGCCCGGAACATGTTTGGCCGGATCGATGTCCCACAGCTCCTTGATGCCGATGCCGAAGACCTGCGGCTCGCAGTTCGCTTCGAGGTCGAACTTGGCCTTCAGCATCTTCGACAGGTGGCCGCGGACGCCCTCGGCAAAGAAGGTGTAGCGGGCATGTATCTCCATGCCCGGCATATAATCGGGCTTGTGGCTGCCATCGCGGGCGATTCCCATGTCGCCGGTAGCCACTCCCTTTACCGCCCCGTTATCGTCGTAAAGGATTTCGGCCGCGGCGAAGCCGGGGAAGATTTCCACCCCGAGCGCCTCCGCCTGGCCCGCCAGCCAGCGGCAGAGATTGCCTAGTGACACCGTGTAGGTGCCGTGATTGCTCATGAAGGGCGGCTGGATGATGTGCGGCAAGCTGAACTGCTTGTTCTTGGTGAGCACCCAATGGAGATTTTCGCTGACGGGCACCGTCAGCGGGCTGTCCAGGTCGCGCCAATCGGGGATCAGCTCGTCCAGAGCGATCGGATCGACGACCGCGCCCGACAGGATATGCGCGCCGACCTCGGAGCCTTTTTCGAGCAGGCACACCGAGAGCTCGCGGCCCGCCTCATTGGCGAGCTGCTTCAGGCGAATCGCGGCCGCCAGCCCGGCCGGACCGGCCCCGACGATCACCACGTCGTAGGTCATCGACTCCCGCTCAGACATTAGCTTCGTTCCTTGTTCCTGCTTTCCAGTCGTCGCGTCGCAAAAACGTCACGCCGGAAAGGCGCTGCCCGCAGATTGACGGCCTCGTCAACCCCTTCCTTAAGGGGGCAATGGATTTGGGGGGGAATCTTCAGGCTTCGTCCGCGCATCTCGCCAGCCTGATGGCGTGGTGGGAGGAGGCGGGTGTCGACATGCTCGTCGAGGAGGCACCGCGCGACTGGCTCGCGCCCCGCCCGCCCTCGCCGGCGACCGCTATGCGCATTGACGCCACGGCCCGCCCGCCCGCATCTGTGGCGCCGGCGGCGGCGCCCTTCCCCGACAGGCTCGAGACCTTCCAGGCCTGGCTCGCCACGAGCGATACTATCGCGCTGCCGCTCTCCGCCCGTATCGCCGCCAGCGGCGATCCTGGATCGGGCCTGATGGTTCTTGTCGATCTTCCCGAGGCGGGCGATGCCGCGGCGGGCCTGCTACTCAGCGGCGCCGCTGGGGAACTGTTCGACAAGATGATCGCCGCGATGGGCCGCGACCGACGCTCGCTCTATCTCGCCGCCATGGCCCCCGCTCGCCCGGCCGGCGGCTATGTCGACAACGCGGCCGGCGCGCTTTTCGGCCGGCTTGCCCGCCACCATGTCGGGCTCGCCCAGCCCCGCGCGCTGCTGCTGATGGGCGAGCAGCCTTCACGAAGCTTTCTTGGGCTCGGCTTTGTCGAGGCACGAGGGCGCGTTCACGAGATCGACGTCGGCGGCCATGCGACGAGCGCGGTCGCCACCTTCCATCCCCGGACGCTGCTGCAACATCCTCAGCAGAAACGTCGCGCCTGGGAAGATCTCCAACTATTGATGAAATTGCTCGGATGAAACGCTCGCTCCTTCTGGCCGGTCTCGCGGCGCTCACCCCCGCCATAGCGCCCGCTCAGACCTCCCTTGTGGTTCCCGTCGCAGCGGCCAGCCTGGCCGCGGCGGGCCAGCCGCTCGCCATCGGCTCGGGCCTGACCGCCGACCAGCGCACCAGCTATCGCGCGATCTTCAGCGCCATACGCCGCGGCGACTGGACGGCCGCGCAGACCGGCATCGACGCGCTGCCCGGCGGGCCGCTGACCGAGGTGGCGCGCGCCGAACTCATCCTTGCCAAGGGATCTCCCAAAATCAGCGACGACGCCTTGTCCGCGCTACTGGTGAATGCAGCCGATTTGCCGCAAGCGTCCGAGCTCGCAGCGGTCGCCGCGCGGCGTGGGCTGGCCGTCCCTCCGCTCCCTGCGGTGCGCGACCTGGTTCGTTTCGCCGGCCCGTCGAAACGGCAGTCCGCCCGCGCCCTGCGCAAGGACCGGGCGGCCGCGGCGCTCGCGGAGGTCGCGGGCCCGCTCGTGCGTGGCGACCGGCCCAGCGAGGCCGAGGCGATCGTCAACGCCCGGCTCGGCGATCTTTCGCCCGAGGCGCAGGCCGAATGGCGACAGCGGGTCGCCTGGGCCTATTATCTTGCGGGCGACGACGCCAATGCGCTGCGGCTCGCCAACCTCGCGCGCGACGGCGCCGGCGATTGGGCGGTGCAGGCGAGCTGGGTCGCCGGCCTCGCCGGCTGGCGCCAGCGCGATTGCGCGGCGTCGGGCGCCGCCTTCGAAGAGGTAGCGGTGCGCGCGCGCGATCCGGAGATGATCGCTGCCGGCCTCTACTGGGCGAGCCGCGTCGACATGCTGTGCGCTCGGCCCGAACGGGTGGAGGCACGCCTACGATCGGCGGCGCGGATGAAAGAGAGC
>Ga0207676_10004294_pt1 | contig 10076 bp, 10 predicted proteins | sample KBSSwiS72_FD_184307 | JGI IMG/M metagenome (GOLD analysis project Ga0207676, IMG submission 184307) | Switchgrass rhizosphere microbial communities from Kellogg Biological Station, Michigan, USA - KBS Switchgrass S7-2 (SPAdes) (version 2) | ecosystem: Host-associated > Plants > Roots >... | reverse complement strand
TTGCGGGCAGGCGCTTGCTCGCGGCGAATTGAACGAGCTGGGCGCGATTAAGAACAAAGAACGGGTCGCACGCCACAACAACCCCGTGAGCGCCGCTCGCGCCGATGGCTGCAAATAACTTGTCCGATTCGTGGCATTCGCCGCGTCGAGCACGTCGAGCTTCACCTTCAACGTCCGTGCAGCTGCCTCGACTTCCCGAACTACCGGCGCGCAGGCCGGATTCGCGGAGTTCGAGAGCACCGCTACATGTGAAACGTCAGGGACGGCTTCTTTGAGCAGCTCCATCCATTTGCCGGCGAAGCCCGTGCCACCAATCCAGGCGGTGACTCCGGTAATGTTGCCTCCGGGACGCGCAAGGCTCGACACGATGCCCGTGGCGACTGGATCCACCAAATACGCGAACACGATAGGGACGGTTGTGGTCGCCTTCTTCGCCTCAAGCGCGCTCACCGTCGAGCCAACGACCAGCACGTCTACCTTAAGTCCGATCAACTCAGCGATGACGTCGGGAATACGTTCTGGGCGCCCTTGCGTGAATCGCTCTTCGACGATGACATTGTTCCCCTCGACGTATCCCAATTCCCTGAGGCCCTGCCGGAGCGCACCGCTGATGGGAGCGCTTGCGGGACCGGGCGACGAGGAGACGAGCCCGACTCGGTACATTCTTGCCACTTGTTGGGCTTGAGCGGCGAATGTCCCCGTGAGAAGAAAGACGGCGGCGACGGCGAGACGGGTGACACTCGACTCGATAAGCATCCGCCTCCAGCAAGCGATCCACTGCGAAGGGAAAGGATCTCGTTCCGTCATGGCCGAATGGCGCTCGCTCGCGGCTGCCCAACGTGTTAGCTAACCAGCGGGCCGCGCCGATGCCCGCCAACGGCGAGTCCGTGCGGGGCACGTCCGGTTGAGCGCCGGGTTAGGCATTGGTGTCCATTTCGCGCAATGCGATGGGCGCGGCAGAACTGACCTGTTGCCAGAGCGGATTCACTCGCCATTCCGGCCAACGTCTCGGCAGGGTGTCGACCACAGAGTCGAACACAGTATGAAAACTTGGCCATCGCTCTCGTTTCTCGATCGTTAAAGCATGCGCGCCACTTCTCCTGCAAATACGGAGCTGCCTGCGCCGGACGTGACCCATACGATCCCTCCGCGGATGAGCTAAGGCGCAATGAGTCTGCGCCTGACCGGTTCAGATGGCCGGACGCGTACGCCGCACTACTTAATGAAAGAAAGGCGCGATGCACTGTTTGCGACACCCCCGGTTCAATCGATCACGCGGTCAGTACGAATGAGCAGCGACTGCGGGATGGTGATCCCGAGCGCCTTTGCGGTCTTCAGATTCACTACCGTCTCCACGCGCACGGGGAGTTCCACTGGCAAGTCAGCGGGCTTCGCGCCGCGCAGGATCCTATCGACGACGGCTGCGGCCCGTCGATACTGCGCCTCGACATTGATGCTGTAGGTCATGAGCCCGCCCGCGTCTACGTACGCCGCGTCCCAATAGATACCTGGCAGCTTGTTCTTAAGGGCTGCCTGTACAAGGGCGGGCCGGTAGGGACTCGTGCCGCCGTCGATCGGGTGGATGATGCCCGCTGCGCCTTCCCGCCGCGCCTCAGCCATTACACGGTCGAAGTCGGTAGCATCAGCCGCCTGCAGCACAATGATCGACAGCCCGCGCTTCCGACCCGCCTCCTCCAGCTCACGTCGGATCTCCGGAATGGGATTTGGCGCGACGTTGACAACTGCGAACCGCTTCGCCGTTGGCACCACTTCGTGCATCAGCTCGACGTACTTTTGCGGCAGGCCTGGAACGAGGCTAGTGAGGCCAGTGACGTTGCCGCCAGGGCGCGCAAGGGAGGCGACGAAGCCTTCCTTCACTGGATCGGCCGCCAGTATCATCACGATGGGGATGCTCGCGGTGGCCTGCTTCGCGGCGCGAATCTCCCGTGTGCCCGTGGCCACAATTACATCGACCCCCGCATTGACGAACTCGGAGACGAACCCAGGTACACGCTCGAAATTGCCCCCGCCAAAGCCGGGCAACAGCACGAGATTGCGGCCTTCGACATAGTTAAGGTCGCGCAACGCGTCGTAGAAAACTTGCCAGCGACCTACCGTCCCCGGATCGGTGCCAATCGAAAGCACGCCGATGCGATAGACCCGCGTGGCCGGCTGTGCCGGCGTTTCGGCCTTCGTAGCCAGACTCCCGTTCGCGGCAACTTTTGGTGCTTCATTAGGACCGCAGCCGTTTACGACAATCAGCGCAACGAGAAATGCTCGCCGGTCCATCGCGAACTACTCCGTTGAATTTGCGAGAAATGCCGCAATCCTACCGCGCATCGAACAATCGAGGACATGTTCAGGTTGGTCCATTCCGCGATTAGCAGTGTGCCGGCCTAACGTAACAAGCTAACCGGCGGGCCGCGCCGACGTGGACAAGAACGAAGACACGTGCCGGCCCGTCCGGTTGAGCGCCGGGTTAGGCCACACTCGCCACCCGACCACCGCCGCCCGCTGTTACTCCACTGCCTAGCGGAAGCGCGATAGCCCCTATCACTTGCCTTTCAATCCATCACGCCAGGCCATTACCTCCAGTTCACCGCGGACGGCTTCCTCCACCGCGATGACCGGGCGCGCCTCGAATACGAAAGAAGGGAGCATTGAACAAAACTTGTGAACGGTAACGGGATCGTCGCAATCTACCAGCATGTGCCCACCCCACTCGCCGACTCGCACCACGAAGAAATCGATCTTGAAATTAGCGGGCGCCTTCCATTGACCGAACACTTCGAGAATTCGTTTCTGAGCGTTCTCGTATTCCATCGGCGAACCCTGCGGCCGCTCGAACCAGCTGATAACGTACTTCATTGGTATTCTCCATATCTAAGTTGGTATCGTCCAAACGACTATCGCGTAGACGGACCAACAGGACGACGTTACAGTAACTGGCTCAGCGCTACCACCGCCGCGGGCCTATCGACACGAAGTGGTGCCTAACAAGGCCAAGCTAAGGGGGGGCGCGCCGCCACAGTCCCGCGACAAGTCGAGGTCCTTCCCCGGCGCGTTCCCTTGAGCGCGTGGTTAGGCGGCTGAAGGTTTTTCATGACGAGGGTCGTTCGAAATGGCGCGACGGAATAGCTAACGATGCGGCGCCATTTCGTTCTGCGAGAAGCGCTTCGATAGCCTTCGACCGGCGGCCAGGATCTTTGGCAACAAAGAACGGTTCAAGGGTGGCAACGCGGTCACGAATTGCCTCGATGCGCGGATAGTCATTTGGCCACGATACAAAGTCGTCCCACTCAAGTGAATACTCCAAGCGCCCATCGATGAAGCGGTCGACGAGCGTCACGAAGGAACTGAGATCGTTGGCACGATTCTCGCGGACGTGGACGCACAGGGCGGAACTGCTCGCCGTCCCCGAGTCCTTACGGGCGAACGCGAATGATCGTCTTCCCCGGGCGTCGCTCGGTCGGGTTGAAGGCGGCGACAGCTTTGTCGAGGGTCGAGACGGTGCCGATGTTCGTCCGCAGTCGTCCGTCCCGCACCCGCTGGACGATCTCACTCAGTTGGGCACGATCGGACTCGACAACGAAGTCGATCGCAAGGCCGTCAACCGGCCGGGCCTCAGACGGCCCGACGATGGACACCAGCGTTCCTCCGGCTCGCACCAGGCGCGCCGACCGCTTCCCGATGTCGCCGCCGATGAGATCGAACACCAGATCAACGCCGCCGACGTCTTCGAGAACGTCGTTGTCGAGGTCGACAAACTCCTGCGCGCCGAACTCGAGCGCCCTCTGACGGTCGGCGGCGCGTCCAGTGCCGATGACGTGGGCGCCGGCCTCTCGTGCGAGTTGCGTCACCATCGACCCGACTGCGCCGGCCGCGCCGTGCGCGATGACGCTCTGGCCCGCCCGAAGGCGGCCGTGCTCGAACAGTCCCTGCAACGCGGTGAGGCCCGAGATTGGCAGGCTCGCGCCCACTGTGAAGTCAACGTCGCCCGCCAGTGGCGCGAGGTTGCGTGCCTCGATTGCCACATACTCGGCCAGGGTGCCGTCGCGATACCAGTCCGCGAGGCCGAACACTCGCTGTCCGACCGACAGTCCCGTCGTGCCATAGCCGAGGGCGGTGACCACTCCAGCCAGTTCGTGCCCGGGGGTCGACGGTGTTCGGTCACGCTCGCGGCGATCGGTCCAGGTCGAAGGCCACGCCAGCTCAGTTGGGACGAATCCCGACGCATGGATTTGAACGATGACGTCGTTTATCGCTGCCTGTGGCTCGGGCCGCTCGACCAGCTTCATCCCGGCCGTTCCCGCAGCCTGATCCGTTACCACGATTGCCTTCATGAGAATTGTCTCCTGTAAGGTCGGCCCAGGTGTCGCCGCGCTCAATGCGCGAGAGGATGCGATAGCCGTCAAGCTTGATCTCGTATGCCCAGCCTGCGCCGTTGGGCGGCGCGTCCACGAGCGTCGCAAGCTGAGGCGCGATCCGGTCGGGAAGCGCAGTCAAAGCGCCCGGATGCGCGCAGGGTCTTCGATATAGCGATCCACACGGCTATTCGACTTTTTCCCACACAAGACGCGCTACGATGATTTTCGAAGGATCTCTTGCATAAGGCGCCGTACACTCGTCAGAGTCATTGATCGCTTCTCCTCTTCTCAGGATTCATTAGTCTGATCTCCTATGTCCAGCCCGCGCTCTTAGGTGGCGCGTCTACGAGCGTCGCAAGCTGAGGCGAGATGCGGTCAGGAGCTGCGCCCAAGACTAGCGATGCGACGGGACGCAATCCCCTCTAACGGCTAAGCTAACCACCGACGCGCGCGAGCAAGAAGCCATAGACCCGCGGGTTCGGTTGAGCGACGGGTCGGGCGTGGCTCGCCAAGCAGTCCTTAGTCGATGAATTTCCAAGTGTCAGCTCCGTCGAAGTGGCGGACTCGGACCGAAGCAATCAAGCGTGGGTCGAAGTTGCCAAGTTTGACGCCGTGCTTGGCGCCTGGCTTTGGGTTCAACGGCTCCCAATGTGTGACGCAGCCGCACGTCTTGCAGCGAATTGTCCGGAGTGTCTTGTCGCCCCATATGTACTCGGAAGTGCATTCGGGATGCCCTTCGATCTTGACGGTTCCGAATTCGTAGTACACCGTAGGACCGCCGATGCGGCGGCAGAGCGAACAGTTGCAGGCAGTGGCCACCTCGGGGGGAAAAGGCAGGGTCAAACGGACGGCACCGCAGTGGCACGAACCTTCAAGCATGTCTTTCTCCTTCTGATGGCGGCTTGGCGCTGAGACGCGGCGTACTCGGTGGTGACATCTAACGTATCAAGCTAACCGGCGGGCCGCGCCGATGTGAACAAGCAAGAAGGCACGTGCCGGCCCGTCCGGTTTAGCGCAGGGTTAGGCGGCATGCCACGAACCCATTGCTCGTCGGGTGACCGCGGCAAGCGAACGAGCCTGCAAGCAACACTGTCCCATCGATCACTGAATCACCTCGTTTGCGCGCAGCAACAGCGGCCGCGGGATGGTCAGACCAAGGGTCTTTGCGGTATTCAGGTTGATTACAAGCTCGAACTTCGTCGGCTGCTCTACCGGCAGGTCTGCGGGTTTGGCGCCGCGGAGAATCTTGTCCACATACACGGCGGCGCGCCGAAGGAGGTCTGGATAGCTCGCCCCATAGGCCATGAGACCGCCGGCGTCCACGTACTCCCGCAGGACGTAGATCTGTGGGAGCTTTTGCCGTGAGGCTAGGCTGATGATTCGAATACGTTCCGAAACCAGGAGGGGATCGCCCTGCACGAGGAGCGCTTCGGCATTTTCCCGCGCCATCTCGGCGAACGCCGACTCAAGGTCCGCTGGCGCGGAGACTTTTACCAACTGAACGCGCACTCCGAATCGCCGTGCACCCGCCGCGGCTTCGGTGACCACCCGGGTCGTCGAAGGGTTGGCCGGGTTGACCAGTACCGCCACTCGGGTGAGCTTCGGCCGTATCTCGCGCAGTAATTCGACCTGCTTGCCGGTGACCTCCGGCGCGACGTTCGTGAGTCCTGTTACGTTTCCCCCGGGGCGGGCAAGGCTCGCCACGAGCCTCGTGCCGACGGGATCGGTCGCGGCCATGACGATTGGAATCGTCTGCGTGGCGTTCTTGGCAGCATGGGCCACTCCCGTCGCCGGTGCCACGATGATATCCACTCGGAGCCGAACAAACTCCGCCGCGAGTTGTTGCGCACGCGCGTAGTCCGCGTCTGCATAACGACGCTCGATGATAATATTTTTCCCCTCGACGTATCCCAGACCCCGCAACCCCTGCTCGAACGGAGCCATGATCGTCTTGCTGCGTTCGGCCGAGCCCGCAGCTAGCAAACCAATCCGATAGATTTTCCCCTGCAGCTGCGCCTTGGCGGCGCAGGATGCGGCGAGAACGCCAACCGCGGCGGTGCTGATGAACCTGCGCCGCTTCATCATTGATTCATCTCGTCGATGGTAGAACCATACTACGCGTCCCAGCAGGCTTCACATCAGTGCGGGTTTCCGACCCAGGCGTTAGCTGTCGGTTGCCGCATGTTTGGCGAAAGGTAGCCGGAATGCCTGCGGCGAAAGAAATGCGAGAACGGCGGCAATGATAAACAATGCGGGAACGTCGCCGTAGAGGTGATGAACATGCATCGGGTTCTGCGCTGCCTGGACCGCCATCACCGCACCATGGACGACGCTCGACCAAATGAAGAAGGAAACCAGGCCCAGATGCTGATTCGGATTGCGAGCGGCAATGAGCAAGAAAACGCCGAAGGTTGCGTAAATCGCAATGATCATCTCGAGATATTCCGACCGTCCGCTGGACCAGGCCCACCCCGACGGCCAGAAGATCGTAAGTGGGTAGAAGCCAAAAATAACAATAACGCCGACGACGCGGAGTGCGAGTTTTAAGTGCTTAAGGCGTTCGGTTTCAGACATAGAACCCCGCAGGAAAATGGCGATCTGTTCGCGAAATGCGGCCTAACGTATCAAGCTAACCGGCGGGCCGCGCCGACGCTCGCCAAGTTGAAACCGCGTACCGGCCCGTCCGGTTGAGCGCCGGGTTAGGCCCCACGGGACTTTGCCACCGAGAGCGGTTTGCCATCTTGAAATGGCTCCAGTTCTAGCTTCGCACGCTCAAGAAGCATTTCTAAGGCACCGAGCGGAAACGCCTTCGCCAAAAGTAGTCACCGAGACTGTGTGATCGGCATCGCAGCGGAATACTCACCCGAACGCTCGCTGTGGAGTCCGCCGGTAACGAGTTCACAGTCAAATTCGAACAACGGCTCTGATCGGGCTGAGAAGACGAAAAAATCGCCACGATCCTCGATACGGACTTCGCTTTCGAATCCGCGCAAGAAGTCCCGGATCTGTTGCTGCGATGCGACGAATCTAAAATTCTGACGTAGTCCCACTGTGGATGAGCCCTAACGTATCAAGCTAACCGGTGGGCGGCGCCGATGCTGACCAGCGAGAAGCCACTCACCGGCCCGTCCGGTTGAGCGCCGGGTTAGGCCGCGCCGACACATGCAACCGCTGTGAACATGACTAAAGCACCGGGATAGAGTTTCAACGGTTGGCAAACGGCGCGCGCGGGCGGCTCGACCTCGAAGTATTGCCGGAAGATTTCATTGAACTGGTCGACCCTATCGATGTCGAGGAGATAGAGCTGCACGAACATTACGTCCGCGTAGCTGCCACCCGCAGCACGCAGAAGCGCACCCAGGTTTCGCAAGGCTTGATGCGCCTGTTCATCAAATGCTGGCAGCATCTGGCCCGTTTCCTGTGACCGTCCAATCATTCCGGCTGTGTACAGCATCCCATTTGGGGCGAGTGTCGCCTGAGACACAGGGTTGTACATTGCCGCGGCATCCGTTGTGGCGATAACGCGTTTCACGCTGTCTCCTCCGGTTGCTCTCGTGGCCTAACGCATCAAGCTAACCGGCGGGCCGTGCCGATACTTGCCAAGGTGAGGCCGTGTACCGGCACGTCCGGTTGAGCGCAGGGCCAGGCGCCGATTTCAATTCGCCACCTTGGACGATCGTTGGCGAACTGCGATGTCGCTCCAAGCCTCTATGCACACGAACTGCATATGGCCGGCCCTTTCCTTCGAAAGTGGACATACCGTAAAGGTGCCCCAGAATTCGGTATCGAAACCATTCACTCGCGTCGCAAATTCAGGCGGAAGGTTGTCGTTGTGCACCCCAAGCACGCGGGTTGTGCTGACATGCCACCGGCGACGAGTCCGCGTTGAACGATGGGTTAGGCCTCACTGGGTCGAACGCCCACAACGAGCGGTTGAAAAAATTTGTCGTCAATGCGCGCCACGTTGGCAAAACCAGCCTTTTCCATGAGACGAATAATGTCGGAGATGGAAATCGCGTAGTGGGTGGAACGGAGAACAGTAGTATGGCACTCGCTACCACCATCATCGCGAACAATGTAGAAGCTAACGTCGTAGAGACAACCACGCCACGTCCAGACTTGAATCAGGACATATCGAGTCCCCCCGTCTACGCGGACTCCGTAAGGCTTGACTTGAACACCGCTCCGCTCAAGTGCGGCGTAGTCGCGCACGGAGACGATGCACGTTCCCCCGGGTTTAGTACATAGGTAGAACTCGCCGAGACATGCGGAGATCTCTTGGTCGGACAACAGGTGAGGCAAAGAATTGTCCGCGCGGAGCACGACGTCGAATTCCCGCGCATGATGTTGCCGTGCGGCACGCATATCTGCGACGGAGAAATCGATGGAAAGACTGCGCCGGGTTGCCTCGGAGCGTGCGCGTTCGATGGCTCTCGCCGAAATGTCGGAACCGGTAACCGAATAGCCGTGGGCGGCAAGACCGAGGCTCTGCGTGCCAATGCCGCATGCAACATCGAGAATGGATTGGCAGGACGGGTGCGAATATGAGCTGATGACAGAATCGAGCGCATTGCCTTGGCGCTCGATGCTGGCATCCCAGTTCTCGTAGATCAGGTGATAGTACGGAGCGAGTACATCATAGAACGTTGCGGTCGACATGAGGGCGAGTGAGGCCTAACGTATCAAGCTAGCCGGCGGGCCGCGCCGATGCCCGCCAACTTGAAGCTGCGTACCGGCCCGTCCGGTTCAGCGCAGGGTTAGACCCCACGGTGTCTCTGCAAGAAAGCGGCAACGTCCAAATAGGAACGGCTAGATTCCCTGCTTCAGTTCTTCTCGGGCATAGCGGACGAATGATGGCTGGAGATGAGCCACTGCTTTCCATTCCACTTGTATGTGAAGGTGAAGCGAGCTTTGACCTCCGAGCCGTCCGCAAACTTGAACGTGTACAAGCCTGCGTCGATGGCGCTGTTGCAATCGATCTCGATGATGCGACTGTCGATTGTTCCCACAGGCTTACCCTGGAGGAAGTGTTCGAAGTAGTCTTCCTTCTCCTCGGCGGTCAGACGCGGTTTGTTGGAAACGGTGGGTAACAGAATTGATCTAGCGGAGTAGTTGGCAACGACCTTCTTCGGATCCCCGGTCTGCAACGAGGTGTTCCAGCGCTCGAACAGTGCGGCGATCTGCTTCTCGGAGGCAGCTCGACACACTTCGGACTTGGCGTGAACACTTGTTGCGACGGTGACCATCGCAAGAGCAGACAGAGGCACGAGACGCAGCAGATGCATAGTTTCTCCAGTGGCAGAGAAGGAAGCGGCGATTATATGGGAGGGGTCTAACGATCTAGCTAACCGGCGGGCCGCGCCGATGCTGACCAGAACGAAGCCGCATACCGGCCCGTCCGGTTGAGCGCCGGGTGAAGTCTGGCTTCCGCACGCCCTTGCGCGCAAATATCCGTTCGCCCCGCGCGAATGGGGCTGGCAATACGTGTTCCCGTCGGACCGCCGCTCGCGCGATCCGCGCACTGGCGTCATTCACCGCCATCACATCCAGGACCAGGCGTTTCAGAGTGCGATGCGGCAGGCAGTTCGCGATGCCGGGATCGACAAGCCAGCCACGCCGCACACGATGCGCCACTCGTTCGCGACGCATATGCTCGAGTCCGGTTACGACATTCGCACGGTGCAGGAGCTGCTCGGTCACGCGAACGTG
>Ga0207676_10004286_pt1 | contig 10087 bp, 8 predicted proteins | sample KBSSwiS72_FD_184307 | JGI IMG/M metagenome (GOLD analysis project Ga0207676, IMG submission 184307) | Switchgrass rhizosphere microbial communities from Kellogg Biological Station, Michigan, USA - KBS Switchgrass S7-2 (SPAdes) (version 2) | ecosystem: Host-associated > Plants > Roots >... | reverse complement strand
TCGTGCATGCGGCAGGCAGGTAAGTGGCCGCCATGGCGGTCAGGTTCGAAGCCTGGACGGCCTCGCTGATGCCGGTACGGCAGGACGACGCCGCCAGCACGATTTCCGACACCTTGGCGCGGACCGTGTAGTCCTGGTACGCCGGCAGCGCGACTGCCGCAAGGATGCCGATGATCGCGACCACGATCATCAACTCGATGAGCGTAAAGCCCTTTTGGATATAGCGTTTCATGAATGCTCCCAGGGAGGTGGAATAGTTGAAGACAGCGCTTGCTTTGCAGATGTCATGCCACGCGGAGGCGTCCCTTAAATCGTGAATTCTTCACTTCGAGTTGACACGAATAGTCACCGACGCTTCCACAACCGCAGCAGATGGCCGCATACGTCATTGGTCTCGGCATTCACCGTGCGACATCACCGCCTTGCGGCTGGCATCGTCGGCAGCATCAAGCAAAAGGCCGCCTCCTTGCGGAGGCGGCCTTGCGAGACAGACGAGGGCAGCGTCGACAGCTTCGACCGCCCGTCGCAAAGCGCGCTGGCGGCGCACATGCTGTTCTTCGAGCTGGCGCGCCGGACGGGCGACGAGCGCGCGAAGAAACTGGTGGTGCGTGCGGCGAGCAGCGGCTTCACCGAGTCCGGCGAGCTGCGCGAGTTCATGCCGCTCCATGGCGGCTGGAGCGACTCCTTTTTCATGGACGTGCCGATCCTGGCCAAGGCGGGCGCGCTCACGGGTGATCGCCGGTTCTTCGACATGGCGGCGCGTCACGTCGCGTTCATGCAGCGGATCGTCTTGCGGCCGGACGGCTTGTATCGTCATCAAGCCTCGGCGGAAGCGGCGTGGGGGCGCGGCAACGCCTTTGCCGGGCTCGGCCTCGCCCTGACCCTAGCCGACTTCCCGGCCGATCACCCGGCGTACGCCGGGCTGCTGGCGTCGTTCCGTCAGCACATGGGCGCGCTGGCGCGGTTTCAGGACGAGAACGGGATGTGGCGCAACGTGATCGATCGACGCGGCGCCTACGACGAGTACTCCGCCACCGCGATGATTGCCACGGCCATGTTGCGAGGCATCCGCCGGGGCTGGCTCGACGCGGCCACCTATCAGCCGCTGGTAGACCGCGCGTGGCGCGCGATTCTGCAGCGGACCGGCGCCGACGGCCGCCTGGTGGACGTGGCCGAGAGCACCGGCACCCGCGGCATGAGCGACGACGACTACCTGCACCGTCTGGCGATCCTCGGTCGCGACGATCGCGGCGGCGGCATGGCGATGTTCTTCGCCACCGAGCTCGCCGGCGCGGACTGAACGGTCCTTCGTCCACAGTCCTTGGTCCTTAGTCCGTACTGAAGTGAGGGTGGACCAAGGACCGAGGACCGAGGACGGACCAGGGACTAAGAACCGAGGACCAGGGACCACATCGCGAACTCAGGATCGGGTGAGCTCTTCTAGCGACCGTCGCTCGGCATCCACGCCGTAGACGCGCGCCACGACCGCCGCCGCCAGCATCATGCCGGCAGCCAGCACGTAGCCGGCGAGCAGCCGCCGCGGATCGCCGGTATCGACGATGGCGCCGAAGATCGCCGGTGCGCCGGCGCCCACCAGCGTTCCGAACGCGTAGAAGACGGCGATCGCCATGCCGCGCAGCTCCACCGGGAAGAGCTCGCTCACCGTCAGATACGCCGAGCTCGCCGCGGCGGACGCCACGAAGAACACGAGCATCCACGCGAGCGTCTGCGTCACGGCGTTCAGCGCCCCGGCGACGAACAGGCCGCCCGTGATCAGCAGCAGCACGCCCGAGAGTGCGTAGGTGAGGGGAATCATCATCCGTCGTCCGAGGCGGTCGAACGACGGGCCCAGAAGCAGCGGGCCAAGGAAGTTGCCGATCGCAAACGGCACGATGTAGAGCCCCACGCGATCGGGCGCCACGCCGTGGAAGCGTTCGAGGATGAGCCCGTAGCTGAAGAAGATCGAGTTGTAGAGAAACGCCTGCGCGAGCATCAGCGACAGCCCCAGCACGGTGCGCCTCGGATACCGGCGGAGCAGTGTCTGAACGAGGTAGCCGACACCGACCGTCCCCGTGACCTGCACTCTGATGGTGGCGATCGAGGTCACGCGGGCGCGGGTCTGCGATGCGGCCCCGTAGACCTGCGCTTCGATGTACTCCACCACCGCCACGGCCTGACGCACGAACCCGTGAGACAGGAGCCACCGTGGACTCTCGGGCAGATGGCGCCGCACCACCATGATGGCCAGCCCGAGGATGGCGCCGAAGCCGAACGCCACGCGCCAGCCGACGGCGACCGGGAAGAAACGGGGGTCGAGCACGATCAGCGTGACGCCGGCGCCGAGCGCCACACCGACCCAGTAGCTGCCGTTGATCGCCAGGTCGATCGTGCCGCGCAGGCGCGCCGGCACCAGCTCGTCGATCGCCGAGTTGATGGCGGAGTACTCGCCGCCGATGCCGGAGCCCGCGAGACAACGAAACGCCACGAACACGGCGTAGTTCGGCGACAGCCCGCTGCACGCGGTGGCGCCGAGGTAGATCGCCAGCGTGACGAGGAACAGGCGCTTGCGCCCGAAACGGTCGGTGAAGTGTCCGAAGACCAGCGCCCCCAGCACCTGCCCCACGAGATACGCGGAGTTGGCGGCGCCGATTGCCGTGGCCGACAGTCCCAGCGCCTCGGGCGACCGCAGCGTCGGCGCGATGTTGGCCACCAGGCTCGCTTCGAGGCCGTCGAGGATCCAGGTGATCCCGAGCGCCACGACCATGCGCTGGTGCCAGCGTGACCACATGAGCGCGTCGAGGCGTCCCGGGACGTCTGTCTCGATCCATTCGCCGCGCGACCGGTCTTGAATCATGGGATGCCGCGTTCCAATTCATGATACGTACCCGTCCACTGGAGGACTCGTGGTGAATCGATCGAGGGTGTGTGTGTTGGTGCCAGCCGGACTGCTCATGGCCCAGGTGGCGCTGGCACAAGCGCCGGCACCGCAGGGAGGACCGCCACCGGAAGTCAAAGTGGTGGCGACGAAGCTTGGCGGCAACGTCTACGGCATCGACGGTCAGGGCGGCCGCATGGCGGCGCTCGTGGGACCCGACGGCATCTTCCTCGTCGACGCGCAGTTCCCCGCGGTGACCGAGAAGATCGTGGCGACGCTGAAGGGGCTCTCGCCCGCGCCGCTCCGGTTCCTCGTGAACACGCACGTGCACGGCGACCACTCCGGCGGCAACGAGAACTTCGCTAAGCTCGGAGTCACGATCCTCGGCCGGCCCAATCTGCGCAACGAGCAGCTGAAGCCCCGGCCGGCGCCGGGGAATGGTCAGGTGCCGCCGGTGGCGCCGCCCGCGGCGCTGCCGATCGTGCTGTTCGACGCGCCGACGACCGTGTACCTCGATGCCGAAACCATCAGGCTCATTCCGCTTCCGCCCGCGCACACCGACGGCGATACGGCCGTGAAGTTCGAGCAGGCGGACGTGCTGATGACCGGCGACGTGTTCCGTTCGCAGGGATTCCCCGCCGCGGCGGTCACCAACGGCGGCAGCGTGCTCGGCACGATCGACGCGCTCACGCAGCTCGTCGCCCTCGCCGGGCCGGCCACGAAGGTCGTGCCCGGCCACGGTCCGGTCGTCGACCGGGCGGCGCTGGTGTTCCATCGCGACATGGCGGTGACGGTGCGCGACCGCGTGGCGAAGGCGCTGAAGGAGGGGAAGTCCGCGGCGGACATCCGCGCCTCGAAGCCGACGGCGGACTTCGAGCAGCAGGTCGGCGGGCCGCCGAACTTCATCGGCCAGTTCGTCGACGGACTCATCACCGAGCTGAGCGCCAGGCGGTAGAATCGGCCGGCCTGAGCCGTCATCTTTCGATCGCCGCCCGGCTGAATCGGCTGCCGCCGATCCCCACGCACACGTACGCGACGGTCGTCGCGGGGATCGGCACGTTCTTCGACCTCTTCGACATCTTCCTGGCGGGGGTGCTCGGCACCGTCCTGACCCAGGAGTTCGGCCTCGATCGCCTGACGCTTCCCGCTGCGCTGAGCTCGGCGTTCGTCGGGATGTTCGTCGGGGCGATCGTGCTGGGGCGACTTGCGGATCGCGTCGGCCGCCGGACGGCGTTCATGCTGAACCTCGGGTTGTATTCCGGCTTCACGCTCGCCGGCGCGTTCAGCACCAGTGCGACCACGCTGATCGTCTCGCGCTTCCTCGCGGGGCTCGGCATCGGCGCCGAGCTGACGCTCGTCGATGCGTATCTCGGGGAACTGCTGCCGTCGCCCCTTCGCGGCCGCTATACCGCGTGGGCCTACACGCTCGGGTTCATGGGGATTCCGGCCGCCGGACTGCTCGGGCGTGTGCTCGTGCCGCGCGCGCCGCTCGGCATCGCCGGGTGGCGGTGGCTCTTCGTGGCCGGTTCGCTCGGCGCCGCCATCGTGTGGCTGATGCGCACGCGACTGCCGGAGTCTCCTCGTTGGCTCGCGTCGGTTGGGCGCGAGGCAGAAGCGGAAGCGATCCTGGCGCGGATGGAGCGCGAAGCCAATGTCGCCCAGTTGGAGGGCGGTCTTCGAACCGCCCTGAAGCCCGATGTAGAGGGCGGTCTTCAGACCGCCCTGCGCCATCAGACCCCCCTGCGCCGTCAAACCGCGCTGCGCCCCTACCGCGGCCGCATGATCATGCTCGGCGTCCTGCACATCTTCCAGGCGGTTGGCTACTACGGCTTCGGCACCCTCGTGCCGCTGGTGCTCGCCTCGCGGGGCGATTCGATCGCGACGTCGTTGACGTTCACCACGCTGACGTTCACCGGCTATCCGATCGGTTCGGCGCTCTCGATCCCCATCGTCGAGCGGGTCGATCGCAAATGGCTGATCGTCGGCTCGGCGCTGCTCATGAGCGTGCTGGGGCTCGGCATGGGCTACTCGAAGTCGGACGTCGCGGTGGTGACGTTCGGCTTTCTGTATACCGCCGCGGCGAATGTGTTCTCGAACGGCCTGCACATCTTCCAGGTGGAGATCTTTCCAACGACGATCCGTGCGACGGCGGCGGGTGCATGCTACGGCCTGAGTCGGCTGTCGAGCGCCGCGATGCCGTTCGTGCTGCTGCCGGTGTTTCGGCAATGGGGAGCCGGCGCCATGTTCGCGGTCATCGGCGTCGCGATGTGGATCGTCATGGCCGACGTCGCGTTGTTCGGTCCGCGCACGACGGGTCTGTCGCTGGAGGAAGTGAACGAGGGCTGACGATGACCTGGGAGCCGGATCCGCTGCTCGTCCCGTTCTGGGAAACGACGGCGATGTATCGAGAGAGCGTGATGCTGCGCGGGAACGACCAGGGCGCGACCGCGACGCTGCTGTTTCACGTCAACTCCATCACCGCGGTGACGAACGCCGCCGGCGACCAGGTCTACGAGGAAGGGGCCGACTACATCGTCGAGCCGGCCCAGCGCCGTCTGGTGCGAACGCCCGGCTCTCGCATGCCGTGGGTCCACTCAGCGGCGTCCGGCGGGAGCGGTGCGCTGACGCACGACCACACAATCGCGGTCAGCTACACCCACGCCGGCAAGCCCATGTCGTGGCGACCGGATGCGCAGCTGGCCCGGCTGCCGCGGCTTGCCGATCGCGTTCGCCGCGGTGCGCCGATCGGCCTCTGCGCGATCGGCGACAGCATCACGGCCGGATACGACGCCTCGGGTTTCCACGGGCTTCCGCCGCTCCAGCCACCGTATGTGCCGCTGGTCGCGCGCGCGATGGAGCGCCGGTCGGGCGCAGGCGTTCGCCTCGACAATCTCGCGACCGCGGGGTGGACGGCCGCCGACGGGCTGTGGGAGGGCGAACGCGTGGCGGCGTTGCAGCCCGACCTCGTGCTCGTGGCCTTCGGGATGAACGACGCCACGTATGCCGAGGCGGACGAATTCGCCGCGAATATCGCCACGCTGGTGGACGGCGTGCGTGCCGGACACCCGTCCGCCGAGTTCGTGCTGGTCTCGCCGATGCTGCCCACGCGCGCGTGCACGTGGGTGGACCCATCACGGTTTGCGGGCTACCAGGAGCGGCTGCGCGCCCTCGGGGGCGACGGTGTCGCGTTCGTGGACATGACGCGCCTGTGGGCGGAGTTTGGCCAGTTCAAGACGACCGACGATCTGTCGGGCAACGGGCTCAATCATCCGAACGATTTCGGTCATCGGCTGTACGCGCATACCATCATCGCGGCCCTGTGGCCGGGAGGCTCCAATGAAGGCTAGGCTCGCAGCTGTGGTGCTGGCGGTCGGTGCCGCCGGCTGGATGGTGGCGACGCATACCGCGGCGCAGGCGCGCATGCCGGCCTTCGAGCCCGATCCGTTGTGGGCGCAGGCGCTGCCCAACAAGTGGGTCACGGGTCAGGTGGGCGGCGTGGCGGTGGACTCGCACGACAACGTGTGGGTGTTCCATCGGCCCGACACCATTCCCGACGGCGAGAAGGCGGCGTCGCTCACGCCGCCGCAGGCCGAGTGCTGCATTCCGGCACCCGCGGTCCTCGAGTTCGATGCCAGCGGGAAGTTCTTGCAGGCCTGGGGCGCGCCTGGCAACGGCTACGAGTGGTTCCGCTCGCAGCACGGTATCTTCGTGGACCGTCATGACAACGTGTGGTTGAGCGGCAGCGCGCAAGAGGACAACCACATCCTGAAGTTCACGAGCACAGGGCGGTTCCTGCTGCAGATCGGCCACGCCGGCAAGAACCGCGGCAGCAACGACACCGAGAACCTCGGCGGCCCCGCGGGGCTGTTCGTCGACGAGAAGACGAACGAGCTCTACGTGGCCGACGGCTACTTCAATCATCGCGTCATCGTGTTCGACGCCGAGACGGGGAAGTACAAGCGCCACTGGGGCGCCTACGGCAAGAAGCCGGACGACTCGCTCAAGTTCCCGCCGCGCGCGCAGCTGATTCAGGGGCCGGCGCCGGAGGGGTTCGGCAACCCCGTGCACGCCGTGCTCGTGTCGAACGACGACCTCGTCTACGTAGGCGATCGCACCAACAACCGGCTGCAGGTCTTCAAGAAAGACGGCACCTTCGTGAAAGAGACGTTCATCGCCCGGAACACGCTGCAGGCCGAAGGCACGGTGCACGCGTTTGCCACCTCGCCCGACAAGGAGCAGCGCTTCCTCTATGTCGTCGACGGGTCGAACAAGGCGGTCCGCGTGCTGGACCGCCAGTCGCTGCAGGTGCTGGGTTCCATCGGCGGGCACGCCGGCCACAACGCCCGCGAGTTCTTCCACATCCACGGTGTCGCGGCCGACTCGAAGGGCAACCTCTTCCTGGGCGAAGTGAACAACGGCATGCGCTACTACAAGTACGCGTTCAAGGGCGTGCGGTGAGCTAGACTTCGGCTGGCCGCGCCCCGACGCGCGGCAGGAGGATTCCCCATGGTCGGCAGCATCGTCCTCGTACTGCTTGGCGCCGCCGCGGGCGCAACGCCCTGCGAAAACCTCGCGGGCCTCAAACTCGACAAAGCCACGATCACGTCGGCGACGATGGTTCCCGAAGGGCCCGCGCCGGTAGCGACGCGCGCCGGTGGTCCCGCGCGAGGCGGCGGTGCCGCTCGCGGCGGCGCGCCGAATGCGGCGCCGGCCGCGCCCGCACGTCCCCCGGCCACCATCCCCGCGCACTGCCGTCTGCAGATCGTGCTGAAGCCGTCGGCCGACTCGCTTATCAACATGGAGATGTGGCTGCCGCCCGCCGGGCAGTGGAACGGCAAGTTCATGGGCGTGGGCAACGGCGGGTTTGCCGGATCGATTCAGGGTCTGACCAACGAGATGCCGCAGGCGCTCCGCCTCGGCTACGCCACCGCCGGTACTGATACCGGTCACCAGGATCAGGGCGGCGAGTGGGCGATTGGTCACCCCGAAAAGATGATCGACTTCGGCTATCGCGCTACCCACGAGATGACGCTGAAGAGCAAGGAGCTCGTGAAGGCGTTCTACGATCGCGGCGCGCAGTACTCGTACTTCAAAGGGTGCTCCACCGGCGGCCGCATGGCGGTGATGGAGGCGCAGCGCTATCCCGACGACTACGACGGCATCATCGCCGGGTCGCTCGCGAGCCGCCACATTCACATGTGGACGGCCGGAGTCGAGCGCACCGTCGATCTCGTGCGGCATCCCGAAAAGGCGATCAGCGCGGAGCAGGCGGCGCTCGTTAACACGATGGTGACGAACAAGTGCGACACGCTGAAGGAGGGGTTCCTGAACAACCCGCGGGCGTGCAGCGTGGACTTCTCGAGCCTGAAATGCAAAGCCGGCCAGACGGCCGGCTGCCTCACCGACCCGCAGCTCCAGAGCGTGCAGACGTTCTACGGCGGCGTGAAGAACTCGAAGGGAGAGCTGATCTTCTCCGGCCAGGCGCTCGGCAACCCGATGCCGGCGATGCAGCCGAACGCCCAGGGGCCCGGTGGCGTGTACGACCTGGTGAAGATCGCCTACAACGACCCGAACGCCGACTGGCACACGTTCGATCTCGATCGCGACATGAAGTATCTCGACTCGAAGATCGGCTACGTCGACGCGGTGAATCCCGACCTGAGCAAGTTCAAGAAGAGCGGCGGGAAGCTCCTGCTCACGCACGGCTGGTCCGACACCGGCATCACGCCGGAGACGACGATCTGGTACTACGACTCGGTGCTGTCGAAGATGGGATCGAACCAGAGCGACTGGATGCGGCTGTTCATGGCGCCGGGCATGGGCCACTGCGGCGGCGGTCCGGGCGTCAACACGTTCGATTCGATCGGGACACTCGAGAAGTGGGTCGAGAAGGGGATTGCGCCGGAGACGATGCTGGGCACCGGCGCCCAGGGGCTGACGCGCCCGATGTGCCCCTACCCGCAGTTCGCCGAATACAAGGGGAGCGGCGACTTGAAGGACGCCAGCAACTGGGCCTGCAAGGCGCCGTCTCCTCCTTCGACGCGTTAGTCTTCGTGGGGGCCGGCTTTCAGCGGGCCCGTTCAGGTCGCCGGCGTCGGCACCAGCATGTGCCTTCGCCGGCGGGTCGCCCTCGACGAACTCGTCCTCGGCTGCCACAAACACGCCGGACTCCGGCACACGCTAGTGCCAACGCCGACGAACCGCCCTTCAAGCGAGCGGCGGAACAGGTATGTCTCTGCTGAAGGTCCTTCGGCGCACGGCACAGGGTGATCAGGAACCCGGGCGAAGCGACTCATTCGGCGCGAGTTCCTTCCCCGTGATCCGTGCCGTTCGGATTGAAAATGCCGGTGTGACCGCGAACGCGACGGACGGAGTGAGGCAGCTCCTACTCGCGTCGGCAGCGGAAGTGTATGAGCGTAGGCCGGGTTCCGGCGTGCGACGACGGACCTCTCAGCGGAGACATACCTGCTCCGCCGTGAGCGGATAACAGGCGGACCTGAAGGTCCGCCTCTACGAACGAGGGCCGCCTGAAGGCGGCCCCCACGAAGATCGCTCTTACGGACGCGGCGCGCTGGCCGGCGGCGTGACCCCGTTCAATCGCGCATAGACGACCATCTGGCCGTAGGTGTCCTGCGTGTGCCCGTTCAGGAAGAACATGATGCGGGCTCTCGTGGAGGGACCCATGAACGGCGCCTGAATCGTTTCCTGGATGCTGCTGTTGTTGAACTCGGCGATCACCTTCGCGCCGTAGTCGAACGAGTCCGACATCGCCTTGATCATGTCGGCCTTCGTAGTGGCCTTCATGTTGATTGCCGGCTCGGGCGTCTTGCCCCCCAGCGCCTTGGTCAGCATCACGTTGATCTGGGCGATGTGCAGCACGTGCTCACCGAACGAGCGCTGCACGGGCGTGGGCTTGAAGCCGTACTTGTCCTCGGGCATCGCGCTGGCGAGGCCCACGAGCAAGGCCTTCTGCCCGGCCCAGTCCTTCGTGAGATCACCGTGAATGGTGGCTTGCGCGAACGCAGGGGCCGCAGCCGCCGTGACCATGGCCGCGAGCAGACACAGACGCGTGAAAACCTTCATGGATTCGTTGTCCTCCGGTCACTAGAGTAAACCACGCGCCCGCCGACCATCGTGAGCACCGGCTGGATCCGCTTGATTTCCGCCGCCGGCACCGTCATGTAGTCGCGATCGAGCACCACGAGGTCGGCC
>Ga0207676_10004280_pt1 | contig 10093 bp, 8 predicted proteins | sample KBSSwiS72_FD_184307 | JGI IMG/M metagenome (GOLD analysis project Ga0207676, IMG submission 184307) | Switchgrass rhizosphere microbial communities from Kellogg Biological Station, Michigan, USA - KBS Switchgrass S7-2 (SPAdes) (version 2) | ecosystem: Host-associated > Plants > Roots >... | reverse complement strand
AATAATTATCTTTACCGATAATTTGGTTACATGCTAAAAGTTGGCGTCTTCGGTGTTGGCCATTTGGGAAAATTTCATCTTAACAACTGGAAAGAAATCACAGACACAGAGCTGGTCGGGTTTTATGATCCAAATGATGAAACAGCAACCGAAGTTGCTGAAAAATATGAACTTCCCCGCTTTGCCAAAGCAGATGCTTTGATCAATGCCTGCGATGCCATTGACATAGTTGCTCCTACTAATTTTCATTTTGAGCTTTGCGAAAAAGCGATCCGTAAGGGCAAACATGTATTTGTTGAAAAACCCCTGGCAAATACAATGGACGAAGCCCGCCAATTAGTAAAATTGGCCCAGGAATCGGATATAAAACTTCAGGTTGGCCATGTTGAGAGGTTTAACCCCGCCTTTCTTGCGTTGAAAACGACGGACCTTAACCCCATGTTTATCGAGGTACACCGCCTGGCGCAGTTCAATCCAAGAGGAACGGAAGTGAGCGTCATCCTTGACCTTATGATACACGACATCGATATTATCTTAAGTATTGTCAAAAGCGGGGTGAAAAATATTTCGGCAAGTGGTGTGTCGGTTATGACAGATACTCCCGACATTGCGAATGTGCGGATCGAATTCGATAACGGCTGCGTTGCCAACCTGACGAGTAGTCGCATATCAATGAAAAAAATGAGAAAGATGCGGTTATTTCAGAAAGATGCTTATATCGGAATTGATTTTCTGAATAAAAAAACCGAGATCATTAAGCAGAAAGAGGAAAAAGATGTAAATGTTTTTTCGTTTGATATTGAAACATCGAAAGGGAAAAAAACGCTTGCGATCGCTAACCCCGCCATACCCGAAATAAATGCCATAAAAAAAGAACTGGAGGAATTCAGCAGTGCGATTATTCACAATACAAAAACGATCGTGTCAGAAATTGACGGGCTTATGGCAATGGACGTGGCGCACCAGATATTGAAAAAGATTGGCAACAATATCATAGTACGATAGCCGAATGAAGAAAAAAAATAACCAAATACCGATTGTGTTCTACGCCATGATGGACGTCTTTACGGGTGCATTGGCATGGGGTATTTGTTATTATATCAGGAAATGGCTGCTTAGTAAGAATATTTCAGCGGCAGAAAATTTTTCGTTGGATTATAGGTTCTGGATGGGAATAAGTCTTGTTCCTGTAGGTTGGCTGGTGCTTTATGCTATCGTTGGCACCTATCGCTCGTTGTATAAAAAATCCAGGCTTTTCGAACTGACAACGACATTCATTTGCACTCTTATTGGCAGTATCATACTTTTTTTTGTTTTTATTCTTGATGATACAAACGATAACTATTCTTATTACTATATGGCGTTTTTCTTTTTACTTGCCATTCATTTCACTCTTACCTTTCTTGGAAGGTTCATTTTTCTCAATATTGCCAAGCAACAATTAGTTAGCGGCACTGTTCAATTCAATTCATTGATTGTTGGTAATTCTGACTATGTCACACGTATCTTTCATCAAACAGAAAAAAATCTCCGAAGTGATGGCTACTATTATGCTGGTTATGTTGCGTTGTCCCAATTTGGCAAAAACGGAACGAGCAAAAAACTACCTACACTGGGAAACATCGAATCATTGGAATCGATCATTGACACCAATAATATTCACCAGGTGGTGCTGGCCATGGAGAAATCAGAACACGCCATGGTTGAGAATATCATTAACCGCCTCAGTGAAAAGGATGTGGAAGTCAAAATACTTCCTGATACGCTGGATATACTTTCCGGATCTATTCGCACCAGTAATGTGATGGGCGCTTTGCTTATTGACCTCCGAACGGCGCTGATGCCTGAGTGGCAGCAAAATATCAAAAGGCTGATCGACGTGGCAGCCGCTGTTTTTGGCTCGATTATTCTATCACCACTCCTTTTGTACGTTGTCGTGCGCGTAAAATTTTCGTCGAAAGGGTCTGTCCTTTACAGCCAGCAACGGATCGGATTTAAAGGAAGACCATTTACGATGTATAAGTTTCGTTCCATGTATATGGACGCTGAAAAAAATGGCCCCTTGCTTTCGAGCGACAACGATTCACGGATTACACGCTGGGGAAGGATCATGCGCAAATGGAGACTCGATGAATTGCCCCAGTTATGGAATATTTTACTGGGTGACATGAGCCTGGTTGGGCCCCGGCCGGAAAGAAAGTTTTATATTGACCAACTCGTCGCTAATTTTCCCTACTACAAATATTTGCTAAAAGTAAAACCCGGACTGACCAGTTGGGGCATGGTGCAATTTGGTTACGCAGAAAACATCGATGAGATGATCGAACGCAGTAAGTTTGATCTTCTCTATATAGAAAACATCTCTCTCGCCCTGGATTTTAAAATTATGATCCATACGCTGCGAATTATTTTTTCTGGGAAGGGAAAATAATTGTGTACCCGGCAAGATTAGTGCTATTTCGTTCCTGGTGTGTCACTCCCTTGTACTTAAGTAACTCTATTCTGCTTTTATTCGCAGGTTATAAACATTCCATCTTTTCGATTATTTTTGATTGAAATACCACCTGTGAGAAAATCCTTCCTTCTTGCCCTCTCAATTTGTCAATTATCAATTGTCAATTGTCAACAAAACTACTGGCAACAAGAGGTAAATTATACAATCGATGTTACACTTCATGATAAAGAGAACAGCCTTGATGCGTTCGAAAAAGTCGAATATATCAACAATTCGCCCGACACATTAAAATTCATTTGGTTTCACATCTGGCCAAATGCGTACAAAAATGACAAGACGGCCTTCAGTGATCAGTTGTTAATAAACGGAAATACTAAATTTTATTTTTCTGGCAAAGAACAAAGAGGTTATATCAATCAGCTTAATTTTAAAGTTAACAATGTCACTTGTGAAATTGAAGATCATCCGCAATACATTGATGTAATAAAGGTGGTGCTTCCCGAACCCTTGCCGCCGGGAGAAAAAATCGCTCTTACCACTCCATTTCACGAACAGCTGCCTTATAATTTTTCACGCGGAGGTCATGAGGGAGAAAGTTACCAGCTGACACAATGGTATCCCAAACCTGCAGTATACGATAAAAACGGATGGCATCTAATGCCTTATCTTGACCAGGGAGAATTCTATGGTGAATTTGGAAGTTTTGATGTCCAGATAACCGTTCCCGAAAACTACGTGGTAGCTGCAACCGGTCAATTGCAAGATGTTGGAGAAAAGCAGTGGCTGATCGGAAGAAATAACTTTTCCTGGGAGCCGACCAGGAAAAAAGTGAAATCTAAAGCTGGTTCTGTAAAAACGATTGTCCAGAAATTTCCAACTTCATCGACAAAGGTCAAGACACTGAGATACGTTCAAAATAATATTCATGACTTCGCATGGTTTGCAGACAAAAGGTTCATTGTAAATATCGATAGTTGCGAGCTTTCTTCCGGGAAAGTCGTCAAGGTATATACCTTTTATACGCCCCAGCAAAAGGACACATGGAGAAACAGTCTTTTATACGCGAAACGAGCCATACAATTTTATTCGATAGAGATTGGAGATTATCCATATGACATAGTAAGCGTGGTACAGGGTCCTGAAAGTTCCGGCGGCGGAATGGAGTATCCAACCATTACGGTCATCTCGCCCACATCATCCGGCAAGGAACTCGATGTCACAATTGCACACGAAATTGGCCACAATTGGTTTTATGGCGTACTTGCGACAAATGAAAGAGACCATCCCTGGATGGATGAAGGAATCAATAATTTTTATGAACACCGATACACTGAAAAATATTATAAAAATGTCTCTTCAGAAGAAAGAACGCTTTTCGAAACTTTTGCCGGTGAAAAGATCGACCAGCCGATAGAAACCAGTTCTGAAAATTTCAGCGAAATAAATTACAGTCTCGTTGCATATACAAAAACAGCAGAGTGGATGAAATGGTTGGAATTGCAGATGGGCCGGGAAAACTTTGATAGGGCAATGCAGGAGTATTTTCATAATTGGCAATTCAAGCACCCACAGCCAACAGATTTTAAAAATGCAATTCAACAAGGCTCCACAAAAAACCTGGATTCGGTATTTGTCCTCTTAAATACAAAAGGAAGCCTTCCTAACCTTCAGAGAAGCGGAACAAAACTGAGTTTTATTTTAGAACCAAAATATTTCCAACGGTTTTTTAACAACCACTATCATAACCTTATAACCATAAGCCCGATCATTGGAGTAAACAGTTATGACAAACTGATGGCAGGTCTTTTTATCACAAATTTTAAGCTGCCCTTCAATAAATTCAAATTTTTGGTAACTCCAATGTATGCGTTCGGGTCACAAAGATTTACCGGCCTGGGAAAACTCAACTATTCTTTTTATCCAAATAGAACTTTCAGAGCCATTGATCTTTTTTTGAATGGTTCAACCTTTACTGATGATGAATATGCAGATTCTGCAGGAAAGAAGACGTATCTCGGTTTTCGGAAATTAGTTCCCGGCATTCGTTTCACTTTAAAAGACAAAGATCCCCGTAATCATTTGCTTCGGTATATTCAATGGAAAACTTTTTTAATTAGTGAAGATGGATTAAGTTTCTCGAAGGACACGTTAAGCAATCCCCCTGTGACGCGGGTAACCAAAATAAAAAACGACAGCTATGTCAACCAACTTTTATTCGTTGTTGAAAATTCAAGAGTATTATATCCTTACTTCGGTGAATTAAAATTAGAACAGGCGAAAGATTTTATAAGGGCAGCCTTTACCTCCAACTATTTTTTCAACTATCCAAAAACCGGGGGATTGAATGTTCGCTTTTTTGCTGGCAAATTTTTTTATACGGGGGCAAAGACCTCTACCACCGAATTTTCAACGGAACGCTATCATTTAACTATGACCGGCGCCAATGGGTATGAAGACTACACTTTCAGCAATTATTTTATTGGCCGAAATAAGTTTGATGGTTTCGCCAGTCAGCAGATCATGATACGTGATGGTGGTTTTAAGGTAAGGACCGACCTGCTTGCATCACCAATCGGCAAAACGGATGACTGGCTGATCGCTACCAACTTTACTTCATCTGTTCCCGCATCTATAAATCCATTAAGTATTTTACCGATAAAAATTCCATTAAAGGTTTTTTTTGATATGGGAACCAATGCCGATGCCTGGAAGAAAGATGCTGAGACTGACCATTTTCTTTTTGACGGCGGGCTCCAACTTTCCTTATTAAAAAACACAGTCAATATCTATGTCCCGCTTATATATAGCGGCGTTTATAAGAATTATATCCAGTCGACACTTGAAAAGAAAGATCGTTTTTGGAAAAGAATTTCCTTCAGCATTGACATTGCAAATTTTAACCTGAGAACGATCGATAAGTATTTCTCCTTCTGATGGTGCAAACATTCAACATAAAATATCTTTCGCATCACCAGATCGATAAAAATAAATGGGACCGTTGTGTAAAAGAGGCGGAGAATGGACTAATCTATGGTTACTCATTCTATCTTGATCACATGGCCCGTCATTGGGATGGATTGGTGCTAAATGATTACGAAGCTATCATGCCACTTGCATGGAATAAGAAATATGGCATTCAGTATTTGTATCAACCCTTTCTTTGTGCTCAATTGGGGATCTTTGGAAAAAATATTGATGCAGAAATCTCAAAGGCATTTTTAAAAAACGTTCCTTCCAAATTTAAATACTGGGATATCTATCTAAATCATCAAAATATTTTCAACGGGAAGGACTTTAATATCCTCCTTCGCAATAATTTTATTCTGAATTTGACATCGTCCTATGATGAGCTGTATAAAAATTACAGAGAAAATACTCAGAGGAACATTAAAAAGGCGATCCAGCTTGGTTGCGTCACACAAACCAATTTTCCTATAGAACAAGTCATCAAATTGTCGATAGAACACAGGAAAGGCCATGCAGATCAAAAACAAGATTTTGATCAATTCGAAAAGCTTTATCATTTGCTTCATGAAAAGAAACAGGCCATCACCTATGGTGCTTTTTCCGCGTTTGGCGAGCTGCTTTCGTCCTCTGTATTCTTTTTTTCAAACAGCAGAGCGTATTATATTCTTGTAGGTAATCATCCAAACGGCAGAGCAGTGGGGGCATCACACGCCCTGATCGACTCGTTTATTAAAGACCATGCAGGACAAAATAGGTTACTGGATTTTGAAGGCTCCGATATTCGCAACCTGGCCTTTTTTTATAGCGGCTTTGGTGCAACCGAGGAGAAATATCCGGCGATCCGGTTAAATAATCTACCCTGGTATTTGAAATGGTTAAAAAAATAATTTTCAAATATCAATTATTAATTGTTCAATAACCTTCTCAGCAATTAATAGGTCCATCGGCCTTGTGATTTTAATATTGGTCTCTTCTCCTTCCGCTAAAGAAACCCTTAAACCGTAAGCTTCCACTACGGTCGCTTCGTCAGTAAATTTGTCCTTATAATCAATATCGAAAGCAGGCAGCAGAATTTTACTATGAAAGGTTTGTGGAGTTTGCACCAACATTATTTTGTTTCGGTCCACCTCGCCGTTACCATCGTCGTTTAGAATTCGTACACTGTCTTTGGATGGAATAACAGGTACCGCAGCACCTGTTTGCATTGCCAGCTCGTAACATCGACGAATGAGGTTAACCGATACCAGGCAACGAACGGCATCATGTACAAAAATGATCGACTCTTCTTCAACCAGTTTTAATCCGTTTTTAACTGATTGAAAACGAGTATCACCGCCAATAGCTATCTTAATTTTTTCTTTATCAAAGTATGCATCGATGATCTCCTCCCCAATGTCCGTGAACGCCGCTGGCAGAACGAGAATTATTTCCAGGTCATCGTATGCATCTAAAAAGGTTTTTATTGAATAATACAACACTGGTTTATCTCTCAACAGCATAAATTGTTTGGGAAGACTGCCACCCATTCTTGAGCCTGTACCCCCGGCAACTATAATTGCGTATTTGAACATTAAGACCCAGGATTTGAAGGAAAGATAAGGATTATAAAGAAACCGGGGTGTTCGATAACATCACAGAATGTACGTCGGGAATCAAACCATTATCTGTAAATATAAACCCCATTACTCCCATCACTGCAACAATAAGCCCGGTACATGCCGGCACTATTCAGGATCATGGCATGATTTCCCTTTGCATCTACGCCGATCATACCTCCCTCACCATCAAGTTTTGTGAGTTTATCGTTGACGACAATGTTCATTGCCTCCCCAAGGGTGTATCCTTTGTACTCCATTAGACAACTTACATCATACGCTGCGACGCTACGAATGAAAGGTTCACCATGCCCGGTGCAACTAATAGCGCAAGTGTCATTATTTGCATAAGTTCCGATTCCTATAATAGGACTATCTCCAATGCGTCCATATTTTTTATTAGTCATCCCACCCGTGCTGGTGGCTGCGGCAATATTTCCTTTGTCATCACAAGCCACCGCACCTACGGTTCCGAATTTTTTATCACGCATCAATTCTTCCAGTCGTTCGTGAGTATGGTCCAGTGAATAGTTATCAGAATCGCGAATCGATTTCCATTGATCGTAGCGGAACTGGGAGAAGAAATACTCGTCGGGCTCCAGTTTAACGCCCTGCTTGATCGCGAAATCGTTAGCGCCCTTTCCACTCAAAAAAACATGATTGCTATGGAGCATCACTTCTGTTGCCAGCATAATAGGATTTCGAACGTTGCGAACACCGGCTACTGCACCTGCTTCGAGCGTAGCCCCATTCATGATCGCAGCATCCATCTCCTGCACGCCCTTTTTTGTAAAGACGGAGCCGCGCCCGGCATTGAAAAGAACATTATCTTCCAGGACAACTATGGCCGCCTTAACCGCATTAACGGCCGCACCCCCCTGCTCTAATACTGCAAAACCAGCATTCACAGCTGCTTTCAAACCTTCGGTATATGCTACCTCAAGATCAGGGGTCATGTGTTCTCTAAGAATAGTTCCCGCTCCGCCGTGTATAACAATAGTGAGTTTTGACATACTTGCTATAGGATAATAATTCGCCGAATTTAGTTAGTTTAACACCGAATAATTTCAAAGTTTTTTTAGTGTTGTTTAAATGAACACTAATCCAGCGGGATATTCTTTTTAATATCATAAATCCCTCGCTTTCGCGATGAAGAACTCCGAGAAAATACAGGAAAATCATGAAAGCAATAATTCACATTCATTCTGCAATTTGCCTTTATCAATTGCTACAGTTCCTACTTCTTCGCAAACGAGGCCCCCTGCGATGTTTGCCACTTCTGCCATGAGATGAACATTTTGCGTAGCCGCATATACTAATGCTGCTACCGCGATCACCGTATCTCCGGCACCTGAAACGTCGGCGATATTGCGCAGATGAGAAGGAATAAGGGAGGCGCTGCCGTTCTTTTGATAGAAAACACCTTTATCAGAAAGAGTGATGAAAGATATTTTATGTTCAAGAATGTTCCTCAATTCGAGGTGAATTTTACTTAACAAAGAATTATTGACCTCATCAAACAAAATGTTCAATGCCTCTTTTACTTCGATAAGGTTTGGCTTGAAAATGTCGGCATTATGATAAGAGAAAAAATTCTTTCGTTTAGGATCGATCGCTGTAATAACGCCGGTCTCCTTACAAAGAGTAATTGCGTCACCAATGATCTTTTCGGTCAATATCCCTTTATTATAATCTTCAAAGATCATTACATCGGGATCCTCCGTTTGGATAAAAGAGCGTATCTGGTTCAATAAATTTTCCTCATCCTTTTTATCCAGGTCGGTAGTTATTTCAGCATCGAGTCGCATCATTTGCTGGTTGCGACTGATGATCCTTGTTTTGTTTGTCGTTACTCTTGAAGGGCTTCTTACCAAATACGAAGTGTCGATCAAGCTTTCCTCAAAGAGTTCTTCGAGCAGCAATCCTTCTTTGTCATCACCCGTTACGGACAAAATAAAAACCTGTGAGCCAAGCGAGTGACAATTGAGCGCCACATTCCCGGCTCCGCCGATTCGGTACTCTTTTTCATCCAACACGACGACAGGCACAGGTGCCTCAGGAGAAATCCGGTCAACTCTGCCCCACATATAAGTGTCAAGCATTACATCACCAATTACCCCAACTTTTAAAGTCGCAAACGAATCAAACAGCCTTTGAAAATTTTCCATGCTGCAAAATTCGGTGAATTATTTTTTACGGGCAGCGATCGCTATAAAATAAAGAGGAATTCCAATGAGTACAACGATCAAACCGGGCCAGGTATAATGAGGTTTATATTTGACAAGCAGTAAGCAAAACGCAACACCCAGAATAATATAAATAACTGGCAGGACCGGGTAACCAAATGCCCTGTATGGCCTTTCCGCATCAGGACGCTTTTTACGAAGAATAAAAATTCCAAGGATGGTGAGAACGTAAAAAATCACAACAACGAATGAGACCATATTTAGCAGATCACCATATTTTCCACTGAGACAAAGTAATGAAGCAACGATACACTGAACCCATAATCCCCATTGCGGAACAGCAAATCTGTTTAGCTCACCTGCCGGCCTGAAAAACAATCCATCCTTTGCCATCGTATAATAAACTCTTGCTCCCGCCAGGATTAATCCATTATTACATCCAAAGGTTGAGACCATGATCATGAGGGCAATAATCACTGTACCAGCATTACCAAATATCACATCGGCCGCAGCGACCGCAACCCGGTCTTTTCCCGCCGTAGCAATCCCGTGCATCGGAAGGACAGCAGTATACATAATATTAGCGGCAACATAAATGATCGTAACGATCAATGTTCCGAAGAAGAGGCTAAGTCCTATGTTTCGTTTTGGGTTTTTAATTTCACCTGCAATGAATGTAACGTTATTCCATGCGTCACTGCTAAAAACAGAACCTATCATGGATGCGGCGATCGCTCCTAAAGCAGCAATGGTTGTGTAAGTTTCAATACCTCCGCCTGTATTTAGTTTATGAAGTTCCCATCCATTTGCCCAATTTGCAGACCACACGGCCGGTTTCATCAGTATCAATCCAAAAATGATCAGCCCGAATAAACTCAGAAGTTTAACAG
>Ga0207676_10004259_pt1 | contig 10112 bp, 4 predicted proteins | sample KBSSwiS72_FD_184307 | JGI IMG/M metagenome (GOLD analysis project Ga0207676, IMG submission 184307) | Switchgrass rhizosphere microbial communities from Kellogg Biological Station, Michigan, USA - KBS Switchgrass S7-2 (SPAdes) (version 2) | ecosystem: Host-associated > Plants > Roots >... | reverse complement strand
ACAAAAAGGCACAGAAGGCAAAGGATCAAAACCATGACTTCTTTCTGGCAGGACTTGCGTTACGGAGCGCAGATGCTGGTGAAGCATCCGGCGTTTACGGCGATGGCGGTTTTGACTCTGGCGCTCGGCGTCGGCGCGAACACCGCGCTCTTCAGCGTCGTCGATGCGGTGCTGTTAAAGAAATTGCCGGTTAAAGATCCGGATCGGCTCGTCCTTTTTAGAGCGACCTGGAACGGCGAGAAGTTTGGACCAGGCAGCTTCGACGGCAGCAACCGCTTCGACCGTGTCACCAAGTTGACTACCGGCACATCCTTTCCCGTGCAAACGCTCGTGCGACTGCGTCAGGAGCAGGCAGTGCTCTCCGACGTTTTTGCTTTTTACCCGACGTCGTTCAACTTTAATGCCGGCGGACAAGCGGAAGTTGTCAACGGCCAGATCATTTCCGGCAACTACTACACGGCCCTCGGAGTGTCAGCTTCTCTCGGGCGCACCATTGTCGATTCCGACGATAGCCCCGCGGCCACACCCGTCGCCGTCCTGAGTCATCGTTTTTGGACCACTCGTTTTAACAGCGATCCGTCGATCGTCGGCAAGCAAGTCAATATTAATAGCGTCGGGTTTACAGTTGTCGGAGTTTCAGCAGCCGGATTTGACGGTGCCAGTGAAGTTGGCTCGGCGCGTGACGTTTCGATTCCGTTGGCGTGGGAGCAACAAGTTGCGGGCGCACAAAGCACCACTCGCGGCGCCGGTATCTGGTGGCTCAGGCTGATGGGACGATTGCAGCCCGGAGCCACGCTCGCCCAGGCGGAAACATCTCTCGCTGGACCATTCCAGGAATCGGTGCTCCAACATCGCGCCATGCGCCAAACGCAATCGCAAAAGCCGTTGCGCACGCTCGATCCCAAAGACTTGCCGCGCCTGGGCGCCATTTCCGGAAGCCGGGGGGAAATGAATGCGCGCAATGGTTTCGCGCCGGCGCTGCGGTTGTTGGCAGGAGTCGTGGGGCTCGTACTGCTGATTGCATGCGCGAACGTTGCGAACCTTTTGCTCGTGCGAGCGTCGTCACGCAAGAAAGAGATTGCTGTGCGACTCGCCTTAGGCGCGAGTCGCGGACGTTTGATCCGGCAATTGTTGACGGAGAGTTTACTGCTGGCCGTCGTGGGAGGCGCGCTCGGCGTTCTATTCGCGCTCTGGATCAAGAACGGACTGTTGCTGGTAACAGAATGGGGTGGTCGAGAAATGGGGGAACTCAACCCGCAACTCGATCTCCGTGTGCTCGCTTTCACACTCGGTCTTTCGTTTCTCACCGGCATCATCTTCGGAATCCTGCCTGCCATCCGCGCTACTAATCTCGATTTAACCCCAACGCTGAAAGACACGGGCCGCAGTTCAAGTGCGATTGGACGTTCCTGGCTCAGCAAGTCGCTGGTAGTGGTGCAGGTTTCAGTGTCGGTGTTGCTGCTGATCGGCGCGGGCCTGCTGATCCGCACGCTGAGAAATCTCGAGCACGTCGAAACCGGATTTAATGCGCAGAACGTGCTGTTGTTTGACGTTAACCCGGGGATGCTTGGTTACAAAGACGAAAAGCTCGTGGCGCTATATGAGGAGGCGTTCAGGCATATCGAGGCAGTACCGGGCGTACAATCGGTGACCTTCTCCCGAAATGCACTCTTGTCATTTGGCGCCAATACGAGTTCGGTTTATCTGCCGGGAGAAATTGGACCAGACGGCAAACCCCGCGGAGGCGAAACGAAGGTCCACACCGTGCGTGAGAATTTTCTCTCGACTATGGAAATTCCACTGCTGATGGGTCGCCACCTCACCGCGCAGGACGATGTGCGTGCGCCGCGCGTAGCCATAGTCAACCAGTCGTTTGCCAAACTTCATTTCCCGAACGAGAGCCCGATCGGCAAGCGCTTCAGTTTCGGCACCGAGAATCTCAACGAGATCGAGATTGTTGGTTTGGCGCGTGATGCGAAGTACACCAGCCAGCGCGACGAGATCGAACCGACTGTTTACCAATCCTGGCGACAGGCGCCACCCAGAACAAACGCGATGGTCTTTGAGGTGCGCACTGCCGGCGATCCCGTGGCGTTGGTTGCTCCCATACGCGAAGCGATGCGACAGGTCGATAACAATCTGCCGCTCAGCGACATCCGCACTCAGGTGCAACAGGCTGATCAAACGCTCTCGATGGAACGAATGTTTGCCAAGCTGCTGACGCTTTTTGGAGTGATTGCACAACTGCTCGCAGCGATCGGTTTGTACGGCGTCATGGCGTATGCCGTCTCGCAGCGCACGCAGGAGATTGGCATTCGCATGGCGCTGGGCGCCGACCGTCGCAACGTGTTGGTAATGGTCGTGCGGCAGGGAATGGTGTTGACGGTGATTGGTCTTGTGATCGGGCTCGGTGGCGCTTACGTGTTGATGAAGTACCTCGAGAGTCTGACGAACATGTTGTTTGGTGTCGAAGCGCGAGACCCGGCGACGTTTGTCTTTATCGCCGCGTTGCTCGGAACGGTGGCGTTGCTGGCGTGTTTAGTACCCGCGCGGCGTGCGACGAGAGTCGATCCACTGACGGCGCTCAGATACGAATGAAAGCCAATCCAAAGATTACACCGAGGAAATATTCTGTGAAATCTGTGGATGGACTTTGGTGGTGAATCTCATGATCAAGGACATTCGCTACGGTTTACGCACTCTGTTGAAGCGGCCGGGAGCAACGGCGGTTGCACTCGTCACACTGGCGCTCGGCATCGGCATCAACACTGCAATCTTCAGCGCCGTTGATTCCGTTCTGCTGCGCCCACTGCCTTTCAAAGATCCGGAACGGCTGGTCTCCGTTTGGGAACGGACAGGCAGTATGGGCATCAATCAAAACGAAGCAGCTCCCGCCAATTTCTTTGACCTCCGCAATCAGAACCAGGTATTCGACAGCCTGGGCGCTTATGGTCCATTGGACCTCAATCTGATCGGCGCAGGAGAGCCCGAGCGTCTCGACGGGCAACTCGTCAGTGCGAATGTCTTTTCGATACTTGGTGTCGAACCGGCTTTAGGGCGGACATTTGTGACGGATGAAGATCGGGTTGGTCAGGAACATGTGGTGGTGCTGAGCGATCGACTTTGGCAACGTCGTTTCAATCGCGATCGGTCGATCCTGAATCGCAACCTCACGCTCAATGGCGAATCGTTCACAGTAGTTGGCGTGATGCCGCCTGGCTTCTTCTTTCCGGAACGTGAGACCGAGTTGTGGGTGCCCTGGGCCATGCCGCCGGAACAGGCGAGTGGACGCGGCGATCATTATTTGTGGCTCGTTGCTCGCTTGCGGCCCGGCACGACTATCGCGCGCGCCAACGCTGATCTCGAATCCATTGGAACGCGTTTGTCTGCCGAGTATCCGCGAACGAATGAAGGGCTCACCTTTTTTGCGCGTTCGTTACACCAGGACTACGTTGGCAGTCTTCGTTCGCCGGTTCTGATTCTGTTTGCTGCCGTTGCCGTCGTGCTGCTGATTGCGTGTGCGAACGTCGCGAACTTGTTGTTGGCCCAGGCTACCTCCAGACGCAAAGAGATCGCGATCCGTCTCGCACTCGGCGCGCGGCGTCGCACCATTGTGCGCCAACTGCTCGTCGAGAGTTTGTTGCTTGCCGTCGGCGGTGGTCTGCTCGGCGTGCTGGGCGCGGTTTGGGGTGTGGAAGCACTTGCGAAGTTGCTTCCCGAGAGTCTTTCGAAACTACAGAGCGTCAGTGTCGACACGCGCGTCTTGCTGTTTACGGCCGGCGTGAGTGTGCTCACTGCGATCGTGTTTGGTGGGGTGCCGGCACTGCTTGCCTCGCGCACCAAGGTCGGCGCGACGTTGAGTGACGTGGCGAGAGACGCCGGCGGCGGATCGTCAGGTCGTCATCTGCGACGTGTACTCGTTGTTTCTGAAGTCGCGCTGGCGGTGGTGTTACTCGTCGGCGCGGGATTGTTGCTCCGCAGTTTTCAACTACTGCGGCAGGTCAACGTCGGATTCACCACCGAGAACCGGTTGACGATGAGAATGGTTTTGCCGTTTGAAAAGTATCCAAGCCAGGCTGCTCGTACAAGCTTTTACGATCAAATGCTGGCGCGAGTGAAAAATCTGCCTGGCGTTGAATCCGCGGGCATCATCACGTTTCTGCCGCTGTCATTTAGTGGCATGAACTTCAGCTTCTCAGTCGAAGGACAGCCCGCATCGAGCGATATGAAGCTGCCGTTCGCGTTGTATCGCGTGGTCAGTCCCGACTATTTCAATGCGATGGGGATCACGCTTCAGCGCGGGCGCTTTTTCGATGCGCATGACACGGCGGACGCGACGCCGGCTGTGCTGGTTAATCGTCGACTCGCAGCACAGTACTGGCCGGGACAAGACCCGATCGGGAAACGACTCAAGGTTGGAGCACTCGACTCGCAAAACTCATGGCTCACGGTTATAGGCGTCGTCGGCGATGTCCGCCAGTCAGGACTCACGGAACAAAAACTCGAATTCTATGTGCCTTACGCGCAGGAGCGTCGGTCGTTCATGGCGCCGCGCGATTTGGTCGTCCGTACCAGGGGAGACGCGAGTTCAGTAGCTGCGGCAGTGCGGCAAGCCGTGTGGTCAGTTGATAAGGACCAGCCGGTTTCGAACGTCCGCACGTTGGACCAGGTATTCGCGGCCGCGATCTCGAGAGAACGGTTTCAGGCGTTGTTGCTTGGTTTGTTTGCCGCGTTGGCGTTGTTGCTCGCGTGTGTCGGACTTTACGGCGTGATCTCGTATGCGGTGGTCCAACGGACACATGAAATCGGGGTGCGCGTCGCGCTCGGCGCGCGGCCTGCCGACGTGTTGCGGCTGGTAATCCGGCAGGGAATGACGCTCACGTTTGTTGGTTTGGTGATCGGCATTGGAGTGGGAAGTGTAGTGACGCGTGTTTTGACGGACATGCTTTACGGCGTCAGCGCGAGAGATCCGCTGACGTTTGTGGGCGTCCCTGTGTTGCTTTTGCTGGTTGCATTTTTGGCCTGCTACATCCCCGCACGCCGCGCCACGCGGATCGATCCGCTCGTGGCGCTGCGCTACGAGTAACACGGATTAAAACGGATTTGATGAAGGATTAAAAACATGAACACCTTATTGCAGGACCTCCGGTATGGCGCGCGAATTTTATTGAAGCAGCCTGCGGTGACGCTCGTGGCTGTGGTGACGCTCGCGCTCGGCATTGGCGCAAACACCGCCATCTTCAGTCTGGTTAATAGCATTCTGTTGCGGCCACTTCCGTTTCGCGAACCCGACCGCGTCGTGCGTCTGATTCAGGCGAGCCCGAAGTTGGGCCTTGCGACGTGGGGAGTTTCGCAGGCCGACTTTGCCGCTTACCGCGAACAGAATCGCTCGTTCGAGACCACCGCGATCTACAACACCAGCGCGATCAATCTCACCGGCGCGGGCGAGCCCGAGCGTTTGCCGATGACGAGTGTGACTGCCGACTTCTTCAAAGTCTTCGGCGTCAGTCCGCTGCTGGGCCGCACGTTTGTCGAAGGCGAAGACGTGCAGGGCAAGAACGTCGTCTGTGTGATCAGTCATGCGTTCTGGCAACGACGCTTCGGCGGCGATCCAAACATCGTCGGCCGGATGTTGAACCTCAACAACATCCCGACACAGATCGTCGGTGTGATGCCGGCGGACTTTAAGTTTCCGCGCCTCGAAGTCGATCTCTGGGTGCCGATGGCGCTGGATACGAAGCGCACCGCGCCGTACTTCTTCTCCGTCATTGCGCGATTGAAACCAGACGTGCAGGTGGCCCAGGCGCAGGCAGACACGACCGGCATCATTCAAAACTTTGGCTGGCAACATCCCAACACCAGTGAATCTGTCGGTTTGAAAGAAGGCGTTGGTCCAAGGACCATCGTGCAGCCGATCAAAGAAGTGCTGCTCGGCAAGACCGAAAAACCGTTGCTCGTCTTATTAACAGCCGTCGCGCTTGTACTGCTGATCGCGTGCGCGAACGTCGCCAACCTGCTGCTCGCGCGTGCTACTTCGCGAACTAAAGAGATTGCAGTGCGTGTATCACTCGGAGCAACGCCACGACGAGTCTCGCGACAGCTCTTAACTGAAAGCGTTTTGCTTTCGTTCATCGGCGCAGTTGTCGGTGTGGGTCTGGCGGCGATCGGCGTGCGCATGCTCGACAAGCTGCCAATCAGTGGTATCGCGCGTATGGAAGAAGTCAGTGTAGATGGCCGCGTGCTTGCCTTCACGGCGGGACTCACGATCGTGACGGGTTTGTTATTTGGTTTGATGCCGGCGGTGCGTGCTTACTCGATGGGCATCGCTGGAGGAATGCGCGACGGCGCTCGCGGTAGCGTCTCGCACCGGCGCTTGAATAGTGCGCTCGTTGCCGTGCAGTTTGCGCTCTCTCTTATCCTGCTGATCGGCGCGGGATTGTTGTTGAAGAGTTTTCAGCGACTTCAGTCAGTCGATCTCGGTTTCAATGCTCAAAACACCTTGACGATGGTCGCCACCTTGCCGCGTTCCAAATACGACAACCAAGAAAAGGCGTTGCGCTTTTACAGCGACGCGATCGAGCGACTGCGTAACTCACCTGGCATCAAGCAGGTTGGCCTGACGACTAACTTGCCATTCGGTGATGGCGGAGAAGTCGATGGTTTTATTGTCGAAGGACAAGAGCCACCCGCGGGCGGGGGCATTTCGCAAACTGAACAGGCGGAACTGCAAAGCATCACGCCTGGAACTCTTCAGGCATTGGGCATTCCGCTCTTGCAGGGCCGTGACTTCCAGTTCACAGATCACGCTAACTCACCACTCGTCGCCATCATCGACGAGCCGCTCGCGCGTCATTACTGGCCCGGCGGTGACGCGGTCGGCAAACGCATCGAGACGACGGGCAATCAGGAATGGATGACAATCGTCGGCGTTGTCGGTGGGATCAAACACGTCAGTCTGGCTGAAGAGAAGCAGCCGCACATCTATTTCGCACTGCTCCAGTATCCGGCGCCGCGCGCCTCGTTTGTGGTGCGTACCGATGGACCACCGGATGCAGCCGCGCCGACTTTCAGAGCTGCGATCAGGCAAGTCGATCCGGACATGCCGCTTTACATGGTCCGATCAATGACCGAAATCATCGGTCTCACACTCAGCACACAACGGCTCACCAACATTTTGCTCACGGCGTTCGCGATTCTCGCGCTGACGCTCGCCGCGGTGGGCATCTACAGCACGATGTCGGTTTACGTTGGCAGTCGCACCAGGGAGTTCGGGATCAAGCTGGCGCTGGGCGCGCAACCCGGCGCGTTGCGTCGAGCGGTGTTGCGTCAGGGCATGTGGTTGACGGCGGCGGGAGTGGCGGTCGGAGTCTTAGGTGCGCTGGCGTTGACGCGGACGATCAAGAGCTTGCTGTTTGAGGTGAGTGCCACGGATCCGGTGGTGTTCACTGCGATTCCGGTGATGCTCGTGTTTGTTTCGCTGGCGGCTTGTTATACGCCGGCGAGACGGGCGACGAAGGTGGATCCATTAGTAGCGCTACGCGACGAATAAAGTAGCCACGGAAAACACGGATTGAGGACGGATTTATGAGGTATGCGATTCGGACGCTGTTTAAAAACAAGGGGTTCACGATCACAGCGGTGTTGACGCTGGCACTGGGTATTGGAGCGACGACGGCGATGTTCAGCGTGGTCTATGCGGTATTTGAACCGATGCCGTATCCGAATCCGGATCAACTCGTGATGGTATGGGCCAAGGTGCCGGACGGAAGAAACTCGGTAGCTAACAGCGATTTTCTTGAATGGCGCCGACTCAGCACTTCGTTCCAGGCCATGCACGCATGGACCCGCGCCTCCTTCAACGTCGCCACTGACGATCGACCCGAACAAGTTGCAGCCTCGCGCCGCACTCCAGGCTTTTTCACCATGGAAGGTTTGCCGATGCTGCTCGGACGCGATTTCCTTCCCGAAGAAGGCGAAGCCGGCCGCGACCACGTGGTGATTCTCAGCCATCGATTTTGGAGTAACTACTTCAACGCGAATCGCGAGCTGGTCGGCAAGGTTATCCGGATGAACAGCGAACCGTACACGGTGGTGGGTGTCCTGCAGCCGGGCGTATACGACCGGCTTAACTCGCAGTTGTTTGTACCGCTCACGTTCAGCCCCGATCAGGCCCTTCGTGACACAAATTTCACTCCCGTAATGGCGCGGTTAAAGGACGGTGTCACGATCGGTCAGGCACAAGCAGAAATGAGCGGAATTGCCGCGCAACGCAACAAGGAATTTCCCAAGACTGCTACTCGCGAAGTGAGTATCGAGCCCTTGCATCTCGACTTCGTGACTCCTTCAACGCGACGGAATCTCTGGTTGTTGCTGGGTGCGGTCGCATTTCTACTTCTGATTGGCTGCGTCAACGTTGCCAACCTGCTTTTGGCGCGCGGCACATCTCGTCACAAAGAAATTGCTGTGAGAGCGGCGCTGGGCGCCTCGAGACCGCGCTTGTTCGCCCAGTTTCTTACAGAGAGTTTAGTGCTTGCCGTGCTTGGCGGAGCGCTCGGCGTTTTTCTCGCGAGAGCCATCCTCAATGTCATCACGTTCGTGATGCCTCCGGTGGGCACGATGCTTCCTTCCGAAGCAAACATCAGGCTGAGCATTCCGGTTTTGCTCTTCACCATTGGCGTCACGACACTTGCCGGTTTTCTGTTTGGGACTGCGCCCGCATGGCAGGCAACACGAGTCGATCTCAATGATGTTCTGAAACTGGGAGGACGCACTAGTGGCGGTGGAGTGCGACGCAATGCGCTACGCGGTCTCGTCGTCGCCGAGTTTGCGCTCGCGTTGACGTTGCTGGCAACGGGCGGTCTTGCTTTGCGAGGTTTTTGGAATCTCACTCGCATCGATCTTGGAATTCAAACCGAGAGCGTACTCACTTTTAGTTTGCCGGTGCCGGCGCAGCGTCTTAATGGACCAGATCAGATCCGAGCGTACTACGGACAGATGCTGGAAAAGATCAAGGCTATTCCCGGTGTGACGAAGGCTGCCGTTACGACTGGGAATCCCGGTCTCGGAACACAATTCGGCACACGCTTCACCATCGTGGGCCAACCTCCGAATCCTGCCGCGCGCATGGGTACTGCTATTCAGATAGTCACGCCCGAATACGTCGACACGCTCGGAATTCGAATGGTAAGCGGCCGCAATCTGACCGAGTCAGACACCGCCACCAGTGTGCGAGTCGCCACGGTCAACGAGCACTTTGTGAAGCAATATTTAGCGGGAGTCGATCCGCTCACGCAGAAACTCTCTTTTCAGTTCCGGCCTGCTGCGCCCGGAAATAAGCCGCAGGAATGGTGGATCGTCGGCGTCTATCACAACCTTCGCGGCGCTGGATCAAGGGAGGACATTCCTGAGATCAACATTCCGTTTGCCCAAGCTCCTTTCGCACAGGCCTCGATGGTATTAAAGACGACGGGCGACCCGAAGATTATTACCAGGAGCATTACGGCGGCGGTTAATTCGGTCGATCCCGAGCTGCCCATCGCCGGCATGAGAACGATTGATGAAATCGTGAGCGAGTCGCTGGCGATCGATCGCTTCAGCGTCGTGTTGTTTGCGAGCTTTGGCGCGCTCGGATTGCTCCTGGCTGCGGTCGGCATTTACGGCGTGATGGCGTTTGGCGTCGCGCAGCGCACCCATGAGTTTGGCATCCGGATGGCGCTGGGCGCGGATCGCTCGCGCGTCATTAATCAGGTGCTGAAAGAAGGAGCGTTGCTGGCGATTCTCGGCACGTTCATCGGACTCGGAGGCGCGTATCTCGTGGGGCGCGCCATGCAATCGACTTTGTATGGCGTTAGCGCGTTCGATGCGCGTGCGTTCATTGGTGTCTCGACGTTGTTGCTGGCCGCGGCGTTGTTGGCGTGCTGGTTCCCGGCCTGGCGCGCCAGCCGCGTCGAACCACTCGAAGCATTGCGATACGAGTGACACGGAGTGGGGCGGATTTTATGAATTCCATTTTCGCTGATTTGCGTTTTGGGGTCCGGATGTTGGTCCGTAATCCGGTGTTCTCTTTGATCGCGGTGGTGACGCTGGCGTTGGGCATTGGTGCGAACACCGCG
>Ga0207676_10004251_pt1 | contig 10118 bp, 7 predicted proteins | sample KBSSwiS72_FD_184307 | JGI IMG/M metagenome (GOLD analysis project Ga0207676, IMG submission 184307) | Switchgrass rhizosphere microbial communities from Kellogg Biological Station, Michigan, USA - KBS Switchgrass S7-2 (SPAdes) (version 2) | ecosystem: Host-associated > Plants > Roots >... | reverse complement strand
ACTCAGCTTCGAGCCATCTATCATTACCGATGTATAGCCGGCGTCGATGCAGCGCGCTGCTAGTTCATAACTGCTGCCATGATCAAGGTGTAGCGCGACGGGTTCTTCGAGTTGATCGGCCGCCGCGGCTGCCATTCCAAGAATCATTCGCAAACCCAGGTAGTCAATAGTTGATTCCGTTGTTTGCAGAATAATGGACTTTCTGCTCACTCGGGCGGCGCGCATATGCGCCAGCAAGGTTTCCGCATTGTAAAAATTGAGTGCCGCAATAGCTTTGCCTCCGCGTGTTGCCGCGTCGAGCAAAGTACGACTGGAGCAGAGCTTTGGCATTTGTGAATCGCTAACCGAGTTGCGGCCGATTGGCTCGTGCGTTTGACCGGAGAAATTTTTGCAATTGTGGTTGAGTCGGTTGTCCCGCAGTGCCTCCAACGCCCGTCGCAGATAGGGCGCCGCACGCATTTCCGACTCGCAGGCATTCAGCTATCGGCGCCCTGGCCAGATACGCAGATACGAAGCCAGCGTCGAAAGAATCGCCCGCACCGGTGGTGTCCACTACTCTAACTTTGAAGCCGGCGTCGCTAAAGATCTCTCCATTGTGTGTTGCAATGGCGCCGCTGCGGCCACGTTTTATCACCGCGCAATCCACGGTCGTTCCGAGTGTTTTCAACGCAGCCTTCGGCGTGGTTGAACGCGTCAGCTTCATAGCCTCCCGTTCATTAACAAGCAGAACGTCGGTGTAATTCAACACGGCATCGATATCGCCATTCCATTTGTCATTCGGGTCAGAATTCGGATCCAGGGAAGTGGTTAACCCCATCGTTTTGGCGCGTCGGAATATGGCTGGAAACGACGATCGTAGGGCGTCTTGTAGATAGTAGGAAGTTAGGTGTAGATGATCATGCTGCTTTATCAACACCTCGTTGACGTGAGCTGATCCGAGCGTGGCGACAGCCCCGCTATAAGTGACCAACGCGCGATCTTGCGTTCCGCTAAACGCGATCGTGACGCCGGTCTTTTCATTCGCGTTGCGTGCCACGTGTTTGATTGATAGCCCTAATTGCTTCAATGCCGTGATGCAGAACTCTCCGAAGTAATCTCGGCCTACTTGACTGACGAACGTTACCTCGTGTCCGAGCTTTGCCATGCCCGCGGCAAAGATCGCCGAAGCGCTTCCCAGGGTTAGCTCACAATCTTCCGCCAGGATCTCCGCCCCCATCTCTGGCTCGGATCGCAAGCCGGTCACGACAATATCGGCATTCAACTCGCCGATAACGAGAATCTTAGGTCGCCGTAACCTACTCATCTTGCTCCGGCCAGCGCTTTCAACTACTATCGATTGGCTTTTGATTGCTTTCGAATCCTTTTGGATTTTAATATAGCGTTAACGGGAATTGCAAAAGGAATATTCAAAACTACTTCAACTCTCCACCGCTGAGCGCGAGTCGTTGGGCCTTGTGCATACCTTACGCGAGATCCTCCAGCAGCCACAAACGTGGCGACAATCATTCGAGAAAGTCCTCCGGTTCTCACAGCAGATCGAAAAATTTTTGACGCGCGCCGGGATTGGCACAACTCGTTCGGCGCCAGTTAACGTGGTCCTCGCCGGCGCCGGCAGCTCGGATTACATTGGCAGGTCTGTTTGCGCATTGTTGCGGAAGGAGTGGTCCTGCAATGTTGTGGCTGTTCCGAGTACAGAGCTCTTAACGAACATGGAAGACCATGTTCTGCCGCAAAGTGAATACCTGTGGATCTCGTTTTCAAGATCCGGGGATAGCTCGGAAGGCGTGGCAGTGCTGGAAAATGCTTTCGCGGCCTATCCCCGAATCAATCACCTGATAATTACCTGCAACCAAAATGGCAAGATGGCGCGGCTCGGTGGCCGAGACAACGTCTTGAGTTTTGTGCTTGACGACGAAGTAAATGATCGAGGTCTCGCGATGACCAGTTCCTTTTCAAACATGGTGATCGTTGCGCAAGCGCTGGCACACTTTCGAAATCTCGCGGTTCATGGCTCGATAGTGGAGAGGCTCGCGAAGTCGGCGTCAATGGTTATTCCGGAAATGACGGATATTTGCGAGCGCCTGGTCCGGGAAGGTTTTTCGAGAGTATGTTTCCTGGGGAGTGGACCATTACACGGCGCGGCAATCGAGTCGGGATTGAAAGTGGTGGAACTTAGCGGCGGGCGGGTTGTTGGTATCACTGAATCATTTCTTGGTTTGCGACATGGGCCATTAGCAGCCGTCGATACCGATACGCTGGTCGTCGGATTCTTGTCAGCCGACGGCAGGCGTAGAGCGTTTGAAATCGATTTGCTTCAGGAGATCCGCGACAAAGAACTGACCAAAAAGTCTCTCGTTATCAGCCCCGCACCGCTGCAAAATAACCTAAATTCCTTCGAAAACCTCATACAACTAGAATTTCTCGAGGGCGTTTCTGACCTGTACCCGCCACCATTATTCGTGTTGATCGGCCAGTTGTTAGGCGTATTCACTTCGCTCCGAGAGGGACTACGGCCTGACGAGCCAAGCGTTCATGGCGCGATCAGCCGCGTCGTTTCTCACCTCAACATTTATTAACTGCGGTTCTATACAAGCACGAGCTTGAGATCACGGGCTCGCAACTCGTTTTGCATCTCTAAAGGCAGGGCGCGGTCGGTAACGATCACGTCGATATCAGAAAGTGGAACGATCCGAGAAAGACTTCTTTTACCAAACTTACTGGAATCGGCGACGAGGATCTTTTCCCTGGCAATGCGCGCCATCGCTTGATTCACCTGCGACTCTTCAACGTTCGGCGTACTCAAGCCAAATTCCAGATCGCAGGCATCTACCGCGAGAAAGACCTTGTCCGCCGAGAGCTGCGACAAAATGTCTTCGGCAAAGTGTCCCACAGCTGACAATGAATTCTGGCGAATCACTCCACCGAGAAAGATAAGCTGGATGTCTTTGGCGCCAAACAACTCCATCGCAATGTTTAGACCGTTGGTAATGACCTTCAGATCTTTCTTGTGCTTGATCTGCCGCGCAATCTGATGTGTCGTCGTGCCGGAATCGAGAATGACTGAGTCGCCGTCGTTGATCATGTCGGCAGCGGCGGCGCCTATTCTCCATTTCTCGTCTGCGTGAAGTTCGGCCTTGATTTTGAGAGACGGATCCATACTGACAGTTTTGACTTTGAGGGCGCCGCCGTGTGCGCGACGAATCAGACCGCGGTCGTGTAAGGCTTTGAGGTCATTGCGGATCGTTACTTCCGATGTCTTGAACCGTTTACTCAAATCCACCACGGCTACTTCGCCATGCTTCTCGAGTAGTTCAAGTATTTTGGTTCTGCGTTCTACGTTGAGCATCGCGTGCTGGATTGCCTTATCCTAGCATTTTTTCGCCAAACACGCTGAGCTTTACGAATGAAAGGAAACGAAACCAGAAGGAGGATGGCTAGTCTTGCCCTTTTGCCTCACGAATCGCATGGTACGCGGCGCCGATAGCGCCCGCTTTCTCGCCGAGTGCTGCGGGTATGACCTCAACCTTGTGGCCCATTGGCCGCCACTCAAATCGATCCAGTTGTTCGCGCAGTGGATCAAACAGTGCCGGACCCGCCTGAGCTATACCGCCGCCGATGATAACGATCTCAGGGTCAAAGGCATTTATGAATGAACTGATTGCAGCCGCCAAATGAAAGATTGAACGAAGCCAAATCCTTGTTGCTTCACTATCGCCTCGCAGATGCGCTTCGACAAGCTTGCGGGTGGAGTTGAATCGACCTTCCGAGCGTTCGGACACATCGTAGTTGCCAATCATCTGCTCGAGACTTCCTGGCGTGTTTACAATGTCGGGATCGCCGTCCGAGTTAACGGTGACGTGGCCCAGGTGACCGGCGCGTCCGATCTCGCCTTTGATTAGCCGTCCTTCAATCAGCACCGCTCCTCCTACGCCTGTTCCCAGAGTCAGAAGGATAACGTTGCGATAACCTTTCGCCGCTCCCTGCCAGACTTCGCCCAGCAACGCCGCGTGCGCATCATTCAGCACAACCACGGGAGACGATGACGCTAAAAAGTCTTGCCAGACGAACCCTTGAAGGCCTTGAAGACGGCCCTGCATGTACGCGATCGATCGACCGTCTTTGGCCGCCAGGCCAGGTGCGGCCAGACCAATGTGACAAGGCGACTGGCCGCGGCGGCTTTGGATCTGCTGGAGATTATGTCTGATCGTCTCGGCCCACGAACCTTCTGCGTCGGCCGTATCGCACGTCAGATACTCAGCGACGTCGCCATCGTTAGACACCACGACGATCTTAATGTTTGTGCCACCGAGGTCTACGCCGAGTGAATAGCTCATCAGGATTGGGTCAAACGCCCTTTCTCCATTTAGGATCGTCGCGCCGCAGTAACTGAAAACTGATCGAACCGTCCGGGTTCGTTGGTTGCGCGGTGGCCCAGTTGACCGGACGCCGAATGCCGCTTTTGGTTTCAATCTCCGCACGAATTCTCAGTTTTAGTCCGTCGCTATTTTTCGGTAAAAGAAACGACGCTTGCCTGATCTTGCCTGCGTACGGTTGACCGGCATCGAGCGAGCCGCTCAGTTGAATTTTGCCGTCGAAACTCTCGACATGTAAGCGCAGCACTCCCGGAACACCGGCGACACCGTCGTTGGAAACGGCGACGATGATCTCATCAGTTCCATATCGTTTTCTCTGCCAGATCCACGACGGTCGTACGCGGTAACCAAGTCGCTGTCGCAGAGTGTCAAAGCCGTTCGGATAGCGTCCGTAGTAGCGGCGGAGATTGTCCGACTCCGTCCATAGCGACCAGTAGTTCGCGCCCAGATCGATCGTATGAAGCATCCATTTCTCCAGTACGTTGATGCCGGCTTCGTCAACGGCCAAATAATCGGCATCGACTTTGTATTGACGGTAGTACCCGTCTTCCATAATCGTTGCTAACCAGGGCGGCCGGTTCGCCAGCTCCTCAATCTGAATCGGTTCTTCAATGACAATGCTGTCGGATCGCAGCCAACAACCTGCTCGTACGCAAAGGTCCTGAACCTCGCGGTTGCCCACGTTGCTAATATCCGGCTGCGTGTTCACCGCCAGCGGCACCTTCTTCCAAAGGCCCAACTGGAGGTTCGTCATATCGAGAAATGTCGTTGCGGCGGTCACATAATCGGGAAATGGGTTCGCCAAATTGCTGGTGTGACCTTCTCCCCAAAAGCCGTACATCATCAGATCGACAAATTCGATAACCGGATGGTTATCAAACTCACGAACCAGGAGCTCGTTTAGTTCTTTGAACGCACTTTGAAATCGCGGATGGTCATAGCGAGGTTCTACAAAGTCTTCCGTAGCGCCATAGGTCTTGCCGATTTTTATAAGAGGAACTTGCTTTTGCACAAAATCAGGTAAGGCGAGTCGTTTCGGTTGGCCTTCCGTGTTCGACATTTGAATACGAAAGGCCACTCGCAAATTGTGACGCCTGGCGGCATCGAGTGTTAAGGGAAAGACTGGATGCAAATTGAGTTTGCCCGCAGCAGTCTGTACATCGCGCCAATCACAGCGAATGTAAAGCAGATCGACGAATGGCAACGTTGCCATCTTTTCAACATGCTGCTCGAGAGTTTCCTTTCCGGCACGTGCGGCAAGTGAGGGCCCTCCTTCCTCCCAGGTGTATCCAATCAGACCGAGGCCGTAGTTTTTCACTGGTTTGTTGGATTGAGAGGTTACGAGAACCGTATACCAGCCGGCATCCTGCTCGATTCCGAAAGGTCCCTGATTCAGACGATCGGTCACTTGCGGTCCGGAACCAAAATCATAATTGGTCCAATTGTGCGTGGGCACTTCCTGAGCGTTCGCGGGCGGCAAAGCACTCGCGACCGTGAGCGCGGCTCCGGCTTTGAGAAAGCTACGTCTGCGCATACTCAGAGCCTCTCGAACGAATTAATAATAGAACCAGGATCATTCCGACGAAGGGAATGAAGCTGGCAGTGATCAAAATCGGTTCAAAAGAATAGTGATCTGAAACGTATCCAATGAGAAACGTGGAAACGATTGTCCCCACACCGGCGCCTGTGCCGCTCATGCCACTGACAGTTGCTACTGATTCGCTTGGATAAAGATCAGATGGAAGCACCAGCGCCATCGTGGAGAAAGACGCGTACGCGAAAGTCGAAACTGCGAAGAGTCCCGCCAGCGCGAGCAAGCTTGAAGTAAAAATAGTCGGAATCAGGAGAGTCATCCCGAGCCCGCCGAATACAACCACAGCCTTGCGCGCTTTGATGACTGGCCAGCCACGTCGAATCAACCAACTCGAGAGTCCGCCGCCAAAGAAATTGCCGAGGTCGGCCGCAACAAACGGGATCCAGAACGCAAGCAAGCCTTGCTCAGGGTTGATTCCTTTGGTCACCAGATAGATGGGGAACCAGTCAGTGATAAAAAACCAAACCGGATCCGTCATCGTACGAGCAGCTATCACAGCCCATGTTTGCGGCAGCCTGATCAGATCTCGCCATCTGGTCGTGCGCTGAGAAGTTTGGTTCTGCTCGACGACTTCGGCTCGATCTCTCAGGATCATCTCTCGTTCGGATTCGCTGATTCGCGGATGCGACTCCGGCGGGTGATAGAGCATCCGCCAGGCACCCAGCCACAGAAACCCTAGCGTTCCCGTAATAATGAAAGCAGGCCGCCAGCCACCGAAGTATTTATATAGCCCGATGACGAGTAGTGGTGCGATAGCTCCTCCGATCGAAGAGCCACTATCGAAAAGCGCCACCGCCCAGCCTCTCTCCTTCTTCGGAAACCACTCAGCCACAGCCTTCGTCGCCGCCGGCCAGTTTGCAGATTCACCTGCACCCAGCAAAAAACGAAAGAACGCGAAGCTGCGGAGACCACCCGCCAACGACGTTAGCATGGCGGCAATCGAGTACCAGATGACGGTGATCGTCAGGCCTTTACGCGTGCCGATCCGATCGATCAAGCGGCCCGCGATCGTCTGGCCAATGGAATAAGCGACTCGAAATGCGATCACGATCGTCGCGAAGTTTTGGTTGTTCCACTGGTATTGCTGCTTTAGATATGGAGCGAGAACCGAAAGTGTCTGGCGGTCAAGGTAGTTGATGACAGTTGAGGCAAACAGCAACCCGCCGATCCACCAGCGCAGATTTGAGATTGGTCTGGCCGAAGTACCCGCGCCATTGGTGGTCGTTGCCATTGTTTAGTTCAGAGGCGCCGCCGTCTCCTCTGCTCTCAGTTCCGACAAAAACGTCTCACAACGTGACACATCCGATAACCGCTTGATGCCTTGTTCTTCCCTCGCATCAGCAAACGGACTCGCGAACACGCCGGACTCGCGAGCGGCGAGAACACTGATTAGTTCGTTGGGAAAGCCCAACTCGCCCCGACTGCGGTTGTAGCGACGACGTGATCGATCCCAATAACGACTATGTAGTGCGCGCAAGATGTCAAACATCGTCTGGTTTTTCAGGATGAACATGCCGATGTTTGTTTCACCAAATTCGGCAGTTTCGGCGTCTTCCAGATGAGTTTCAGTTGCGGATTCGATCTCACCTGATGGTTTCCGGCGAATGGGTGCGTAAGGATGCTCGATAAACGCGGTCGGCAGGACCATTTCGTAAGAGGTAAACAACCTGGCCAGCTTTGCTGCGCGTGAAAAGGTTTTTGGACGAATTACAGGTTGAGTGCTCCAAACGACCAGAGCCGTTCCCGCGAAATCCTTCATTAATTCATAAGCGTTCAAAACGGCGTCGCCAGTTCCGAGCGCTTCTGATTGGGTGACGTAGAGCACCTCTTCATTTTGCAGTGCGTCGCGAACGGCGGTTTCAGTTTCAGGGGAAACGATGACCACTGGCGGACGCGTTTTACCCAATCCTTCCCGAATACTCCGCAGGACATGAAGAATTGAAGGCTGACCTGCTACAACCGCTACCGGCTTTGGCACGTTAAGACCAGTCTCTAACGCGCGTGTACCTCGCCCCGCGGCTACAATGACGGGCCAGACTTCGTCAGGCTGCGACACGATTGATGCAGCGTCGATCAGTGCGCACAAATTCTTTTGATACGACGCAGCGCTCGCGGCAAGCGAGTTGACGTGGATGATCGAATCACGCCAGAGTTTGTTTAAATCAACATAGTCCAAACCGTCACCCGGAGTCGAAACGATCACTGATCCTTCGCGCAGACCATCGCGAGAGCGTGGAGCGTAGTACTGTTCTTGTACTCGATCGATGAGTTGTTGTGAGTGCGCTCCGGTGGTTAGTGCCAGGACATTTCCGCCAAAACCACCACCCATTACCCGTGCGCCGAGCACGTGCGGATCTTCTCTGATGATCTCGATCAACTCTTCGACTTCCGGAACACTGACTTCGTAGAGGCTTCGCAAACTTGCGTGCGATTCATCGAGCAGTTTCCCTACTGTTTGCATCGCGGAAACGGCGGCAGCGGGATCATCCTGGTTTTGAATCGATCTCAACGTCTGCGTAGCGAGGGCGACACGTTGCACTTCACCTAAATGATGCAGGGCCCGAGCTCGAACCTTCAGTGGCCAGCGCGACCGTTCTTCAACGAGGGCAGGAAATGACCTTTCCAGATCGCGAAGCGTTTCGAGATAGTTCGTCCGCAGTGTGTCGATGGAGATGGCTTCTGGCAGCGTCATCAGCAGGTCACGCCAGGCGTTGTAGGTATCGGGCTTGGTTGAATTCGAGCGCTCAATGATCGCCGGGATGACTAATCGTGAAACTGCGGCGCGTTCATTGTATTCAATCATGATTTCGCGCCCTTTATCGGCAGGTTTGGTAAAGAAGGTTACCCACTCGAACGGCTCATCCGGAAGTGCGGCCAGCGTCGTTTGGTTCGTTGCATAATCAATCAAGACTGCGTTAGCTGCGGCTCCAAGGCAAATTGTGATGTGGTCCATTGACCCGCCCCGGGTGCCGATGAACCACTCAGCTAATGCCGAATCCCTTGCCAGCTCCTCAGCAGTCCACGCGAGTGCATTGACGTTTCTGATAGCGGCTCCGCCCAGGACTACCAGGGCGGACGAAGATGAGGCGCCGCCGCCCGGCGGGATGTTGGAATCCAGTGCAAAGTCGAACCCATTTTGTATTTGATTACCAAACTTGCCCCGCGCGAAAGTCACCGCGGCGTTGATGTAGTTTTGCCAATGAGGCGCTGGCGTACCGTGAGCAAACAAGAAATCCAGCCATTCGGCTTCAACCTCACCGGTAAACTCGGGAACGCTCAAAATTGAAAATGATGAAGGTTCAAATCTCGCCGTCGATGAGACACACCGGATGACAGGTTCATTCGATTTCCTGTAAAGCATCCAGGCATCGCGCTCACGACTGGCAAAGGTCAGTGAGGCGGTTGGCAGGTAGGTCACGTAGTCAATATGTTCGCCGAGCACACCCATACGAGCAGGGGCGCGGAGTAGCGAAGCTTCTCCGTCCCCATATTGCGCCAGGAACAAATCACACAACTGGTTCAGCCGCGCAGCAGTGTGCGCAAGCTCAGAATTTCCTGCGGTGACCAGATTGCTCAGCCCCGATTTGACGTCAGACAGGTTCATTCTCAAAAAAAACAAATTGCAAGGTTGTAGAGCCGATGTTATAAACCGCAGGTTTGTTCGCGTTGCTTACAAACAATACCGTAAGTTGCGGACTTTGCAAGCGCTAATTTTGGCAACGTCGATCTACGAGCCCCCGAGTGGAGAAAGTGAAATGGTTCTACGAAGAAGAGAATGGCTTAAAACGATCGCGGGTGCCGCCGTGGGCGCCGCAGGTTCGCCGCTGTTCGATCGCGTTCACGCGCAAACCTCCAAACGGAACAATCTCAATAGCCCTCCGCCGCTGGCGTTGAAAGACTATCAACCGAAGAGCATGCTCCACGTGCCCGAAACGCACGTTCCTCGCTCACGATTTCCGAATATCGACTTTCACACGCACCTCTCATGGGTTGATCGGAAAGGGAAGGCGGACGTAGTGCGTCACACAGCAGCGCCTGCGGAAATCCTGCAAGTGATGGACGCAAAGAATATTCGCATGATGGTGAACCTTACCGGCGGATATGGCCCTCTGCTCGAAGAAACCGTGCGGCACTGGCAGCAACCCTATCCC
>Ga0207676_10004250_pt1 | contig 10119 bp, 2 predicted proteins | sample KBSSwiS72_FD_184307 | JGI IMG/M metagenome (GOLD analysis project Ga0207676, IMG submission 184307) | Switchgrass rhizosphere microbial communities from Kellogg Biological Station, Michigan, USA - KBS Switchgrass S7-2 (SPAdes) (version 2) | ecosystem: Host-associated > Plants > Roots >... | reverse complement strand
GACAGCGTGGACGTTCGGCCGCTGCATCGATTGATGGCCTGTTCGCTGGCGAACCTAGCGGCTCGAATAAGTTGAGCATGACCATAAGCCAGGACGCCGTTGCGGAAGTGAAGGTTTTGCGTAACATCTACGGAGCAGAGTATGGCAATAATGGCGGTGCTTTGATCAATTTAGTCTCAAAGGGCGGTGGTAAGGATTATCGGGGCAGCGTGTATTACTTCATACGCAATGAAGCCCTGAACGCTAATAACTTCTTTAGCAACAAGGGAGGAAACTACGGCCCAAATGACCCAAACGTTCTGAATGGTAGAAATAAGGTTGGCGATGAAAAGCTGCCACGACCGCTCTATCGGCACATGATTCCCGGCTTTAACGTAGGAGGGCCTTTGCCGTTGCCGCGTTTTGGCGAGGGCGGTCCATACCTAATCAAAAACAAGGCCTTCTTTTTCTTTTCGTTTGAAAAACCACATACGATCACACCAACCGATCCCGTTTTTGTTACGGTTCCGACCGCGCTCGAACGTGCTGGCGATTTCTCTCAGTCGAGGGGCACAAACGGACAGTTGATAAGTGTTATCGACCCACTTACTGGTATACCTTTCCCCGGCAATGTAATTCCCGACTTTCGCATTAACCGGAGCATTCAGAACATGCTCAAATATTTTCCGCTGCCGAATTCACCTACAGCGACCAACCCCGGGCAATATGTGGCTCAACGAAGCGTGGACGTGCCGAAGCAGAGCCCGCTAATTCGATTTGATTTCAGGCCCACCAACAAAGACAGCATTTTTTGGAAGGCGCAATGGTGGACGTCTGACAATGAGGGCCTCGGCACGTCCGGTTGGCCAAACGGAACCGGCGGCGTTGATAGGTGGGGGATCCTTTCGCATTACCTTTATAAAGACAACGGGTGGTCCGCCAGCTGGGTTCACGTTCTGAGCTCAACCATGGTAAATGAATTCAACATTGGCATGCGTCACGATTCCGAGGGGTTTGTGCCTTCGACCGGCATGGCCGAAGGGTTAACGCGAAGCGCGCTAAATTACACTGCTCCGCAACTCTTTCCCGCTAATAATTCCCTCGGTTTGGTTCCAACGATCACTGGCTGGTCAAGCGTCGCGGGCAATCCTGCCAATATTAATTGGCTCGATCGTTGGGGCGAAGTGGGCAACGATTATGTAAAGCCGTCATTTGCGGATAACTTCACAATAACTCACGGCGGTCACACGTATAAATTCGGCACATATTTTGAACGGCTGTTCAACCGCGAAGCACCCGGCGGTGGAAAGTGGTCCGGTGGCCTGGATTTTGGCACGGGAACAACAAATGGATTTACGGTTTCTACGCCGACAGCTTTAGGTACGGGAAACACAGGTTTTGCTTATGCGAACGCTCTGTTAGGTAACTTTAACAATTACACAGAGTCAAAAGCTCGCAATTTTACCAACAGTGAGATAAGGCTTTGGCAATTTTATGCCCAGGACGAGTGGAAGATGCGGGGCAATTTCACCCTCAATTATGGAGTGCGCATAGGAACCCACACGCCATTCTTCCAACTTGATGGCCAAGGATCTAACTTTGACCCAACGCGATATGATCCTACCAAGGCTCCGTTACTCTATGCAGCCTATTGTGTCGGGCAAATAAATGGTATCCCGGCGATTGGCACGGCATGCTCAACCGGTAATCAGCGTGCGGTCGATCCGCGCATTACAAACCCGACTGCGGCACAGCTTTTACCAGCTAATCTTGTACGCTCTTTCGTTCCGGGAACCGGTGATCCGCTCAACGGCATAGTATTGCCCACGGACCCCACAGCCTATAAGGGTTTTCGACATACGAAGCCCGTCGATTTCGAACCACGTGTCGGCTTCGCCTGGGATATTTGGGGCAAGGGTAAGACCGTGCTCCGCGGCATGGGTGGCGTTTACCACGCACCACGGATTGGAGGCGGCACTGGCGGCGCCGGCGCTAGTTCATTGGGGGCGAATCCGCCTGAACAAACTATTTTCACTATTTTTAACGGCAATGTTAATAATCTGGGCAATATTGGTGCTCTGGTTTTTCCCGTTGCGATCAGGGGCCTTGAAGTAAATTCACATACTATCGCAACTTATAATTTCCAGCTTGGGATCCAACAGGATATTGGCTTTAAGACCGTGCTTGAAATAAGTTATGTCGGGTCACTGTCGCGGCACTTAGGTGAGCAGCGCAATATCAACGGAATTCCGGACGGAGCAAAGTTTGTGGATTGTCGTGTTATTCCGACATCTATTTGTCATCCCGAAAACAGGGACCCGTTTACGGCGGCCAGCGCTAAGAATTCCGATTTTCTCCGACCATTCCGAGGTTATGGCGACATTAATGTTAACACGTGGAGTGGAACCTCGAACTACAACGGCCTGCAGGTTCAGATGAATCGAAGATATGCCAAGGGTTTTCAGTATGGCGTAGCCTATACCTATTCTAAGTCCTTTGACTACGCAAACGACGATACCAGTGACGTAAACCGCGGGCGCCCTTACAAGGCGTTCAACTACGCGCCGTCTGATTTTGATCAGACGCATATTCTAACGGTCAACTACATCTATGACGTGCCCGGATTAAGCCGTTTCTGGAACAATAAACTGGTCAAACTTTTGTTTGATGATTATCAGATTTCTGGCTCAATGTCGTACGTCAGCGGGAAGCCTAAGAATATTACGGTGAGCTACACCAGTGGCACTGCAACGATCACCGCGGGTCAGACGTGCCCGGCCGGAAGTTTCCAAACATCTGCGACGGTTTGTACGATGATTACAGATTTTACGGGCGGGCAAATTAACGCCCGGCCAAATGTTACATGCGATCCAATGCGAGGGGCAAGTGGTGCCGACACGTCCGGCACATCTTACGTCATCAACGTCAACTGTTTTACTTTCCCCACGGCACTCGGCGACATTGGTAACAGTCCGAGAAACAGCGTCCGTATGCCGTCGATCTTTAATAATGATCTCGCGGTCTTTAAGAACGTGAGAATAGGCGAAAAGCGGGCGGTGCAGCTGCGATGGGAAATGTACAATATTTTTAATCACACTAACTTCAGGGATATCGACGCAGCTTTAACCTACGGTCTGGCGACGGTTACAACCAACGGTGTCACGAGCGCCTTTATCCGGCAGACGAGGAACACGCAGTTTGGCTCGGCTACCAGTTTCGGCACGCCAACCAGCGCACGGGCCCCGCGAGTAATGCAGGCATCGATAAGAATAAATTTCTAATTGCGCGGCCCCGGGTAGATCCCTGGGGCCGGAACTATTTTTTCGAGTACTCGAAGAGGGGGGTATGATGAAAAGTTTCAAATTGTTCTCCATTAAGCTGTTTCTTAGTTTCTCCAGTATCGTAATCATCGGGATCACTGCGTCGGCACAGACGACGACCGGTACTATTTCAGGGACGGTGACCGACCCAAATGGCGGCGTTGTTCCCGGCGCAACCATTACGCTCACCAATTACGAGGTTGGTAATTCACGGGTTGTCACTACAAATGAGGAAGGACGATTTACGTTTGCGGCCATTCAACCAGGGAAGTATACGGTTAAGATCGAGCGACAGGGCTTTCAACGACTGCTGCGCGAGAATACGATCTTGAGCGCCAACGAAAATCTCGCTCTGGGCGAACTTGCATTGGCAACGGGAAGCGTAAACGAAACGGTAACAATTGTAAGCGCGGGTGCAGGGGTTGAGACGGAAAGCAGTGATCTAACCGCTCGTCTGACATCCGATCAGATCGCATTGCTATCGACAAAGGGCCGCGATATTACTTCGCTGCTGCGTCTCATTCCGGGCACGACTAACGAGAATGATGTTGAAGCCGTTGGCGAAGGATTTGGCACGGATCTGCCTTTTATCTCGGGACAACGCGGCCGTTCTACAGTGCCCACCGTTGACGGGTTGAACGCCGGTGAGCCGAGTGGCTCAAACAAAGTGAGCATGAGCACCAGCCAAGATGCTGTCGCGGAAGTGAAGGTCCTGCGCAATAACTATGCGGCCGAATATGGCAATAATGGCGGCGCCATCATAAGCATCGTTTCAAAGGGTGGGGGCAAAGAATATAAAGGCACTGCCTACTACTTTCTTAGAAATGAGGCCCTCAACGCGAGTCCGTTCTTCATTAACAAAGGCGGCCTGCCAAAACCCCTTTATCGACACAACATTTGGGGTTTTAATTACGGCGGCCCGCTGCCGCTTCTGAGCTTTGGTGAAACTAATAAGATGCTTCTGAAAAACAAAGCTTTCTTTTTCTTCAATTATGAAAAACCTCACACCATCACGCCGACAAACCCTGTTTTCGTTGTCGTACCAACGGCCCTTGAACGGGCGGGAGATTTTTCCCAGACGCTAAACTCAAGCGGGCAGCAGGTTTTCATCACTGATCCGTTGCTTGCGCAGCAGGGCAAGGTATGTACGTCATCAACAGGAGCAACAAGTGACGGCTGTTTCAGAGATCCATCGCGTGCAACCTCGGGTAATCTGCTCGGTTTGAATATTATTCCGTTGAGCCGATTCAATGCGAGCACGGCTGCGCTTCTCAATATTTTCCCTTTGCCGAATGCGAACGCGCGAGGCACAAACGGCGGGCTCCTCTACAACTTCGTTGCGCAAAAGAGTGTTGACGTGCCAAAGCGAAGCATGTTGATCAGATTTGACTTCAAACCAACGAACAATGACAGCATCTTTTGGAAAAGGCAGTGGTTTACTTCAGACAATGTAGGACTCGGCACCTCAGGGTGGCCAAGCGGCGATCAAAACAGATGGGGGCTCCTCTCACATTATCTTTATAAGGATGGAGGCTGGTCGGCCAACTGGGCCCACGTTTTCAGTAAGAGCATAGTCAATGAGTTTAATATCGGTATGCGGCACGACTCGGAAGGATTTATACCGGACGAGTCAATATTGCCGCTGATCAGCCGTTCAACTTTGAATTTCAATGCACCTCAGCTCTTTCCCGAGAACAATGCTCTTGGAGCAATTCCGAGGGTCACGAGTTGGAGCGGTGTTCCCGGTACACCGGCCCAGATCAATTGGCTTACCCGTTGGGGTAACACGGGAAACGACTATGTTAAGCCTGCTTTTTCGGACAATCTTTCTTACATAAGGGGAAACCATAGTTTGAAATTCGGAATGTACTATGAGCGGCTGCTTAATAGCGAGGCGGCCGGCAGTAATTGGTCCGGAACATTCAGCTTTACGAATAGCACGAGCAGCGGATGGAGCGCCGCGGCCGGAAATACGGGGTATCCGTATGCGAACGCGATCCTCGGGAATTTTCAAAATTATTCAGAGGACCAATTTCAACCCCATACAAATATTGAACAGGATATGCTGCAATGGTATGGACAGGATCAGTGGAAAGTTAATCGACGTCTATCTCTAACGTACGGAATGCGTTTAGGGTGGCATACTCCGTTCTACCAAAAGAACGGGATTGGCTCGAGCTTTGATCCAAGCTTGTATGACAGGACAAACCCTCAACGATTCTACATACCCGTATGTACTCTTGTGGGCTGGAATCCATCGACAACATCAACGGCCTGTCCGACGGCTAATCAATTCGCGGTTGACCCGTCCCATCCCGGCATCTTTCTGGACCGAAATCTTGTTCGCAGCTATATTCCTGGGTCGGGCAGCATTTTAAACGGGGTTCAGCTTGCCAAAGACCCGAGCACACCCAAAGGCTATAGGATATTCCACAGAAAAATTGACTTGGAACCGCGTCTGGGCTTTGCCTACGACATCACGGGCAAGGCTATGACGGTTTTGCGGGCGATGATCGGTGTCTATCATACTCCACGAGCCGGAGGCGGAACGACCGGTGATTTGACCGGAAATCCACCGGAACAAAGGAGCTGGACTGTAACCAACGGCAATATTGCAAATCTTGAGGCGCTCCTGGCACAAGTAAGGGCGACGTCGCCGATACAGCCATGGGGTGCAGTGAGAGGACTCGAAAAACAGACTCATACTCCGGAGATTTACAACTGGTCGGTCGGTGTGCAGCAGGATATTGGCTGGGGAACTGTCGTTGAAGCTAGTTACGTTGGATCGAGGGGTCGCTGGCTCGGTGAGCAGCGGGACATTAATCAGATCCCCGACGAAGCAAGATTCGTAAATTGCTCTCTTGCTACTACTTTTAATGTGCCATGCCATCCCGAAAATCGGGACCCGGCTGTAGCTTTAAGTTCAACCAACATCACGACGGGCGCGCTAAACGATGATTTCCTAAGACCGTTTTTAGGATATGGAGACGCGATCAACTATGTAACATTCTCGGGAACCTCCAGATACGACTCTTTGCAAGTCCAGGTAAATCGCAGGTATACAAGGGGTTTTCAGTACGGGGTGGCCTATACGTTTTCGAAGGCTACGGACGTGACAAGCGATGACCGAGACGGACTCGTCTTTGCCACCGGTTCTGCTCTCGGCGGACGCAATTACCTGAGGTTTAACCATGCCCCGTCGGACTTCGATCAAAGGCAGGTGTTCGCGGTTAATTACATCTGGGACGTTCCTTTCTTCAATAAGGGCGGCAGCGGTTTTATGCGAGCCCTTCTTGGCGGCTGGATAATTTCCGGAACTACTTCATTCGCCACCGGAAAACCGAAGGACATAAGTATTTCCTATTCCAGTACCTCAGTCAGTGTTAGCAATGGCCAGGCTTGCCCAGCTGGGTCGCTAGCGGGGACTCCTGGTTCGACAACAACTTCCTGCACGCCCATCACAGATTTCACCGGTGGCTCAACCAATGCTCTGCTCTTTGCCTCCTGCGATTCGAACGGCGCAGGCGGCATCGACTCATTGGGAACTCCTACATTCTTGAATCAAGACTGTTTTAGCAGGGCCTCTAAGTTAGGGGACATCGGCGATCGTGTTAGAAACCTCGCTCGGCGACCGAGTATCTTCAATACCGACATTGCGTTGTTCAAGAATTTTCGGATGGGAGAGAAACGTTCACTCCAACTTCGGTGGGAAACGTATAACGTATTCAACCACACAAACTTTAGCGATATTGATACAGGATTGACTTATGGATTGGTTCAGCTTTCAACGGTGCCGGTCACTACTTCAACTCCTTGCAGTTCGACCAATATTTGTACCGCGGTATACAGGCAAACCAATTCGAGCTTTGGGGCAGCAAGCGCTGCTCGCTCACCGCGAGTGATGCAGGCCTCGATACGGATAAACTTTTAAAACGAAGCGTTGTTCAAGCCTCTCGCCTTGGGGCAGTATTCGAGAGGCCCGCAACGGGAGCGAATAAACGATCAGGCTCCACACTCCCGATGCGGAGCCATGGATATCTTTCAAAATAGTGCAAGGGCGGTAAAATGACATCAATATGAAAAACGAACTATCAAGGCGTGATTACTTAAAGCTTTTGGGCGCGGGCGCGGCAATTGCGGGTTCTGGTATTACGCCGCTGGTCGCACAAAATCCTCAAAACCTGGGAGATGAACCCCCCGAGGTCAAAGCCGACCGCGCTCGCCGGATGAAATGGTGGCACGAGGCGAAGTTTGGGATGTTCATTCACTGGGGTCTATACAGTGTCGTCGGCCGTCACGAGTGGGTGATGGAAATGGAGGGCATTCCGGCCCAGGAATACGAGCAACTTGCCAAACAGTTCAACCCAAAGCCGAATGCCGCCCGCGACTGGGCTCGCCTCGCAAAAAAAGCAGGGCAGCGTTACATGGTGATGACGACCAAGCATCACGAGGGTTTTTGTCTTTTCGATACCAAAACGACAAATTATTGTGCTCCGAAACAGGCCGCTGGACGCGATCTCGTCCGGGAATATGTCGATGCCGCACGGGCCGAAGGGCTGAGGGTAGGTTTTTACTACTCGCTGATGGACTGGCATCACCCGGATGGTGCCAACTGCTCTAGGGACGAAGGGGCCCGACGCCGGTTCGTCGATTACATCCATACGCACATTCGCGAATTGATGACCAACTACGGCAAGATTGACATTCTCTGGTACGACGTTTCGTGGCCTCTCGATGTAAAAGGCTGGGAATCGGAAAAGATGAACAAGATGGTTTTTGAATTGCAGCCGGACATAATCGTAAATAACCGCAACAAATTGCCCGGTGACTTCGCGACGCCTGAGCAGCAGATCACGGCCGCGGAATCGGGGCGAGCATGGGAATCATGTATGACGATGAATGACAGTTGGGGCTATCACAAGGCTGACGATGCTTGGAAAACGCCAAAGCAGGTCATCCGCAATCTGATTACCTGTGCTCACGACGGCGGTAATTATCTGATCAATATCGGCCCAAAAGCGGACGGCTCGATCCCGGCCGAATCGGTCGAGATCCTAAGTACCGTTGGTGCCTGGATGGATAAGAATGGTTCGGCACTATACGGCGCCGACGTTTGCCAACCGACACGGTGTCGTTTTGGCAGCTTTAGCCGTCATGGCAACACGCTATTCCTCCACATTCAATCGTGGCCGGGCTCAACCGTTGCCCTTGCCGGGATAATGGCAAAGGTAAAATCGGCGAAATTGCTAGGTACCGGCAAGAATGTCGATTTCAAGCAGGAGATGTACAGAGTAACCTTTACGGGATTGCCGGAAAAAGCCCCCGATTATCCGATGACTACGCTCGCCATCGAATGCGAGGCCGTCCCAACACAGGATAATATCTTCGTCCGTAATCGCGAGCGGGGTAACGTGTAAAAAAGGCCGCTTTCGTAAAACTGGATCCAATATAAAAACATGAACATTATTTCAGTTAAGTTGCTAGCCTTTTTACTCGTTTTTCTCACGGTATTTGCCCCGGCTCAGAAAAAAATACCTGTGGTCTATGAAAAACCGCTTACCGCCGATGAGCTAAAGGAGAAAAGGCTGCAATGGTTTCGCGAGGCAAGGTTTGGGATGATGATCCACTGGGGTATTTATTCCGTCCCAGCCGGCGAATGGAAAGGCAAACTCATTCCCGGGCTCGGCGAGTGGATAATGAACCGAGCGAAGATCCCCGTTGCGGAATACGAGCAGCTTGCAAAACAATTCAATCCGGTAAAATTCAATGCCGACGACATCGTAGGTTTGGCAAAGGCCGCCGGGATGAAATATATCGTCATCACGTCGAAACATCACGACGGTTTTGCGATGTACCACTCGACGGTCAGCAAATACAATATCGTCGATGCCACGCCGTTCAAACGCGACCCGATGAAGGAACTCGCAGAAGCCGCCGCTAAAGCAGGCATCAAGCTGTGCTTTTATTACTCGCAGACGCAGGATTGGCATGAGCCTGACGCGGTCGGAAACGATTGGGATTTCAAGGATGAAAGCAAAAAGAATTTCGCGAAGTATCTCGAGGAAAAGGTCAAGCCACAGGTACGCGAGATCCTCACCAACTACGGTCCGATCGGTCTCATATGGTTCGACACGCCACGAAACATGACAAAGGCCGAGAGCAAGGAACTTGTCGATCTGGTGCACTCGATCCAACCGGATTGTCTCGTATCTGGACGCGTCGGCAATGGCGTCGGCGACTATGATTCGGCGGGCGATAACCAGATCAGTGTCGGGAATGTAAAACGTATCTGGGAAACGCCGGTCACGATGAATGACACGTGGGCGTTCAAGAGAGACGACCAAAATTGGAAACCGGTGTCTATCTTAATTCGGCAGTTGGTCCAGGTCGCCAGTCGTGGCGGCAATTACCTCCTTAATATAGGTCCGACCTCTGAAGGGACGATACCGCAACCGAGCGTCGACCGGCTTACGGAAGTCGGAAAATGGGTCAAGGTCAATAGCGATGCCGTTTATGGCACCGGGCCGAGCCCCTTTCCATACGAACTGCCGTGGGGCATTATCACTACTAAGCCGGGCAAGATTTATCTGCACGTCTTCGACTGGCCGCAAAAAGAACTTGCCCTTTATGGTTTAAAGAGCAAAGTCAAGAATGCCTATCTGTTGTCCGGCGGCAAGAAGCTAAAGTTGTCACAATCTAACGACCCGGCCAAAGATCATTATGCCATCACGGTCAACTTACCCGCTTCGGCTCCCGATAAAAACGACTCCGTTATTGTCCTCGAAACAGTAGGCGATGTCATGGTGGATAATTCGCTGCT
>Ga0207676_10004247_pt1 | contig 10121 bp, 9 predicted proteins | sample KBSSwiS72_FD_184307 | JGI IMG/M metagenome (GOLD analysis project Ga0207676, IMG submission 184307) | Switchgrass rhizosphere microbial communities from Kellogg Biological Station, Michigan, USA - KBS Switchgrass S7-2 (SPAdes) (version 2) | ecosystem: Host-associated > Plants > Roots >... | reverse complement strand
TTCACCACCCTCGTTTCACCGGCTGAGCTCGCCGCACATATCGACGATCCGCAATGGATAGTGTTCGATTGCCGGTTCGATCTGGCGGACACCGGCGCCGGCCGCCGCGATTATTTGCAATCGCATATTCCGGGCGCCCGCTACGTGCATCTCGACGACGACTTGGCCGGACCCAAGACCGGCGCCAATGGCCGCCACCCGCTGCCCGACCCGGATAAATTCGCAGACAAAATGGCTGGCTTTGGGGTGAAGCAGGGAATTCAGGCGGTCGCTTACGATGCAGTGGGCGGATTTTATGCGGCTCGACTGTGGTGGATGCTGCGCTGGGTCGGTCACACCAGCGGCGCTGTCCTGGACGGCGGCTGGAAAGCGTGGCTGGACGCCAAACTGCCGGTCACCGCACAGTTACCGGTCATTACACCCGGCGACTTCAGAGGTGCCCCGCGCGCGATGACCGTCGACGCGGATTTTGTGCTCGGCAGAATCGGACAGGCGGGGGACCTCGTCGTCGATGCCCGCAGCCCGGACCGGTTTCGAGGCGAAAACGAGACGCTCGATCCCGTCGGCGGCCATATCCCGGGCGCGAGCAACCGTTTCTTCAAAAACAATCTCGCCGCCGATGGACGCTTTAAGCCGCCAGCCGAATTGCGCACAGAGTTTAAGGCGTTGCTGGGCGCGACGACGTCACAACAAGTTGTGCATCAATGCGGGTCCGGCGTTACCGCGTGCCACAATCTGCTCGCGATGGAAATCGCGGGGCTGACCGGCTCCAGACTCTATCCGGGCTCTTGGAGCGAGTGGTGCAGCGATCTGCGCCGGCCGGTTGCGCGCTAACCGTCGGCTCGTGGCGATTCGCCTGACTGCGTAGTCTTTGCCGTCCGCGGGTACCGTCGCGGCAGCGGTTTCACTTCCGTCTCCGATTTGAGGCAACGCGGCAGGGACGGCAGCGACTCGCGGACGACATTCAGGCTGCGGCGCACGTAAAACGAAATCATAAAGCGCCCCACCGCAGCACGCTGTTTCCATACCCACGTCGGTTGGCTGTTCATTTGCATCATGTCCTGAATTGTGTGGGATAGACCGGCATCCGCTCAGTAGCGACTCGGGTATTATCGATGCCGTGACGTCGAAACTAACGCCTGCCGAGCCGTCGATTCTCGGCCTCAAGCGGGTCAGGCTGCTCGAAGGAGTGCCGGCACCCGCACTCGAGAAGCTCGCCCGGCAATGCCGCTGGCGTCGGTTTGCCGCCGGCCACCGGGTCATTTCGCGGCAGGCGCCGGACCAGGACGTTTACCTGATCATTTCCGGCCGCGTGCGCGTCACTTCCTTTTCGGCTTCCGGCCGGCAGGTAACCTTTCGCGACATTCCGGCCGGCGACTGGTTCGGCGATTTCGCGGCAATCGATGGCCTGTCCCGCTCGGCCGATATTGTGGCGCTCGACAACGCGCTCGTCGCCGCCATGTCGCCCGCGATATTCCGCGACCTGTTGCACAGCCATCCAGCCGTTTGCGACCGCATGTTGAACCGCCTGGTCACTTCGGTGCGTGAACTGACGGAGCGCGTGTTCGATCTGAGCACGCTCGGCGTGCAGAACCGCGTGCATGCGGAATTGCTGCGTCTTGCCCGCGAGGCGGGGATTCGGGGCAATGCGGCACGCCTCGATCCCGCGCCCAAGCATACTGAGTTGGCCAGTCAAGTCAGCACCTATCGCGAACAGGTTACCCGTGAATTATCTGCGCTGGCGAAGCAGGGCCTGCTGGAGCGATCCGGGCGTGCGCTGGTCATAACGGATGTCGCCCGCTTGGAAAAGATCGTCGCCGACGTCAGGCGTTCGCCCTAGCCCGCGGCGGCCTCCAGCGACCAATCGCCACGCGCCGCGGTCATGCCCGAGGCAATATCGTCAGCCGAGACCAGGCGCAACATCATTGCACTACGCGGCGGTGCAACGGTTTTCTGCGGTTGTGCGCCGCCGCACCGCCGAATCAAACCGAGGCTCATGGCGACGACCGCTGCCTGCAACCGGCTCGAAACATTCAATGCGCGAAGAATATTGGCAACGTGAATCTTGACGGTCGCGCTGGCGATATTGAGGCGCCGGGCGATCTGCTTGTTCTGCAGCCCTTCGCAGAGCAATTCCAGGACTTCGCGCTGGCGCGCGGTAAGCGCCTCAGGCGACGGCTCCGATGGCATTGGAAACGCGGCTGGCGCTCTCATTTCATATTGATTCCACATGGCAGTCCCTCCTAAAATATTGAGTCACCGTATCCCCGCTGGCGCAAGCCGGGGATTCATCACGGTTCAAAGTGTAGGGATCGGTTCAAGCCCGGTAAGTGCGTAAACGCACCGGAACCGTCAATTTCTGCCGCATCAGACCCCGCTTGGGCTCTGATGCCAACCGCATACGAATCCGGTCCTTCGCCCCGGCGCTTGTATGGGGTGGCCGCATAGCCCAAAATGCTTATTTCACCAGCCGTTAGGTTCGCCTAGCATGGTCCCAAGCGACGCCCTCCTTCCCACCTCGTCCGCGCGCGTCACGCGCACGGTCTTGATGGTGGACATCAAGGATTCCGTCCGCCTGATGGAGGAGGATGAGATTGACACGGTGCAACGATGGCTGCGGTTGGTGACCCACGTAGAACATGCGGTGCTTCCCGCGCACGGCGGCCGACTGGTCAAAAGCCAGGGAGACGGCATGCTGCTGGAGTTCCAGAGTGTTCGGCCGGCGTTGCAGGCTGCCTTTGTGATCCAGCATGCCGCCAACGAGGCCAACGCCGGCATTGCACCCGGCCGCCAGATCCATCTAAAAATGGGCGCCCAGGTCGGCGAACTCATCAGCGACGAGCGCGACGTGTATGGTCACGGCGTAAACCTCGCAGCGCGGCTGACTGCGTTAGCCGGGCCGGGCGAGATCGTCGTATCCACGGAGGTGCGCGATCAGCTCACCCCGGCGCTGGATGCCGATATCGAAGATCTCGGCGAACGGCGGCTCAAAAATGTGCAGCAGCCGGTGAGGGCATTCCGCGCATGGCCACCCGGCCGTTCGGCGCGCCGCGCGGTCGCGCCGAGGGCGCGCATGGGTGACCGGCCCTCAATCGCAGTGCTGCCCTTTCGCAATCTATCCGGCGATACGCAACACGATATCCTCGGCGACGTGATTGCCGATGATGTGATCGGCCATTTGTCGCGTGTTGCGGAACTTGCGGTCATTTCACGCTTGTCGACCACGCCTTTTCGCGACCGCGCATATGAGCCGGGCAATGTGGCCGAAGTCCTCGGCGTTCGATACCTGCTGACCGGCAAGATGCAGTTTTCGGGAGCGCGTCTGCGGCTTACGGCCGAATTGGTGGAAGCGGAAGGCGGACGAGTCGTTTGGACCGACCGGTTCGATGGCTCGATCGCCAATATCTTCGAGCTGCAGGACGAATTGTCGCTGTCGATCGCCAAGCGCATCGTGCCGTTCGTCCGCGAGCTCGAACTCAAGCGCGCTCGTTCGCACCATCCCGATAACTTGACAGCCTACGAACGCATGCTGCAGGCGATTGATCTGCTCCACCATGGTTCCCGGGAAGACCTGGAGCGGGCAAAGGTCATGCTCGAGGCGGCCATTCAATCAGACCCTTCTTTCGTCGGTCCCTACGCGTGGCTCGCGCGCTTGTATGTGCTGCGAGTTGGCCAGGGATGGTCGCCTGACACCGCGCGCGATGCAATTGACGCTAGGCGATTTGCGGATTCAGCACTTGAAAACGACTCCAGCGATTCTTGGGCGCTTTCCGTATCCGGACTCGTCGCCGGATATCTGAACAAAGACTTGGAAATGGGCATCTCCTATTTCGATAAGGCGCTCGTGGTCAATCCCAGCGCGGCGTCTGCCTGGGTCTGGAGCACCTCGGCGCACGCATGGCTGGGCCAAGGCACCGAAGCAGTCAAGCGCTCGCACCGGGCGATCGAGCTTTCGCCGTTTGACCCGCACATGTACATCTTCACCTCTATCGCCGGGACCGCTTATGCCGTGGCCGGCGAGTACGACAAAGCCATTGAGTATTGCCGGCGCTCGCTGCGGCAGAACCGGATGTTCGCCTCAACGCACCGCATACTGACGATCGCGCTCGGGCTTTCTGGACGGCTCGACGAGGCGCGGCTGGCAGGGGCCGATTTGTTGGCAATCGAACCCGCATTGACCGTGAGCGGATTTCGCAATCGTTATCCCGGCAACACGAGCGCGCATATCGATCAATTCTGCTCGGCGTTAACGACAGCGGGTATACCGAGTTAGTATCTCGCAAGCCTTTAGACGTATTGCACTCGACCCCCGCATATCAGACGATCAACCACCAAGCCCACCACAGTGAGGACACAATGATCCAACCATCCAATTTTAAGAATGATGGCAGCGACGGCAGTGACGGCAGCGATGGCAGCGATGGCAGCGACGGCAGTGATGGCAGCGACGGCAGCGATGGCTCCGCTGGGGTATCAGGAATCGGCGCGTACTCAGGCCGACGCACCAGTGCGCTGCTCGCACAGGCGCTGTGGGCGACCCAAGGCGGCCTCACGCTGGGCTACAGTGGCGCAGGTAATCCCGACACCACGCTTACTCCGCTACCGCGGGCTCATGCTTTCGATCGATGGTCCAAGGATGTGCGCGGCCATCAATACCAATTCGAGCTCCTCTCGGGAGTCGTGTTCAATGGCAGCAATGCGAGCAAAGCCACCGTCAAATTCCCTGGCGGGACCTCCTGCGTTTTACCGAAGCCCCGGTACGAAACCTCGGTGGCGACGCTTACGGCAGAGCTGAAGCTGGTGTTCAACAAGGCCGCACTGCGATCCGACCGGATGAATGAAATTCTGACGCAGGTTGCGGTGCCGTACTCTTTCTTTGCGATGGTGCTCAACCTACAGCCCGGCCGGCACCGCTTCACGTTCGAATTAATGGCGACGGCGTTCCGGCTTTCCACCGTCATCTCAATGCAGTTCAAGCACCATTTCCGGGTGCGGCGGCCGGCCGATCGCACGCCGCTCATCCAGCCCGTATTGCTCACGCCTGGCCACGGCTCATATCCGGGGGGCCACGGTGCCCAGGGGTATCTCGTCGCGGCGATGCTGAAGGATCTCATCGGCGCGACCGCGGGCAGCGAAAAGGATGTGCAACTGACCAGGCTCGCCGATCGCATCTCCGAGAACCGCGTCATCGCGGGGTTGCATTATCCCGAAGACATGGTCGCGGGGGGAACGCTCGGCGATGCACTCGCGAAGCATCTGAAGGACCGCGCAAAACTCAACAATTCGGCCGTGAAGTGGTTATGGGGCAAAGCCAAGGGCGAATGGAGCTAGTTGGCTCTCGGCCCCATTGGCATTGACGACGTAACGGACGCGAAAGGGAATCACCATGGCAGCTGAAGATTCGACGGGCGGCTTGGAACTTGCCGCTGACACGTATTGGGGCCAGACACTGGGAAACGACAAGATCTCGCTGGACCCATTGCTGCGCCGGATAATTTCCGTTATCGCGAGCAGGGACCTCGCCGAGCTCTATCGGCGCACCGGCATTACCAATCTCGAGCCCGGTGTAGAGAAGAAGGTCTTCCAGTTGCCGCTGCTCATTGAACTGGCGAGGAAAGACGGCAAGCTCGTGCGACCGCCGGCCGGCCTGGGGTTGAAGATTCCCGAGGCGTACTACGACGAGGCAGAACGCAACACCAAGTTCAACCACGTGACCGCGCGACTGGAGCTGGGCGCCGAGATATTCGAGGGGGACATCAAGGCGCTGCGCGCGAAGATCGTGGACGCACTCAAGAGCGGCTACGTAAAAAGATTGACGCTCGCCGCGCCTTTGCAGCCGTGCCTTGAGGTATCAACCAGCGATATTGCCCTGCCGGCGGACCGAACCCACCGCGGAACATCGCTCAACGGCAAAGGCGTAATCGTCGGCATCATCGACGACGGCTGCGCGCTTGCCCATCAGGATTTTCTGGTTCCGGCTACAGGCAATGCCAAGGGATTGCGATCGCGAATTCGCTTCTTGTGGGACCAGGAAGGTACTCCTACTGCCAAATCGGCCGCTGCGGGTTGGGTGCAGCCCGCCGATTTCGGCTTCGGCCTTGAGTTGCAGAAAGCAGACATTGATCGCGCGCTTGCAATGCCGGGCTGCGTCAGCAACGAAGGCGTGGTCGATGCCGATAAAGTGCACGATATTCTCGACTTCCCGACAACGGACCTCGCATCGCACGGCACACACGTCATGAGCATCGCGGCCGGCAATGGCCGTTCGCTCATGGGTCGTCCGGGCATTGCCAACGCAGCCGACATCGTATTCGTGCAATTGCCGCAGGCAGCAATCGCAGGCGGCGGCGCTGTGCTATACGACAATATCCTCGACGGAGTTATGTACGTGTTTTCGCGCGCCCGTCAGTTAAACTTGCCGGCGGTAGTTAACATCAGCTATGGCGGCTACACCGGTCCTCACGATGGCACGACTGAACTGGAGTCCGGGATGGACGAGCTTCTCGCCTTGAGCGATCGCTCGATCGTGGTCGCTGCCGGCAACGGCTTCGAAGCCGATTGTCACGCACGAGGCACGATCCGACCGGGCAAGAAGTCGAGGACGCTGCAATGGGTGATCCGGCCTCAAGATCCCACTTCGAACTACCTGGAAATCTGGTACAACGGCAACACGACTTTGGAGCTTAACCTTACGCCGCCGGACGGTGCCGCAACGCTCGGGCCGGTGGCGCTCCACGCCCGTTATGACATCACGCGACCCTCCGATCAGAAGGTCATCGGCACGATCGATCACACGCCGTCGCTGGGAAATAATGATCATCGGATCGTCATCATTTTGTCGTCGACCGTTGAAAACGCCGTTGCGATCAATGCTGCCCCCGGCACGCAAGCCGGCATTCCGCTGCCGCCTTCAGCGCCGGCCCCTTCAGGCATCTGGAAAATTGATCTAACGAATACGGGCACCAAGCGCGCCGAATTTCATGCATGGATCGAGCGCGATGCCACCGGCGGGCGTGGCAGCGCGCGCCGGCAGCAATCGCATTTTCTTGCCGTCAAAGCCAACCCGTCCTGCACGCTCGGCGGACTTGCGACCGGTGTTCATACAATAGCGGTAGGCGGGTATAACGCGGCGACGCACGAAATATGCCGATACTCCGCGTGCGGTCCGACGCGCGCGATCGGGGCAAACCATAAAACCATCCGCGAAAAGCCGGAAGTCTGCGCACCTGCGGAGAGCGATCCGCCGGGGCGTGGAACGCTCAGCGCTTCGTCCGAGCGGGCGCAGCCAACGCGGATGAACGGCACCAGCGCATCGGCTCCGCACGTCGCCGGTCTCGTCGCGTTGATGTACCAATACATACGGGATGCCGGCCGACCCACGCTTACGGCTGACGAGATCAAAGACAGGATCATGCAAGGAGCACAATCGTCGCAGCCGCTCAAGTACAATCGGCATCAGCAAGCGAACGACGCGCGTCCGCATAAACAACAGAACATGCGGCTGAAAGACCTGACCGGCAGCGGCAAACTAAATATCAAGGAAACACTCAAGCGCCTTTAAAGCGCCCCGGGCGGTTTATCTCAACGAAACTGCTGCGCCAGTGTCCGCTCGTCGATTCTGGGAACGTAGGTGATGCCCTTGCGCGCCGCCCACGTCACCACTTGGAAGTGCAGCGGTATCAAACCCAGGTCATTCACCGCGACCGCCGCCGCATCCTGCAATAGTTTCTCGCGCTTTTTGTCATCGACCGTGCGCAGGCCTTCCTCGAGCAGGGCATCCATTTTCGCGCTCGAATAAAGGCTGTAGTTCACCGTTCCCATTCCCTTGTCAGGATTGGTTGTGGCAAGAATCGATCGCAGCGGTGAAGACACCTCGCCTGTCTGTGGTCCCCATCCTACGAGCGCCATGGTGAATTCCCGCTTGCCCGCGCGCGAAAAATAAACACTTAGCGGCATCGCATCGACCCGTGTTTGTATTCCTATGCGCGAGAGCATCTGTGCAACGGCCTGCAGAATCTGATCGTCGTTGATGTAGCGATTGTTGGGACCGTGAATGGTGAGTGCGAAGCCATCGGGATATCCCGCGTCGGCCAATAACTTCTTCGCGCCATCCGGATCGTACGCCTCGACCTTCAGGGCCGGATTGAATCCGAACATGGGACTCGGGACCAGATTCGCCGTCGGCACCCCAAGCCCTTCCATCACCCGTTCCGCGATCGCCTGGCGGTTGATCGCCTTGCTGATTGCCTGGCGGACGCGCAGATCCTTGAATGGATTTTTAGGCAGCGGTTTGCCTGACTTGTCGGTAACGAACGGCGTTGTGTCACGCCCCTGGTCGATATTGAAATATATAACGCGATGAGAGACTTTCGAGAAGACCTGAATGTTCGGATTCGCCTTTGCCTTAGCGTAATCCGCCGTCGGCACGTTGTCGATCGCGTCGACGTCCCCCGCCAGCAGCGCTGAGAGGCGCGAAGGGTCGGACGTGATGAACCGCATCGTGACCTTGTCCCACGTGGGCTTTTCACCCCAATAATTTTCGTTGCGCGCGAGCTCGACGCGGTCGCCGCGCTTGAAGGAGACAAACCGGAACGGTCCGGTGCCGACGACGCCTTTGCCCTGCGCGAACTCCTCGCTGCTAACACCCTGTGTATTTTTTTTGGAGACTATGAAGATCGCGCTCAGGTCGTTCAGCATCAACGGATAAGGCGCAGCGGTTTTCACGCGTATCGTCAGCGGATCGACGATTTCCTTGCTCGTGATCTGCCGCGTATAAAGCGTGTACGGGCCCGGTGAATTTTTGATCGTCGCCGGCCGGTCGAGCGACCAGGCGACGTCTTCCGCCGTCAATTCGCTGCCGTCGTGAAACTTGACGCCCTTCCTCAGCTTGAACTCCCACGTCGTTTCGTCGACCAGGCGCCAGGATTCAGCCAGCGCGGGCACGAGCCGCGAATCGGAATCGAAGCGCGTGAGCGCTTCGAAGATATGCGCATTAAGGTTGTTGTTCGGCGCAAGCGCATGAAAATGTGGATCCAGCGAATTCGGCTCTGAACTCAACGCGATCCGCAACTCCGCGGCGCGTGCGGGCGCTGCGAACACTGCAAGCGCGAGCAGCCCGGCAATGACCAGTGAGACGACACGACCTGACACAGTCCCTCCTCGGGGCCAGGGGATGCCCGGCCAGGACATAGGTACCAATAACCCGCGCCATTATGCCAAAATTCACCGTCCGCCTCAGAGCCTAATGCGGCGTGAGCGCCAGCCGGTTCGCGGGCCGCGCCGCCTGGCCGGCGACATTGCGCGGCGCGTTGTCTTCGTTGAAACGCTGCCGGCGTTCGTTAAAAACCTGCTGCCGATGCTCCTGCGCCGGCTGAACCGCCGGCGGCGGCGCTTCTTTTGCCCGCGCAACAGTTTCGCGATTGTCCGCAGATCCGGCGCCTATCAGGGCAACGAGGAGAATTACCGCAAGTCCCCCACCGCATTTTGCAAGTACTGCCCACGTGCGCAGCGGTTCCGACTCGAGTTCACGCAGGAGCCGCCGACGCTGGTTCGAGGTTTGCATGATGACACCTGTTCGGAAAAGAAGTTTTGCTGCCGGCAACCGACAGCTTAAAAAGTCGGCGGCACCGCCGACGGCTCGCTGGCCTGGTTGATGTACTGCGAAGGAAAATACGGCACCTGCGGCATCGCCGACTCGTCGCTGGCTGCGGCGGATACATGCGGCACACCCGTCGAGTAAACCAACCACCCTGACAGGGCAACTGCGGCCAATACAAAAACCGCCGCCCATACAGTAGTGCGATCTGGAGCGCGGTGTTCGTGTTCACGTGGCGGGACATCCGCAAATTCGTTCGAAACAGTCGGCTGCTTATATGTTGAGTTCATTGTCATCTCCTTGACTCGTGCGCCGGTGGCTGCGCGCCGGCAACGCGTATGGAGCACTCAATCCACTCCATGCGCCAAAGTATGCGAGCCGGTCTCGGGCGTTTAAATACGGCAGCCGGGGTAATCCGAACGGGCTATATGCGACCATGACAAATGCAAGCGTGCCGGTATGAACAGCCGGCAATTTGTAATAGACTGGGCGACGATCAAAGCCGTCAGAAGGCGGCGATCCATAA
>Ga0207676_10004243_pt1 | contig 10122 bp, 6 predicted proteins | sample KBSSwiS72_FD_184307 | JGI IMG/M metagenome (GOLD analysis project Ga0207676, IMG submission 184307) | Switchgrass rhizosphere microbial communities from Kellogg Biological Station, Michigan, USA - KBS Switchgrass S7-2 (SPAdes) (version 2) | ecosystem: Host-associated > Plants > Roots >... | reverse complement strand
GTCGCGGTTGCGGTTGAAGTTGGTCCACGGCAGGAGAATCGGGCCGCCGATGTTTCCGCCGGGATAATTGTACTTGCTAAGTGGACGCGAAACGTTGTTGATGCTGTTCGAGCGATCGTTGGCCTGGAACCTGTGATTGCGTAGGTAATCGTAAACGGAGCCATGGAAATCAGCGCTGCCGCCCTTTGTCGTGGCGCTGATCTGTACAGCACTGCTGCCATGTTCCGCGGCATAGTTGCTCGTTTGGATCTTGACCTCCTGGACCATGTCCGGGTTGGCCGTGATGACGGTGCCGTTATTGGCGCCGATATCGATCATTCGAGACCCATCGATCGAGATGTTGTTCTGCTCACCGCGCAGGCCATTAACGTGATAATCCGCGTTGCGGTTTGAGCCACCACCAAATGAAACACTCTCTAACTGCGTATTGTCGGGAGCAACCACACCGGGAAGAATGCGCAGCAGTTCGAGCGAGCTGCGACTGATGATCGAGAGGTTATCGATCTGTTTTGCGGTGATGGTGTTTTCTCTTGAGCCGGTTTCCGTTTGCAGTTGCAGTGCGTCCGCCGTCACGGTGACTGTTTCCGTCGGTGCGCCTACTTCCATCGATATGTCGAGACCTTTGGTGTCGCTTGTTTCTATCGCGAGGTCGGTCTGCGTTTTTGTTTTGAAGCCCGGGGCTTCAGTTTTGACGGTGTAGTTGCCGGGCGTGAGCGCAGTGAAGGTGTAAGTGCCGTCTTCGCTGGATGTCGTCTGGCGTTCGTCTCTGGTTCGCTCGTTGGTGATCGTGACAGTCGCTCCACGAATTATGGCGCCCTGCGGATCTTTGACGGTGCCGCGCAACGAGGCGCTACCGGTAGTCTGGGCGACCGCCGGCTGCACACTTACCAGGATTGTCAGGGAAAACACAAAGACGGAAACGATCAGCGTCGCATAAAGCCTGCGCATGCTTCGTAGAGTCATAACTCTCCTCCGTGGAGCAGGATTACCGGACCAAATTGTAAAAAGACTTACTTAGGGGTTTGTTGCACGACCGGACAAAAGCCTTAATACTAGTGCCCGAACTTCTTGTCAAGAGATTTTTATAGCTACCTAAGTTTTTCTTTAAGACAAATTAACAGACGAATGAAGGGGTTGCAGATCCCGAAGTTGCTTAGGCAACAGCAGTGCCGCGAGCGCCTCTTCAGAGGACTTTTGCACGGTCATGCGCAAAACCTCAGGAATTGATAAAAACGATTCCCGAACCGACTGAGCCAATCCAAATTCTCCATCGAAATTTTTGGGAGGCTGTCCAAAAATCTAAATTGTTATGCAGGGACGGCAGAGGCGAACTTGCGTGACAGGACCAGACTCAACGCGCCCATCAGGCGCGTGTCGTCTCCGAGGGTCGAGGCAAAGACGGGAGCCGAAGGTAAACCACTGCAGAGAATGTTGGCGGCGAGCGTGCTCCGGAGTTCGTCGGATATCAGCGGCCATGCGCGCGCGATGTCGCCGGCGACGATCACGGCTTCGGGACTCAGGCCTTTCGTGAGATTTGAAATCCCCAAACCGAGGTAGCGCGCGGTTTCAAGCAAAGCTTCCTTCGCTGCCTGGTCGCGGGCGAAAGCGTTATCGATCAGTTTGTTGAACGTGACGTCGGAATCCGCGAGGCCCTGCCGCCGCTGCTTGTAACGAGCGAGTGTTGCACGTTCCGAGGCGAAGGCTTCCCAACACTGTTCACTTCCCGCCGCACACGCTACGGGAGCGCCGTTTCCGATCGTCATGTGACCAAATTCGCCTGCGGCCCCCGCGACGCCCTGATAAACCTGACCGTCAAAAATGATTCCAGTGCCCAGGCCTTCTTCGACCAGCACCAGAATAAAATCACGCACGTCGCGAATCTCCGGACGGCCCAGCCACAACTCAGCAAGGGCGGCCGCGTTCGCGTCGTTGTCGGTTGTCACTGGAAGACCGGTAGCTTCATGCAGATCCTTTGCGATGGCCCAATTGCGCCACTTGAAGTGTGGAATAAAGAGCGCGGTGCCGGTTTCAGGATCGACCAACCCCGGAACGCAGACGCCGATGCCTTCGACGTTCGGGTGAGTCTTTATGAACTTCTGGATGCACGTGAGTAACCGGCGATAAGCGACTGTCACATCGGGATTCGTATCGAATATTTCTCGATCGACAACGCGCCCGACAAGATCCGCAACGGCAACGGTCGTTTGGGCCGTGCCAACATCGGCGCCGATCGTCATGTAACCGGCGGCGCGCAGGCGCAACAGACTCGGCGGTCTGCCTCCCGTCGATTCGCCTTCCGTTTCGTAAATCAATCCCTGCGTCTTCAGCTCATCGACGATGAGTGAAACCGTGGATCGCTGCAATAACGTTTCGTGAGAGATCTCAGCGCGTGAGATTGGCTCCTTCTCACGCACGTAGTTGAGCACGATCTGACGATTGATGTAACGAATCGTATCCGCGCGAGCAACATTCGCTTTTTTAAGATTTATGCGTCGCAACGTTTCTCTCCGGTACTCGCTTCGTGTGCCCAGATTCAGTTTGAAAATACGCCGAAGGCGTTGGCTAATTCCAGCCCAGGGTTGGAGCGCAAGCGACAACCCTGGGTTATTAACCTAAGCATGATTTAAACCCTGTAAGGGTTCGCCAACCGCCTAACCCTTTCAGGGTTGGATGTGTTTTTGAATTGACACTCAGGGTTGTCGCTGCGCTCCAACCCAGGGCTGCAATTAGCCAACGCCTTCGGCGTAATTTCAAAGTATTCAACGAGTGCTTATGACGACTGAACCAGGTGCCAGATTGCCTGAAGTTGCTTTCAAAACGATCCGGCCGGGTTTTTGTTTTGCCTGCACGATCGCCAGGGCCATGCCGCGAAAAGCTTTGCGTTGTTTTCCCTTGAACGACTCGTGACTGGCCTGGTATCCGTTATCAACACCCGCGATCGATCCGTCGCCCGTTAATTCAAACTTGATAAGATTATCAGCCAAAGGCACCACTGTTCCATTCCGATCTACCACTTTCACAGTCACAAACGACAGGTCCACGCCATCAGCTTTTATGTTTTTCCGATCCGGGACCAACACGATCCGCGCCGGTGTTTCCGCCGTGCGCACTTCCCGCGTGAGCACTACCTGGCCATTCTTACGCGACACGGCTTTCAACACTCCCGGCTCGAACGGCAGTCGCCAAAACACCTGCATATCGTCGCCCTGCTTCCGTTTTGTACCCTGCGAACGTCCGTTCAAAAACAACTCAACCTCGTCAGCATTGAAATACGTCACCACGTCAACTTTCTCGCCCGGCTTCCAGTTCCAATGAGGAAACAGGTGCAACACCGGCTTGTTGGTCCATTCGCTCTGGTACATGTAGAACGAATCTTTCGGAAAGCCGGCGAGATCGATGATACCGAAATACGAACTGACCGCGGGCCACGGATACGGCGTCGGTTCGCCGAGATAGTCCCAACCGGTCCAGATAAACATGCCGGAGAAGAAGTCGTGCTTCTTGACGATCTTCCAGGTCTCCTCGTGCGTCGAGCCCCACGGCGCGCTCGAGTTGTCGTAAGCGGAACACGTGAAATCGGGAGTTCCTTCTTTGAGAACTTCGTCCCATTTCCTGGGCCAACGTCGAGTCTGATCCGACGGCATGAGATAAGTGCCACGACTTTGAACAGCGGAAGTCGTCTCCGTGCCGATAATCACGCGTCCCGGAAACATTTTTTGCAGCTCCGGAATTTTATCGATGTGGTAATTCGTACCGACGATGTCGAGGTCACCGTCAGTGAGCACCTTGTTGTTTACGTCAACACCATTGCAGGCGGACGTGATCGGACGAGACTTATCAAGATTCCGTACTATAGCGACGAGCTCTCTACTGATCCTGCCGCCTTCAGGATTCTGGTTCCACTGCTCCATCACTTCATTGCCGATACTCCAGATGATGACGCTGGGATGATTTCGATCGCGCAGCACCATGTCTTCGAGATCGCGTTTGTGCCACTCGTCCCAATCGAGGTGATAGTCAAAATCGGTCTTCTTTATCTTCCAGATATCGAAGGCTTCATCCATGACGATGAAACCCATTTTGTCGGCCAACTCCAGCAGTTCCGGAGCGGGCGGGTTGTGTGAAGTGCGAATGGCGTTGACGCCCATTTCCTTCAACATCTCGAGCTGGCGTTCGATCGCGCGCGTGTTGATGGCAGCGCCCAGCGAGCCCAGATCGTGATGATTGCACACGCCGCGAATCTTCACTGGCTTGTCGTTCAGGAAGAAACCTTTGCTGATATCGAACCGAAAGCTGCGAATGCCGAGCGGTGTCTCATAGCGATCGACAATTCTGCCGCCTTGCTCTAACTGCGACACGATCTTGTAGAGATACGGACGCTCGTCAGACCACAGCGACGGCGAGGAAACCTTTAGCGTCTGGCTCACTTCGTCGTTTGCGCCTTTCTCAGTACTTCGCACAACTTCTCTTCCGTTCGCATCCTGAATGATCGTGGTGAGACTCACCTGGGCTTTGTTTTGCGAACTGTTAGTCACTTTGGTCTTTAAGACGACCGTGGCCGACTGACTGTTAACTTCGGGCGTGGTCCAGTACGTGCCCCAGTGTTCGACGTGAACCGGTTCGAGCGTCGTTAACCAAACATTGCGATAGATTCCGGAACCTGAATACCAGCGTGAATTTGGCTGTTGCGAGTTGTCGACTTTGACGGCGATGACGTTTTTGTTGGAGCCGTAGATTGATGCGGCGTCAGTTCGTATTGAAAAGAGATGTAGCCGTAGGGACGTTTCCCGAGATAGTGACCGTTGATCCAAACCTCGCTATTGCGATAGACGCCGTCAAACTCGATGAAAATCTGCTTTCCTTTAGCAGTTAGGGGGACAGTGAAATTCTTGCGATACCAACCGATGCCGCCCGGCAGCGCCCCACCACCGGTGCCGGCAGGCGCCTTTTCACTGAACTCGCCTTCGATGCTCCAGTCGTGTGGCAGGTCCAGTTGCCGCCACTGCGAATCGTTCAAGTCAATTTCTTGTCCACTCGCGACTTCGCCAAGGTGAAAGCGCCAGTCCTGATTAAAAATCACCCGTTTTCCCGGCCGCGAATTGGCGAAGCAGAGCGAAGTTGCACACAAAAACAAACAAAAAGCTGCGACGACATTCAGTTTCCAGTTCATTCTCATTTTGTGCCTTTGTGTCTTTGTGGTTAGTTAAGCCCGAGCGCTTTCAGCAGCTCCGGCTCTCTTTGCGCCTGGCCATTGGTCTTATTGACGACCGCGAAACCGCCTGCATAGTCCCACATGGTCCAACCGATCCCGTGTTTCTCCAACGCCATGCGCATGTCATGCAGCCACGCAACCCGGTCTGCCGGCTTCGTGACTTTACGAAAGGCGCCAAACTCATTGCACGTAACGTAAACGCGATGTTTTGCCGCCCATTCAGCCGCCAATCCCAGTTCCCGATCGATGCGCCCGGCGTTCCAGTTGTCTTCACCATAACGAAGTAGGTTGTACTTCGCCGGTTCATCCAGGACCGTGTCGAGCACGAGCCGCACTGCTTCCGGTGAAGACGGATAAGGTACATTTTTGTAGAACGGCAGGTTTGGACCAGCCCACGTCGCGCCCTGGTGCGTGAATGCAAACGGCTCGTAAAAATGAAAGTTGTAAATCACGTTCTCGTCGGCATACGGCTCGAGAAAGAGCATCTCGTAAAGTCCGGACCAGCGATGTCCGGCCGCGATGATCGTATGGTTCGGCGCGCCAGCCCTGATTGCGGCAATCAGTTTTCCCTGTATGCCGTACCAGCGATAGCCGTCCTCGACCATCGGCTCGTTTATGGTTTCGAGAAAAACGAATTCCGGATCTCGCTTCGACAGGTGCGTCGCGAAAGCACGCCAGAATTTCGCAAAAGCCTCGACGCCGCGCTCGTCACGATTCATTCGCAGCTTAAACTCGTCGCTGGGATGAATATCGACGATGACGGCCAAACCCGTGGCCAGGATCATGTCGAGCGCGCTATCGACGTACTGCAGGTAAGTGGTATTGAGAATCGAAGGATCGGGCGTTTCCGCAAGCAAAGGCGCGGGTTCGATCGGAAAACGCACGTGATCGAAACCCATCGATTTGATGAGTGCGATGTCCTGGGCCGTCGTGTGAGTTTCGAGGTGCGTTTTCGAGTAATTGGCCGCTTGAGAAAACCAGTGACTCAGGTTGATTCCACGGCGCAGACGTCCGAAACGCGCGGCGAGATTCGACGGTTTTTGTTGCTGAGCTGTCACCGCATTTGACAGATGAGGCAAAATAGCGACGCACAGAAGTAGTATGATCGATCGTCGGATTGGCTTCAGCACGCGCATCTTTTATCAGGCGTCAATTCAGAAAGCAAAATAAAATTTTTGATAATGGAGAAAAGCTAGCCACGGATTTTCACGGATGAACACGGATCAGATCTGTGTTCATCCGTGTGAATCTGTGGCTAAATATTCTGCACGGGAGATCAGCGTTGAGCACAAAACTCCACTCGTGGCTTTGCCCGATTTTGCTACTCGTTTCAGTCGTTGCTGTTAGTGGTCAATCAATGCGTAACAGCAAAATAGTTATGCCAATTCAGGCCGGCTGGCAGTTCCGCGAAGTCGGAAAAACCGACTGGCACAACGCCGCTGTTCCGGGTTGCGTTCACACGGATTTGCTGGCGAATAAGCTGATCGAAGATCCGTTTTATCGCGACAATGAGAAGAAGCAACAGTGGATCGGCAAGACTGACTGGGAATACAGGACCACGTTCAACATCACGCCACAGACGATCGCGCATGAGAAAGTCGAGCTCGTCTTCGAAGGCCTCGATACGTACGCGCAGGTGTTTGTAAACGAACAAAAGCTGCTCGACGCCGACAACATGTTTCGCACGTGGCGAGTCGATGCGAAGCGTGCGCTCAAAGCCGGCGACAACACGTTGCGGATCGTTTTCCGCTCGCCGATCAACGAGATCCTGCCGGTGATGGCGAAGTTGAAATACCAGCTCCCCGCATCGAACGATCAGGGAGAAAAGACTTCGCCTTTTACGCGCAAGGCTCCGTATCAGTACGGTTGGGATTGGGGGCCGCGTTTTGTAACCAGTGGGATATGGCGTCCGGTCTCTCTCGAGGCGTGGGACCACGCGCGCGTGAGTGACATTCAAATCATCGTCAAGAAGATCTCGCCGGCAGTTGCCGAGTTAACGGCAAACGTCGAAGTCGAAGCCAGCGCTGCGGGCGACGCGACAGTGTTGCTGGAAAATCTGACGAACCGGGTCACCCCACACAAACAGCAAGTCAAACTCAACGCGGGCGTCAATCGAGTCTCTTTCGACTTCACTGTCGCGCGACCCAAGCTCTGGTGGCCCAACGGGCTCGGCGAACAACCGCTCTACACTTTCCGCGCGCGCAGCCTCGTAAACGGTCGCGTCACGGACGAGAAAACCACGCGCACCGGACTGCGAACGCTGGAGCTCAGACGGCAGCGTGACGCAGCCGGAGAAAGCTTCATGTTCGTGATCAACGGAATTCCCGTCTTTGCGAAAGGCGGAAACTGGATTCCCTCCGACAGCTTTCCCACGCGCGTCACGAGGCAAAAATATTTGCATCACATCAGATCGGTGCGCGACAGCAACATGAACATGCTGCGCGTCTGGGGCGGCGGGATTTACGAACAGGACGACTTTTACGAGTTGTGTGATGAGATGGGAATCCTCGTCTGGCAGGATTACATGTTCGCCTGCAGCATGTATCCGGCGACGCCGGAGTTCCTCGACAACGTGCGCGCGGAAGCAATCGACAACGTCAAGCGCCTGCGCAATCACCCGAGCATCGTGCTCTGGGCCGGGAACAATGAAGTCGAAACCGCGTGGTTTAACTGGGGCTGGCGGCAGAGCCTGCCCTCCTCGGTGTGGGACGACTACGTGAAGATTTTTCACGGCGTGTTGCAGGAAGTTTCGGCGGAGTACGACCCGACAAGACCTTACTGGCCCAGCTCACCGCACGGGGGACTCGACGACGATCGCGATTCGGCACGCAGCGGCGACGTACACTTCTGGCAAGTCTGGCATGCGTCGAAGCCGTTCTCGGATTACGAGCAGCAGATGCCGCGATTCATGAGTGAATACGGCTTCCAATCGTTTCCGAATATCGAGACGGTTAAGGCTTACACGCTGCCGGAAGATCGAGACATCGAGTCGCCGATCATGCTGGCGCACCAGCGCCATCCGCGCGGCAACCAGTTGATTCGCGAGTACATGCTGCGTGATTACCCGAAGCCGAAAGATTTCGAGTCGTTCCTGTACATGAGCCAGGTCTTGCAGGCTGAAGGTATACAAATCGGCGCCGAGCATATGCGGCGTATCATGCCGCACAACATGGGTTCGCTTTACTGGCAGATCAACGACTGCTGGCCCGTCGCGTCGTGGTCCAGCATCGATTACTTTGGACGGTGGAAGGCGTTGCAGTACTACGCGCGCCGGTTCTACAACGACTTGCTTATCAGCCCGACCGTGCAGAAAGAAGAGCTGAAACTGTACGTCGTCTCGGATCGACCGAAAGCCGTTCCGGCACAGATCAAAGTGACGTTGATGAACTTCGATGGAGCTACGTTGAAGAAAGTCGTTCGTGATGTGAATGTGGAGCCGTTGACGAGTCGCTCGTATGTCGATCTGAAGGTGTCGGAATTTCTGGAGGGACAGGACAGCAAGAATGTGTTTGTTTATTGTGAGCTGATGGTCAATGGGAAAGTGGCTGCAAGTCACGACTACTTTTTCGCGCCGTTCAAGGAGCTGAAACTCTCAAAACCGACTGTCACGTCTGTGGTGACGCGCACACGCGACGGCTTCAGCGTCAAACTGTCGGCGGACAAGTTCGCGAAGGCTGTTTATCTCGCCGTTCCCGATAATGACGGCTTCTTTTCCGATAACTTTTTCAACCTCGCGCCCGGGCGTGAAATAACAGTCACCTTTCATTCGCGCGGGCCGGCGCTATCGCTCGAGCAATTCAAACAGCGACTCCATATCCGCTCCGTCTTCGACGCTTTCTAATCTGTGTTATCCGTGTAATCTGTGGCTAAAAAACCGATGATCGACAAGGTTCGCTGGGGGATTCTAAGCACCGCAAACATCGCGCTGGCGAAAGTCATACCGGCGATGCAGCGCAGTCCGTGGTGTGAGATCACCGCGATCGCTTCACGCGATCTCTCGAAGGCACAACGCGCTGCCGCCGATCTAAACATTCCGAACGCTTACGGCAGTTACGAACAATTGCTCGCGGACGACACCGTCGAAGCAATCTACAACCCGCTCCCGAATCACCTGCACGTTCCCTGGACCGTGAAAGCCGCTGAAGCCGGTAAGCACGTTCTATGTGAAAAACCCATCGCACTGAATGCGACAGAAGCACGGGCGCTGCTCGACGTACGCGACCGCACCGGCATGCGCATCCAGGAAGCGTTCATGGTGCGAACACACCCGCAGTGGCTCGAAACACGCAGGCTGATTCGCACCGGCAGGATTGGCTCGTTACGATCCATCACGTGTTTCTTCTCGTACTTCAATCCCGACCCGGCGAACATTCGCAACCACCTCGAGTTCGGAGGTGGCGCTTTAATGGACATCGGTTGTTACCCGATCACAATCTCTCGCTGGATCTACGACGGCGAGCCACAGCGCGTGCTCGGTCTCATCGAGCGCGATCCCGTGTTTGGCACCGACACGTTGACCACTGCTGTGCTTGAGTTTGCGGAGGGCCACTCAACCTTCACATGCAGCACACGCCTCGCGCCTTATCAACGCATGATCTTTCACGGAACTGAAGGCCGGATCGAGGTTCTGATTCCCTTCAACGCACCGAACGATCAACCCACACAGATCCTGCTCAACGATGAGCTGATCGAGTTTCCGATTTGCGATCAGTACGAGATCCAGGGCTCGCTCTTCTCCCAAGCACTTCGAGAAAACAGCGAACAACCGATCCCGCTCGAAGACGCCGTCCACAACATGATCGTCATTGATGCAGTGTTCAAATCAGCCACAGATAAACACGGATGGTTACTGATTTAGAAAGTCGGCGACGGCTTCGTTGAGGCGTTGCGATTCGCAGGTGGTAGCGAGG
>Ga0207676_10004237_pt1 | contig 10130 bp, 6 predicted proteins | sample KBSSwiS72_FD_184307 | JGI IMG/M metagenome (GOLD analysis project Ga0207676, IMG submission 184307) | Switchgrass rhizosphere microbial communities from Kellogg Biological Station, Michigan, USA - KBS Switchgrass S7-2 (SPAdes) (version 2) | ecosystem: Host-associated > Plants > Roots >... | reverse complement strand
CACCATCGAGGGTCACGTGAAAGATCCACAGGGTGCAAACCTGCCCGGCGCGACCGTGACTCTCTACAGCCGCGATCGTACGCTCAGCCTGGTTACTGCAACCGACTCGAACGGCGCCTACAGCTTTAGGAATCTCGCATCCGGCGAGTACCTCATCGAAGCTGTCGCGAGCGGGTTTGCTCTGGCAGCGGCCCAACCGATCACGCTCACGCGCGGTCAAACGACAACGCGCGACGTCGCATTGGAATTGTCAGGCTTGCGCAGTTCGGTCGTGGTCACTGCTGCTGACACACCACAAACAGTCGATGAAGTCTCCAAGGCGTTAACGGTGGTTGAAACGCAGGAGATCGAAGAACGCAACGAGGCCTTGATGACGGAAGCATTGCGCGTAGTGCCTGGTTTGCGCGTGCAGCAACTGGGTGGTCCAGGTTCATTCACTTCGATCAAAACCCGCGGCTTACCCAGCGAAGATACGGCGGTGCTGATCGACGGCCTGCGTTTTCGCGACGCCGCCGCGACGACTGGTGATGCTTCCGGTTTTCTTGAAGACTTCGTCGTCACTGACGTCAGCAGACTTGAAGTGCTGCGTGGCTCGGGCTCTTCGTTGTATGGCACGAACGCGGTCGGCGGAGTTATCAACGTCGTCACCGACGACGGCGGTGGTCCAATCCACGGCAGTGTGCTCGGCGAGGGTGGAAACCTGGGAATGTTTCGCACCAGAGGTCACGTCGCGGGGGGCGTCGACCACGATCGCTTTGTTTACAGCGGGGGCATTTCGTTTCTCAACTTCACGCGCGGTCTCGACAATAATGACGAGTTTCGCGACACCAGTGGCCAGGGTCGAATCCTGTTTCGTTTGACACCCACAGCAACTCTAACGGGCCGCATTTACACAGCCTCGTCGCGTCTTGATTTGAATAACAATCCCGAGGCCATCGGTAATCTGCCGGCCGGCATCATCGACGCGATTCCACTCTCACGAACCGAACAACGGCGCTTCGAGGCCGGCGTGCCGCCTTCACAATTGAACCTGGGCAACGCCACCTTCGTTCCCGACGCCAACGATCCGGACGCTCGGCGTGAAGCAAGCTTCTTCGATGGCGCATTCGTCTTCAATCAACGCCCGACGGAGAACTTTGGCTACACGATCAGTTACCAGGGCGCAGCCACTAGCCGGAGTTCGATCAATGGACCGCTCGGTGTCGGCTTTCAGCCTTTCGGCGGCACTGCCCAATTTGATTTCGACGGACGAATTCACACCCTCAACGCACGCGTCGACGTGCTCGCCGGACGCATCAACTACATCACTGCCGGATACGAGTTCGAGAACGAGAACTTTAAGAACCCGTCGTTTCAACCCAACCCGGCTGACAACTCCGACGCCGACGTGACGCAACGAAGCCATGCACTCTTCGTGCAAGACCAACTGCGATTCCTCGACGATCGGTTGCAAATCTCGGGCGCGTTTCGCTCGCAGTTCTTTCGCTTGCAGCAACCAGTGTTCACCCCGGCGGCGTCCGCGCCATACACCGGAATTACATTTCAGTCGCCTCCAACTGCTTACACCGGTGACGGCTCAGTTGCTTACACATTTCAATCATCGGGCACGAAGTTGCGTGGACATGTCGGCAACGGCTATCGAGCGCCGTCGCTGTTTGAACGCTTTGGTTCCGCTTTCGACAGCTTCTTTGGTTATACCGCGCTTGGCGATCCGCGTCTCAAGCCGGAGCAGTCGCTTGCCTTTGACGCCGGAATCGATCAGGAGTTCGCCGGTAGTCGCGTGAGAGTTTCGGCGACGTACTTCTACACGCAACTACGACGAATAATCATTTTCGACTTTTCGGGATTGATCGACTTTACCACCGATCCGTTTGGAAGGTTTGGTGGGTATCTCAACACGAATGGCGGCATCGCGCGCGGCGCCGAGGTCGAGTTCAGGGCAACACCGACGAGAACACTCAACCTGCTCGCCGCTTACACGTTCACGAAGGCACAACAACGCACGCCACAGGTGCCGGGCACAATTCGTTCGCTCGTGATTCCCGACCACCAGTTCTCTTTTGTGGCCACGCAACGCATTGGCCGGCGCGTGCTCGTCAACTTTGATTTCTCAGCGTCGAGTAATTATATCGGCGCCGTCTTTGACTCGGGTACTTTCACCAGCCGCGGCTACCGTTTCGACGGACTCGCCAAAGCTGATTTAGGCGCGAGTTACTCGCTGCCACTTGGCGGTGACAAACGACAACTCCGTTTCTTTGGCTACGTCGATAACATTTTCAACGACGAATACTTCGAGAACGGCTTTCGCACGCCCGGCCGCACCGGCAGAGCAGGCGCGAGCTTTATCTTTTAGCCACAAAAATGCACAAAAAGCTCAAAAGCATCAGTCGCGTATGTTCATCAGCGCTCTGGCAAAATCGATTCGCGCCTGCACTGGGCCATCGAGGCGGACTCCCGTCTTGGCAATTTGATCAACGATCTTCGTGTTGCGCAACGTAGGAAATTGCGCATGCACCAGGGCCGCTTCAGCGGCGACGAATGGCGACGCCATCGACGTACCGCTCCACGTACCATATCCGCCCGGCACAGTGCTCGTGATTCCCTGCCCCGGCGCGGCGACGCGGATCCACGAACCACGCGTTGAGAAAACCGCGAGTTGGTCTGCTGATGTCGATGCAGCTACAGCGATCAAGCCCCCGACGCCTTCAGCCGCGGGATATTGCTCGACAAAATTTCCGCCATTACCAGCCGCCGCAACCACGACGAGATTCGGATTAGCAGCCGCTGGAAAATCCGTCGCGGTCGAATCGCCGCAAACTCTTTCCAGCACACTCTTCAACAAACGTGTGCGTCGCAACGTGCTGAGACTCAGGTTGATAACATCAGCGCCGTCGCGCGTCGCCGGATTGCCGTCCGGATCGACCGCGTACGCTAACGCCTCCGCCAAAACCCACATATTTCCGAGACCTCGCGCATCAAGGACGCGTATGGGAATGATCTTCGCATCCGGCGCGGCCAGCGCGATCAAGCCCGCGACGTGAGTTCCGTGTCCGTATGGACCGATACCCGTACTCCCCACTTCACTCGGATCCGAATCCATGTCAACAAAGTCGAAACCGGGCAGCAAATGACCAGCGAGCGCCGGATGTGTAAGGTCGACGCCGGTATCGAGCACAGCAATTCGTACCGGCAACCCATCAGTGCCGATGCCGCGATTGATTGCTTGAGCTTCGGCGAGATGGATTTTCTGTGGCGCCCATTGCGCGATGTAAGCTGACTGCGTGCCGACGCTCCAACCGTTTCCGACGCTCCAGCCGTTGCCACCTCCTTCGGGCGGTTTCGCGACGAAGTTCGGTTCGACAAAAACAACCCGCGAATCCTGTTGAAGCTGACTGACGCGATTTTCAACGTCAGCACCGTCCGTTATGCGCAACCGGTAAATCGGTCGCGAACCAAACTGATCGAAGGGAGTGGGATCGAGTGCGTATTGCGTGGCGACACCGGCGAGGTCGACGCTGCTCGTCAATTTCACCACGACTTCACCGGGAACGAAATCTTCATCCCCCGATAGAGCGTGGACCGTGGAAAGAGATCGACCGCCGGCGAAAACAATCACGGCGGCCAATAGCATAAACAGGGCGAACTCAATGCTTAAACGTCTCATAAGATAGACCACAAGTAGCCAAGAATAGTTTTGGGGGATTTCCGCTTCGTCAGGACAGTCTCAGGTGCAAATGCAAAAATACCTTCAGTGTCTGATTTTTTTCGTCGAGTCAGCCGTGATCGGGAGCAAGGCTTGTGCCGGCTGCACTTATTTTACCAGTGTCCGACCAAAACAAAAGGAGACCAGAAGAAGGGGTGTGGTCTTTCCTTCAACATTTTTAGTTGAGCGGCGCGTAAACTGGCCGATAACGAGCGGCCATTCTTCGTTTCATGGTAGAAGTCAACCATCATTTGATCGGTAGTTTCGTCGTCGACCGTCCACAAACTCAACAACACCGATCGCGCTCCAGCGGAGAAGAAACCGCGCGCGAGTCCAATCAACTCATCGCCCGGCTTCACCACATTCGCGCCGGTTTCACATGCGCTCAAAGTGACCAGGGCGTTATCGAGTTTCAGGTTGTACGCATCACGGACGGTAAACCAGCCATCGGATAGTTTCAGCGCTGAAAACAGCGGATTGTCGGAGCGGAACTGCCCGTGACAAGCCAGATGCAGTACATCGACGCGGGCTGAGTTTACGCGCAGGGCTTCGCTCGTTGCCGGCTCGCCCACAAAGACAGTTGCCTGCGGGAATACTTCGCGCAACGTCTGGATCTCGTCAGCGATTCTCGGTGTCTGTTCGTCCGAGACGCCCATCAGCAGCGTGCGTCCCAGGCGATGAGCGCCACGCTGCAAACACTGCTGAAAAATTGCGGCGCTCGGCGCGTAAGAGATCTCATACTCTTCGACGAGATATCGTTCGCCGTTGCGTAACGCGTGGAAAGGAAGATAGTGGAGGCTGCCATGCGGAACGATGACGAGTTTGCGCTGTTTCAGTCGGCCCAGGCCGCGCATCAACTGATCGTGCAACGATTGTAGGTGAACGTTGATTTTCTCGGTTAACGCAGGCAGATGTCTGCGAATTGAACGGGCGCCAAAACGAAGCGTGTCGATCTGAAAACGCAAAGCCTGCAAACTCTTATTGACGTCAGCAACCGAAGCCAGATTACGCGCGACGCGCACGTCGCCGCGAGTGACGATAAAGGCCAACAACTCATCACCCAAAGCGGTGTACTCGAGCAGCGCGTCGTTGTCACCGAGCTGGTTTTGCAGCTTGTCAACGGCAAACGATTGTGTTTGCAGTGCGGCCGGCTCTTGACGATGGTGAAGTTGACGCGTGATTTCGAGGATTTTGTTTTCGCGTTCGCGCAATTCGTGCTGCAACTCTTGACGCCGTGATCGATCGCCATTTATCGGCTGGTTGATTTCCTTGTAGAGGTAGTTCAACTCCGCGCGCAAATCGCTGATTTGCGTCAACCGGTTCGCTTCAAACTCGTCGCGCGGCTCGATCAGGTTTTCATGACCAGCGCCGAGACTGTCGACGAGCGTGCGCGAGCGAGCACTCTCGACGAGCGTTAACGCTTCCAACAAGCGCTCGTCGTCGAGACAAATGCGCACCAGTTCGTAGTAAGGCACCAGCTTGTTTGCGAAGAATGCGGTCCTGAACTCTTCACCGGGAAGCGGCGCGCGTAGTTCTTCAGTGACGGCGATCGCGTTTCTAAAGTGTTGCTCCGCCTCGTCAGTTTCGCCTTGTGCAATCGCCACCAGTCCCAAACCGGTGTAACAGCGTTCGGTTAGTTGGGGTTGACCTTTAGCAATCGAATCACGAACCGCGCTTTCGAAGATCTCGCGCGCTTCGTCGGTCCGGCCCAAAGTGCGGGCGATGTCGCCACGCAACCAGCGAGCGAGAAGTATCTGGTGCCACCCGCCAAATTCAGCCAGATCCGTTTCGGCGCGAACAACGAGATCGTACGCCAGGTCATCGTCACCGTGAGCGTGATGAAGCTGTGCTTCAGTCAAGCAAACAAGGGTTTCACCGACTCTATTTCCTTCAGCCTTGTACAGTTCACCAGCTCGTTTGAGCGACGTGAGCGCCCGGTCGTCATTCCCGGCCAGCACCTCGGCGCGACCACACGACGCCAGCGCTCGCGCTTCGTCGGCACGTAACCCCAGCATGGCGAACGTTTCCGTCACGCGGTCATATATTTTCCACGCCTCCGGCACCAGATTCAGCTCGAGATAAGCATCGGCGATCTCTCGTTCGGCCAGCGCGGACTGGTGTGGCATTCCCAAAAATTCGTAACGCCGGCGCGAGCGCTCGAGATAGTCGAGCGCCTGATCGTAGCGGCCACGCAACAACGCAAATGTCCCGATGTTTCCCTCGATCTCCGCCTGTGTCACCGGCACACCGGCACGCTCAGCCAACTCAGCCGCTTGCTCGTACAACGCCGCGGCAGATGAGAACTTGTGCAAAACAGCGTGAGTGTTGGCGAGACAGTTGTCGATAGTGGCGAGTTGTTTCTCGTTGTCGACGGTAACAAAACGTTCGCGCGCGGAGGTCTGAAACTTCTCCGCTTCCAGATACTGATCGCGTCGAAAATAAAGATTGCCGATGTTGTGTTCGATCTTTCCGGCGGCGAGCAGATCGTCGTGTTCGAGAAACACTTCGCGCGCGCGTAACGCGCAGGCGATCGCTTCGTCGTAAAGACCGAGCATCGCCAGTGCGATTACCTTGCTGACTTCGGTTGCGGCAGCGACGTGAGGCTTACCAATCGTGAGAAATTCCTGACGGGCGAGATCCAGGCTGCCAATGGCGCGCAACATGTCGCCTTTGATTAGCGCTTCGATACCCTGCGTCCAATAGCACAATCCTTTGATCTCCGGATCGCGGTTGATGGTGGAGATCTGTTGCAGTGTGGCTGACGCAGCCAAAGAGCGCGCGGGATCGCTGCTCCAGCCGTCGAGACAAATGTCTTTCAGAGTGTAAGCGAGTGGTATGTCCAGCGCGCTACGACAATCTTCGAGAAGAGCGCTGCGCTGAGGTGCTTCAGCCTCAACCAGCCGCGCTGCAAGTTCCGCACGCTGCATCTGGCGTTGTTCCGTTATGGTCCAAGTTCAAGCGGGGGAATCTCGATTGATAAGTCAGGCAGGCGAACAGAGATCTTATAGACGCCGTTGGGCACCGTGCCGAAAGAAAACTCGCAGAGGTCGTTCAATGCCACGGAAGTCGAAAAACTGTCGTTTTCCAAACTTACGTCTCCGCTCGTACAACTCGATCCGAGAACCTGACCCGTGATTTGCCATTCGTCGTTCTCTGGCGAAACGCGGACGTCAATATCAGCAGCTTCAGCCGAATAAATCAACTGCCGCCCTGCCGCTGCCTGCGAACGGAGTCCGAATGCCGGCTCCGAAGTAAGACTATCAAACACCAGCGAAGCGATAATTGTCGTCAGCAACGAGCGTCCTTCACGCACAGCGCGCGATCGGAAAATGTTTCGAGCGTATTGAACCAGCTCAGCCGGCGCATCTTCGGTCGCGTCAGTTCTCATGAGATTGATGGTTTGCCGGAGATTTTCCAACTGCTTCGAGCAATGTGAACAGGTAGCGAGGTGCTCGCGAGCTGCGGCCGAAATCGCAGACTTGTTGTCGGCGACCTCGGTCAACTCTGGAAACGGTATATGTGGTGAGAGAATGTTCATAATCTGTGTCTACCATTGAAGGTGGGTTCTACGAACCGCTCAAACAGTGCCTCACCGTACGCGTAAAATACATCCTCCCCCGAAAGCCTGCGAAGCAGGCCTCATTCAAATCACTTCTCCAGCAAGCGGAGCAGTTTCTTTAGACACCGCGCCCGGGTTGGGCCGATACTGCCTTCAGAGGTGCCAAACTCCTCCGCGATTTCCGCATAAGACGGCGGCTCCCGCTGATAATAAAGCAAGCTCAGCAGCTTTTGACATCGTTCGTCGAGACCCGAGAACGCCTGGCGAATTCGATGCTGTTCTTCCAGACGAACCATCGTCTCATCGGGCAAGGGCGTCTTATCCGGAATCATCGCGAGCGTTGCGTCGTCGGTGCCGTCATCAGCCGCGCCGCCTCTCCTGAACGAGCGCTCCTTCATTAGCAGGCGCCACGTTTTCCGGCGCGCTGTCGTTACCAACCACGCATGCAATCGGTCCGGCTCGCTTATATCGTCAAGCTTTTGAAAAAAGGTGACAAACACTTCCTGAAAAACATCACCAGCCTGTTCCTCATCAAGCCCAGCGCGGCGCGGTATCGCATAAATCAGCCGTTGATAGCGATTGACTAACGCCTCCCACGAAGCCTGGTCCCCGTTCCGGCAGGCAATCAGCAACTCTTTATCAGTGGGCTGCATGTCAGTTTGAACTCGAGCTGGAGCTACTTTTGGCACCAAATGTATTTTCCCCAAACGCCACTGCACTGTCTCGTCGAACTGAGTTGTCAAGACCCTAAACCCGGCAAATCATGCAAATCGGAATCCAGGCCAATGATCCGGCTAAAAGAACTTACAGATCTGCAAGCAAACAGAACACACGGATTGCCCTATCAAGCGATGGGCCACAACCCATCCGTGGAACAAGCCAACCCGCTCCACTTAATCGAAACCGGTGGACGTTACCAGCGGCTGCTGCGCACACACTTTAACCCGAAGTCCGAATACCCTTACCGTCAACTAAGATGACGAAGCGCCCAACAATTCTATTTTACTGCCAGCATTCATTGGCGATGGGCCACCTTGTGCGCTCGTTCGCACTCGCCGATCGGTTGACGGAACGTTTTCGCGTCATGCTTTTGAATGGCGGTCGCTTGCCGGCGGGCATGATCGTTCCACCACACGTGGAACTGATCAACCTGCCGCCACTCGGAATCGACGAAACAAACCAACTCGTCAGTCATGATAAGCGAATCTCAGTCGAGCGTGCCCTCGATCGCCGGCAGAAAATGATTCGGGTGACCTTTGAGAAACTGCGACCGGCGGTAGTGCTGGTCGAATTATTTCCCTTTGGTCGAAAGAAATTTGCGAGTGAGCTTTTGCCGTTGCTACGAGCGGCCCGCAACGAAGACACGCGCGCGCTGGTCGTTTGCAGTCTGCGCGATATCCTCGTTTGTCAGAGGACCAATCAGCAGCAACATGACGATCGAGCGGCAGCGGTGGCAAACGAGTTCTTCGATGTCGTGCTGGTCCACTCTGATCCGGGTTTCGCGCGGTTCGAGGATTCTTTCCGGCCCAGCATTCCGTTCAAGGTGCCGGTCAGGTACACCGGGTTCGTCGTACCGCGTACCACGGCAGTCTCAAAATTAAAAACCAGGCAAAAACGAATCGTAGTTTCGGCCGGCGGAGGCATCGTAGGCGAACCGCTGTTACGACTGGCTATCAAAGCGCACGAGCATCTCGAACAAGATCCGAAGCTTGAGATGAAAGTTATTGCCGGACCATTCGTGCCGGAAGAATCGTGGCAGGAATTGCAGTCGCTGGCGCTCGAGAGAAAAAGGCTGCGGCTCGTGCGGCAAGTGAGCGATCTCTGTATTGAATTGAGCAGCGCGGCCGTGTCGATTAGCCAGGCCGGATACAACACGTGTCTCGATGTTTTGCGTGCGGGCGTTCCGGCGCTGCTGGTTCCTTTCGCAAACAAACACGAAGACGAACAACGCAAACGCGCGCTGCGGCTTCAGCAACTCGGCGCAGTCAAAGTACTTGAAGAAAAAGACAGGACGCCTGAAGGACTGGCGGCGCAGATTCGCAGTCTGATGGATGCGAAGTTCGCCCGACCGGACCTGGATCTGAACGGAGCCGAAACATCGACGGAATTGATCGAATCGATGCTCGAGTCAAGCACGCATTCGATTGCGGACTTTTCCGGCGAAACGAGTTACGCGAATTAATTCTGTGTTGTCTGTATCTCTGTGTTCGACAAGTGGCGCTGGAAATAGCAGAGCGTATAATCTCCCGCCGGGATGCAGGCCGAAGACTACAAGGATCTTTTTGAGCTGGAAGAGAGATTCTGGTGGTTTGCAGGAATGCGGACGATTGCCGGTGCGCTCCTGGACCAACACTGCGAACGAAACCTCGACCGCACGATTCTCGATGCTGGTTGCGGAACCGGCGGTAATCTTCTCTGGTTACAACGCTACGCCGGCAAGGGCAAGATTGTCGGGATCGATCTCAGCGGCGACGCCTTGCAGTTCTGTCGAGAAAAAGTAAGTGGTCCATTAGTCCAGGCGTCTGTCACCGATCTTCCGTTTGCAGATTCATCGTTTGACCTCGTGACAAGCTTCGACGTCATCGTGCAACTCCCTGGAACTGGAGCGGATTTGCAGGCGATGCGGGAAATGTTTCGGGTGCTCCGGCCTGGCGGGATAGGGTTTGTTCGCACACCCGCTTACAACTGGTTGCGAAGCGGGCACGATGAGGCATTAGGTACTCAACGACGCTACGCGTTATCGGAGTTGTCGTCGCGATTGGAACACAGCGGTTTCAAAGTATTGCGAGCAACTTATGCAAATTCATTGTTGCTGCCGGTGGCCGCATTCCGCAGGCTGGTTCTCAAAAGAGTGCGACTGGCCCACCC
>Ga0207676_10004230_pt1 | contig 10138 bp, 7 predicted proteins | sample KBSSwiS72_FD_184307 | JGI IMG/M metagenome (GOLD analysis project Ga0207676, IMG submission 184307) | Switchgrass rhizosphere microbial communities from Kellogg Biological Station, Michigan, USA - KBS Switchgrass S7-2 (SPAdes) (version 2) | ecosystem: Host-associated > Plants > Roots >... | reverse complement strand
CACCACCAATTTTGGTCGACGTGAATAACTGTGTATTGGGCTGGATGATCTTTCCATTGACCACATCTATCTTATCGCAATACATCAACTCTGTCTTACTGGATTTATCCCAGTCGCTATGCAGCCAATAGTAGCTGTTATTGTAAAAGTCAGCCACCAGCTCACTATTGAAATTTTTGGTTACGTCCAGGTCGATACGCTGCTCCATGGTCTTGGCCAGGGTCTTGGGATTAAACCGGACAATATTGAGTTCTTCTTTTTTCAGGGAAAGGTTTACGATCCCGTCCTTTTCATTACCGAAAAAGGCAAGGTCCTCCGTTTTGCGCGGCAGTTCATATTCGTCACCCAGTTTAAAGGAAAATTTTTTACTCTGTCCGTACGAAACGACGGAACCCAGGAGAGCCAGCGAGAGAAAAGTGCATTTCATGTGGTCGGTTTAAGATAATGCCGGTCAGGCTTTTCAATTTTTCGGATTGCAACAATACAACGAAACAGGGCGATTTTTATTTAATTATTCCGATTTTTTATGCGCCTAAGTAATTACCCTTAGCTAATAGAAAAACCCCATGAAGAATCACAGGGTTTTACCAAAGGACGATAAGCATTGCTTATGCCTACCCTTTTTTCAAATCCTGACTCACTTCAATCTCTCCGTGTATAAGTTTAATCACCTTAATATTTCCGGCATCCTCGATATTGACGATGTACACGGGCTCATCAAAATCAGACCGGATCTCATTGACATAGGTGATCCGGTAGTCTTCAAATTCTTTTAGAATCAGGTCGGCCAGGTCCTTGTCCAGATAATCCCCGGGATAACTGAGCAGGGTGTATCGCCAATAGCCGCGCTTGTCATAACAAACTCTTTCAATCGTCTTTCCCTGGTGAAAGAGGCAGTAAATCGACTGGTTACTTTCTGTATACCAGGTTGCATCCGGCGCATCGGCATACGTGTTCCGGAAATGCGCTTTCGCGCGTTCGCTGGCATTCACCGGACTCAAATCGCTCTTAACTGTATGCACCGGGACAAAGGCATACAAACCCATGTACAGGCAACTCAGACCTGCAAAAAGCATTAACTTTTTCATTGTACTTGATTTTCAATTAAACAAAATGTGTTACCCAGGATGAACGTGACCGGTCACGTCATTCAATTTTTGGTAGGTATGTCCCCGGTAGAAGAAGGGTTGTCTTACAGCTGTGGGAAAATCAACCCCGGATTTTCCTATTTATATGCCGCGATCCGTATGCCAGAAATTAATTCCTTTAATTACAACTATCTGCATTTAATCAAACAAAATATTTGTTCGTTATTGATACAGAAAAGGAGACATACGGGACAATGTCCGCGCTCTATCTTTTAAGACGCCCGTTAACAACGGATGTTGCATGGTATCAAAAAAATAATCTGTTAATGAAAAGTTAGAAGATCGTTAACCCCTACTGCAAGTTAGCCAGTTGTTGCAGGACGCGTATCGTCGCATCATTGATTCCCGTGGCATCTGCTTTTTTCCCGTCGAATATGTCCTTTGCCCATTGTAATGATTTATTATCGGGACTTGTCATTTTCTGTTTGCTCATCCAGGACGATGCATCATCGGATTTCCCGGTCCGGGTCATAGCCCAGGCAGTAATGAGGTCATTGGCTGCATATAGATTGCTTAGTGTATTGTCCGTTTGCAAATCAAACAGGAGAATTTGCTGAAGAGCCGAATCAGCTTCTTTCCTGTTTCCCATTTTATTATAACATATATAGCTCATCCAGTTTTCGAGACGTTCATCGATATCCTTTCCATAAGGCTTTCCTTCGCCAAGATTCAGAGGCCAGTCTTTGGCCTCTTTTATAAATACCAAAGCTCCTGTATAGTTCTTATTTTTCATTTCCCCGACAGCCTGCATCAATTTTGCTTCTCTATACAGCTGCCTGCCTTCCGTAGCCCCTTCGAATGGAATGATATTTAATTTGGAAAGCACCATGTCTGCCTCTTTGTATTTCCCGTTATACAAAAGTGCTTTTGAATATAACATGCCCATGATATAATTTCCCGGATGCGAGGAATAATAGGCCCCAACCAGTGACAAGGCCCTTTCGTACTTTGCCTGTGTCAGATAGTATTCACCAAGCAGCTTATAAAAACGCCATTGCTTTTTATCCATCGAAATGGCTTTTTGCAAATCAGCTTCTGCCCCTTGAGTAAGCAGGGCAGCCCTTACCGCATAAAAAGCAGGATCATCCGGCTCATTGTTACATGCGGCAAATAGCTGCTTTGCTTTTTTGATATCTCCCCTGCTCTGATAAATTAGTCCGAGCGCATACTTCCATTGCCATGCACTGTCGGATGTCAATAGTTCTTCCAGTATTTCAGCTGTTTCACTTCTGAAAGGAAATGCTGCGTATAAATATTCCTTACCCGTGTTGACCTCAGAAATGGCGAAATGCTTCTCCCATATTTTGGCTTCAGTGCCCGGAGGGGTAAGGGATAAAAGGGATTTAATTTCATCCACACACCCCAGCCGATAGTACCAGGCAGCCAGGTCCATACATGTCTCCGAAGGCATTTCATTCTGCAAAGAGGACAAGAATGAATTTTTGTTGCCGGTTGCTGGATCGGTAAAGTATTTTTCAAACAAAACAAAATGACTTAACGGATCGACCGCTGCGGTTAATCTTAACGCTTCCTGGTAAGAAACTGTATCCTTTATCTTTCTGCTCATTACGGCCAGCACCTGCAATGCTTCAATGTTTTTCCGGTTATATTCCAGGGATTTGCCTGCGTAGTCCTTTGCTTTGCCATATTGTCCTTCCTTTAGATATATTTCACTTAGCCGGTTAAAGGCAGCTACCCTGTACTCCGCGGACTGGGAAGCAATATCAAAACCGTCTTTAGCGTCAAAGCTCCTGTTAAGTTTCCAGGCTGCGAGCCCGTAATAGTAGTTGGCAGCAGCATTGTATGTATTTACAGACAGTGCTTTTAATGAAGCTTCAAAGGCGTCTGAATAGTTAAGTTTTCTGAATTCCAGTTCACTGAGGGCAACCAGTGCGGGAAGGTAATTTTTATCTATTTTCAGGCAGGCAGCAATTTTTTCATATGCTTCCGGATATTTTCTTTGTTCCATAAGACTTTTTCCGGCCAGGTACAGTCCATACAGACTCTGCCAGTCGAAATCCGGGGGAGATTGTATAGGCCTGCTTAAAATCGTCCCGCTGTCCTTCTGACTGTTGTAATCGATTTCCTGTCCGATGGAAACGGACCATACCGAATCATTGGGTTGTATATGAAAACTGTCCGAAAAACTCTGCAGGGGTTGCAGATCAAGTTTTCTGTTATGATCGCCTTCTGCAGTATGGACCTTTAGTTCTTCATTGATCCTCTGTACAGGACAGAAATTAACTTTCAGCCATCCCCCGTCCCTTCTCACGTTCAGCGCGCCGAATTGGTTAGCTTTCACAAATCCCTTTGTGCCCAATACAGGGAACCAGTATTCGGTCCAGTCATCCGTTTGGTCAGGGGTAAAAGAGCGGTACTTGAAAGGTGTATACATGGTACCTGGAAGTCCCTGATTGAATAGCCGGCCGCTTTGCACTTCCACATACTGCCCATCGTTGTCAGTTAGCAGTTTCTCCCAAATCATACCCTGCTCAGAGAGACCCCAGATCCAAACTTTTTTCCCGGCCTTGTCGTCGTGTGACGCAAATCGCGCCATCCCGAAATCTTCGTCGTGCCAGTAGCCTCCAAAGAAATCTGTGTAGTTTCCAAATACATGATAGGATTTATATCCGCCAAAGTTGTTTTGTTCATAAAAGGAAATTTTCTTCCCATTCTTTTTATTGACGGGCCAGTCCCCAACTTCGCCTTCATGCCCTATCTGACGGTTGCCGGGAAATATGAATTGCAGGTTTCCTTTCGCCTTGATACCTGTGTTCATCCAGGTATAGTACGGCTGCTCCAGCATGGAGATATTGAACCATATTGATCTGGTAGTAAAAAAAGCCTTGTCAGCAGGCAGATTGATTTCAAGACGCCATTTTGTTTGAGTCAGTAAATCAAGCACGCCGATAATACAACTTACACTGCCGTCATCTTTATTCAACGTGACATAGTCTACCGGCGTGGCGCAATTCGGCGTATGACCAATGATACCGTAGTTTGCTTCAATACCCCCGCTGGTCCAGGGTCCACGCATAGCCACGTCACGGAATTTTATCACATGGTTATTGTATAAGAAGTCCTTGTTTGTCTTCTTTTCAACCGCGCTCCATATTTTACCTCCTACTTCCGGCAGAATGGTTACTTTGATGTAGTCATTCTCCAACTCCACCACTTTCCATTCTTTCTGCTGAGGGCTGCTGCTAAAACCGTCGTACCGGAAATAAGGATAAATTTTGGACGATGGGTCAGGTATCGGGCTGGGGTCTGAAAATGGGTAGGTAGTAAAAACTTTTCCGAACTCTTTTATCGTTGCCTTGCCTTGAGCCATTCCTCCCAGAATAAGCTGTACGAGCAGCGCGGACAGTAGTAATTTCTTCATTTTTCTTATTTCACGGATTTTCCCATTCTTATTTCCCTGATTCGGGTGTTAATTTCTTTCAGATATTTCTTTACGTCAGGAGGATACCGGTGATCGAGGTGATGATCATTTGTGCCTAAATGAATGACAATTCGATTTGGATCCAATTCCTCTAACGAAGTTCCGAAAACATTCGCATCAATATTTACTTACTACAGTGTGGAGACCCGGGCAATGCCTCATTTACGTAAAATAAACCGACGGGCGTCCTGACTGCTTGTCTTTTTTGCATCCACAATCAATAATGTAACTCTTTCGGAATCGATCTGAATATGTACCAGCTGCCTGACCGTAGCCCTTTTGATTTCTTTCGGGCCTTTGAAGCGACGCAGGTATTGACCAGGCCCACCGGAAATTACCAGAATAACATATTTTTACTTTTTTATGAAACACTATTCCAAACAAACCCGGATACTGACAGCTATTGATTGTATCATCTTTGGGTTTGATGGCAGGGAAATCAAACTGTTACTGATCAAAAGGGGCTTTGAACCTGAAAAAGGCAAGTGGAGTCTGATGGGGGGATTTGTGCAACCTGATGAAGCCCTAGAGCAGGCGGCTACCCGTATCCTTATGCAGTTGACAGGACTGAGTGGTGTGTATATGGAACAAGTGCATGCTTTCGGTGATCTCAACCGCGATCCCGTTGAGCGGACCATTTCAATTATCTATTTTGCCCTGGTGGATATTCACAAATATGAAAAGCAAATCAGTGAGGATTATCATGCAGAATGGTTCCCGCTTAAAAAATTCCCCCGTTTGATTTTCGATCACGAGAGAATGGTACAAATGGCTAAGGAGAAATTGCAATATAAGGCGGCCTTTCACCCGATACTTTTTGAATTGCTCCCTGAAAAATTTACCCTGCCTCAGCTGCATAGTCTCTATGAAGACATTTTTAATGCTTCCCTTGACAAGCGTAACTTCAGCCGTAAAATACATTCGGCAAAACTCCTCATTAAACTAAAGGAGAAGGAAAAGGAGAATTCTAAAAAGGGAGCTTACTATTTTAAAATAGACAAGAAAAAATATAAATCAATATTCTATTCCGTATTTAACTTCATTCCGAATCCGGACACTCACAAGTGAACTGTTTGCCTTCAGCCGAATGAAATCTACGGAAAATGTGCCTGCCCACATCCGGTAAGATTCCCCGGTATCAAAAAGGGGGATAGTCATTCATGGTAAGCCGGGGAATAGAAAATCCCACCCTGATCCCGCCTGCAGGTAAAAGCTGTACCGGGCTTTGAATTCCATAAAAAGCCTGGTTTTGGCAGGGTCACCAAAAATAAGTGTTATTTTGACACCAGATAAATACTTTTAAGACAATTATGCCGGAGATTTCGTTTGTCATGGGTGTTGATTTTGGAACCGATTCGGTGCGTTCTCTGATCCTTAATGCCCGCACGGGTGAAGAGGTGGCTTCTTGCGTTTTTTTCTATCCCCGGTGGAAGGCAGGCCTGTACTGCGATCCGTCGAACAATCAATTCCGCCAGCATCCGCTTGACTATATTGAGGGTCTTGAATACACCATTAAGCATTGCCTGCAACAGGCCGGTCCCGCCGTGGCGCAACATATCAAAGCGATATCTGTGGATACTACCGGTTCAACCCCTGTGGCTACGGATGAAACCGGAACTCCGCTTTCCCTGCTTCCCGGATTTGAAGAAAATCCCCATGCGATGTTCGTGCTCTGGAAAGACCATACCGCAGTGAAAGAAGCCGGAGAAATGAATGTACATGCTGCCGGGTTTGACAATAACTATCTGAAATACGTTGGCGGCGTATACTCCTCGGAATGGTTTTGGGCCAAACTGCTTTTTATCCTGAGAGCAGATCAATCCGTCAGAAACTCTTTTGGCTCATGGGTGGAACATTGTGACTGGATTCCCTTTCTCCTGACAGGAGGAAAGCATGTGTCGGACATGAAAAGAAGCGTCTGTTCCGCCGGCCACAAGGCTTTATGGGCAGCGGATTTTGATGGACTCCCACCGGAAAAGTTTTTCTCTTCTCTTGATCCGCTGCTTAAAGGAATCAGAACAAAATTATTCCGGGAAACATATACCGCGGACAAGGCGGCAGGTACGATTTCCAGGGAATGGGCGGACCGTCTGGGATTGCCCACAGATACGCTTGTTGGAGTCGGAGCCTTTGACGCCCACATGGGCGCGGTGGGCGGACAAATAGAACCCTACTGCCTGAGCAAGGTAATGGGCACATCTACCTGCGATATCTTGGTTGTGCCTTTGGAGGATGCGGAGGATAAACTGGTAAAAGGAATATGCGGGCAGGTGAATGGATCTGTGATTCCGGGCATGATGGGCATGGAAGCCGGGCAGTCTGCCTTCGGAGATGCCTATGCCTGGTTTAGAAATCTGCTTTCATGGCCCCTTCAGCATATACTATTGCATTCTTCTATTATTGACAGTGATACCGCAAGGGCCCTGGGTGAAGAAGTGATTGAAAGAATCATCCCGGAACTGAGTAAACAGGCGTCGCTGCTGAGCGTAGATGAATACAGCGAATCCGCGGTTGACTGGTTTAATGGCCGCAGAACACCCGATGCCAATCAACTGTTAAAAGGAAGTATTTCAGATTTGAATTTAGGCAGTGATGCGCCGAAAGTCTTCAGGGCAATTGTTGAAGCAACCTGTTTCGGTGCCAAAGCCATTGTTGACAGGTTTACCCAGGAAGGCATTCCTGTGAAGGGACTGATAGGCATCGGCGGGGTCGCAAAAAAATCTCCCTTTATTATGCAGATGATGGCCGATGTAATGAATATGCCCATCCGCATTAACAAAAGCGAACAAACCTGCGCGGTAGGAGCCGCCATGTTTGCCGCAACCGTAGCCGGTATATATGACAGGGTCGAACACGCCATCGCTGCCATGGGACAGGGTTTTGACGCTGAATACCTGCCTGACAAAGAACGAAATGCTGTCTATGAAAAGAGATATGAGAAATACAAAAGTCAGGGCCTGTCGCTGGAACAACTAACCGTTGAAAAAAAGTACAGAATTAAAAAAACAGAAACCACTGCGTAAGACGGATGAAGAAATACTTAGCCATACAGGAAGAGGCATACCACGCAAATAAACAGTTACCCGAACTGGGCCTTGTGATGTTCACGTTTGGAAACGTCAGCGTGGCCGACAGATCCCTGGGGGTATTTGCCATTAAACCCAGCGGTGTTCCTTATAAGGATCTTTCTGTCAGGAAAATGGTAATAGTAGATTTCGACGGAAAACTGGTGAAGGGCGATCTTCACCCTTCTTCCGATACCAGGACGCATGCCGTGCTGTATAAAAGCTGGGGGAATATAGGCGCCATTGTTCATACGCATAGCACGTATGCGACCGCATGGGCGCAGGCTCAGCTGGATATACCGATTTACGGCACTACACACGCTGACCATTGTACAAATGATATCCCCTTTGCGGCACCGATGAACGATGATATGATAAAAGGCGACTATGAATATGAAACCGGTCTCCAGATAATCAATTGCTTTAAAGAAAGAAAGCTGAGCTATGAAGAAACAGAGATGATCCTGGTTGGTCATCACGCTCCTTTTACCTGGGGGAAGACCAGTCAAAAAGCAGTGTACAACGCAGCCGTCCTGGAAGAAATTGCAAAAATGGCATGGCTGACAAGGCAGATTAATCCCGACGCACCCAGGTTGAAAGAGCAACTGATAAAAAAACATTACGAAAGGAAACACGGGCCAGACAGTTACTACGGCCAATAAAATCAGTCCGGCACCCTGAAACAGGTTTGCTATTATTTACCAACATCGAAATATTTTGTTTCATGTACGATTTAAAGAAACTGGAAATTTGGTTTATTACAGGCAGCCAGCATTTATACGGAGAGGAAACCCTGAACCAGGTTGCTGCCAATTCCAGACAAATTGCGAAAGGTCTGGATTCAGCTGCCCAAATTCCTGTCAGAATCATTTTTAAACCGGTGGTAAAAACGCCTGAAGAAATTTCGGCGCTTTTGCGTGATGCCAGTATTACAGAGAAATGCATTGGTGTCATTACCTGGATGCATACATTTTCCCCTGCCAAAATGTGGATCAATGGACTAAAAATATTACAAAAGCCACTTTTGCATCTGCATACCCAGTTCAACAGGGATATTCCCTGGGATACGATTGATATGGACTTTATGAATCTCAATCAATCGGCACACGGCGACCGCGAGTTTGGTTTTATGATGACCCGCATGAAAATGAAAAGAAAAGTAGTGGCAGGGCACTGGCAGAATAAAACGGTCCAGGAAAGAATAGGAATCTGGGCGAGAGCTGCCGCGGGCTGGCATGAATGGCAGGGTGCAAGATTTGTCCGGTTCGGAGATAATATGCGGCAGGTAGCCGTTACAGAGGGGGATAAAGTAGAAGCTGAATTGAAATTTGGCTACTCGGTAAATACTCATGGTGTTGGTGATCTGGTGAAAGTGATCAATAGCACGGGCAAGGCGGGTATTGAAAAGCTTTGTACCGAGTATGCAACAAAGTACAAATTGATGAACAGCCTAAGAAAAGGCGGCACACAATACACATCGCTCTATGAAGCTGCAAAAATTGAAATAGGTCTGAGGAAATTCTTAAAGGAAGGAAACTACAAGGGATTTACAGATACGTTCGAAGACCTGCATGGTCTGGTACAACTACCGGGAATAGCTGTGCAAAGGCTGATGGCAGAAGGTTATGGGTTTGGTGCCGAAGGAGACTGGAAAACGGCTGCCTTAGTTCAGGCTATGAAGGTCATGGCAACCGGTCTGCAGGGAGGTAATTCCTTTATGGAAGACTACACCTATCATTTTGAGCCCGGCAATCAACTGGTTTTGGGTGCCCATATGCTGGAAATATGCGAGAGTATTGCCAAAGGAAAACCGTCCTGTGAAGTGCATCCACTTGGAATTGGCGGCAAAGCAGACCCGGTGCGGCTGGTATTCAATGTTTCCGGAGGAGCTGCATTAAATGCAACGGTCATCGATCTGAGTAACCGCTTTCGATTGCTGGTAAATGAAGTGGAGGCCGTTTCATCAAAATTTGAACTGCCGAAACTTCCGGTGGCCAGGGTATTATGGAAACCCATGCCTGACCTGGTTACCGGCTGTGAGGCATGGATCCTGGCAGGAGGTGCTCATCACACCTGTTATAGCCAGAATCTGACTGCCGAACATCTGGAAGATTTTGCCGGCATGGCAGGAATTGAATACGTGCTGATTAATAAAGATACCCGGCTCTATCAATTCAAAAAAGACCTGCAATCGGGAGAAATGTATTTCTCCCATTCCCATTGATCCATTTTTTCCAACGATAACTACGGATGAATAATGTATCATTCAAATAAATAATTTCCCATTTACTTTGTAATTCAAAGTACTTTTATTTTCTTTGTACGAACAAATAAAAACGCCTTTCTATGATTACGAAAAATAAAAGACTGGTCTTCATTGTACTCGGAGCGGTCACGCTGCTGCTGGTACCCTTCATAGCCATGCAGTTCAGCCATGAAGTGAGCTGGAGTCCCGGCGACTTTGTTGTAATGGGCGGGCTGTT
>Ga0207676_10004224_pt1 | contig 10146 bp, 10 predicted proteins | sample KBSSwiS72_FD_184307 | JGI IMG/M metagenome (GOLD analysis project Ga0207676, IMG submission 184307) | Switchgrass rhizosphere microbial communities from Kellogg Biological Station, Michigan, USA - KBS Switchgrass S7-2 (SPAdes) (version 2) | ecosystem: Host-associated > Plants > Roots >... | reverse complement strand
CCCGAAAACCTTTTCACTAAAATATCGTCGGCAACATCCGGCGTTACGCCCGACCGGATCATCTGAGCGGTCCGCCACGAATCGAGAGCCGAAAAGAACCACATCCCGATAAAACCGAGAACAAACAATGGCGTTCCGCTTGTCAAAATTGCCATCTGAAACAATCCGACAAACACAGCGAAATACACTATCGCCTTGATCGTCTGACCGTTATACGCGGCACCGAGACCGGGACAGATCATCGAGAGTAATGTTGCGATAAACGGTGAGGTGCGTTTTTTGACAAAAGGAGCGTTATTGGTCCTGGTTTGCTGCCTAAGCAAATCGACACCCAAAACGATACAGTCCTGGCAATAAGGAAATCCCTTGATGCGATGGTCGCAGGCCGGACATAGCGGCCGGGAACACCCGTTGCAGCTTACGACTGCCGCGTTTTGGCTGTGATAGGCACAATTCATTGTTTCTGATCCCCGTTGTCGATGTAGGTCGTGCCGGTTACCGGGTCCTGTTTCGGTGCCTGATCCAAAGCATTTGGTTTGCCGTTCCAGGCATCGGCGCTCTGCTGATACGTCTGCTCAGCAAGCACGACACTCGTCTGATAGACACCGCTTATCGTTCCATCAGCCGAGACGGTCTGGCTAAACACCAAAAATGCGAACGTCAGCATCATCGCCACCGGGGCAAGTTGCGGAATGCCGATCGGGAAACTCAGCCCATGGAACCACTCGCGGATCTGAGATCCAACGGAAGCTTTCATCACCTTCGCCTCGAGCGTGCCGATCGTCGATTGCAAGATCCGGTCGTGCAAGCCGGCGGGCACGGCAAGCTCGTCCATTTTGTATGTGTAGCACGCCGCTATCGAACGGACGACCATTCCCGGCAGATCCTCGCAACTTGTGCAGAGAGCTGCATGACGCTCCCAACGGTGGAAAGTCTGAGCCGGCAAAAATCCGTCAAGATAATCGGTCAGCGAGCCCTCGAAATCGTCGCACGGCATCGCCGTCTCGGGCATCGTCATCGAGAGTACGCGTGCCTCGAGCCGCGTTATCGGGGCATTTGGCACGGCGATCTTGCGGCAAAGTTCCAAAGATTCTTTTACGTCGTTAAGGAGGGAATGACAAAGGGGGCAGCTCATGGCGTGAACAGCCATGGCCTTATAGGCCGGCATGTCCAGCGTTTTATCGAGATAATCGGTCAACAGTGCTTCAAACGTTGAACAATTAATGATGTTTTCCTGCTCCTTTTTCATAATCTTTATTTACCGCGTTGATTCAGATATGAGCAAAATGCATCAAACCAGAAACCATATATTAGCTGAACGACTAAACACACCATCTGTTCCTCGCGGTTCCCCCTTAGATCGTTACTACTCTCATCCGTCTTAACACCTTAGCCAACTCAATTCGTCCGCGGTTTATCCGCGATTTCACCGTTCCCTCAGGGATCTTTAGCACGTCCACGATCTCCTGGTACGTCAATTCCTCAATGTCACGCAATATCACGCATGTCCTCAGGTCCTCGGGCAGCTTGTCGATGCCCTCCTGCACCTGAGACGCCAGCTCCTTCCGCTCCATTTCCTTGTGGGCCGACGTTCCCGCGGCACGAAGGTGATACTGGTGATCGTCCACCGCATCGGCCATCGTGTTCTGCGGATTACGCTGCCGATGGCGGTAATCATCGATTATCAAATTGCGTGCAAGCCGCATCAGCCAATTCGCCAGGTCGCCCTGTTTGGAGTCATATTGGTCAAGAGAACGGTAAACGCGAATAAAAACATCCTGCGTCAGGTCCTCGGCTGCGTCGACGCTCGATGTGAAACGGTAAGCCAGGTTGAATATCCGTCTCGAAAAATTAGAGACAATATCCTCCCACGCGGCGCCGTCACCTGCACGAGCACGCCTGACGAGTTCCGCACCATCAATTTCGGTCACAGCCTTTAATGCTTCCAAAAACGTTATCTCCCGAAACTTTACTTGCCTCTGGCCAAAAGCAACAAAGCACGAAAACTCGCCTTGTCAAGAATTGGTTACGAGACCCATGTTAACAAAGTTCCAGCAAATTTTGAGTTCTTTCCCGAAAAAAACCAGGTCGGGCATAATTTCTGTTTATTTTTCCCGTGTAGTAGTATACCGTCATTGCTTGTGTCATATTCGCCGTTTCGGCGGCGTGGAAGCGATCGTCTTGGAACACAGAAGTGGTTCCAACTCTTTACTATGAAAACGGAAAATGTCGTGATGGAGGCCTCCGACAGAATTGGCTCCCAAGACTGGAAAAAAAGTCACGTCCTCTTGATCAATCCGCCCTGGATATCCAAGGAGGATAACATCTGGAACGGCATTAAGGCCGCGATGCCTCCGCTTTCCCTTTTATCCATCGCCGCTTATCTCGAACAGCAAGGCGTTACCGTTCAGATCTTAGACATTCATGTTGAAAAACTTTCGGCCCACCAAGTTCGAGAAGTTGTGCGGAGGGTAGCGCCTGAGTGGGTCGGCATGACCGTAATGACCGCAACCTCGGTGGCGTCTCACCAGATATCCCGCATCGTTAAGGAAGTTTGCCCCGACGCAAAAGTAGTTTTTGGCGGGGTTCATGCGGAGGCGTTACCGCTCGAAACACTGTCCAATTCGGCGGTCGATTATGTGGTCCGCGGCGACGGAGAGTTTACATTTCATGAAATGGTTACCGGAGCCGATCCGACGGCCCTTAATGGCGTTTCGTGGCGAAACGGATCTGCGGTCGTCAACAACCCGCCGGTTGAGGTCAATATGGACCTCGATCAATATCCGCGACCGGCATATCATCTCGTCCCGATGCATAAGTATTATCCGACCATCGGAGCCTATAAAAAGCTGCCGGCCATCAATATGCTGATGACGCGCGGCTGCCCCGGCAAATGCACGTTTTGTAATTCGGCGAATACCGCTTTAAGGAACCGGTCCGCAGACCGCGTTGTCGAAGAGATCGAACATCTGAGGGACACTTATGGCATACGTGAGATACAGTTTTATGACGATACGTTTACGGTCAATCGTCAGAATGTCCTACGTTTCTGTGAGCTGATGAAAAAGCGGAAAGTTGGTGTTAGTTGGAGCGCATTTATTCGGGCAGACTGTTTCAACGAGGAATTAGCCAGGGCTATGAAAGATGCCGGATGCCACCAGGTCCTGATCGGGGTCGAGTCGGGCGACGAGCAGATCCTGAGGAACATTCGAAAACCGATACAGGACAAACGCACGAAGCAGTCGATCGAACTTGCCCGTAAGGCCGGCATCGAAACACGTTGCGCGTTTATTTTTGGGAGCATGGGCGACACGCTCGAATCGATGGAGCGGACGCTTGATTACAGCATTGAGCTCGATTCAGAACTGGCTATATTCAACGTCTCGACGCCGTATCCCGGAACGCAGCTTTTTGAATGGGCCAGGGACAACGGCTATCTCGTCACCGAAGAATGGAGCGAGTTTGAGCTTTCCACTTTCTTGCTAAATCTTCCGACCGTATCAAATGAAAAGGTCATGGAATTTTATGCTTACGCTCACAAGAAGTTCTATTCGCGGCCGATAACGATGTGGCGGCGAGCCAAGAAGATGCGCCACTTGGCCCAGATAAGAGATGCCATCAACGCTTTCTTTTACATCGTGCTTCGCCACAAAGTGGGCCGCCGGGGCGAGGTTCGCTCCGACTGGCTCGGCTACAAAAAGGCTGATTTTTTTGACCTGTCTCTCTCGGAGGCGGACAAAATTCCCAGACTGACCTATGAGTTACGTCAGCCCGATACAGTAGACGTCAAAGCGTGGGGATCGGATGCGTTCAGAAAGAGCATAGAAACCACCAGCCTCTGAAAAAAGCCTCGATCTCCCGACATTTAGTTTCCGTATTACAGTGTTTTCATAATGAACACTCTTGCCATATCTTGAACACTTTTGCTTCATCAAGTATCCTGTTCCAAAAAAAGGAGAAAACATCATGGAACGTAAAACCGCAGACGAGTATCCACAGGAGTTATTGGATCTATTTCACGAATATCAGCACGGGGATATGGACCGACGGTCGTTTCTCGGCAGTATCGGAAAATTTGCGGTCGGCGGACTGACGGTCGCGGCGATCTTTGAGAGTCTGACTCCCAACTATGCGTGGGCACAGACGGTCTCGCCCGACGACAAGGACCTGAAGGTTGGCTATGAGTCGGTGCCGTCCCCGGCGGGCAATGGCTCGATCAAGGGTTACCTGGCGCGGCCCGCAAAAGGCAAGAAATTCGCTGCCGTGCTCGTTATCCATGAAAATCGCGGCCTAAATCCGTATATCGAGGACGTGGCCCGAAGGCTTGCGAAGGTGGGTTACCTCGCATATGCTCCGGACGGTTTGACCTCGGTCGGCGGGTATCCAGGCACCGATGAAAAAGGGGCTGCGGCATTTCGAACGGTAGACGGCAAAAAGATGACTGAGGATTTTGTCGCTGCGGCACTGTGGCTTAAGAAGCGGCCCGATAGCACCGGCAAATTGGGCGCCGTGGGTTTCTGCTTTGGCGGGGGGATCGTCAATCAGCTGGCCGTTCGCCTTGGCAAAGACCTAAATGCCGGTGTCGCGTATTACGGCCGCCAGCCCGGCGCTGCCGATGTACCAAAGATCGCTGCACCGCTGATGCTTCACTACGCCGGCAACGATCAGGGCACTAACGCGGGCATCCCGGCCTATGAAGCAGCTCTTAAAGAAAACAAGAAAAAGTACGAGCTTTTTATGTATGACGGCAAGCAGCACGGCTTTCACAACGACACGACGCCGCGCTATGACGCCGACGCGGCCAAGCTTTCATGGGAGCGTTCACTCGAATTCTTTAAGAAGAATCTGAAGTGATCCGGTTCCGGGCGCGTCTCAAACCAGAGCGGGTTGGGCAAAAGATAATTTCTCGGCATTGTTAAGCGTAGGTTTCTCATCACCTTTCGTCAGCTGGATATTTTCTGATTCGATAGGCAAGGGGTTCCATATCCGGTCTTTGTAAATTGTCAGAACGATAGCCAGACCAATAACGAGTAAGCGCGCGGCATTAGCAAGCCATCCGCCAAGCGCGGTATCATCCACTGCGAAGACCTCCCACCATAAGTTCATCATACTGTGCAATCCGAAGATCGCCCACAAATTATCCTGCCAGCGAGTGAATATCCAACAAAAGAAAATACTGCCCAATCCGGTGATCGCCGAAATACCAACTAATTCCCAAAAATCAGTGGATTGATATAAATGACCGAGCGAGAACAATACGGATGGGATCATCGCCGAGAGCCAGAAACCCAAGCGAGCACGCCGATATAGCTGCCGAAACATAAAACTGCGAAACAGAACTTCTTCGGCAAACGGCGCGATAATACAGCCAACGCCGACGGTCAGAAATGTCATATTCGGATTGATGCTTGAGGTGAAGGCAAAGGCAAGTAACATCGGCAGCGTTGCGATGAAAGAAAATAACAAGGCTCTTTTAACAGGCGCACGCAAGCCCAATTCGCGGGCTGACCGTTTGAATCCAAAACGATGCGCCAAAGAAACTCCGAAGAAACAGAGAATTACTTCCAAAGTATCTCTAAATCCCAGCACCACAAGTGACGGCACGAACCGTCGCAGGTCCAAAAAACGCATCAAATATGACAAGTTATCGGCAACAACAAAAAATAGAGCGGCAACGGCGGCATACCATGCCCGTGAATTTGGTCTTTTCATAGTTTTTACCTGAAGCGGCACCGCAAGTTCTCTTAACATTGTCAGCGGCATACCACTCTAATGTAAAGACGCCGGGGAGCAGCAATTTGTTAACCCGCGGCCGCGAGCGTCAAAGGTCATCGTTGAGACATAACTGTGCTCGAGCGGGCCAAGTTACACACGCCGCCTGACTTGATCCGCGATCTGATCTAAGCTAGGCGAATAATCATTCTCCGTTGACACATGAACCGTCGGCACGTTGAAATTCGGGGGCACATATGGCTTGGGCGTACCGATCTGGCCGGTAGCCCGATAGAGAGATACGCGCTTATCCTCGTGATAAAACTCCCGACGCGGATCGGCCAGGCCGCGTTGCAGGTGCCGCTGGGCGGCTATCTCCACATCCACGGAGCAGATGATGATCAAAGGATCGCTTAGCTCGATGATCTTAGGCATTCTCGGCTCCCAAACTCTGTGTTGAAATGCCGCCTCAATGATGATCGAAACCTTGTTCGCGAGATATTGGAACACGACGTCGAAGAAGAACTCAGACACAATACCGTCGGTGTCAGGCGGCAGCCCGGCGTGCTTGATGCCAAAGGTGTTGACGTAGCCCTCTTTGATCTCGTCGCGGCTAATGACCGGCATCCACAACTGCTGACCCAGCTTTTTGGATAGAGTGGTTTTGCCCGCACCTGCCCGGCCCGTAACGATGACGCATCTTGGTTTTTCGTTCATATATCGGGATGTCCAATCTATAATTATGCCCAAAGTCACCCCTAATGTCGTGCGTTGAATTTGAGTCCGCGAGCGCTGTCAACATTGCCCATTATTTGCTACGCTAATCTCATGGCTCAAGCAAACAGCATCTCAAAATTGTCGGGTAGAGCGGGCGCGCTGTTAGCGTTCGTTGGAGTGTTGGTCTTTTTCTCGGGAGTTTTTAGTTTCACACCGAGGTCTTTCGTTTTTGCCGGGATCGCAATTATTGTGCTCTCGTTCGCCGCGTTCTCTATACAGGAATTCGGCCCGCGCCGTTAACTCACCGCCGGCTGCCGACATTTATCGCTTATTTTGGCGGCAGCTTCATCACGCCGTCCCTCGTCGATATCAATCGCTAAATAGGCAGCTTGAACTGCTGGTTAGCGAACATTAACTGTTCGATGGCCAACATGAACTGTTAGACAGCCAACATTAACTGAAAGATACCCAACATTAACTGAAAGATACCCAACATTAACTGAAAGATAGCCAACCTGAACTGAAAGATACCCAACATTAACTGAAAGATAGCCAACATTAACTGAAAGATAGCTAACATTAACTGAAAGATAGCCAACATTAACTGAAAGATAGCTAACATTAACTGAAAGATAGCCAACATTAACTGAAAGATAGCTAACATTAACCGAAAGTAGCCGGACATTCCCAGTACGAACGCTCTCGTACCCGGTACGGAGCCAATAATTCCCGGTACGGACGCTCTCGTACCTGGTACGGAGCCAATAATTCCCGGTACGGAACCTCTCGTTCACGGTACGGAAGCAATTATTCCCGGTACCGACCCTCTCGTACCTGGTGCGGAGCCAATAATTCCCCGTATGGAAGCTCCCGTTCGCGGAAAGTAGCCGAACATTCCCGGTACGGATGCTCCCGTTCGCGGTCGCGACTAAATTAAACCTTCCATTTAGACTTTCGATCGAAATACGGTATCTTTTGACATTGTTGCCTAATTCGGCAAAATTGGTGGCAGTTCATATCGATTAGAAAGGGAACCGGTCTCACGCGGGATACGAGCAGTTTGCGCAAATACCTAAAATTCATAATTCTTTTTCTGTTCGCGATCTTTATTCTCTGGTTCTTTGGCCGGAATCTGGATTGGCAAGAGGTCAGCGTAAGCCTTCGGGCGGCCGATCCGGTTTTGCTCGTGATTGCCACGCTCGGTATCTCGCTCGGTTATTTTTTGCGTGCAAAACGTTGGCAGGTTTTGCTCGAACCCATTACAAAATCGAGTCTTAGGGAGCTTTTTGCCACGACAACGGTCGGTTTTGCCGCGATCCTGCTGGTCGGACGTGCGGGCGAGATCGTGCGGCCGATGTGGCTGCCGATGCGCGACCGTCGCGTCCGGCCGAGTGCGGCGCTGGTGACGATCTTTGTCGAGCGAATGTTCGATCTGGCGTCGCTCTTTGTCTTTTTCTCCATCAGCCTTATATGGTTCAAAGCACCTGAGGGCAGGGAAGCGGATTTTGCCTTTATTAAGCTCGTCGGCAATCTGATGCTGGCGGCGAGCATCTTGGGCTTTTTAGCGATGTTCGTATATCACCGTTTTTCGGCGCCGGTGATCGCGTGGTTTGAGCGTTTCACCGACCGAACCTGGGTACCAAAACGGCTTCGGGCATTGTTCCTGGGCCTGTTGGAACAAGCTGCTGCCGCTCTCGATATTTTACGTAGCCCGCGAGAGATCTTTTGGGTGGTCTTTTGGACGACCGCACTTTGGTTCGCGATAGCTCTGCCGACGTGGCTTATCATCCGGGCGTTTGGCCTGCAGATGAGTTTTATCGATTCGATCTTCGTCATGGGCGTTGCAAGCCTTGGCTCGCTCATCCCGACGCCGGGCGGCGCCGCCGGTGCTTTTCACGCGGCTACCGCCGGGGCGCTTATTCTATTAAACGTAGATCGCGAAAGGGCGGCGGCCATCTCGATCGTAATGCACCTTATCTATTTCGCACCAGCGGTCGCGTTTGGGTTATATTATTTCTTTCATGGTGATATAAGCTTTGAGCGGTTTCGAAGCCTGCTCTCAAGTGAGAACGCCGAACGCGAGATCGAATCGGATTCGCCCGATTTTGAACCGGAAACCTGACGCTTGGCCATTGATCTTGGCTACGGACCGCCGACTGCTCACTGATTATGCGCTGCCCATTTTGCTCACATATCGAAGATAAGGTCGTCGATTCACGCGAATCGAAGGACGGCGACTCGATCCGCCGCCGCCGCGAATGCCTCGGGTGCGGCCGGCGTTTTACTTCTTACGAACGAATTGACGAGATCCCGTACATGGTCGTCAAAAAGGACGGCAAACGCGAGAGTTGGGACCGCAATAAGGTGCTCGCGGGATTGTTCCGCGCTTCGGAAAAACGGCCGATCTCGACCGGGCAGCTCGAGACGATCGTCGACGAGGTCGAGAAAAACGTGCAGGATTCGCTCGACCGCGAGCTCGCAACAAGCGAGATCGGCAAGATCATTATGCGGCGTTTGAAATCCCTCGATAAGGTCGCTTATGTGAGGTTTGCTTCGGTTTACCTCGAATTTGCCGACGTTTCGGAGTTTATGACGGAGCTAAAGGACCTTGTGCGTTCGCGCGAACGCTCAACCGCCCGAAAAGCGAAGAAAAGCAAAAAGTAATACCATGCCGACTGACGTCGAAAAAAGAGAACACGAAAGAAAGCAGTTTTTTGGCGAGCTCCTGCTGGAGTTTACCTCCGGCAGGCGGAAAGCTCGCATTAGCGATATAAGTCTGGGCGGATGCTACGTGGATTCGATAGCCAGTGTAATAGAGGGCGAGACCATACGGCTTATAATCACCATACCCTCGGGTGAATCGATGCAATTTGCCGGCGAGGTTGCCTACGTGTTGCCGGGCCTGGGTTTTGGAGTTCGCTTTATTGGCCTCAACGAAGAACGAACTTCTTTTCTGGATAAGATCATTGACTAAGTTCGGGCCGGAGCTGCGCTCGATAGTTTGCTTCCTTCCTTTTTGCCCTTTCGCTGCAATTTCCCTAACATAGAGGGTTATGGTTGATCTCGACGAATTCCCGGTCGCACTGGCCGAGACTGACGCAATTGAGCCGATGATGCAGATCCCGCCCGAGCTGCCGGTGCTGCCGTTGCGGGATATTGTCATTTATCCTTTTATGATCGTGCCGCTGTTTGTATCGCGGGACCGCTCGATCCGCGCCGTCGAACAGGCGCTGAGCCAGGACAGGATGATCCTGCTTGTCTCGCAAAAGGACGTAAATAAAGAGGAGCCTGAACAGGAAGATCTTTACACTGTCGGCACGGTAGCGATCATCATGCGGATGCTCAAGCTGCCGGACGGACGTATCCGCATTTTGATACAAGGGCTCTCGCGGTGCCGAGTCGACTCCGTAACGGGCAAGGGGGAATACGTTAAGGCAAGCGTTACGCCGATAGTCGAACCGCTGGCTCCGGAGAATTCGCTTGAGGTCGAGGCGTTGGTCAGGAATGTGCGAGGCTCGATGGAGCGAGCGGCGAGTTTGGGCAAAAATATATCGCCGGAGGTTCTCGCGATCATTGCAAATCTCGACGACGCCGGACGGCTCGCGGATCTTGCAGCTTCAAATCTTGAGTTAAAAGTAGAGGACGGACAGAGCGTGCTTGATGTCGAGGACCCGACGCCGCGCCTTCGACGCGTAAATGACCTATTGAGCAAGGAGA
>Ga0207676_10004221_pt1 | contig 10149 bp, 8 predicted proteins | sample KBSSwiS72_FD_184307 | JGI IMG/M metagenome (GOLD analysis project Ga0207676, IMG submission 184307) | Switchgrass rhizosphere microbial communities from Kellogg Biological Station, Michigan, USA - KBS Switchgrass S7-2 (SPAdes) (version 2) | ecosystem: Host-associated > Plants > Roots >... | reverse complement strand
TTGGCGGATGGATAACGTGAGTCGCGATCGTGAGGCGCGGATGCTCAGTCTTCCCGCAGCGCCCACATCGGATCGAGCGCGGCGGCGCGCCTGGCCGGCACGAGCGCGGCGGCAAGCGCCACCGCGGCCAGCAGCGCCGGCACCATGGCAAACGTCAACGGATCGATCGGCGGAATGTCGAAGATGAGCGAGGTCATGAAGCGCGTCAGCACGAGCGCGCCCGTGAGCCCAACCACGATCCCGGCACCGGTGACGGTGGCCGCTTGTGCGACGACCGATCGCAGAATCTGACCCGCTCGCGCACCCAGCGCCATCCGGACACCGATCTCACGGCGGCGCACCGCTACCAGCTGCGACATCACGCCGTACAGCCCCATCCCCGCGAGCGCGAGTGCCGCTGAGGCAAACAGCGTCAGCAGCAGCGTGGTCAGCCACTGTTGCGTCGTCGATTGCGAGAGCGCCTCGGACAGCGAGCGCACCGAGTAGACCGCCCGCTTCGGCTCGATCTCGCGCAACGCGGCGCGGATTTCCGCGAGCGACGCCTGCCGTCCCGGCGCCAGCCGAACCAGGAAGTGTGGGTCCGGCCAGTACCCCGAATAACCACACCAGTAGATCAGCGGCTCGGCGGGTTTGAGCACGCCGTTCTCGTGCACGTCACCAACGACGCCGACGATGCGCGCGCTGCTGTCTGGAGGAGCGCCGGCAGAGGCGAGCGAGTGCCCGATCGGATCGGCGCCGGGAAAGAATCGGTCGGCGAAGGCGCGGGTCACGAGCGCCTCCGACCCGAGCGGCCCCGTCTGCTGGCCTTTGCAGGTGTCGCCTTGCAGCATCGGAATGTGAAGGGTCTTGAAATAGCCGGAGCTGACGGCCCGACCATGCGCAAACATCTTCTCGTCCGTCCTGCCGTCGACGATGTGGAACTCCGCCGGTGGGAAATCGACGCCGGCAGGCAGCGCCTGGCTCGTGGCAGCGGCCTCGACGCCCGGAATCTCCTCGAGGCGGGCGACCGTTCGCCGCTGGCGAGCGATGACGGCGTCGAGACGCTCGGACCACGAGGCGCTCATGCGGAATGTCTGAACGCTACTCGGATCGAAACCAGGCGACGCGGCCTGGAGCCGCGCGAAGCTGCGGATCAGCAGACCCGCGCCGACGAGAAGGACGATGGCCAGCGAGACCTGCGCGGCGACGAGGATCCGCGGCACCAGATGCCGTCCGCCGGCCTGGCCGCGGCCACCGCGGCCGAGCGCGTCCGCCGGATTTGCGCGCGTGACCTGGAGGGCCGGCGCGATCGCGAACAGGACCGTTGTGAGAAGACCGAGAGCCATCGTGAACGCCACGAGGCGCACGTCCACGCGCACATCCTGAACGCGCGGCAGCGTCGTCGCCGCCTGACGCAGGAGCGCCGTACCCCACTGCGCGACGACGAGGCCAAGCACCGATCCGATCGACGCGAGCACGAGCCCTTCTGCCAGCAGCTGACGCACGACTGTCGTGCGCGAGGCACCGAGCGCGAAACGGACGGCGACTTCGTGCTCGCGCCGCGCCGCTTCCGCCAGCAGTAGACAGGCGACGTTCCCGCACGCGGCGAGCAGCATCAGCGCAACAGCGCCCGCCAGCAGCCACAAGGATCGCCGCACGCCGCCGACCTGCTCTTCCTTCAAGGGCGCCAGCGACGCGCCCCAGCCCTTGTCGGTCTCCGGGAACTGTTCGCCGAGCCGCGCCTGGATCGCGGTGAGATCGGCCTCCGCCTGCACGACGGTGACGCCTGGTTTCAGCCGCCCGATCGCCGTGAGGAATCGCGCCTGGCGCGCTTGGAGCAGCATTGCCGGCATCTGTGCCGGCACCCAAGCCTCGGTCGTCGCGCTCGGGTACCGGAACGACGGGGGCATGACGCCGGCGATCGTCCGGCTGACACCTGACAGCACGAGAGGCCGGCCGACGACGCCTGGATCGGCGTTGAACCGCGAGCGCCAGAAGCCATCGCTGATGACGACCACGGGCGGACCGCCCATGATTTCCTCCAGGGCAGTCGGCGTGCGTCCAAGCGCGGCGGCGACGCCGAGGACCGTGAAAAAGCGCGGCGACGTCCGCATCGCTGCGACCCGCTCGGGCAGAGCGCCGCTCGTCTCGGTCATGTTCTCGAAATAGCAGCCGGCCAAGCCGGAGAACGATCGGCTCGAGCGGTTCCACTCCTCGATCCGGGCGGGCGCGACGAGTTGCGTCGCGTGGCGCTGGCCCAGGTTCAGCTCGTAGACCGCCACGAGCCGATCGGCGTCAGGGTAGGGCAGCGGCTTGAGGAGCACGGCGTCCACAGCGGAAAAGATGGCGCTGTTGGCGCCGATCCCCAGCGTCAGCGTAAGCACGACCGTGGCGGCGACGCCGCGGCGATGACGGAGACCTCGGACCGCGGCGAGAAGCTGGTCGCGCATGTGTCATTCGACGGTCGCCGATGCCGGGGGTTAGCCGCTGCGGGCCCGAAGAGATCGGAAGCACCACGCCCCGCGATTCCCGCTGATAGAATCAGCACCATGTCGCCGAGCGCCCTGCGCCGCCAGATTGGTCAGCTGCTGATCGCGGGCTTCGACGGCCACCAGATTCCGCCCGAACTGCGCTCGCTGGCACGGGAGTTCGGCCTGGGTGGCGTCATCCTCTTCGCGCGCAACATCGCCGAGCCGGAGCAGGTGGCGGAAGTGACGTTTGACGCGTCGCGGATGCTGCCAGACCTTCCCGCGTGGGTCTCCGTGGATCAGGAGGGGGGCCGGGTGGCCCGGCTGAAGGCGCCGTTTACGGAGTGGCCGCCGATGGCGACGCTCGGCCGCAGCGGCGACGTCAAGCTGGCGGAGCGTTTCGCACGCGCGCTGGCGGCGGAGCTGAAGGCGGTCGGCATCACGCTCGACTACGCGCCGGTGCTCGACATCCACACGAACGCGAAAAATCCCGTCATTGGCGATCGCGCACTCGCCGAGAAGGCCGAAGATGTTGCCCGCCTCGGCGCTGCGATCGTCCGCGCGCTGCAGGGCGCGGGCATCGCCGCGTGCGGGAAGCATTTCCCGGGGCACGGCGACACCAGCACCGATTCCCATTTTGAACTGCCGCTCGTCGAGCATCCCCCGGACCGCCTGCGCCGTGTGGAATTCGTGCCGTTCAGAGCGGCGATCGAGGCAGGTGTCGCGACGATCATGACGGCGCACGTCCTCGTACCGTCGCTCGATGAAAAACGGCCGGCCTCGCTGTCGCGCCGCATCGTGTTCGATCTGCTGCGCGACGAGCTGCACTACGAAGGGGTGATCGTCAGCGACGATCTCGAGATGAAGGCGATCGCGGCCAACTATGCGGTCCCCGAGGCCGCGGTCATGGCGATCGAGGCGGGGTGCGACGGCGTGCTGATCTGCAGCGGCGATCATGCGACGCAGGCCGCCGCGCTCGAGGCGCTCGTCCATGCCGTGGAGCAGGAACGTCTGCCATACAAGCGTGTCGAAGACGCCCTGAACCGTCAGCGTCGCGCGAAGGAGCGCTTTCTCGCGGCGGCGGTTGCCGCCAAGCCCGCGACCGGCCGCGCCCTGCGCGACGCGCTCGGCCGCGACGAGCACCGTGCGATCGCCGAGGAGATGGCGCGCTTCCTGTGATGCGCAAGCCTCGCGCGTTGACGCCGGGCGATCGCCTGGCGATCGTCGCCCCCGCCAGCCCGTTCAGCCGCGACGAGTTCGACAGCGGCCTGCAGGAAATCCGGCGTCTCGGCTTCGTGCCCGTGCATGACGACTCGGTGTTCGCGCGGCAGCGCTACGTGGCCGGGCCGGCGGTCGCGCGGGCCGCGGCGATTCACGATGCCTGGCGCGATCCGTCGATCGCCGGAGTGATCGGCGTTCGAGGCGGCTACGGCAGCGCGCAGCTGCTGCCGTTGCTCGATCGCGAAGCGGCGCGCCGCGCCTGCAAGCCGTTTGTCGGCTACAGCGATCTCACGTCCATCCTCACGTTTCTTACCCTCGGCTGCGAGCTGGTCGCGTTTCACGGGCCGATGCTGGCGGGGCGGCTGGGACGCGGCGCGGCCGGCTACGACGAGGATTCGTTCGTCAGGACGCTCTGCCGGCGCGAGCCGGTTGGGGAATTGGCTCCCGCCGGTCTGGAATCCGTTCGCACGGGAGAAGCCAGCGGTCTCCTGTTGGGCGGCACGCTGACCCAGCTCGTCGCATCGCTCGGAACGCCGTTCGCGTTTGCGCCGCCGCCGGGATACGTGCTGTTTCTGGATGAAGTCGGCGAGCGGCCGTATCGGCTGGATCGCATGATGACGCAGCTGACGCAGGCAGGATTGCTGGCTCGGGCGTCAGCAGTCGTCATCGGCGAACTACCGAGGTGCGACGAACCCTCAGGCGATCCCACGGCGCGCGCGGTGATGGCCGACCTGTTCGCCGACTTTCCCGGACCGGTGCTGATCGGTTTTCCATCCGGCCACACGGTGGGGGCCGCGATGACGCTGCCATTCGGCGTGACCGCGCGCGTCGTCGCCGGCCTCCGGCCGCGTCTTGTCATCGAAGAGTCCGCCGTCCAATGAAGATTCACCTGATCGGGGTCTGCGGCACCGCGATGGCGACGCTCGCCGCGATGCTGAAGCGCAAGGGCCATGACGTCCAGGGCTCGGACCAGGACGTCTACCCGCCGATGAGCGAGTTTCTTGCCGCGGAGGGGATCCGCACGCTCGCCGGCTACAGCGCCGAGCACATCTCCGGCGATCTCGATCTGATCGTCGTCGGCAACGCGATCTCGCGCGGGAACCCTGAGCTCGAGGAAACACTCGATCGGAAGATCCGCTACGGCTCGCTGCCCGAGGCGATCCGCGAGCATTTTCTGTGGGGCGCTCGCTCGATCGTCATCGCCGGCACGCACGGCAAGACAACGACGACGTCGCTGACCGGCTGGCTCCTGACGCATGGCGGCGCCGATCCGAGCGTGCTCGTCGGCGGCATCGCGCGCAATTTCGGCGAGCACGGGTCGAGCTATCGCATCGGGCGGGGGCGCGATTTCGTCATCGAAGGGGACGAGTACGACAGCGCCTTCTTCGACAAAACGGCGAAGTTCCTCAAGTACCTGCCCGACATCGCGGTCATCAACAACGTCGAGTTCGATCATGCCGACATCTACGCAGACTTCGACGCCGTGACGCTCGCGTTCCGCCGGTTCGTGAACCTCGTGCCACGCCGGGGCCTGCTGCTCGTCGGCGCCGACAGCCCGGCAGCAAGGGCGCTCGGCGCCAACGCCTTCTCTCGCGTGCAGACCTTCGGCACCGGAGACGACGTTGACTGGCAGGCGCACGACCTCGAGCCGGCCGGCGCATCCACGCGATTCAAGGTGCGACGCAACGGATCGCCTTTCGGCGTCTTCGATCTGCCGCTGGTCGGCACGTACAACGTGCGCAACGCGATCGCGGCCATTGCCGTCGCGACCGAAGTCGGCATCAGCCCGGCGCGGATCGCCGAAGGGCTGCGCGCGTTCGCCGGCGTCAAGCGCCGACTCGAAGTCGTGGGTGTCGCCGACGGCGTCACGGTCTACGACGACTTCGCCCACCATCCGACTGCCGTGGCCGAGACGCTGGCCGGCCTGCGGGCGTCGAACCCCGACGCGCGGATCTGGGCGGCGTTCGAGCCGCGCTCGGCTTCGTCGTGCCGCCGCATCTTCCAGGACGATTTCGCCCGCGCCTTTGCCGGCGCGAACGAAGTGTTGATCGCGCCGATTTTCAGATCCACGCTGCCCGAGTCCGAGCGACTGTCGGTGCCACAGCTCGTGCGCGATCTCCACGATCAGGGACTGTCGGCGCGCGAAGCGGGCTCGATCGACGACATCGTCACCGGCATCGTCGACGAGCATCGCCACGGCGATCTGGTCGTGTTGATGTCCAACGGCGGCTTCGGCGGCATCCATCAGAAGCTGCTGCGAGCGCTTGCTGGGTCTGCCGGGTCCGAAAGGACCCGGCTTACATGAGTTCGCGACGATTCCCAAAGGACCCTGCCCACGTGAGTCCTCGCCCGGTCAGAAGTCCGCGGCCTGCTTGAGTTGCGATGTCCAGCCCGTATCGAATCGTCCCGGCCGGTGAATCGGCGCTGATCGTCGAGTTCGAGGAGCGGATCGATCCAGGCGTCAACGCGCAGACGATTGCGTGCGCCGAGGCCATTCAGGCGGCGCGTCTGATGGGCGTGCGCGACGTGGTGCCGACGTACCGATCGGTGGCGGTGTACTTCGATCCGCTGCACACCGACGGAGAGGCATTGGCCGCCTGCCTCGAGCGCGCGGCCCGAGGCGCGCGGCCGGGCGTCACTCCAGCGTCGGCGGTCGTGCGCGTTCCGGTCTGCTACGGCGGTGACCACGGACCTGATCTGCCACACGTCGCTTCCCTGGCTGGCATGTCGGAGGCGGACGTGATTCGCGCGCATGCTGGCGGCACATACCGCGTCTTCATGCTCGGCTTCGTGCCGGGGTTTGCCTACCTCGGCATCGTCGACGAACGGATTGCCGTGCCTCGTCACACGACGCCGCGGGTTCGCGTGCCCGCAGGTTCGGTGGGAATAGCTGGCGTGCAGACGGGCATATACCCGTCGGAGACGCCGGGCGGCTGGCAGTTGATCGGACGCACGCCGCTGAAACCGTTCGATCCGTCCCGGGACCAACCCTTCCTGATGAAGGCCGGCGACGCCGTGCAGTTCTATCCGATCGACCTGGCGGAGTACGAGCGGATGACGCCCGGTCCAAAGGGACCCGGCCTGCGGCGGAGCGGCGCGTGAATATCGCCGTCATCAAACCGGGCATGCTGACGACGGTGCAGGACCTTGGCCGATGGGGATTTCAGGCGCAGGGTGTGCCGGTTGCCGGACCGATGGATCCTGTTTCGCATCGGCTTGCGAACGCACTCGTCGGCAACGACCGCGATGCGGCCCTGCTCGAGGTGACGCTCGTCGGACCGGAGCTCGAATTCGAAGACGAACGGCTCGTCGCGAGTGCGGGCGCAGAATTCGAGTTATCGCTCGATGGGCGCCCAGTACGGTCGCGCGCTCCCTTCATCGTCTCGGCGGGATCACGTCTGCGGTTCGGCGCGCGGCAGTTCGGCGCGCGCGCCTACCTGGCCGTGTCTGGCGGCATCACGGTGCCGCCGGTCCTTAACAGCCGATCGACGCACGTCTTGAGCGGGATGGGGGGAGTCGACGGCCGTGCACTGCTTGCCGGCGATCGTCTGCCGTTGGGGGTCAGATCCCGATCTGCTCGGGCCGCGCTGCCGCTGACCGCGAGAGAATCGAGATCTGACCCCCAGCCGACGGTGCGGGTGCTTCCAGGGCCGCAGGTGGAGTACTTCGCGCCGGGCGCGCTCGACGTCCTCCAGTCGGCGCCGTACGCGATCGCGCAGAATTCGGACCGCATGGGCTTCCGGCTCGAGGGGCCGCCGCTGACGCACAGCCGCGGCGCCGACATCGTCTCCGACGCGACGCCGCTCGGCGTGCTGCAGGTGCCGGCATCGGGCCAGCCGATCCTCCTGATGGCGGATCGCCAGACAACGGGCGGTTACCCGAAGATAGCGACCGTGATCGCGGCCGATCTCGCGATTGCCGGCCAGCTGGCGCCGGCCGACACGATCCGTTTCGTGGTCTGCACCGCTCGCGAGGCGCTGGGCGCCCTCATCGCCCAGGAGCGCGCGTTGATGGCGCTCGGGGAATGCCGATCGTGAGTGACTTCGCCGGCGCGATGCGATCGGCGTTCGGCCCCGAGCGCCTGCGATCCCGGGCGCCGCTCGCGCCGCTGACGACCTTTCGCGTCGGCGGTCCCGCTGACTGGTTGATCGAGACGAGGAACAGCGACGAGATCGAGCGCGCCTTGTCGATCGCGCGCGCGGCCGGCGTCGGTGTCACGATCCTCGGCGGCGGATCGAACGTCCTGGTGGCGGACTCCGGCGTGCGCGGCCTCGTGATCCGCCCGCGCGGCGGCGAGGTCCGCGCCATCGACGATGGCTGTATTCGGGCCGACGCGGCGGTCACAATCAACGGCCTCGTCCGCTGGACCATCAACCACGGGCGCGCCGGCCTTGAAGCGTGGGCCGGCACCCCGGGCACCGTCGGCGGGGCGATTTTCGGCAACGCGCATTTTGCCGGGCGGCCGATCGCCGATGTGGTCACCGGCGTGCGTCTTGTCTCGCCGGACGGCGCGCGGTCCGACGTACCGGCATCGGCGATGGCGTTCGGATACGATCGCAGTCGCCTGCAGCAGTCCGGCGAGGTGCTGCTGTCGGCCGACTTCCGGGTCTCGGCGGGCGATCCGGCCGCGCTTCGCGCGGTCGCGCGCGAGTCGCTGGCGTTTCGCAAGCGGACGCAGCCGCTCGACACGCCGAGCGCCGGCTGCGTGTTTCAGAACCCCGAGCGCGGACGCGACGCGGTGCCCGATGGTATTCCATGGTCCGCGGGTGCGCTCGTCGACCGCGCGGGGCTGAAAGGCGTCGCGGTTGGCGGCGCCCGTGTCTCGCCGACGCACGGGAACTTCATCGTGAACGAAGGAGCGGCGACGGCGGCGGACATCAAGGCGCTGATCGACCGTTGCAAGGCCGTCGTGCGCGAGCGCTTTGGCGTCAACCTGCGCGAAGAAATTGTGTACCTCGGCGCGTTCGGAAACGAACGAACGACGAACGACTAAACGACTCATGACCAACGACCACATATGTCGACATTACTGATTGAGGGCGGGCAGCGTCTGTCGGGCAGCGTCGAGGTCGAAGGCAACAAGAACGCCGCGCTGCCACTGCTCGCCGCCTGCCTGCTCACGGCCGAAGAGTGTGTGCTGACCAACGTTCCCCGGATCAGCGACGTCGAGGTGATGGCGCGGCTCATTCTCGATCTCGGCGGCGAGGTCGAGGGGATCGGCAGCACCACACTGCGCGTCCGTTGCCCCGAGATCGTCAAGGACGAACCCGATCCGGCGCTGGTCGGGCGGCTCCGCGGTTCGGTCCTGCTGCTGGGGCCGCTGCTCGCGCGGCGCGGCCGTGCGCAGCTGGCCCCTCCTGGCGGCGATTTCCCGGCGCGCCGTACCATCAACACGCACCTCGAAGCGCTCGCCTCGATGGGCGTGCGCAGGTGCGAGGGCCCCGGCCACACGCTCGAGGCGCCTGACGGCCTGAAGCCGACTTCGATCTACCTGTACGAAGCGTCGGTGACCGGCACGGAGACGGCGCTGCTCGCCGCGGCCGCCGCGAAAGGCACTAGCGAGATCCGTCACGCCGCGTGCGAGCCGCACGTCGTCGAGCTCTGCGTGTTCTTGCAGCAATTGGGCGTCGGCATCACCGGAACAGGGACGACGACGATTCGGGTCGAGGGCGGCGGCGCGCTGCACGGCGCCGAGCACAAGCTGTGGGGCGACTACATCGAAGCCGGAAGCTGGGCGGTGGTCGCGGCGGTAACCGGAGGTGAGATCAGCGTCACCGGCGCCCGCGCCGAGGACATGGAGGTGGTGGCGGCGGTCCTCGCGCGGATGAACATCGAGTGTTCCATGGTGGGGGAGCTGTTCCGCGTCGAGCAGTCGAGACCGCGCGCAACCCGCCGCATCACGACCAGCCTGTGGCCGGGTTTTCCGAGTGACCTCGTCAGCCTCGTCACCGTGCTTGCAACCCAGGCCGAAGGACAGACGCTGATCCACGACTGGCTGTACGAGCTGCGGCTCTTCGCGCTCGAGCAGTTGAGCGGGATGAGCGGCGATCTCTTCCTCTGCGATCCGCATCGGATCATCATCAGCGGTCCACGCAAGCTGCGCGGCCGGCCGCTGGACAGCCGCGACCTGCGATCAGGGATGGCATTGATTGCCGCGGCGCTGGCGGCGGACGGACAGAGCCGGCTCTCGCCGCTCGAGACGGTGGAGCGCGGCTACGGACGCCTGGTGGAGCGGCTGCAGGGTCTGGGCGCGAAGGTCGCGAAGATTTCCTAGCGCCCGCCGGGCTTTTTCACGGGCACCAGCGGATTGACGATGTCCTCCGGCTTGGGCGGCTCGGGCGGCTTTGGCGGTTCGATCGGCAGCAGCGGCAGCTCGGCGATCGGCGCGAGCGAGTCGCGTCCGACGCGGAAGGGCCGCAGGTCGGCTTCCGTCAGATCCAGCACGCGGATGATGTGCGGCGTCAGCGTCAGAATGATGTCG
>Ga0207676_10004210_pt1 | contig 10166 bp, 7 predicted proteins | sample KBSSwiS72_FD_184307 | JGI IMG/M metagenome (GOLD analysis project Ga0207676, IMG submission 184307) | Switchgrass rhizosphere microbial communities from Kellogg Biological Station, Michigan, USA - KBS Switchgrass S7-2 (SPAdes) (version 2) | ecosystem: Host-associated > Plants > Roots >... | reverse complement strand
ATAAGGTGAATCAGCGTCAATGCAAACCCGATGGCGATGGGTGCAAAGCCAGCCGGCGCGCGCTTGTCGGTGGCGCCAAGGATGACCAAGAGAAAGAACATAGTCATAACCACCTCGGTGACGAGCGCAGCCAGCAGGGAATAGCCGCCGGGCGAGTGCGCTCCATAGCCGTTGGAGGCAAAGCCTTTGGAAACATCGAACCCTGGCGCTCCGCTGGCGATGACGAAAAGCACGCCGCCAGCCGCTACTGCGCCAAGTACTTGAGCCACGATGTAGGGAGTGAGTTTGGAAGCGGGGAAGCGACCCCCGGCCCAGAGGCCGACGGAGACGGCCGGGTTCAAGTGGCAACCCGAGATGTGCCCAATGGCAAAGGCCATTGTGAGCACAGTCAACCCGAAGGCAAGCGCAACGCCTAGCAGACCGATGCCGACGTTGGGAAATGCGGCAGCGAGTACAGCACTTCCGCACCCGCCAAGAACAAGCCAGAACGTTCCCAGAAACTCTGCACCGTACTGTTTCATTTGCTCCTCCATGTGTAGGTGGCGGGGTCTGAAGCTAAGACGCCCAACAGTGATTATAGAGACCGGCGCGTTTCTTCATCAATAATGAAGAAAGCATGTGCTGAGACCTTTAAGTACTTGATTCCATTTTTCTAAAAAGCGATCCTGTCGCTATAACAATAAATAGCAAACCCGGACAGTTTAATCGATACCCATTGGCATGCTATGAGGCTTTTTTTCACCAAAAGGAGCTACCAAAATTGAAGCAGCTACGTTTACCGCGACATTGGTTAAGCACGAGTTAAGCACAAACCTTAACTCAGCAGGCAGTCTTTCATATGAAGTTATTGTTTTTAATGGCGTCCCCAGCGAAATTCGAACTCGCGTTCCTGCCGTGAAAGGGCGCTACACCGTGAAAGGTAGCGCCCTTTTTTACGTCTCCTGTTCGACGGCGAAGCGCAGCGCCTCTTCGTTGACGTGGATGTAGAATCGTGCAGTGACGGTTATCGAAGAGTGACCGGCGAACTTGCAAAGCTCCTGCATCTGGACGCCCTTTTGCGCGAGGCTCGAGCAAAAATCTGACCGCGCGCTCTTCGGCGTGAAGTCGGAAATTTACGCGCGCTTTATAACGGCTGAGAGTTCGGGCCACTTGTCGCCTATCTTCTCCGGTGCGACCCACTCCGGATGCGCCTTGAGCCGCGCGATGCGCACTGTCCTGAGCGGAATCGTCCTGCTCTTCGAGACTTTAGAAGTTGTGTCGCGGATGCGGACGATGCGGTGCTCGAAATCGAAATCGAAATCGGTTTTGCGTAACCCGCGAAGTTCGCCGAGCCTTAGGAATCAATACGCCTAGATTCCCCTACGAGGGGAAAGTAAGATCAGTACTCATCAGCGCGCAGGCGCGCTACGCAGGGTAAACAAGGCCAAGCCGCAAACAATCGCCAGCAGGCCCAGCGCGCTCAAAGCAAGCGACCAGTGCACGCCGATCATGCCGCCCAATACACCGACGGTGACGCCGGCAAACGCGCGCATGCCGAGCCCGGACATGCTGAAAAGCCCGATCACGCGGCCGCGTATGCTGGCCGGCGCGTTGATCTGCACCAGCGTTTGCGCCATCGAGCTGAACGACAGCTGCACGAATCCGGCGACGAACAGCAGCGCGAATGCCACCGGATAGGCGGTCGCCGCGGCGAAACCGCCGATCGCGCAGCACCACAGCATCGCGAGAATGAACGCGGTTTTCGGCCGCGCCTTCAAGAGCCCGCGGCTTTCGAGCACGATTCCCGCGGCCAGCGCGCCCGCGGCGTCGGCGGCGAGCAGCATGCTGTAAGCGATATCGGCGCGGCCGTGACCAAGGTCGTGCGCGAATTCGGGCATCTGCGCCTGATACGCGTTGCCGACGAATAGAGAGGCGCCGCCGGCGAGCAGCGTCATCGATACGATCGTGCGGTTGCCTGAGATCGCGCGGATCACTGCGACGATATCGGCGAGCCCGCGCATTGCGGCCGGATTAGGCGCGCGCGGCTTGAACGGCGCTTTCCACAGCCACCACAACAGCGGCACGTAGATCAGCACGTTGATGAGGATGCCGTGCGCGGGACCGAAGACCAGCATGATCACGCCGCCCACCGCCGGGCCCATGAGCTGGCCCAGGATGCGCGCCGTGGCGGCGAGGCGCACCGCGCTTTGCAGCTGCGCGGGACCGACGATGTCGTGAATGAAAAGCTGGCTCGCCGGTCCCCACAGCACGCCCGCGAAACCGTGGATCACGAGCAACACCATTGCGTGCCACATTTCGAGCGTATCGGTGATGAACAGATAGCCCCACGTCAGCGACACGATCATGAAGCACACCATGCCGAGCTGGATGATGCGGCGCGGATCGAAGCGGTCGGCGAGCGCGCCGGTGTAGACCGAGAAGAGCAGGAAGGGCAGCCAGTGCGAGACGACGGCAAATCCGCCGAGCGACTGCGAGTGGAATTTTTCCCACATCATCCAGTAGCTGATCACGTGCTCGATCGCGTCGGCCATCATTGCGAGCGCAGAGGTGAAGAAGTAAGCGCGGAATACGCGGTGGCGCAGCGCCGCGAACGATTGCTCGGAGGGCGCGTGCGACGGGCTGCGGTCGGTGGTCAATTCTTGCTTTCGGACGGGCTGCACTGATAAGCGCACGCTCAGGAGTCTGCGATAATAGACGAGCGGGCAAAAAATTGAAAACCTGGAACACGAATGGTTGCGGCCGCTATTCCGCGCTATTCCGATAATGCAGCGAGGAGACAGCAGATGACGAGTGCAGCGCGTTTGAGTGCGGGCATCGCCGCAGCAATGACATTGACGTTCGCCGGCGGCGTGCTTGCGCAAGGCGGATATCCCGCGAAGCCGGTGCGCATCATCGTACCGCTGGCGCCCGGCGGCAACGTCGATATCGTCGCGCGCTCGCTCGCGCAGCAGCTCACCGACAGCATGGGACAGCAGATCGTCGTCGAAAACCGGCCCGGCGCCAGCAGCCTCGTCGGCACGCAGCTCGCTGCCAAAGCGCCTGCCGACGGTTACACCCTGCTCGCGATCGCGAACACGTTTGCGATGGTGCCGTCGATCCTGGCCAATCCGGGCTACGATCCGCTCAAAGATTTTTCGGCGATCACGCTGACGTGCCTCGTGCCGCAGGTGCTCGTCGTTAACCCCGCGCTGCCGGTAAAAACGGTGAAGGAACTGATTGCGCTCGCCAAGGCACGGCCGGGCGAGCTCACGTATGCGACGTCGGGCCCGGGCGGCACCGGACATATGGCGACGGAGCTCTTCAGCCGCCAGGTCGGCGTCAAAATGCTGCACGTGCCTTACAAAGGTAATTCACAGGCGCTGATCGACGTGATCGGCGGGCAGGTCATGCTGATGTTCGACCAGGTGAGCACGTCGGATTCGTATATCAAGGCCGGGAAGCTGCGTCCGCTCGCGGTATCGAGCCTGACGCGCTCGCCGCTGTTTCCCAACCTGCCCACGATAGACGAGGCGGGAGTAAAAGGCTTCGAAGACATCACGTTCAACGGGCTCGTCGCGCCCGTCGGCACGCCGCGCGAAATTCTCGTGCGCGTGCGCGAAGAAGTCGCCAAAGCCGTGCGCATACCTGCGCTGCGCGACCGCTTCATCGAGCGCGGCGTCGAATTGAAAGCGAGCGGATCGCCTGACGAATTCGCGGTCTATATCAAGGCGGAGTACGACAAGAAAGCGAAGCTCGCGAAGGACGCGGGCATCAGGCTGGAGTGATCAAGCGTGGAAAATAATTGTCGTCGTTCCTGCGCAGGTGGGAAGCCAGGAGCCTTAAACAAGTCTGGACACCCGCCTGCGCGGGTGTGACGGTTTATTTGGTCATTTTTTAAATGAAGAACCGATTATTCTTGCAAAAATCATTTTCTGTTGCAATAGGGCTGGCGCTCGTGTCCTTCCTCGCGCCCGCAACGCTTGCGCAGTCTTATCCGTCCAAACCGATACGCCTGGTCGTCGCCACCACGGCCGGCGGCGGTTCCGATTTTGTCGGCCGTTTGATGGGCGCGAAGCTCAGTGAGGCGCTCGGGCAACAGGTCATTGTCGAGAATCGCGCCGGCGCGGGCAGCACTTTGGGTTACGAGTTTGTCATTCGCTCGGCCCCGGACGGCTATACGCTGGCGGTGATCACGCCGAGCTACGCGATCAATCCAAGCCTTTATCCGCTCAAGTTCGACGCTGCGAGCGACTACACACCGATCGTGCCGATCGCGCGCGGGCCGTATGTCGTGGTCGTACATCCTTCGCTGCCCGTGAAATCGATACGCGAACTGATCGCGCTGGCGAAAGCGCGGCCGGGGCAGATTACTTACGGCAGCAGCGGGCAGGGCGCGATCGTGCACCTGACGACGGAACTCTTTCTCTACATGGCGGGCGTGCAGATGACGCACGTTCCGTACAAGGGAGGCGGTCTCGCGCTGACCGACGTAATCGCCGGCCAGATCCAGGTCGTTTTCGCCACCTCGCAAACCGGCCTGGCGCAGGCCAAAGCGGGGCGGGTGCGCGCACTTGCCGTCACCACGCCGCAGCGCATCGCCGCCGAACCCGATCTGCCGACGATCGCGGAGGCCGGCGTGCCCGGCTATGAGGTGACGAACTGGCACGGGTTGATCGGGCCGAAGAGCATCCCGCGCGCGGTCGTTGACCGGCTCAATGGCGAGATGAACAAAATACTCAAGGCGAAAGAGATGGAAGAGCGGCTGCAGGGCGACGGCGTGTCGCCGTCCGGCGGCACGCCCGAACAGCTGGCGGAGCAGATCCGCAAGGAGATCGACCAGTGGCGCCAGGTCGTGACGCGGGCGGGCGTGAAAATTAATTAGGATTGAGGAGCGAGGATTGAGGAATGAGGTTCTAACGCTCAATCCTCAATCCTCAATCCTCAATCCTCAATCCTCAATCCTCAATCCTCAATCCTCAATCCTCAATCCTCAATCCTCAATCCTCAATCCTCAATCCTCAATCCTCAATCCTGTCTTAAAGTATACTAATGTATACACAGGAATCCGCGAGCTGCGGATGCCATTATCCGCTCACACTCAATGAATAACCCCGGCACCACCACCGGTTCCGCACCTGAGACAGGCGGCGAAGGCGCGACGCGCGCGCTCGCGCGCCATGCAGTAACGCTGCGCTACGATGCATTGCCGGCCGCGCTCGTCGAACTTATCAAGCAGTGCGTGCTCGATACGCTGGGTGTCGCGATCGGCGCGAGCGGGCTGGCGCCGGAAGCGCAGCTCGTCGCCGGCTACGTGCGCGACATGGCCGGCAAACCCGAAAGCACGTTGTGGGGCTACGGCGATAAAACGCCCGCTGCGTGGGCGGCGTTCGTGAATGGCAGCCTTGGCCATATGCTCGACTACGATGATGTCGGCGCGGGCGGCCATGTCAGCATCGCGACCGTGCCGGCCGCGTTCGCAATCGCCGAAAAACTGTCAGGCGTAAGCGGCCGCGATTTGATCGCGGCGATCGCCGCGGGCACCGACATTCATACGCGCCTGAGCCTCGGCGTCACGCTGCCCGACTGGACGATTACCGAAGGCTGGTTTCCGACGCAGATGTTCGGGTTCATTTCGGGCGCCGCGACGGCCGGGAAATTGCTGCAGCTCGACGAAGGGCAGATGGCGAATGCGCTCGGCGCGGGTTTTAACCAGATGAGCGGCAGCCGCCAGATGGCGGTGGGCGCCGCGACGCACATGCGCTCGATGCAGGCCGGGTTCGCGGGGCAGGGCGCAATCGTCGCGGCGGAGCTCGCGCGGCGCGGCATCGTCGGCACGCAGAATTTTCTCGAAGGCCGCTACGGTATATTCAATACGTATATCCGCACGCAGACGCCGGACTGGGACGCGATCGTCGGCGAGCTCGGCACCCGCTTTCCGTTGCTCGACCGGCACGGCTTCAAGGTCTGGCCGGCGTGCGGCTACACGCGCGCGACCAATACCGCGATTCTGCGTTTGCGTGAAGAGCACCAATTGAAACCCGCCGACATCGCCACGCTGACAGTGGTCGGCGGCACCGGCGCCACGAAGCTGCTGTCCGAGCCGCTCGAACTCAAGCGCCGGCCCAAGCTCAGCATCGACGCGAAATTCAGTATCCCGTTCACGAGCGCGGTCGCGATGGTGCATGGCACGGTCGCGCTCAAGCACTTCACCGACGCGGCGCTCACCGATCCTGCGGTGCTCGCGATCGCCGACCGCGTGAGCTACCGCGAGGACAAGGACGCGCCGCTGCAGCGCGGCGGCGATTCAACGACGTCGCGGCCCACGGTCGAAATCCGCACGACGGACGGGCGCCTGCTGCAATGTCGGCCCGACGGCATGCCCGGCGATCCGCGCAATCCGGTCTCGACGCAGCTACTCGAAGCCAAGTTCCGCGATTGCGTGTCGTTCTCCGCGCGCCCGATCAAGGCCGTGCAAGTCGATCGCGCGATCGACCTGATCCGCAATTTAGACGCCGTCGCCGACGTCGGCGAGATCGTCAGGGTCCTTTCGTAGTAGGCTGCAACTCATCGGAATCCATTCCATGTCACAACGCATACATCAAGTCGTACTGACGCCAGCGGGGGAACAAGGCGCGACCGCGCAATTTGGCGCGTGGGTTTCCGCTCTCGAGTTCGAGGCGATTCCACGCGAAGTCGTCGACTACGCGAAGCTGTGCCTCCTGGACGGCCTCGGCTGCGGCCTTTTCGGCGCGACGCAGAAGTGGGGCGTCATCGCTGCGGAGCTTGCGATCGAATTGAGCGGGGGCGGCGCGTCGACCCTGTTGGGACGCCGCAGCAGCGCGAGTCCAACCGACGCGGCGCTAGCGAACGGGACGGCGATCCACGGCTTCGAGATCGACGATATCCATACGCGTTCGCTGATGCATCCCGCCGCGGTCAGCATACCTGCGGCGTTGGCACTCGGCGAATTGCAGCACAGGAGCGGCCGCGATTTTCTAACGGCGATGGTCGCGGGCTACGAAATCGGCTTGCGCGTCGGCGTGTGCGCGGGCATTCCGCACCAGATGAAAGGCTATCACCCGAGCGGCACCGCAGGCTGTCTGGGTGCTGCGGCCGCCGCTGCCAGCATTCTCGGGCTGTCCGCGGAACAAACGACGCATGCGCTCGCGATCGCCGCGACACAGGCTGCGGGCCTTTATTGCGCGGTGCGCACCGGTGCGATGACCAAGCGCTTGCATGCGGGTCGCGCGGCGCAGGCGGGCGTGCTTGCCGCGATGCTGGCCGAGCGCGGCTTCACGGGCAGCCCCGACGCGCTCGAAGCGCCTGACTCGGGCTTCATGAGCACGCTTGCCGAGAGCCCGGATCTGACGCCGTTCGTGCAATCGTTGGGTAAGGAGTGGGAAACGCCGCAGGTCGGCTTTAAGGCCTACGCCGCGTGTGCAAGCGCGCACACGATCATCGATTCGCTCGACGCGATGATGAAGCGCGGGCTGACGGCGGCCAATCTCGAGCACCTGACGATCAAGATGAGCCGCATCGGCGTGAACAACGTCGGCTGGGAATATCGGCCGTCCACCATCGTCGCCGCGCAGATGAACGGCTACTTTACGGCGGGCATGAAACTCGTCGACGGGCAATCGTTTATCGACCAATACCGGGAAGAGCGCATCGCCGATCCGGCCATCATGAGCATCATCAAGAAGGTCGAGATCGTGCACGACCCGGAGCTCGACATCGGTGGCGCGCCCAAGCGCCACGCGGTGAAGGCTCATGCACGTGCCACCGATGGCCGCACCTTCGAGCAATACGTCGAGCAGCGGCGCGGCAGCCCGCAACACCCGCTGACGCGCGCCGAAATCGAGCAGAAATTCCAGCGCACCGCGGGCGCAGCGCTTGCGGCGAACGCAGTTGCGCGGCTATTCAAGCAGGTCGGCGACCTCGAGAGCGTCGGCGACATGTGCGAAGTCGGCGCAACACTCAGAGCGGGGAAGTAAAGTGGCGAATACCGCCTCGAAATCCGCGCAGCTCCAGAAGCTGATCCATCGCGAAGGCAAGGTGCTGGCGATCATGCATCCGCCCACCGCCGCGCTCGCCCGCATCATGGAAGCGGCGGGATGCGAAGCCGGATTCGTCGGCACCGGCGGCGTGGTCGGCGGTTATACCGGATATGCGGACGTCGGCGCGATAACGCTGATGGAATGCGTGCAGGTCGCGGGCTGGATCGCGCAGAGCGTCAACTTTCCGGTGATGATGGACGCCGACACCGGACACGGCGGCGTCATGGCGGTGCGCCGCGTCGTGCGTGAATGCATACACGCGGGCGTGGCGGGCATCCGTCTCGACGATCAGCCGCTCGAAGGCAAGCGCAAGACGCAAAGCGCCGGCATGGAAGTCGTGAGCATGGATCAGGCGATCGCGCGTTATCGCGCCGCGGTCGACATGAAGAACGAGCTCGATCCGGATTTCGTGATCATGGCGCAGTGCTACGCGCGCGACGCTTCCAACAGCAGTCTCGACGATTGCATCGCGCGGTTGAAGGCGTACCGCGAAGTCGCGGGCGTCGACTGGGTGCAGCTCGAATCGCCGCATTCTATTGACGAGATCAAGCTCGCGCGAAAGGCGGTGTCGGGTCCGCTCTCGTTCATGAAGGGTAAGTTGCCGCGCTACCTTGGCCTTGATGAGCATCTCGCGCTCGGCATCAACATCGCGTGGTATCCGACTTTCACGCATCACGTGATTCGCGCCGCGATGTGGGAATTCATGCAGGATTTCGAGAAGTCCGGCGTCGCGGCCTGGGATAAATTCGTCGAGCAGCACAAAGATCGGCCGTACCCGGTACCGGAAGTCGGTCCTGACGGCGACGGTTTGGCAAAGCAACAGGTACTCGAACAGAAATATTTCTCGGCGGCGATGCTGAAGAAATATGAGAAGTGATGCAATGATTTTGGATCGAGTGATGTATGAAACTCCTTTCCCCTTGAGGGGGGAAGGTTGCGATGGGGGTGAAAACGTTTCTCCTCGCGGTGAGTCCCACCCCCACCCTAACCCTGCCCCATCAAGGGGAAGGGAATGTGCTCTCAGGCGACGGAGCTAAGCCATGCCTCAAACAGTGGCAGAAAAATTATTGTCGCGCCACAACCTCGCCGGCACGCCCGTCTACGCAGGCGACATCATCGAAGCGCGCATCGACGGCGCCATGTGCCATTACCACGCCGCCGAGCCGATGCACGATCTCGCGCTGCAGGCGGGGTTCAAGGATGGTCTGCCGCGCGTATGGGACCCGGACCGCGTGTTCATCCTGCTCGACCATCATCAGCCGACGCTCAATCAGGCGCAGGCCGACAAGAACGCGCTCATCCGCCATGAAGTGAACCGCCTCGGTATCAAATGCTTTCACGACGCCGAGCCCGGCATCGCGCACCAGATGATGGCCGATTACGGCCTGATGCGTCCGGGCGAACTCGTGGTCGGCAACGATTCGCACACGATCAGCTACGGCGCGCTCAATTGCGGCGGGGCCGGCATCACGCGCGCCGACATGTTCTTTGTCCTGCTGTTCGGCGAGCTGTGGTTCCAGGTGCCGCCGACCGTCAAAGTCGTGCTCGACGGCAAGCAGCCGGATTACCCGATCGCCAAGGACATCATCCTGTATCTCGCCGGCAAATACGGCGACGATTTCGCGGGCAGCATGTCTATCGAATATGCAGGCGCGCTGGTCCCGCAGCTATCGATCGACAGCCGCATGTGTCTGTCCGCGCACGGCGTCGAGGTCGGCGCGAAATTCGCCATGTTTCCGTTCGACGAGGTGACGCGCGAATTCGTGCAGAAGCGCACCGACAAGCCGTACGAGCCGGTCGCTGCCGATGCGGGCGCGATTTACGAAAAAGAAATCCGGCTGAACGTCGACGAGATGCCGTTCGTCGTCGCGAAGCCCCACCAGTTCGGCAATGTGTGTCCGGTCGGCGAAGTTTCCGGCACGCGCATCAACCAGGCGCAGATCGGCTCGTGCGCGAACGGCCGCTTCGAGGACATCGAGATCGCCGCGCGCATGCTCAAAGGCCGCAAGGTCGCGAAGGGCGTGCGCTTTCTGATTTCACCGGCGTCGCAACAGGTGTACCTGCAATGCCTGAAAGCAGGGCACGTCGAAACGCTGGTCGAGGCCGGCGCGCAGGTGATCACGCCGGGCT
>Ga0207676_10004205_pt1 | contig 10170 bp, 3 predicted proteins | sample KBSSwiS72_FD_184307 | JGI IMG/M metagenome (GOLD analysis project Ga0207676, IMG submission 184307) | Switchgrass rhizosphere microbial communities from Kellogg Biological Station, Michigan, USA - KBS Switchgrass S7-2 (SPAdes) (version 2) | ecosystem: Host-associated > Plants > Roots >... | reverse complement strand
TGCCGGGTTCAGAACTCCAAACTTCTAGCTTGGCTCTACTTCGGCAATGCCGGATAGTACGATTGGATCACGGTCAGGAAATTCAGCGACTCGACAAGTTGCCGCCCATGGCTTCGACGCTCATCCGTAGAGTTGAAAGCAAAAGGTCGCCGCGCTTTTCTAAACGCGAAATGCCATCCTGGCTAATGCCGAGAGCCTTGGCCATCCGCACTTGGGTGAGTTTTCGAGCCTGCCGGAGTTCCTGCAACGTCATTTCTTCCGCAACCAAACCGACCGCACAGGCTTCGACCTTCTTGCTGGCGCGTGGGACCTATACTTTTCATTTTTTACCAGAGTCTTCATGGCTAATTCTTCCTTTGCTTCTTCAAGCGCGCGAGATTTCCGTCGAACCGCTTATCAGCTTTCGCTATTGACTGCCGATAGAAACGCTTTTCACTGCAGCACAACTTGTCGCCCGCGACAAGAAGGAAGACTTGCGCTTCGGGTCGAAAGCGAAAGCAACGCGCCAAACGCCATCCGCCGCATCAAATGTCAACTCCGTCATGGTTCGCGTGGCGGGAGTCTTTCAAAGTATCGACGCGATTTCGTTATTCGTTCCTTCTACTCACCAGTCAACCCAAGGCGTAACTTCTCTGAGAGAATCTATCGCTTTGGAATAATCTTCATTCTCGAGTTCTGGGACCATCGCAATAAAACAGCGCTCGCACTTCAAGTCGCTTGTGTTTCCCGAAGGTGAGGCATCAGCCCAGTACGTTGTAGAAGTTTCGTAAACCTCGTGTCCTCACGTAAGCTATCAAGCATGGGGTCTATACCGAGAGCGACAAGATTTACATCCCGTTCCCGAAACGCCTTTTCGAGCCATGCGAGTGCCTGCTCTTTTTCGTCAAGGCCTATATATATTAGCGCCCTGAAATAGGAAGGCACGTAATCTCTACGTGAAATCTTTTCCAAATCAGCTAGTACTTTTTTTGCGGCGTCTGTTCTTCCTGAAACTGCATATATGTGTCCGAGGTATGATAATAACTCTGGACTTTTTCCAAGCAGGCTGCTCGTCCGCTTATACTCCGTTATGGCTTCTTCGTAGATAGCCTTTTGCAAATAGCTTCTTATCAGGTAGTAATGTGCGGCTGGATTATTTGAATCCAACTCGAGTGCCTGATGGAGTTCTTCGATAGCTTCGTCGTAATACCTGGCAAAGTATAGAGTTCCTCCAATCGTGGACGTACGAGCAGCTGAGGTCGGATCAAGTTCCTCGGCTTTCCTGCTTTCTGCCAGGGACTCATCGAAACGTCGCATGTCTCGCAAGTAAACAGCGTAGAAGTGACGAGCTGTCGCATAATTGGGGTTCAAGGCAATGGCCATCCTGAAGCTTTTCTCAGCACCTTGCCAATCCCAATCAACCAATTGAGAGCGCCCAAGCGCGGCGTGCGCTTCGGCAAGGTTGGGCTCAATGCCCAGGGCCTTCAAAGCGGCGGCCTTTGCTTTTAGCACAGACTCCTTTGGCGGAAGCACATCTAGGGCGCCGAGCGTGCCATAGCAATCAGCTAATCCGGCGTAAGCAAGGGCATAGCGAGGGTCAATTCTGATTGCCAAGCCGAAGCATTCAATGCCCTTCTTAATACTCTCTCCCGTCCTCTTCTCAAAGAAGTAACGGCCTTTCAAATAAGCCTGATGAGCCTGCGCGTTCTCCGTGTGACGCTTGGCTAGTTGCGTTTGCTCCTCGGCCGTCAACTTGAGGGGCAGGGCCGTGGCCACTTGCTCCGAGATGGAGTCTTCGATGGCAAAAATATTTGTGAACTTTTCATCGAACCTCTTAGCCCATAGTGTCGCGCCGTCTCGAACGCTCCCAAGTTGCACTGTCACACGAATGTAGTCGTCACACTTCTGAATCGTCCCCTCCAGCACCGTCGCCACCTTCAACGCGCGACCGGCAGAAACGGGATCATTTTTCATGGCATTCCGCACCGCGCTAGTGGGCCTGACCCTCACTCGCTTGAGGTTGCTGAGTTTAGTGATGAGCGCATCGGCTATCCCTAGTCCGAGATATTCGTCTTGCTTTTCCGCGCCCAGAGTCTCGAACGGCAGCACGGCGATTGACTGTATGTCAATTAATCGCTCGTTCGTATCCTTTCTAAGAGTAATTGGCTCGCTCCCATTATTGACCGCGTCAGCGCTTTCCCTCTGGCGCTCGCTGACGGTGGCAACAAAACGATAGCCTCGCCGGGGAACGGTCTCGATGTATTTCGGATTCTCGGTGGTTTCACCAAGGGCTCTCCGCAGCATAAAGATATGCCGCGCGAGATTACCCTCCTCGACAAATTCGTCGGGCCAAACCTCTTCCATGAGGACGTCCTTCTCAACCAGATGTCCTCTACTCACTACGAGGACGAGAAGGGTGCTCAAAGCCTTTGCCGGGAGGGGGACTACTCGCCCGTCGCGTAGTAACACCCGCTCCCCTGCATCTAAACAGAAAGGGCCGAACTGGTAGAGATGGTCATCTCGTTCTATAGATCGTTTCATAAACTCAGTGATAACGGTGAGGTTCGGAGGTGTACCGCTGGGCTGACCGTTACTGCGCGAAAGTCTAGTCCTCAATGTCTATCGATGCAACGTTTGCTTTGGCTATTCGTCACATTTAACGCTTGAAGAACTCGCCAATAAGTCCGGAAGAGTTACCCAAAGACTTCCTTGCGCAGCGCGAATATAGTTTCCGGGCTGGGTTGGATCTCTTTTGTTTGTCGTTATCGAAACGTTCTAGAAGCGCATCACTTTTTTTCTGCTTCTGAATCTAGAGCGCCTCCAGCCCTTACCAACGCTGATCTGTCATTCATTAGCTACGCCTATAACGTCGCAACCTTCGACAAAGACGTAGGCATTGGTTCTTCGCGGGCATTTTACTCTTTCTGAACGGCGTCTTTCCGTTGTCAGCACGGGACAGGTGTGCTCTCTCCGTGGTCGTAATCTGAATTGTGTTTGTAAGAAAAGAGAATTTCATGTCGAAGAAAAAGATTCGGCGACACAACCAACCTATTGGAAGCCGCGGTACTGCGCGGAAGAAATACTTTACGATCGCGGCCATCGGCCTCGTAGTTACCTTATGCCTAGGCACAGTGATGGCGGTGTGGAGTGATTGGCGTGGCTCACGGAGGCTGGGCGTGCCGTTTGCCGCTTTACCACCGCCAAGCATTCCTTCTGCGAACAAGCCGTCGAAAGAATACATCTATGCCGGGGGCAAGCTTATCGCCACAGAAGAGCCGCAACCGCTGGCTGCACCGGTCAACCTGATCGCGGACACTCTCTCGGGCTCACAAATAAACATTACCTGGGCAGCTTCACCGGGCGCAGACCATTACCAGATCGAGAGAACGCTAAATATCACTCAGGCTTATACAGTCGTCTCCGACAACGTCACCGCTACGACTTTTACCGATACCAATGTCACGAGTGTTTCAGCCTATCTCTATCGAGTCCGCGCCGTTGGCCCATCAGGCAGTTCTTCATCCTACAGCAACGTCGATCTGGCGACCGCAATTACCTTCGCAGATGATCCACTAGCCGTTGGTTCGACTCTGATCAAGGCCCAGCATGTCTCGCAACTACGGCAGGCGGTCAATGCCGTTCGCGCCGCTGCCAATCTTGGCGCCGCCACTTGGACTGACGACGCACTTTCCGGCGTTACGATCAAGGCCATTCACATTCAAGAAATACGTCCAAAACTTGATGAAGCCCTCATCGCGTTAGGTTTGAGTGCCGGTCAATACAGCGATTCGTCACTCTCCGGCACAACCGTCAAGAAACTGCACATTGAAGAGATTCGGCAACGCGTGAAGTAAACCTCGGGACTCTGAGCGATACATTACTCAACTCATGTAAGAAAAAGAGGAAGACATGAAAACCAATGAAAAGCGCAGTCAGCGTTTAGTTTTCTCAACGAGTGTTTTTATCGCGCTCGGTGGGATCGTCTTGTTGATGAGCTGCATGCAAGTCACCCTCGCGCAGACGCAGCAATGGAACAAGACCGGAAACGATATTTACAACACGAATAGCGGTAAGGTTGGTGTCGGCACTACTACCCCGAGTACGCAACTGGAAGTCAATAAGAATCAGAATGCCGGCACCTCTATCACAGTGGACAACGGCTTCAATGGTGCCGGCAACGCCGCCTATTCCGGTCTCCTGCTGAAGCAGGGCGGCAGTACTCGCTTTGCTCTCAACTCGATCAATGACGGCAATACTGTTCAATTAGGCGGGCCGGGCGCGGTTCACTTCTGGAACTTCGCCAACGCCCCAATGGTGTTTGCTACTAACAACGTCGAGCGAATGAGGATCGATGCAAACGGCTACGTCGGCATTGGCACGGGCGGCACTCCCTCCGCTGCGTTTCAAGTGGGAGGGACTACCGGTACTGCAACGCCGGCAACCATTGTTAACGGTGCATTCAGTAATACGTCGGGGTTTGGTAGCTATGTCGGTAATTGGTCGTCGGCGGGATTTTGGGGAATTGGTCCCAGTACCAACACTTCTAGTAACACTCTGCGGATTGGGAACGTCTCTTCCTTTCAAGGTGCGTGGAGTGGAACACAGAATTTGAACTTGGTGATCGGCGGTAGCCTGGGTATCGGCACGTCTGGTCCTGGTTACAAGCTGGACGTGCAGGGGGGGCAGATTAACACCTCGGGCGGGCTGTGCATTGCGGGCGATTGCAAGACCGCGTGGTCGCAAATAGGAGTAGGCACCTCACAGTGGACCACCTCCGGCTCCAACATTTATTACAACTCAGGCGCCGTCGGCATTGGTACAACCACTCCTTCATCATCCCTGCTTCACTTGCAGAGCGCGTCTCACGCCTATCTCCGGATCGGTGCTCCACTTGTTAACCAAAGCTCTATTGCCTTCAACGACGATACGAACGGTCAGGACATTTTGCTCTACCGGCCCGATAACACGCGTGACTTCGGCATCTGGACGGCAACCGCGAACAACGTCGTCAGGGTGACGCAGAGCGGCAACTTCGGCATTGGCACTACGACTCCCCTGCATAAGCTGGATGTTGCCGGCAACATGACGATTGGTATGGGATTTAATTCAGCGACTAGCATTCCCGTGAATGGATTAGTGGTCGAGGGGAATGTCGGCGTCGGCACTGCTTCGCCTACCGCTCAGCTCCATGTGGTCGGCGCTAACGGCCCAGCCAATTACACCATGGCTCCGGCCCCGGATGCGCTGCAAGTCGTTGGAGGAGTCGGGGGAAATGGCACTTGGGACAACAGCCCCGGCGGCACCGGCGGCGCTATCAATTTCACAGGTGGTACCGGGGGCGCGCCCAGCGCTGGTTATATAACCGCGCTCGGAGGCAAAGGCGGCTCTATTAATTTAACGGGAGGCAATGGCGGGCCAGATGTATTCAACGTCGGAGGAGGCGCGGGTGGCGATGTGCTCATTAACGGAGGCAGCGGCGTGGCCAATAGCGACGGCAACGTTATTCTCGCGAATACGCGTGGCAAGGTTGGCATCGGCACCACTTCTCCGTCCTTCCGTCTCGACGTGCAAGGCGGCCTGATCAACGCTTCCGGGGGTCTGTGCATTGCTGGAATTTGTAAGACCGACTGGTCACAGGTTGGAGGCGGTAGCGGCACTTCACAGTGGGCCACCACCGGCAACAATATCAGCAACACAAACATAGGTAACGTCGGCATCGGCACGACGGATCCATCCGTACCTCTCCAACTGAATTCTGCCGCGGCCGCGTATAACGCGAATGGACAATTCCATATTACGGACAGCGCCAACACGAATCGTGTTGTTCGCTTCGGCTACGATTCTAATTTAGAGGCCGGATGGATTCAGGCTTCTAAAGTTGGAACCGCTTTTGAGCCATTATTATTGAATCCGAACGGCGCCAACGTCGGCATCGGCACTTCTTCACCCAGCTACAAACTCGACGTGGCGGGTCAGATCCGTTCAAGCACAGGCGGATTCAGGTTTCCTGATGGGACAGTTCAACTAACCGCTGCCACCTCAGGCGGAACTATTACCAGTGTAAACGCCGGCGCGGGATTGAGCGGAGGCGGCGCCAGCGGTGCTGTCACACTCGACATAGGCGCGGGCACAGGTCTCTCCGTCGGGTCGGACAGTATCTCAGTCAATTATGGTTCAACCGCTGGCACAGCTGTGCAGGGCAATACCTCGATTACCGTTTCCCCTGGGACGGGAATGTCTGGGGGCGGATCAATCACGCTTGGGACCGGCGGCTCCCTGACGCTCACGAACTCCGATCTCGGCTCCTCCCAATCAATCTTCAAGAACATCGCAAATGCTGGCGGGACGACCCAATTCACTGCCGGATCAAATAATGACGCGCTTCGATTTGAAGGCACCGGCGGAACGAGCGTCTCGTTTGATGGCGCCACGAAGAGAGTCATCATTAATAGTTCGACGAGTGGCACCACCGTTTCCGCGGCAGACGTCTCAGCGGGTCAGTTTGGACTAAATACTGGTAGTGGGAATTACACCTTTCCCGGCAATGTAACCGTAAACGGCAACATCGCGGCGAAGTATCAGGACGTGGCTGAATGGGTTCCCGCCGCTCACTTAATGCCCGCCGGCACAGTAGCAGTTCTCAATCCGACTCAATCCAATCAGGTGATGGCTTCCGCGCAAGCTTACGACACACGCGTGGCGGGCGTGATCTCGAAACAGCCTGGCATTGCTTTGGGTGAAGCTGGCGTAAATAAAGTCCTAGTAGCGACCACAGGTCGCGTGCGCGTACGAGTCGATGCCTCGCGCGGAGCTATTCGCATCGGTGACCTGCTGGTGACCAGCGATGTCGAAGGCGTCGCGATGAAGTCGGAGCCACTCAACCTCGGCGGCGTAGCCATTCATCGGCCCGGAACTTTGATCGGCAAGGCGCTTGAGTCGCTGGAGAAAGGCACGGGCGAGATTCTGGTGCTGCTCAGTTTGCAGTAGTTCACCAGATCTATCTTCTTAAGTCTTTCCCCCGTAAACACAATTGCGGAAAGGAACTGCCATGACGCTCACGGCGAATTCAAAAAGCTTTAGTCGTTCTCACACTGCCGCGCGCAAAGCACTGGCCTGTTTTCAGCGCAGCTGGTTACCACTAGTTTTTGTCTCCGCAGTCTTGGGTCCCACTGGGTCTGCATTAGCACAGAACGTCCAATTTACTCCAGGCACAGTAGGAACCGGTCTGGAGAACTCATTGCAGATTCCGATAACGGTTTACCCCGGTCGTGGAGCGGCAAGCTTGCCAATCACGCTTTATTATTCGTCGAAGGTGTGGCGCATCAAGTACACCGGCACAATCCATAATCCGTATGATGTGCGCCAGTCGGAAGCGATGACTGAGGCTCGATATGCGGAACATTCCTCTGCTGGATGGACGTCAAGTCTCGGGGTTCCATCTTTGGAGTGGCCGGAGAGCTCAGAGGTCTATGACTACCAAGGCAAAGCCGTTTGCTTGGATTCCCATAATCCTCCTTTTTCCCCCCTGAATTATTGGAAGGTCCCGCGATTAACGGTATTCATGCCAGACGGTTCCGCACATGAGCTGCGTCGAGATGATCAACCTTATACCGGAAGCGTAAACAACAACGGGAACTATTACGCAGTAGATGGCTCGCGTCTGCGGTACGACACTTCGACATCGACTCTCTTTTTACCTGATGGCGCCCGTTATGTTCTGGGCGAGACCGCGGTGCAGTTCATCGATCGTAATGGGAACACGCTCAACTATGACCGTAGCAATCAACAATGGAGCGATACCATGGGGCGCGTCATCGCCTCGCCGTTGTCGGTCGACGGCGATTACGTACTACCCGGATTTGAAAACAGCCCAATGACATATAAAATTCACTGGACCGCTTTGCAGAATGTACTCGAACCCGATCCGGAAACCGGAGTAATACCGCAACTCGGGTACGCCGGGAGTCATTACGTCAACGGCACGCCCAGCATCGACAACCCACCGCAACCGCTGCCCGGCCCACATCTATTCGAGTCGACTGAGAATAGTGAAGGGGTTTACGACTACGTAATAGCCCCTCAGGGCCTTTTTAATCCCGGCGTGATCTCGGAAATTGTGCTGCCTAACGGTTTGAAATATGAATTCAGATACAACGAGTATGGTGAGATTGCCAAAGTAACCTATCCCACGGGTGCGTTCGAGCAATACAAGTACGGCTATATCAACACGGTGACGACCCTGGGTTCCCCTTACGGCCAGTCAAGTCGCGGCGTAGTGTCCCGCTGGTTGAGCCCGAGCGGCACCGGAACCGATCGCACCCGCTGGCAATATGGCGCGGCATATGACGCCACCATCAATAAATACAAGCAGTGGACGATAGCTCCTGATAGCACTTACACGGAACGCTATCTCTTTAAAGCGCCCCCCACGTCGCCGTACACCAACCTGAACTATGCCAAATTCGGGTTTGAAGATCCGCGCAACGGCATGTCATACGATGAGCGATTCTATCAGTACCAAAACGGTCCCATGCTGCGGCGCAAACTAACGGACCTAACTTATTCTTTCAGGAATGTGACCGTGCAGTTTAACGGGCAAACCACGGTGACGCCGGCGATGAGAAACGCTCGCACCAACAAAGAGGTGAGCCTCATCCTCGACACGGGAAGCGATGCTTTGGCGAAGACCGTAACCTACAATTATGACAGCACGTATCAATTCACTACCGGACTTGATCTCACGGTCTTAACGGAATCGCATTTTGATCCGGTGAACCAGACGACGGCCCAGACCGAGGATATAAATGCGGTGTCTTCGGGCTCGGGCACGGTTGCCAGCCGCAGTCAAACTACCTTCTTGAATGACGCCTCCTATCGAGATCGGAATATCCTGGGGTTACCAACCTCAGTTGTGCTCCAGGATGCCTACCAACAGACGGTTTCCCGCACTGATTCTTTTTACGACGAGGCCGGTTACGCTCCGCTTCCATACAGCGATCTTAACGGGATCCCCGACTATACCGATCCGCAAACAACCGCCCGGGGCAACCTAACCACTGTGCGACTCTATACCGACATTGCTAGCAACCTTTATCTTGAAGCGCACGCACAATTCGACCAGTGCGGGAACGTCAGAAACACCTGGGACCAACGCGGCATCCAATCGCAAACGGAATACTCTTCCGCCTACAAGCGTGCCTACGCCACTTCGGCTACGACTTCCGTGCCTGACCCTGCCGGCTTGCACGGCTCGAACATAGCTTTTACTTCCAGCAGCACTTTTGACCCTACCACTGGTCTGAAGCTGACAACCATTGATGCTAACCTCCAAACGACGACGTTCAGCTACAAGAACGAACAAAATGTCATCGATCCGCTAAACCGTTTGCGCAAAGTGACGCGCCCTGACGGTGGCTGGACCAGGTACGATTTCAGCGACCAGCTAGGTAATCTGTTCGCCCGGACGCAAACAAGGCAGGATGAAACGCACAGTGTTGAAAGTTATCAGTACATCGATGCCATGGGCCGGGGCAGCCGAAGTTTCGTCAGCGAAGATAGAACGAACTATCTCGCCGCGGATACGCTATATGATCAATTGGGAAGAGTGCTGAAGACTTCAAATCCGTATCGCACTAACCAACGAGACGGGATAGCCTCCGAATCACACACGAGCAACTGGACGACTTCGCATTACGAGGCGCTAGGTCGCGTCGACCTGCTCACGTTGCCGGACGGATCCATAATCCAAACTGCCTACCAAGGCATTTACACTACCATTATCGATCAGGCCTTAAAGCAGCGCCGGGAGAAGACGGACGCGTTGGGACGCATTGTGCGCGTGGATGAGCCAGATGTGAACGGCACTTTGGGACCGTTTGACACGCCGGTTCAGGCTACCTATTACGACTACAATATACGGGGGGACCTTATTCACATCACGCAGGGCTCTGATGCGAATGTTCAGCACCGATACTTCAAATACGACGCAATAGGCCGGTTGACTTATGAGCGGCAGGTCGAGCAGGCGGGGACTTTTGCGGTCTATGATCCGCTGACTGGCAACAGCGCCTGGTCGCGCAAGCTGGCTTATGACGAAACAATCAATGGCGTCACTTACAGTGGACTACTGACCAGGGCTTACGACGCGCGCAACATCAGCACGGAGTTCCAGTACGATGCCCTCAATCGCGT
>Ga0207676_10004201_pt1 | contig 10179 bp, 17 predicted proteins | sample KBSSwiS72_FD_184307 | JGI IMG/M metagenome (GOLD analysis project Ga0207676, IMG submission 184307) | Switchgrass rhizosphere microbial communities from Kellogg Biological Station, Michigan, USA - KBS Switchgrass S7-2 (SPAdes) (version 2) | ecosystem: Host-associated > Plants > Roots >... | reverse complement strand
GCCCGACGACGGCGACGACGATGACGCGTCGCACCTGAACGCGGGCGTCGAGTGCGCGCTCGATCGGACGGCGTTCCTCAACGGGCGACGCTGGAAGGTCGCGCAAGAGTTCTTCAGCAACGGAACCATCGTGGTGCCCGCGGGGATCTCGCACCTGCTCGCGTTCGGCTTCGGTGGCGGGGGCGGCGGAGGCGGCGGGGCGGGAGGCTCCGGGTTGGGCGACGTCTACGCCGCGGGCGGCGCGGGCGGCGGCGGCGCGCCGGCGTCGTGGGTGCTGATCGGGGTGACGGCAGGGCACACGATCACCGTGAACCTCGGCGCCGGCGGCGCCGGCGGCGCGGGCGGTACGGCCGGTTCCGCGGGCTCCAACGGGTTCGACGGGACGAATACCGCCATCTTCGACGGCGCGACCCTGCTCGCCGAATGGCGCGGAGCGGGCGCGGGCATCGGCGGTTTCTCCAACTTGCTGACGAACGGACAGAAGCAGTTCTCTCCGGGCGGCAGCCCCGTCGGGCCGTTCGACCGCGCGCTCATCTACGTCACGAACCCGCAGACGCTTGTACAGAGCAACGTCGTCTTCCGCCGCGGCGCCGCCGAGGGCGGGATCGGGACGATCACCGCGGCCCACACGACCCTGAACGTCGAGGCGCGGAAAGGGATGAATGCGCCGGCGGGCCTCTCCCAAGGGATCCTGGGCGGCGGCGCCGGCGCTGTCGCCGGGAGCGACGGCACCGACTCGTCGACCTACCGCGGCGGCGCGGGAGGAGGCGGCGGCGGGGGCTGCTTTGGCGGCGGCGGGACCGGTGGAAACGGTTCGAACGGCAACGGCGGCGGCGCTGCCTCGAACGGGAGCGACGGCACCGTCGGCGGCACGAACGGAGGCAACGGCGGCGGGGGCGGCGGCGGAGGCGGCGCGGACAACGTGGCGGGCACGACCGGCGGCGCGGGCGGCGCCGGCGGCTCCGGATACCTCGCGCTCTTTTGGGTGAGCACATGAGCCTGTCACTCTCCTGGCTCGACGAGTTCTTCCTGCTCCTGGTGCGCGCCGCGGGAGTCGATCTCCCGAAGCGCGGGGCGATCAACTTCATTGGCGCGACGGTCGCCGACAATCCGACGACGAAGGCGACGGACGTGACCATCTCGGGGGCTGGCTCCACAGCCATGGGCGGGAGCTGCGGGGGCACCGTGGCGGCCGCGACGGTGAAGCAGATCGATGGCAACGCCGGCGTCGTCCAGATCGTCCCGGCGCAGATCGATTTCCTGGGCGGGACCGACTCGGACGGTCACGCGCTGCCCTACACGCGAACGAATCGCGTCGGAAAGCAGACGACGAACAACACACAGACCACGGTCGCGACGGTTTCGATCCCGACGGACCACGAGCAGGTGCGGATCGTCGCCGAATACCACGCGATCCGGACCGACGACTCGTACGTGTCGGGCGATCGGGCCTATTTTTGCCGAGAAATCCTCCTTTTTCGGGCGGGCAGCTCGCTCACCGTCATCACGGCGGACCACGATGCCAAGCCGGCGGCCCACAACGGCACCTCGAGCGCATGGGCGGGCGTGATCGACGCGTCCTCCGGCACGAACGTCGCGTTCAAGGTCACGGGCGAGAACTCGAAAACCATCCAGTGGCGGCTCGTCGTCGAAATCTTCGCGGGGGACGTCAGCTGATGCCCCCCTACGGCGCCGGACGAGGACTCAACGTGGCGAGTCCGTTCCTCCTCGACGTCGATTTCTCGACGTTCGCGGTCGGGAGCGGCTCTGCGGCGCTCGCCGCCGCGGGTCTCTCGTTCTCGCGCGCCCTCAACGCGAAGAGTTCCTCCGAAACGGTCCAAACGAGCGACACCACGGTCCTCAGCTCGGGCCTCACGGCGAACGTGCCGCGGATCGGACAGCGCACGTCCTCGTCCACGACCCGCGGCATCGTCCTCGAGGAGTCGCGCACGAACCTCTTCCCGCAGTGCCGGCAAATCATCGTCTCACCGCTCACCGCGGGCACCGTCACGAGCACATCGGACAGTTTCACGGCGGCCGACGGCGCGACGGTGAACCGCAACCGATGCCAGCCCGCGAGCGGCGGGGAGAGCCCCTACTACGCCGGCGGCTCGTTCGCCGCGGCCTGCTTCAGCGCGTGGGTTCGGAGCGGCAACGGGTCGACGAACAGCTGGCAGATCGCCGTCGGCGACGGCACGGGCAACACGCGGGGCGTGGGCGGCACGGTGGGGCCCACGTGGCAGCGGGCCATCGTGACCTGCACGGGCTGCTCGTCGATCGCCTGCGTGCCGGTCGACGGTCGCAACTGGACGGGCGGGCCCGGGGCAGGGGCGCGCGATGCGGCCGCGGACCTCATGCAGGCCGAGCTCATCGGCTCGACGTTTCCGGGGCGGTTCGCGACGGAGGTCGTCATCTCCGACGCGACGTCGACGACGCGCCTCGGTGAGCGGCTCTGGCACCCCACGGGCTCCGCGCTCGTCGACGGAGGCCGGTTCACGGCGCTCTGGGCTGTCATCCCGAAGGGCGACTCGTCGAACTACAACACGTCGTCGATCGCGAACCAGAAGATCCGGCTCGTGACGTTCGGCGCGAGCGACTACATCGAATGGGACGCGTCGACGCACAAGATTTCGGTCGTCGTCGGCGGGTCGGCGTGGACGCCGACGACGGTCGTGACGTGGTCGCAGTTCGACCTGCTCGAGCTCTTCGTGGGCATGGGCAGCGCGTCGATCAACTCGATCGCGAAGTACCGCCTCAACGGCGGGAGCGTCGTCGACCTCGGCAACTCCGGTTCCGCCCAGGGCGCGCTGTCGCCGGGGAGCACGGCGGATCTCCTGTGCAATTCCACCTCGAATCAATTCACGTGCTGGTTTCAGCATTTTTCGGCCTTCAAGAGCGGCCAGAAGCCCTCGTGGGCGTGAGGGACCGACCATGAACCTCGTCTTTCCCAACGGTCTGAACGCGTTTTTGACGAAAGCCATCTCGTGGACGGCCGACAGCATCAAGGCCATGCTCGTCGACCTCTCGAGCGCCGGCGGCGCCGTCACGCTCATCTCGAACGTGACGAACGCGAGTCCGATGGTCGCCAGCACCACGACCTCGCACGGCTACAGCAACGGCGACATCGTGGTCATGGGCGGCGTAGGCGGCAACACGGCCGCGAACGGGACATGGAAGATCGCCGGCGTCACCGCGACGACGTTCCAGCTCACGACCCGCGTCGACGGACTCAACTCGACCGGGAGCGGCGCGTACACGAGCGGTGGCTACTGCGTGGACGTGACGCTCGCGCAGTTCAACAGCTCCGTCAACGGGACGCGCGTGGGTACGGACGTCGCCCTCGGGAGCCTCTCCGCTTCGCTGGGCGTCGCGAACGCCGCGGCGTTCACCTGGGCGGCCGTCCCGACCCAAGCGAACACGGTGAAGGCCGTCATCGTCTACGACGCGACCCCCGGCGCGGACGCGAGCAACCCGGTGATCGCCTTCTACGACGGGAAAACGCAGGTCTACGTCGACAAGGCCGTCTCCGCCGCGGACACGTCCATCACCGTCGTGCCCCTCACGGCGGTCATTCCAAGCGGAACGACGATCGTCTGGTCCGATGGACACTCGTCGACGACGAGCGCGCAAGGCAACGTCGGAGACCGCACGCTTTCGATCAACGCACAGGCCGCGGGAGGAGTCGCGGTTGGGTCCACGGCAGATGTCTCGACGCTCTCGTGCGGGCTTCCACTCACCACCAACGGAGGGAACATCCAGTTCACGCCGGACACCGGCACGAACAAGATGTTCGCGATCTGATGCTGAAACCCGACCTCGGACTCTAGGGCCTCGGCCTCGGCTTCCGCAGCGGAAGGATCGGCGCGCCTACGAGCGCGCTGAGCTGCGCCGGCATTCCGCTGTCGAGGATCCTGCGGGCCGGCTCGCCGACGCTCTTCATGCCCACGATGCTTTCGGGGTGCACGCTATGGCTCCACGCGGCGTGCGGCGTGACCAACGTGAGCGGCAAGTGCTCGCAGTGGAATGACCTCAGCGGCGGCGGCCGCAACGTCACACAGGGCAACTCGGCGCTGCGCCCGACCATCGCGTCGGGCATCAACAGCAAACCGACGCTCTCCTTCGACGCGGCCACCACCAACCACCTCGACAACGCGTCGGCGCTCAGCACGATCGTGTCGGCGAGCGCGTGGACCGTCTTCGTGGTGTACCGCTACACGGGCACCGTCACCACACAGACCACGAGCTACGCAAACGCCGCCATCTTGCGAGACACCGGCAGTTTCTGGGGCCTCTTCTCCTCGACGACCGCGGCGGTCATGTACAACTGGGGCTCGGCCGACAAGAGCGTGCGGCCTGCGGCCTCGACGGCGACGAACTACTACGCCACCTGCTCGCTTTCGGGCGGCACGCTGTCGGCGCAGCTAAACCAAAACAGCGCCACCACGCTCGGCGGCGTCGGAAATATCACCACGCTGACGGGGACGATCGTCATCGGCAACGGCGTGTCCAATGCGTGGGGTGGGCATATCGGGGAAATCATCGTCTACAACACCGCGCTGTCCGCAGGGAATATCGCCACCGTGCAGGCGTACCTCGCGGCGTATTGGGGGATCTGATGGCTGGAATCATGGCAATCGCGTGCGTGGGATACGAGGACGGATCGCAGACGATCGTCGTCACGTGCGCGTGCGGCGCGCCGTTCGAGGCCGACGACGAGGAGGCGGCGACCGCGCTCTTCGAGCTGCACGCCCCGTCGTGCGATTGGACGCCGCCGGCGTTCCCCGGTGACGTGGCCACGGGCACGACCCCGCGAGGCGGCCCATGAACTGGGTTCCGATCGTCGTCGCGGTCGTGACGGGCACTCTCGGACTGCTCGGAGCGATCGGGACCTGCATGGGAGTCCTATGGCGCGTCTCCGCCATCGTGGCGGTCGCCACGAACGAGCAAGAGGCTCTCCGCAGGGATCTCGAAAAGCAGGCGGCGGCGATCGATGGCCTGCGACGCGGCTTCGAAACGGTAGGAAATGACCAGCTCCTCGTTCGGAAGGATCTCTCCGCGATGGGCGAGCTCCTCGCGAAGCACGGTCAGAAGCTCTCCGAGTTCCCTCCGATGCGCACGGAACTCGACAGCATTTCCGAGGAGGTCGACGAGCTGCGCGGCGTGGTGCCGGCGCTGCGTGAGCGGACAGCGCTCCTCGAGCAGAAGACGAAGAGCACGGCGGGGATGCCTGCGGTGCGGCCGCCGAGGCTCAGAAGGGACGAAGACACATGAACTGGAGAAGCATGATCGTGGCGCTCGCGCTCATCGGCGCGGGCACCTACCTCGCGAGCAGCGATACCGTCCCCGGCGAAGTGCGCGGTCCGGTGACGATGCTCCTGATGGCGGTGCTCGGGGCCATCCCGAGCTACCTCAAGATCTACTGGCACATCGACCTGCTCCCCGTGCCGCCGGTGATTCCCACGAACGCCGGCGCCGTGAACATCGAGGTTACGAACCCGACGAAGGGCGACGCTCCCGTCGCGAAGGAGAATTAACATGGTCATCGCGTGGATCGCCTTGGTGGTCGCCGTGGCTGGCGCGCTGGTCTACGGGCTTACGAACGGCAAGCCGTCGGAGCTCGGCCGGCTCGCGTTCTTCGCCGGTCTCTTCGTGTTCGTGTGGCACGTGGGCACGGCGACCCTGAGGTTTGGGCCATGACGGGGCGCTGCCGGTTCGCGCTCGCGCTCGTCGTCGTCGTGGTGTTCGTGGCGTGCGTCCACGCGAAAGAGCTCGAGGCCGAAGGGACCTACGAGGGCCAGCAACTCACGTGCGTCGACCGGGCGAGCTCGCGCGCCGAGTCGGAGGCCTGCCGAGCCGCCGTGCGCGCGCGATGGGGTCGCACGGATGGAGGAGCCGATGGCGGACGCGATTGAGACCGCGCTCCGGCGCGTCGTGGCGGTCAAAGAGATCCTCGGGCTCGTCCTCGAGGGGCGCGAGCTCGAAGCGGCCAAGCGGGCCGCCGAGCTCGCGCTGGACGTGATGCCCGTCGAGGACTTGAAAGCGTTCCTCACGGACGCGGCCGCGCGTCGCGCCGAGGCGATCGCGAACGCGGCCGAGGATCTCAAGTTCGGGCGGCCGTGACGTGCTCCAAGAGAGCGCGATGACCCGGACGGACGAGGGATGGCTCGTCGTGGCGGTCTGCTCCTGCGGGAGGCGCTGGCGGACGCGCACGAGGACCGGCGACAAGCGTGACCCTTACGAGCTTTGGAAGCGGCTCGAGGGCAAGGCACGGGCCCACTGCATGAAGGGAGGCACGTCATGACCAAGTGGTAGGATGCGGACATCAGCGCGGGGATTGCGATGGCCACGCGGCTCGGCGGTCGGTTCATCGATTTCGCCGCGTGCTGGATGAACGAGAGCGGCCTCAATCCCGCCGCCCAGAACCCCCACGGCTTCGCGTCGGGCCTCAATCAGCTCATGCCCGACACGGCGCGGAAGCTCGGTTGGCGTGCCGGCGACATGCGCTGGGAGGAGCTCGATCGCATCCGACGCGCGCTCGAGCGCGAGGACCTCTCGGCCGAGCAGCGGAAGGCCCTCGTCGCGCGCGCCGAGCAGATCAAGCTCGAGCTCATGGCGAGCTACATCGTGCTGCCGATCCAGGAGCAGCTCGTCTGGGTCGAGCGGTACTACCGCCCGCACGCGGGGCTCCTGACGTCGGCGGGAGCCGTGTACCTCGCGACGTTCCTGCCGGCGTACATGACGCATGCCGGGGATCCCACGTTCGTGCTCTGCGGCAAGCGCGGCCCGCACGCGGAGTGGTACGCGGCAAACCGGACGCTCGACGCGAACGGCGACGGGTTCATCGTCGTGCAGGACCTCACCGACAAGGTCGCCCAGTCCTGCGTGGGGCCCCGGTGGACGGAGTTCGCCGCACGCATCAAGGCCGCGACGCAAGCCGCCGACACGTCACCCGAGCTCCCGCCGTGCGACGACGAACAGGGGCCCCAGTCCTGACCCTTCCGCGCGTCCAGTGCTTCGTAGTACGGTCGCCCGTGGGTCAACGCTGCTTCGTTGCACGCGGACTGGTGAGAACCCTGAGAGCCTGGCGGTTGCCCCCGTCGGGCTCTCACCGTTTCTACGTGCGTTCGGCTTCCTTCTCGAACGTCTCCGCGAGACTACGAAAGCGTCGTGCCCAGTCCTCCGGCGGCGCTTCCCCCGGAAGGGTTCCGTCGATGATCCGGTTCGTCCCTGCCACGTAGAACCGGAGTCCGATCCGCCCGGCGCCGGGCAGGTCGGGCGCCCCCAAGATGATCGTGCGTAGGATCATCGGCTCGCCGCGCGCTTCTTCGCGCTCTGCTCGAGCAGCTCGGCGAGGCTCACGACGTTGCTTTGCGGCGCCGCCTTCTTCAAGCCTCGAGGAGAGGGCTGCGGCCGCGCCGCGGCCTTCGCCTCGACCATCGACAGCACGTGCGCCGTGTATTCGTCGCGGTACTCCGACGGGTCGAACGTCCCGCTGAACTGCTCGATCAGCGCCTTGGCGGCCTTCTTCTCCTGCCGGGTCGGGCCCTCGGAGGCCTCGGGGACGTCGAGCGAGGCGGGGTCGACGAGCGAATCGGCGAAGCGGAGCGTCGCGACGACGAGCGCCGTTCCCTGGGGCAGGACCGCCGCGATGTGCTCGTTCGACTTGAGGTAGACGCGCGCGATTCCCACGCGCCCCGTGTCCTCGAGCGCCTGGCGGAGGACGGCGTAGGGGTGACGGCCGGCGGGCTGCGGCTCGAGGTAATACGGCTTCTCGTAGAACCGGACCGGGATCTCCGAGGGATCGACGAAGGCCACGATCTCGATGGCGTCGCCGGCGTTCGCGTTCTCGAGCTCGTCTCCGGTGAACGTGACGTGCTTTCCGTCCTGGTATTCGAACCCCTTCACAAGGTCCGCCGACGTGACCTCCTTTTCGCACGTCTTGCACCGCTGGACGGTGCCGATGCGCCCTCCGTCCGCCGCGTGCAGCATGTGCATGTGCACGCGATGGTCGCGCGTCGCGCCGACGAGCTTCACGGGAATCGAGACCAATCCGAACGAGAGAGCGCCGTTCCACATCGATCGACTCATGAGGGCCCGTCCTTTCCGAGGCGCTTCAGGAGCGCCGTACGCTGCCTACGACCGAAGGCGAGGGCGTGGTGCCATGCCTCTGCGTTCGCCGTGCGCCACGACCCCACGACGACGCCGGCGGCGAACTCGGCGCGCTCGAGCGCGGCCTCGACGCGGCGGTAGTCGACGGCCACGGCGATCACTGGGCACCTGCGAACGGGAAGGGGACGCCCTCGGCGCGGCACTCTGCCTCGGTGCGAAAGCCGCAGGCCACGCAGGAGTGCATGCCTCCGATGGCGAACGGGTGGTAACGGGCCTCGGTGCCGGCCGCGAGCCGCGCGCCGCATACACGGCACGGCTCGTCGGCTCGGAGCACGATCACCCGGCCCCGCCACGGAAATGGGCGAAACGCGCGAGGCATCCCGGCCCGAGCGTAGCATGGAACGGTATAACTCTTGTTTTACCGGTTCACGGGCACGAGCACGGCACGCCTCCGCCGTGCTCGTCGACCGTGAGCATGGCGACGTAGGCGCACGCGAAGGCCAGGGCGATCAGCACGACGCCGACGAGCCTCACAGCCACACCTCGACGATGTGCGCCTGGTCCTCGGGGGAACGTGGGATCCAGAAAAGCCCGCGCGGGACCTCGGCGCGCGCCGCGTCGAGGCTCGGCGCGAGCGCGAAGTCTCCCGTCGGAACGTCGTTCTCCCACCGGCGCACCACGAAGTGGCCGGGGAACTCTCGCGGACCCTCGTAAATGACGAACAGCTCCAGGGGTGCCCCTGGTTCACCGGCGCGCCTACGTTCCAGCATTGCCTGGCTCCGCGGCGACCTTCTCGGTTTGGATGTGGGCCCACTCCTGGGCTTCCAGCGCAGACGAGATGATCCCCGCGTCGCGCGTCCGGACGGGAACCTTGTGAATGCCTGCCCCCCGGCCGCCAATGGGGGCGAAGCCCGCCGCGAGCAGCCGCTCCGCGACGACGTTCACGGACTCGATCGCCTTGTCCTCGGTGACGTGGTCGCCAAGCGTGATGTCGTAGACGCTCCTTCGGTCCTTCTTTTCGAAGGGATCCTCGCTGGCGTAGTACCGAAACCGGTACGTGATTACGAAGGGCTTACCCTCGTCGCGCCAGAGGGCGGCCATCCAGTCCTGACAGGGGCCCGCCATGAACCAGAGCATCGAGTAGTAACGCTCCCCATCGATGACGAACACCGCCTCCCGTGCGGCCGTCATGCGCCAGCACCCGCGAGGTCGAAGTCCGCGAAGCCCGGTGGGGGCGGGACGGCCTCGTCCGCCCACCGTTCGACTTTGCGCACTTGTTCCCGCCCGCTCTCGCCCACCGTCGCGGGAGTGGTTTCGGCCCGCGCGATCGTCGGGCCCGACCCGCTTCCCCGCGGCTTGCCCGCCTCGATCCAGCGCAATGCGCGCTGAGGGGTGAGGCCGAAACGCCCCCCGAAGTCGTCGAGCTCGTGCCTGGAGTACTCCGCCGCGAACGCGGCAAGCCAGGCCAGACGGCGCCCGGCGTCCGGCGCGTGAACCGTCGCGAGGTCCTCGACTCGCCGCCGATCGAAGGGTTCGAGCGGCGCCACGGGCCGCCCCGTGGCCTTGGCGACGCCGTTCCGCCAGGCGCCCTCGAGCGTCGTCGCCGCCTCGGGCGGGACGGGAGCCGTTACGGGTTGGGTGAGGGCCCCCGTTACGGGCCGCGTGACGGGGGGCGTAACGCGCGTTACGTCTCGCGTTACGTCGACAGCGTTACGGGTGACGTCACGGGGCGTCTCGCCGGAGAGCTCGGCCAGCGCCTGCTCGGCCTCGGCGCGCACGGCGCGGAGCCTGGTTTCGCTCGTGGCTCGAGGCCTCGGCGGGGTGGTTGGCTCAAGCGTGGCCCCCTCCTGCACCTCCCCGATCTCAGAATCAGAACCAAAACCAGAACCAGAGGCGACGCCGGCGTCACGCGTAACGCGTGACGTAACGGCGGGGGCCTCGAGAGGGGGGGTTTGGGTTCGAAGTTTTTTGTTCGCTCGGTAGCGGCGCTGCCGTTTGGCGGAGGCCGAGATGGAGCTCTCGATCTCGTCGCGGGTACGGTTCTTGAGCTCGTAGTTCCGGATCGCGTAG
>Ga0207676_10004198_pt1 | contig 10182 bp, 8 predicted proteins | sample KBSSwiS72_FD_184307 | JGI IMG/M metagenome (GOLD analysis project Ga0207676, IMG submission 184307) | Switchgrass rhizosphere microbial communities from Kellogg Biological Station, Michigan, USA - KBS Switchgrass S7-2 (SPAdes) (version 2) | ecosystem: Host-associated > Plants > Roots >... | reverse complement strand
CGACGGCTCCGGCGGCGCGCCCATCTTGAGCAGCGTGTCGGCAACCTGCGGGCTCTTCAGCGCTTCCACGGTGGCGGCATGCAGGCGCGATACGATCGCGTGCGGCGTGCCGGTCGGGACGACGAGGCAATACCATGACGTAACGTCGATCGGCAGCCCGGACTCGATGAACGTCGGCACGTCGGGCATGACCGGCGTGCGCGTCACTCCCGACGTCGCCAGCACGCGCAGGCGGCCGGCCTGCGCGAGGGCGAGCACGGCGGGCGGACCGGACAGCATGATGCTGACGTCGCCGGACAGAAAGGCAGTGAGTGCCGGCCCCGAACCTTTGAACGGAATATGCGTGAGCTGGATGCCCGCGCGCTTCTTCAGCAGCTCAGCGACGAGATGACCTGTCGTGCCGCTGCCTGCCGAGCCATAGTTGAGCCGGCTCTTCGGATCTTTCGCGAGATCGATCAACTGCCGGATGGTGGCCACCGGCAACATCGGATGTACCGACAGTACCTGTGGCACCCGGGTGATCAGCGAAATCGGCGCGAAATCTTTCAATGGATCGTACGGCAGCTTGCTCCCGTACAGCGATACGTTGATTGCCATCGGCGATACCACGCCGAGCAGCAGCGTATAGCCGTCGGGCAACGCGTTCGCAGCGGTCGCCGTGCCCACCGTGCCGCCCGCGCCGCCGCGGCTGTCGACGACGACGCTCTGGCCCAGGCTTTCCGACAGCTTCAATGCAAGCACGCGCGCGATGGGTTCGGCCGTGCCGCCGGGCGCGGTCGGGTTGATGAAGCGGATTGGCCGAGTCGGATAAACGTCCGCGCCCACCGCTGGTGCGAGCGCGAGCGGCGCGCACGCGAGGAGCCCGCAGCACGTCGCGATTTTCAATTCGCCGCCGCGTGGTCCTTGATCGAGACGCGCCAGTGGATGCGGTCTTCTTCGGGCGGATAGTCGCCCGCCGCCTTGTGATACGAGCAGCGGTTGTCCCAGATCACGATATCGCCTTTTTGCCATTGGTGGCGGTACTGATCGGGCGGCTGCGCCATGAAGGCCGTCATCTCGTCGACGATCGCGTCGCTTTCGCTCGCGGTCAGGCCCTCAATGCTCAGGATCTTGTTCTGATCGAAGTAGAGCAGCTTGCGGCCGGTCTCCGGGTGCACACGGATAAGGGGATGCCGCACGGGCGGCACTTTGCGGTCTTCTTCGTTCAGCAGCGCATCCATCTTCTTGCGCCCGCCGTATTTGAACAAGCCGTACAACCCTTCGAGGCGGTCTTTGAGACGCTGCGGGAGTTGCTCGTATGCGGCATACGCGCTGGAAAAATGCGTGTCGCCGCCCTTGCTCGGGATCGCGATCGCGTAGAGCTGCGTGGCCTTGAACGGCACTTCCTCGTACGAGCCGTCGGTGTGAAAGCCTTCGGCGCCGCGCTTGTAGATATTCCGGTCGAGCGTACCGTCGGGACGAAACTTGTTCGCGCCGAGCAGCGTGATCTCCGGACAGTCCGGATGGCGCGTGACCTTGGACGGATGCGGCGAGACGGTGCCGAAGCGGCGGCTGTACGCGAGAAAATCGGCAAGCTCCAGCTGCTGGCCGCGCACGCAAATGACATTGCAATCGAGCCAGGTCTGATAAATCTTCGCGAACGTCGCGTCGTCCATGGTTTTGACGTCCACGCCGGTAATCAGCGCGCCGATCGGCCCCATGTGGCGGATTTCCATGCGGTTATTCCTCCTTGCCGGTCATGTTGCCACGGAAGATAGGGCGGGGCAATTCGCGCGGCGTTGCTGTCATCGGCATGCAACTTAGAGTGCCTAACATGATGAAACGCGTTATGCGCTGCTCAAGCTCAACGAGAGCACGATTTGTCGCCGATTGCAGACAGAAAACGAACCATGGGATCATTTTAAAATGAATGAACTTTGGCGCTGCGCCCTTTTCAAACTGCTTTCGTATCCAGGCAGCGAAAGCGGGGATTTCCGTACAGCAAAAATCGCACCCGCCTCGTCGATAATTTACTTATTGCAGTGCAAAAGAGACCGCCCGCCAAAAACAAGACGCCGAGCTATTGTGGAGTAACCGTTCCAGTAGCATAGTGGATATCGCCGGTTGAAGTTCGTCGCTTTCTGAGACATTCACGAGGGTTTCGTAGCGTCTATCGTTTCGGCACGGTCCATTTCCCGCCAACACCTGTCATCTCGAGAGGACTTGTCTTGCCAATTTCAGGGAGAACCATCGCCATGTTTACCGACGTCATACGTACCGCTGAAACCGAGCATGAGATTTTCTTTTTATTGACCTCTTATGCCGAGGCGGTACGTTACGACCGCCCGATCCAGTCGCTGCCCGAAGCTATTACGCGCCTGCCCGTCCGCGGCGTGGCCGACGTGTGGGAGCGTTTCGATCAACTGGTGCCTGAACTCGATGCCGCGTCGAAGCGGCTCGACGACAGGGCCGTGGCGCTCATCAAGCAGGCGCTGCACACCTATGGAACGGCGCTGGGCCGGCTGCAGGTGCTCGATAAAGAAAAGCCGGTAAGCGCAGAGACGCAAGCGGGGGCCGAGATCGCCGGTCGCGCGCGCGAGCCGCTGGAAATATTGCTGGTGGAAGACAATCCGGCGGACGTGCGCATGACGCGCGAAGCGCTCGAAGTGGCCGGGGTGCGGCACCAGCTGCACGTCGTCAATGACGGTGTCGATGCGCTTTCGTATCTCTGCCGTACGATCAGAGCGGAAGACGCGCCCAAACCGGACGTCGTTCTGCTCGACCTCAATATTCCGCGCTTGAGCGGGCACGAGGTGCTCGGCGAGATCAAGCGCCGCGACGATCTGAAGAACATTCCCGTGGTCGTCCTCACATGCTCGAATGCGGACCGGGACATGCTGAAAAGTTTCGGCATGCAGGCCGACCGTTACGTGACTAAGCCGGCGGGGCTGCAGGCGTTCGTCTGGGAGATGAAAAAAATCGAAGCGCTCGGCGGCGCCGCCAAGGAGCACTCAGCCTAGCTGCTCGTCGTTACGTGCGCTCTTCGTAGCCTCGCAAAGCATCGAGGGTCTTCTCCCAGGCTGTCTGAAATTCCTGGCTGGCGTTCCCGCCCGGGCCGCCGACGCGCCACAGCACCCAGTGTCGATTGACGGGCGCAAACGGAATCGCGATAGCTTTATTTCCAGTCACGTCGGCCCAGGTTTGGGTGCGCGCATGGTAAGTAAGGCCAACCAGGTACTGTTTCCCGTGGTCCGGCCCGATCGAGTACATATGCGAAATCACGTTGCTCCTGTTCGGAGCGGGCCGCAGCTCGACACCCTTGGATTGTAAATAGGCCAACAGCGCGGCGCGCTCCTTGGCCGTGGCAGCGTTTTCTTCCGGGAGTACGGCGGCGGAGCATAAGTTCATACAAGCGAGCGCCGCGATGAACGCGCAGATAAAAGAATTTCTGCCAGTCATCGAGCGGCTTGCTTTAGGAGGAAGCGCAGCAGCTCCTTCGCGCAGCGGTCGGGAACTTCATCCGTGATGTTGTGCGGCATGCCTTCGTAGACCACGAATTCGCAATCGGGGATCTGGCGCTCGATCAACCGGTATTCGTCGACCGACAGAATAGGGTCCGCGCCGGGCACGACGACCAGCACCGGGCAGCGTATCCGGCCCAGGTCGGGCACAAGATCGATTTGCACCATCATCGGCACGAAGCGCGCGAGCGTTTCGACATCGGTGCGGGCAGACTCTTCGATGAACCAGTCGACAAAACCCGGTTCCACGCGATCGATCGCGATGCGGTCGGCAATGGTTTCACGCAGAAATCCCGCGATGCCTTTGCCGCGGATGCTTTTGAGCCAGCCGGTGCGGTCGGTTTTGCTGTTCTTCATGCCGGGTACCGCCGCGAAGCTTGCCAGCGATTTGACGCGCTGCGGATAACGGATCGCGACGCTCTGCGCGATGATGCCGCCCGCCGACGAGCCTGCCAAATGAGCGGATTCGATGCGGAGGTGATCGAGCAATTCAATGACGTCCCGTTCTAGGCGCTCGAATTCAAGAAGCTGGTCGCCGGCCGGCGCAGCGGAGTCTCCGTGGCCGCGCATGTCCATGCGCACGACGCGAAAATCCCGCGCGAGATGCGGCACCCACGCATAAAAGCGCCGCGAGCTGCCCATCGCCGCATGCAGCATGACGAGAGTATCCTTGCGCGCCCAGGGATCGGTGTAGTCGTCGACGGCGTAGCGCAGGTTCAGGCCGTCGCTGGTGGTGAAAGTTTCCATAGTTCCGGGTTAATTCTGGCGCATCGCGTCTTTGATCAACTTGCCCGAAACGGCGATGTCGGACTTGATGAACGCGGCAAATTCTTCCGGCGAGCTGCCGACGATCTCGGCGCCGGAGTTGAAGAATTTTTCCTTGATGTCGGCGGTGTTGAGGATCTTCACGATCTCGTGATTGAGCCGGTTGACGATGGCCGTGGGCGTTCCCATCGGCGCCCACATGCCGAAGACGCCGTACGATTCATAGCCTTTGAGCCCCGAGGCTGCGGCGACGGTCGGCAATCCGGGCGCGAGCGCGGACGGGCGGGCAGTGGTTACTGCCAGGGCGCGTAATTTTCCCGCCTTTATTTGCGGCGCCACCGATATGAAGCTGGGAAACATGAGATCGGCCTCGCCGCCGATCACGCCGAGCAGCGCCGGACCGGTGCCTTTGTATGGGACATGGACGATGTTGACGTTGGCCATGTTCTTGAACAGTTCCGCGGCGATAAACACTGCGCCGCCGTTCGTGCCCGGAGACGCGTAGTTCAGCACGCCCGGTTTTGCTTTCGCCAGTGCGATCAGCTCTTTCACGGATCTAACCGGCATCGACGGATGAACGACTAGCACGTTGGGCGAACTTGCGATCAGGGTGATGGGCGCGAGGTCGCGCACGGGGTCCCACGCCAGGCTTTCCAGCAGGAACTGCGTGATCCAGACCGGGCTTCCCCAGCAGAGCAGCGTGTAGCCGTCAGCCGGTGATTTGATGACGATCTCGGCAGCGGTGTTGCCGCGGTTATCGACGATTACCTGTTGCGCGAAACTGCGGGTGAGCGCCTGCGAAATCAGGCGCGCGGCGAAGTCGCTACCGCTGCCGGCCGGGGTGGTGATTACGCGCACTACCCGATCGGGGTAATTTTGCGCGAAGGCCGGAGTTGCGCCGGTGACCAGGCTACCAGCTATTAGCGTGCATGCCGCAGCGCGAGCGGCCACGCGGAGTGCCGCAACTAATCCCGGCGCCGCCAATTGCTACAGCTTTGAAGCAATGTGAAGCAGCTCAAGCCGGTTCCTTTATTCCTGGGCCTTCGCGCACTTGTTGTCCGATGGAGCCTCGCATCCGCCGAGACATTTAACGGCGCCCGTGTAATCGGTTTCCGCCCCGCCGCCCACCTGATTCGAGCAACGTACATTGCCGGCCCGATCTCGGCGACATTGGCCGTTCCCGCACACCACTTGCCCGCTGTTGTCCCTGACTGCGCCGCCGCCGGGATGCTGCGAACAAAAAACCACGCCGTTGCGATCCCTCGTGCAATCGGCAAGCGCGTAGCCGAGGCCTAAGGTAACTTCGAGCAGCAGGACGACGAGAATGCGGAAAAACAGGTTCATGGCAGGCTCCTATATGAGTGGCGGACACTGCGCGACATCTTGCATTTCCTCGAGCGCTTAATGCATGAGGCGGCGCTTGACCGCAATCATACATCCCTCGCGCCGGACAGTTCATCCGAGCCACGATAGGGTTGGAGTTGAGGTCTGATACTGGCGGTCGGTGCCCAGCAATTATTGAAGCATGCGCGGGAGTAGAGTGCGACGTCTGCAGTCTTGTACGCCAACACTATGTTGAGCGGCGCGCGCGACGTCGCATGCACAGCGACAGCTTTACAGGCACTCATGCTAATTCGCGTCCGCTCGAACTAGAGCTAGACGACACTAGCATCGCATCAAGGAAGTCGGGCGACAAAGTCGATCTCAAGCGCGGCGCCGCCGGGTAACCGTGCTGCCTGAATCGTCGTTCGCGCCGGCTTGTGATCCCCGAATTTCGCGGCCATGACCTCGTTCATCTTCGAGAAGTCGTTCAGATCGGTCATGTATACCGTGACTTTCACGACGTCTTTGAAGGAGCAGCCGGCACCCTTGAGCACCGCTTCCAGATTGTCAAAGACGCGATTCGCCTGAACGGTTATATCGCCCTGCACGGGCTTACTTGTTACCGGATCGCGCGGCGTGAATCCAGCCGTGAATAGGAACCCATTTGCCACGACGCCTTGCGAATAAGGACCGTTGGCCGACGGCGCTCCGGCTACAGCGATCAACCTCACGCTCTCTGTTGGGGAAGTAGCGCAACCCGGCAGTACAAGTGCGATTGCAACGACAGTGGAAATCACTCGTATCATCTTGGAGCTCCTTGAGATATCGGTTGCGTGGTCTCGTGAATTGGTTGACAGAAAAATAGTTGACTGATTATTTGCCGAGGTTAGTTGCCACAAAGTCGACTAACTCGTTGCTGTTTCCCTTGCGATGCAATTTCGTCGACTTGTGGATCGACACGTTACGCCGGGAGCGTAGTCAGCGCAATGTATTCTATGCTGGCGTCATTAACTAACTAGTCCCCGCAACTCAGCGACGGGCTTTCCGGCGTCTTGGCACGTACTTGTCGCGATCTGTACGCGGTAGCCTCCCTGCGTTGCCGCCCCCGCGGGGCGCGTGTATGCTGATGTGCGCGAATGAGACCGCGTTCGAGCGGTCTGCTCGCGGCGAGAGGGATGACGAGATGAATGCGTGGCTGATTGTGCTGGCGATGTTTGCCGCCGCCTGGGTCTGTGCCTATAGCCGCTACAGCGCGCTCGGCTGGACGGCAGTCATCGGTGTTGGCATCGCCGCGTTGACTTTCGCCGGAAATATTTCCCAGCCGCTGATCATCGCTTTGTGGGTCGCGTTCGCGATCGGCGCGCTGCTCTTCAATCGCTCGCCGATCCGGCGCACGGTCGTAGGCGCGCCGCTGCTCGCGTTGTTCCGCAAGATCCTGCCGCACGTTTCGCAAACCGAGCAGGAAGCGCTCGATGCCGGCACCGTTTGGTGGGACGGCGATTTGTTCAGCGGCAATCCCGACTGGAACAAGCTGCTCGCGTTTCCCAAGCCGACGCTGAGTGCCGAGGAGAGGGCGTTCGTCGACGGAACCGTCGACGAGGTGTGCGCGATGCTCGACGACTGGAAAATCACGCACGAGCTGCTCGATCTGCCGCCGCACGTCTGGCAATTCATCAAGGACAAGGGTTTTCTCGGCATGATCATCCCGAAGCAATTCGGGGGACTGGGCTTTTCGGCGCTCGCGCATTCCGAGGTGGTGACCAAGCTCACGACGCGCAGCGGCACGGCGGCGGTATCGGTGATGGTGCCGAACTCACTCGGGCCCGCGGAACTGCTGCTGCACTACGGCACCGACGCGCAGAAGAACTACTATTTGCCGCGGCTCGCGAAAGGCCTCGAGATGCCGTGCTTTGCGCTGACGAGCCCCGAAGCGGGCTCCGACGCCGGCGGCATTCCGGATTTTGGTATCGTGTGCCGCGCCGAGTGGGAGGGCAAGCCTGACGTGCTGGGCATCCGGCTCACGTGGGAGAAGCGCTATATCACGCTGGGGCCGATCGCGACGCTGCTGGGACTCGCGTTCCGCCTTTACGATCCCGCGCATATTCTCGGCAAGCATGACGACGTGGGCATCACGCTCGCGCTGATACCGACGAAGACGCCGGGCGTGCAGATCGGGCGCCGCCATTTGCCGCTCAACGCGGTCTTCATGAACGGCCCGAACTGGGGCAAAGACGTATTCATTCCGATGGATTACGTGATCGGCGGCGTCGATTACGTGGGTCAGGGTTGGAAGATGCTGATGAACTGTCTTGCCGCCGGGCGCTCGATTTCTCTGCCGGGCAACGGCACCGGCATGGCGAAATTGTGTGCGCTGACGACCGGCGCGTACGGACGCGTGCGCACGCAGTTCAAAATGCCGGTAGGCCATTTCGAAGGCGTCGAGGAAGCGATCGCGCGTATCGGCGGCCACGCTTATCTGATGGAAGCCGCGCGCGTGATGACCGCGGGTGCGATCGACCTCGGCGAGAAACCGTCGGTCGTGTCCGCCATCGTCAAATATCATCTGACCGAGCTCGCGCGCATCGTGATGAACGATGCGATGGACGTGCATGGCGGCAAGGGCATATGCATGGGGCCGGGCAACTATCTCGCGCGCGGTTACCAGAGCGTGCCGATTGCAATCACCGTCGAGGGCGCGAACATACTCACGCGTTCGATGATCATTTTTGGGCAGGGCGCGATTCGCGGCCATCCGTACGTGCTGAAGGAAATCGCGGCGACCCAGGAAGCCGACCATCGCAAGGCGCTGGTTGATTTCGATTCCGCATTTTTCGGGCATATCGCGTTCGTGGTGTCCAACTTCGCGCGCACGCTGTGGATGGGCCTCACGCGCGCCGTATTCGCCGGCGCGCCCGGCGATTCGCATACTCATCGTTACTATCAGAAACTCACGCGACTTTCGAGCGGCTTCGCGCTGCTGTCGGACGCCGCGATGTTCGTGCTCGGTGGCTCGCTCAAGCGGCGCGAGCGGCTGTCCGCGCGCCTGGGCGACATTCTGAGCTGGCTGTACCTCGCGTCGGCCGTGTTGAAACGTTACGAAGACAGCGGGCGTCCCGCGGATGACCTGCCGCTCGTGCATTGGGCGATGCAGGATGCTTTGCACAAGATCCAGCACGCGGTTTACGGCCTGCTCGAAAATCTACCGAACCGGTTCGTCGCCGTCGTCCTGCGATTCGTCGTATTTCCCTATGGCCGCGAGTTCGAGCTGCCGCGCGACGCCATCGGGCATGCAGTAGTGAACACGCTGCTCGAGCCCGGGCCCGCGCGCGAACGCTTGACCGCCGGCGTCTTCATACCGAAGACCGAGGAAGAGCCGGTCGGCGCGCTCGAAGTAGCGCTGCGCGCAGTGATCGCGGCCGAACCCGTGGACGCGAAAATGCGCGCCGCGACCAAAGCGGGCGCGCTCACTGGCCGCTTCGCCGACGAGCTCGCGGAGCAGGCCGTCGCCAAAGGCGTTATTACGGCGGTCGAGTCGCGCCTGCTCGATCGCGCGCATGAGCTGCGGCGCAAAGTCATCATGGTCGATGATTTCCCGCGCGATCTCGGCAAATCTGAAATATTCCAGACCACGCAACCGGTGACCTTCGAGACGCTGCGGGGAGCGTTGCAACACAAATAAGCCGCCGATACAAATCAAATGCGAGCCACAGAGGACACAGAGAACACCAAGACATGCAAAAGAGCGAGAATTGCTCCTCTGACTCAGATTTTTGTTTCCTCTGTGAACTCTGTGCCCTCTGTGGCAAATTTTTTCTGAAGTTTTAATATGACTTCTGGAACTCTAGCGTACGCATTAGCCGACGGCGTGGCGACGATCACGCTCAACCGCCCGCAGGTCATGAATGCGCTCGATGCGGACATGATCATGCGTCTGCGCGCAGTATGCGAGGAAGCGCGCGACGATCAAGCCGTGCGCGTCGTCGTGCTGCGCGGCAATGGCCCCGCATTTCTGGCGGGCGGCGACGTCGCGCTGTTTCATGCCAATCTGCCGACCCTGCCTGCGATGGTCGAGAAGCTTGCCGGCGAACTCCATCATGCGATCGTCGCGTTGCGCGAGATGCCCAAGCCGGTGCTCGCATCGGTGCACGGCGCGGTCGCTGGCGCGGGCGTGAGCCTGCTCGCCGCGGCCGATCTCGCGATCGCTGCTGCCGACACCAAATTCACGCTTGCGTATAGCAAGATCGCGACCAGTCCCGACGGCGGCAGCACTTATTTTCTGCCGCGCATCGTCGGCACGCGCAAGGCGCTCGAACTGATGATGCTGTCGGATGCCTTCGACGCGTCGACGGCGCTCGATCTCGGGATCGTCAACTGGGTCGTGCCGGCCGCGGAACTCGCAGCGGCGACCGCCAAGCTTATACAGCGGCTCGTGAGAGGCCCGACCGTTGCGTACGGCGAAACCAAAGCGCTGGTCAATCGCACGTTCGAGCGCGCGCTGACTGGCCAACTGGCCGCAGAGGCGCAGGCGTTCGTGCGCTGCGCTGCGACGCGGGATCTCGCCGAGGGTGTCACCGCATTCGTAGAGAAACGCAAG
>Ga0207676_10004194_pt1 | contig 10186 bp, 6 predicted proteins | sample KBSSwiS72_FD_184307 | JGI IMG/M metagenome (GOLD analysis project Ga0207676, IMG submission 184307) | Switchgrass rhizosphere microbial communities from Kellogg Biological Station, Michigan, USA - KBS Switchgrass S7-2 (SPAdes) (version 2) | ecosystem: Host-associated > Plants > Roots >... | reverse complement strand
GAAAGGATTTGAGTTGCCGCCTAATAAGCGATGTACCTTGGTGACTCTTGTTTTCATCAGATCAATATCTTTTCCCAGCAGGATCCCGCCGATCGCCGTGCCATGCCCATTTAAAAATTTAGTAGTTGAATGCATTACAAAGTTAACACCATATTTAAAAGGTTGTTGAAGGAAAGGGGTTGCAAAGGTGTTATCGCATGCAACAACAATGTTATGTTGTTTTGCCAGTTTAGTAAGCTCTTCAATATCCACACACTGAATAGTGGGGTTAGCCGGAGTTTCCAAATACAACAATTTTATTTTCGGATCAGCTTTGATGGCCGCTTCTGCTTTATTCAAATCTCTCAGATCAACAATTACTCTTTCAATACCAAGATCAGGAAATATATTCCGGGTAATTTCTTCAGTGCCCCCATATAAAGAATAATGCGAGAGAATTTTATCACCCGCCTTTAGTGTTGACATGAACATCGTAGAGATGGCCGCCATACCTGAAGAATGTAAAATACCTTTTACCTGCATAGGTAGCCCATCATCATCTGTAAGACCAAAGGTTTCGAGGGCGGCAATTTTTTCCTCTGCTGCTGTAAAAGTCGGATTTCCCCAACGGCTGTAGATATATCCCTTCTCCTGCTCACTGAAACGACGCATACCTTGTTCGGCTGTATCATATACATAAGTGCTGCTGGCGTAAATGGGAGTCTGGTGTGCATATTTATCGTTTGGCTCATGTCCGCCATGAATAGCCAGTGAACTGAACCCGGAAAGTGGAAAACTTTTATCCATTTTAAGAATTGATTTTTGAATTTTGTTTTTTTAAACCGTTTTCAAAAATAGATGATTTCGACCTTACAGGCTAAACATACAAAACCACCGCTATCGCGGACACATGCTATGAAAGAATTATTAATGCAATTTGCTGCCTATAACGTCTGGGGCAGCCAAAGACTATTGGATCTCATAAATACATTGCCGGAAGAAAAACAAAAAGTTGAAGTCCCCAGCAGTTTTAAAAGTTTATACACAACTGTATTACATATGTGGGATGCTGAAAGTGTCTGGTGGCAACGGTTAAAAATGCATGAAAGAATTATCCGGCCCTCAGAAAATTTTAAAGGCACTATGCAGGATGTGAGTAATGGTTTAATGGGTCAATCATTGCAGTGGAAAGATTGGGTAGATAGTGCGAGCGACATGTCACTGGAACATGTCTTTCAATATTACAATACAAAACGTGAACTATTCAAGCAGCCCACCTGGCAAATGCTGTTGCACCTATTCAATCACGATACATATCACCGCGGCCAGCTTATCAATATACTTCGACAAGTGGGAATAGAAAAAGTTCCGGAAACGGATTTCATTGTATGGAGCAGGAAGAAATAGGCTTAGTCAAAAGATCAGGAATTAAAACTTGTTCGCAAATACTATCGGCGTTAAATCCAAAAGCGCCAGGTAAAAACTTTCGGCTTTGCTTCTTTTAGTATTCAAATAAAAATTTACTGCTTAAAACATTTATCAGTTTTCCGGTTGGATTGTGTAATTTTAAACTCCTCCCATTAAGTTTTTTAAAAAAATAAGTCCTGCTTATTCAACCCGTGATTATGAAACAGCTGCTTGCAATAGTTGCTTGTATTTTGTTTGCAGTAATTGTTCTGTTTATTTCATGCAAAAAAGAGTATTCCTATGAAGGAGGAACAAAAAATCATCCACCGGTTGCTGATGCGGGCAATGATCTCCTGATTACTTTACCCGAAGATAGCGTGCTGCTTGACGGTACTGCATCTTATGACCCGGATAATAATATCCGGGATTATGCATGGAGAAAAATAGCAGGACCCTCTTCATCCAATATTTATAACCCATCGACTGTTAAAACAAAAGCAGGTCAGCTTGGTGAAGGGAGCTATCAATTCGAAATAACAGTTACTGATGCCGATGGATTATTTTCAAAAGATACAGTGCAGGTAACGGTTGTTAAACTGGTAACAAATAACCGTCCACCCGTTGCCAATGCAGGAGCAGATCAAATAATTACTTTACCAACAAATAGTGTAACACTCAATGGCGACGGTTCCAGTGACCCGGATAATAATATTGTAAGCTATCTATGGACAAAAATTTCAGGGCCAGCATCATTCAATATTATAAATGCAAATGTTGTACAAACACAAATAACAAATCTGGTAGAAGGAATTTACAAGTTTGAATTAAGAGTTACAGATGCCGGCGGTTTATTCTCAATAGATACGGTACAGGTAAAGGTTAATCCTGCGGTTAGTACGAGTACTTGTGATAACAGCAACCGGACGCAGGTTAATGCCTCGCTAATACCTTTTGGCAACCTTTCGGAAGTAAGTGCCGGAGCAACGGTGGCGTCAGCAGGCAACAAGATTGTGTTTGCAGGTGCAGAATTATCCGGTTGGCCACAAAGTTATGGTTCATCAAGAGTGGATATATATGATATAATCACTGGAACATGGTCGACAGCTCAATTAAGTGAACGACGTTCCGGCATAGCAGCAGTTGCAGCGGGGAACAAGATTTTTTTTGCAGGTGGAAGATTAGGTGATGGCGCTGTAGATAGATATTTTTCAACAGAGATATTTATGATGTTTTGACCAATACCTGGTCTGTCGCTTCTTTAAGTGAACCCCGCTGTTACATAGCAGCAGCAACGATTGGAACTAAAGTATTTTTTGCCGGAGGAGAAAAAGATATCAATTATAACACGTCAACTAAAGTGGACATCTACGATTTTTCTGCTAACACCTGGTCAACTGCAGCCCTAAGTGCGCCGAGGGCTAATATTTCGGCGGTTACTGTTAATGGTAAGATTTATTTTGCGGGTGGCACCAGTCAGAATAGAACTTATTCTCCTTCAGATAAAATTGACATATATGATAATGCCAGTGGCTCCTGGTCTGCATCTTCATTAAGAGGATCTATGGGGCTTTTGGCTGGTATCGGGGTAGCTGACAATATTTATTGGGCACAGGATTGTGTAGTTGAAACCAGGAATGTAAACTCAGGCAGCAGCTCTGTTTCTTATTTATTCAAATCGGGGGCATCCTGGATCATTGATAATGGTCAGAATATAGTTTTAAAAAATGGGAAACTGGTCTGCTTCAGACATAACGATGCAATTCCTGATAAGTTTGATATCTATGATATAGCAACTCACACCTGGTCAATTGGCGTATTACCACAACCAGTGCCCAAGTGGGCATCTATCATTTCTGTAAATAATACAATTTACATAGCCGGTGGAGCTATTGACGGTGTTTTAAGCAACCAGGTATGGAAGCTGGAATTTTAAAAATCAGCGTTTACCGGAAATTTTTTAATCCACGATCTCCGGATCCGATTCCAACAATATATTATAAAACAAAGAAGACAATGTTGCCAGTGCGCCTATTTTAATAAATAGCATTTTAAAATCTTGAGTTGGATTTTTATCCACAACGAAAATTATCAGGAAAAAAGCCACCGCAAAAACAACAAGAAAAAAACTAAAGCGCAACCAAAATGGGTAGTGTTTTTTGTTCATAGGTTCTGATTTAAAATTAAAATTAAAATCAATGATTGAATTTTACAATCCTCCAATGAACAAAAATCGTGCAGTATAGAAGAAAAAGATATCAATAAGCCCATTTTACTAAGGTAGCTCCCCATGTGAAACCGCCACCGAATGCGGATAATACGAGCAAATCTCCTTTGTTCAATTCATGCTTCCAATCCCATAAACATAAAGGGATAGTAGCGGCTGTTGTGTTTCCATATCTTCCAATATTCAACATCACTTTATCGGGACTTAAACCCATACGGGTAGCTGTAGCATCAATGATACGTTTATTAGCTTGGTGCGGAACCAGCCATGCAATGTCTTCACCTGTCAAATGATTTTTTTCAAGTAACTCTTCACTCACATCAGCCATGCCTTTTACTGCTGCTTTAAAAACCGGTTGACCATCCTGGAAAGCAAAATGCTCTTTGTTTGTTACTGTTTCAATTGATGCAGGTCTTAATGAGCCCCCGGCTTTCATGTGTAAGAATTCAACACCGCTGCCATCACTTTTCAAAATGCTATCCAACACGCCATATCCTTCATGATTAGGTTCCAACAGGACAGCAGCGGCACCATCACCAAACAGTACACAGGTATTTCTATCGGAGTAATCAATAATTGCACTCATCTTATCTGCGCCACATACCACCACTTTTTTATATCGTCCGCTTTCAATTAAAGAGGCTCCCAGGGTTAATGAATATAAAAAACCCGAACAAGCTGCCGATACATCAAAGCCCCATGCATTCTTTGCACCCAGTTTATTGCAGGCAATATTTGCTGTGGCAGGAAAGACCATATCAGGTGTAACCGTCGCCACGATCAAACATTCAATTTCTTCGGGATGGATCCCTCTTTTTTCACAGATCAGTTTTACGGCTGGTACAACCATATCTGAAGTTGCCTTACCAGTTCCTTTCAGGATCCTTCTTTCTGTGATGCCTGTCCTTGTGCGTATCCATTCATCATTAGTGTCCACCATTTTTTCCAGGTCAAAATTGGTCAGCTTATCTTCCGGCACATATCCTCCTACAGCAGTAATAGCGGCCGTAATTTTATGTTGTACCATTCTTTTGTTTTAGTGCGGCCAAAGTTAAGTGCCAATTGGCAATATGCAATAGACCTGGTCATTGCCAATTGTGTTGTCTATTGCAATTGATTTATATTCGCAACCATGTTTGCATTTTTAAAAGGTGATTTTGTTTTTAAAAGTCCTGCGGTTGTTTATGTGGATGTAAACGGGGTGGGATATGAAGTACATATCAGCCTGAACACCTATTCAAAAATTCAAAACCTGGAAAAGGGCACACTGTTCACACACTTACAGGTAAGAGAAGATGCCCACGTACTTTATGGTTTTTATGATAAAGCTGAGAAAGAAATTTTTCTTAATCTTCTTAGTGTTTCAGGGATTGGTGCATCAACTGCCAGAGTCATGTTGTCATATGCAAAACCGGAAGACCTCATCCGGGCTATCATTTCAGGGGATAGCCGGAGTCTTGAAAGTATAAAAGGCATCGGAAAAAAAACCGCTGAGCGGCTAATTGTAGAGCTAAAGGATAAACTGACTAAATTTCCGCTCGAAACAAATATTTCGCCTATGAAACACAATACTTTGCACCAGGATTCGTTAAATGCATTACTGGCTTTGGGAATCAATCGCCAGGCTGCTGAAAAAGCTATACAGCAGATTACCAAATCCGCACCCGACTTAAAAATTGAGGACATTATAAAACAAGCCTTAAAAACTGTTTAGCCTATCGCTTCGAAATCTACTTAACCAATTTGTCCGGGATACCTTGAAACTTGCTGCTTACATACTTCGTCTGCCGGTTATAATCCTTTTTGCATTTTTATTTAGCGCAAAAGCGAAAGCCCAGGACTCACTTCGGTTTCCCCTGAATGATAGACGCAGTGACACTTATTCTAATCCTTCAAGAAACAGTTTTGATTTTCGTGATACTTCCTATATCAAACGAAATATTGAATACGATCCCAAAACCAAACAGTACTATATCGTTGAAAAGATCGGTAATTCCTATTACCGAACACCTATCTCATTTACCATGCAGGAGTTTCTAAATATGCAGGGGAAACAAGATGAGATCGATTATTTCAAGAAGCGGTCCAATATGCTAACCAACATGAACCGCAAGATCGATAAGCCTAAGTTCCATGTAAAACCTGATTGGTTCAATCGGATTGTCGGAACCGGCAAAGTAGAGATAAAACCAAATGGATTTGTTGAGTTGATGGCAGGTTACCAGGGCCAAAAAATTTTGAACCCGACCTTACCAGAGCGGGCAAGAAACACAGGCGGATTTGATTTCAATATGAATTCGCAATTGCAGGTTGATGGAAAAATTGGAGACAAATTGAACCTGCCGATCAATTATAATACGCTTGCCAATTTTGATTTTGAAAATCAGCTAAAGCTCGACTACCAGGGAAAGGCGGATGATATTTTAAAACAATTCAAAGCAGGCAATGTCGAGTTTAATTCAAAGGGAACGTTAATACCGGGTGCACAAGGTTTGTTCGGTTTAAAAACACAATTGCAATTTGGCCGCCTGTATATAACTTCTGTACTGGCCAATATGCGTTCACAACGACAGACCATCGGATTACAAGGCGGCAGTGCATCCCAACCTTTCTCATTACGATCTGACGATTATGAAGAGAATCGCCATTTTCTTTTATCACAGTACTTCCGTTCGAATTATAACAAGGCAATGAAACAATTACCTGTTGTTAATTCACCTGTTCAAATTCTTAGAATTGAAGTGTGGGTTACCAACCGGCAGGGTGCTGCTACTACAGATACACGGGATATTGTTGCATTAATGGACCTCGGTGAAGGCAAACCTTTTGGCCCATGGGGCGGATCAGGAAATGATAATTCATTTCCTTCAAATAACGTGAATAGCTTATATGGCTTATTGACAAGCAATCCTTCCATACGTAACTCATCAACCATTACCAATTTCTTAAATTCAAATGGATTGCGGCCCGTACAGGACTTTGAAAAAACTTATGCAAGAAAACTACAATCGACGGAATATATTTTTAATCCGCAAATTGGTTTTGTTTCTTTAAACCAACCCTTACAACCGGATGAAATATTAGGTGTTGCTTTTCAATATACATTTAATGGCCGCGTTTACCAGGTCGGAGAATTTTCAACCGATGTACCTCCCGATTCAACAGGTAATACGCAGAAAGTTTTATTCCTTAAATTATTAAAAGCTACTTCGCAACGAACTTACTTGCCGATCTGGGACCTGATGATGAAAAACGTTTACTCTGTTGGCTTTGGTCAACTGGAACGCCAGGATTTTAAACTTGACATCACTTATGAAGAACCGAGTCTTGGTGAAAAAAGATATTTACCCCCGGCAGATGTATTAGCACAGTACAAAGGGCAACCGCTGATCCAACAAACAAATCTTGACAGGCTCAATAATCAGAATGACCCGCAGGTAGATGGCATTTTTGATTTTATTGAAGGATTTACGGTCTTATCATCGCAAAGCCGTATCATTTTCCCTGTGCTGGAACCCTTTGGACACGATCTTGATTATGTCTACCCCGACCAGGCCACCCGCGATAAGTATTTGTATTATCCATTATATGATACGATCAAAGCGATTGCGCAGACGTATGCAAACCTTAATCGCTTTAAATTGGTTGGTAAATCCAAATCATCAGTTAATTCAGATTACCAGCTTGGATTTAATATACCAAGAGGTTCCGTTACTGTAACAGCGGGCGGGCAAGTGTTACAGGAGAATGTAGATTATGAGATCAATTATGATCTCGGAACCTTGCGTATCACTAATCAGGCGATCATTAATTCCGGCGTACCTGTAAATGTGCAGTATGAAAACCAGGGAACTTATAGCTTGCAGCAAAAAAGCTATCTCGCCACACGATTTGATTATCTCGCCAGTAAAAAACTTTCACTGGGTGCAACCCTTGTTCGTTTAAGTGAACGGCCATTTTTTGTAAAACAAAACTATGGCGAAGATCCAATCCGCAATTCGATGTATGGATTTGATTTTGATTATCGCAGCGAGGTACCCCGTTTGACCAAGTTATTGAGTAAGCTTTATTCAACAAAAGAAATGTCATCGATCTCCGTGTATGGTGAAGGTGCTCTTCTCGATCCTGGTCATGCAAAACAAATTGGTAAGAAAGAAGAAGGTGTAATTTATATTGATGATTTTGAAGGAACCCGTGCACCGATTGATCTGCGTTTCCCGATCATTGGATGGACGTTGGCATCGACCCCGCAAAAATCACCTGACCAGTTTGGTAATATCATGTTCCCTGAAGCTGAACTGAATAATGATCTTAATTACAATAACAATCGTGCAAAGATCTCGTGGTATAATATTGAATCTGTTTTACAGGAAAGAGGCAATCCAAACAATCCTTTGCGGAATGATGTGAATGAATTGTCAAAGCCTGAGACAAGACAGGTGTATCAAAGTGAGATCTTTCCAAGAAGGAGCACCGAATTTGGACAGGGTTTGCTTACAACATTCGATCTGCATTTTCAACCAAAGGAAAAGGGCCCTTACAATTTTGAATACAGGGCCGGGCGCATTAACACTAACGGGACTTTATTAACTCCTCAAAAAGCATGGGGAGGCATCATGCGCAATATTGACCAGATCGATTTTGAAACAGGCAATGTTGAGTTTATTGAATTCTGGTTACAGGATCCTTTTATTGGCAATTCTTCAAGCGCCGGCGGGGAATTATATTTTGATCTTGGAAATGTTTCAGAGGATATTTTAAGAGATGGAAAGAGAATGTATGAAAATGGATTGCCCACCACTTCTACTCCTAATATCCCGGTTGATACAAATACCGTTTGGGGTAAAGTACCTGCCAATCCATTGCAGGTAACGAATGCCTTTACCAACAATGAAGAAGAAAGAGCACAACAGGATGTGGGCCTGGATGGATTAACAGATGCGGAAGAAAAGACAAAGCAGGCTGCTTATCTCGCAAATCTTGCCGCAGTGCAGGGCGCAAGCTCTCCTGTTTATCAGCGGGCATTAAACGATCCCTCAGGAGATAACTTTGTTCCTTATCGTTCACCTGTGTATGATCAGGGAACTGTTGCAGGCATTATTCAACGTTATAAAAATATAAATAATCCACAGGGTAATTCACCTACAGCCCAGGCTACGGATAATGTTGATCCAAGATTTGTAAATGCATTCACTCAATATCCCGACCAGGAAGACCTGAATCGTGACAATACAATGAATGAAGTAGAAGAATATTTTCAATATCGTGTCGAATTGAAACCCAATATGCCTGTAGGGTCTAGTTATATAACCGACAGGAGAGATGTACCAGTAGCACTGGCCAATGGTTCAACAAGAACTGAGACATGGTATTTGTTCCGTATTCCTGTGTCACAATACCAGGCAAAAGTTGGAGATATCCCGGATTTTAAATCTATCCGGTTTATCCGAATGTTCCTTACCAATTTTGCTGATTCAGTGACATTACGTTTTGGAAAATTGGAGTTGATCCGCAACCAATGGAGAAAATTCCAGTACCATGTTGATACCTTGGCGACTTATGTCAATGTTCCGGCTAATGACCCCGTAACGACAAATACATTGGCCGTGAATATTGAAGAGAATGATCAGCGTGAACCCATACCCTATAAAATACCACCCGGTATCGAGCGCCAGCAACAATTGGGGACGAACAATACCCAGTTATTCCTGAATGAACAATCCTTAAGCTATAAAGTATGTGGTTTACCGAAGTTTGAATCAAGGGGGGTATTCAAGAACATGAATTTGGATATGCGCCAGTATGGAAAGCTTCGCATGTTCATTCATGCTGAAAAAGTAAAAGGCACCGACCTCAATGATAACGATCTGAATGCTATCGTTCGCATTGGTAGTGATGCAGTAAGTAATTATTATGAAATAAAGATCCCATTGAGGCTTACTGATCTTGGTGAAAGGGATTCATTAAAAATATGGCCGGATGTAAATAATCTTGACTTTGACCTGAAAGAGCTTACTAATTTAAAGCAGAGAAGAAACAGGAATGGAATACCTACTTCACAATATTACCGGGAGACAAGTGCTACTGGAAAATCATTTGCAATTATTGGTAACCCTAATTTAGGAGAAGTAAGAATTATGCTGATGGCGATCGAAAATGTCGGAAGAGAAACAGCCTGTGCAGAAATTTGGTTCAATGAATTGCGTTTTTCTAACCTGGATGAAAAGGGAGGTTATGCTGCAATTGGCAGAATTGATCTCAAACTTGCTGACCTCGGTATGATCAATGTCTCCGGTACAGTAAAAAGTACAGGCTTTGGAACATTAGAGCAAAGAGTGAATGAACGAAGCCGTGAAAATTTATATACATTAGATGTTTCAGCTAATATTGAAGCAGGTAAACTGTTGCCAAAAAAATTGGGTATACAGATACCCGTTTATGCAGGATACAGCCGGTTAACAAGTAACCCGGAATACGATCCGCTTGCGTTGGATCTCAAATCAAAAGATGTAATAAAAGAAGCACCGGCTGATAAAAAGGATTCAATAAGATCCGAATCACAAACTGTAACCACTA
>Ga0207676_10004177_pt1 | contig 10208 bp, 10 predicted proteins | sample KBSSwiS72_FD_184307 | JGI IMG/M metagenome (GOLD analysis project Ga0207676, IMG submission 184307) | Switchgrass rhizosphere microbial communities from Kellogg Biological Station, Michigan, USA - KBS Switchgrass S7-2 (SPAdes) (version 2) | ecosystem: Host-associated > Plants > Roots >... | reverse complement strand
TCGTCACCTTCTTCTCGGCAAGGCCGCTGCACGTGACGACCGGCTTCTTGATTGTTAACGTTTGGTCCTTTGCCGGAGATCAAGACCGCGCCAATGTCAACGCGATGACGCTGCAGCCGTTCTTGAATTATAACCTGCCCGATGGCTGGTATCTGACGACGAGCCCCCTCATGACGGCAAACTGGGAGGCTAATCGTGAGAACCGCTGGACCGTGCCCATTGGGGGCGGTTTCGGGCGAATCTTCAAGATCGGTGATCAATCGGTCAATGCTAATATCGCTGCCTACTACAATGTGGTGACGCCCGAGGACACGGGCGCTAATTGGCAATTGCGCGCAGAGTGGACATTCCTTTTTCCGACAAAGTAGCGACGTGCTCGCGCATAGCTGCCGGACGTAAGCGGTGCTCTTCGCTCGTGCCTCGCAATTGGTCGTGAGTTGCGCCTCGGCTGCGCGTGCCCTCGCATCACGTCCGTCCCAGGAAGAGCCTGATGACCGTCCCCGTGCGCGCCCGGTTGGCAGGCGGCTCGCGCACCCTCGCCGCCTCCTGAGCGCCTGCGCGCGGCCGGCAAAAAATCGGGGTTGTTCCCGATGTCTGGCCGACTGGCGCGGGCCTACGGTTGCCGCCTCTCCAGGAGGAGGCAAGCCGACATGCTGAGATTTCCAGTCTCGCTGCGATATGCGCCGGCAATCGCCGTGGCGGCGCTTTGCCTGCAGGCGGCGGCAAGCAACGTGCCCGGCGCGGCCGTGGCCTACGCGGTGGCGCCTGCGGGCCAGCATGCTCGCGGCGAAGCCGGCTCCGGCTTCGTGCCCGCAGCCTCGCAAGGCAGGTCGGCGCGACAGGCGCGTATGAGACGATGCCTGCAGAGCTGGGACCCCGCCACGCAGATGTCGAAGGGCGAGTGGCGACGCACCTGCCAGCGCGTGATCATCCAGCAGCCCGGAATGTTCGGCCCCGACCCGTTGTGAGCGCGCCCCGCTGTGAGCGCGGTGGCCGGCGAAATCGTACCTCGCCGACGTGGCCCGCATGCGCCAGGGCGTGGCGCCACTTCGCGGCGTCACTTGATGGCGCGACCGATGCTGGGCTGGAAGATCTCCCTCCAGTCGTCCTTCATGCTGACGACCGTCCAGCCCCTGGACTTGGCCTCATCGTAGAGCGCCGGGGTGAAGGTCCCGACCCTGGTCTCGGGCAGTCCCTGCGCCGGCCCGTAGGCATACTCGCGCCGCTCGTCGTCGTGCAGCAGCAGCATCGCCAGTCGCAGGCCGTCGCCGGCCCGCGTGTATTCCAGCATCTGGCGGTCTCCGGTCGAATTGCCGAATGCCGCGCAGGGCCGACGGCCGATCATCAGGTGGATAGCCTCGGGCTTGCCGGCGTTGTTGTCGTTGAGGAGCAGCCTGGGCTCCTTGGTGAGCGTGGGCCTGCCGTCCTTGTCGTAGCCGAACGTGGTGCCGCCGGCCGTCCCGACCACCTGCTCCGGCGGGATGCCGTAGACCTGCTCCGCGTACGTGCGCACGAAATCCTGGCCGCCGCCGGTGACGATGTAGGTCTTATAGCCATTGGCGCGCAGGTGGCGCAGAACCTCCAGCATCGGCTGATAGGCCAACTCGGTATACGGCCGGTCCCAGCGGGGATGCCTGGCACGCTCCATCCATGCCTTCGCCTCCGCGCTGAACTCATCGACTGTCATGCCGCTCAGCGTGGCAGCGAGGACCTCCTCAAGCTCTTTCAGCGGGAGCCTGGAGACCGCTTCGCGATCGCCGGAGAGGACCGTCTTGAACTGCGCGAGAGTCCCCAGTTCCGGCCTCCGCGACACGACAGCCGGGACGCGCTCCAGGCAATAGACGACCTGGGTGTACATCGGCTGCTCCACCCAAAGGGTGCCGTCCTGGTCGAAGGTGGCGATGCGTGCCTCCGGCGGCACGAAGTCGGGGCTCGACCGGTCGGTGGTGGCCTGCACGAACCGGAGGATCGCCTGTTTCGCTGCGCCGTCGTTCCAGGACGGGAGCGGGTCTGCGTCCTGCGCCCGCGCCGATGTGCGGGGCATCGTGCCCCCAAGCAGCGGAAGCGCCGCCAGGGTCGAGAGCACTGCGCGGCGGTTGATGCCGCGGGACGAGGTGGACGCCATGACTGCAGGCCCCTTCTCATTGCGTTGGGGGCGCGTCCGCCATGCGGCGCGCCCCCAACGCGGTTCCTACTGTCCAGGCTTGTTTTTGATCGTCGCGTCTATCTGCTGCTTCACCGCCTCCAGGTTGAAGGACGCCGGGTCCTGCATGGGCGGGAACTCGATGGCCGTCTTGGCTAGGTCCGCTACCTTCTCCTGGACCATGACGAACCGCCAGAACTCCCGGGCGTAGAAATCGTTCATGTAGCCGCCGCCCAGATTGTTGAGATTCTCCTGATTGATGGACGGGGTGCGCTCAAACGGATCCTGGCGAATGTTGATGATGCCGGGCATGTCCGTCGTGGTCTTCTGACCGGTCCAGCCCTCCGGCTGGCGGAAGAACTGGAACTTGAAATCGCCGATTCGGATGGCGCCCAGGTGGGGCCCCGCGAAGTAGAAGTACTCCTGGCGCGCGGATGGCCCCTTGTCCTGCAGCAGGTCCAGCTGGTTGTAGCCGTCCAGATGGTTCTTGTAGTTCCGGTCGCCGAGGCTCACGCCCTTCTTCAGCTGCTCGACGATGTTGGGATTGCCGGCGGCGGCCACCATGGTCGGGAACCAGTCGAGGCTGGAGAACAGCCCGTTCTGGACCGTGCCTGGCTTGATCTTGCCCGGCCAGCGCACGATGCACGGCGAGCGGAAGCCCCCCTCGTAGGCGGTGCCCTTGGTGCCCTTGAAGGGCGTCATGCCGCCGTCCGGCCAGGTGAACACCTCGGCCCCGTTGTCGGTGCTGAAGACCACGATGGTGTTGTCCGCCTCGCCGATGTCCTCCAGGTGCCGCAGGAGGGCGCCGATGGCGTCGTCCATCTGCTTCACGCCTGCCTCCTGCAGGCCGAAGTTGGTCTCGCTGTTCATCATCGCCCGGTACTTCGGGGAGAGGAAGGTCCACACGTGCATGCGCGTGGTGTTGTGCCAGAGGAAGAACGGCTTGCCCTCCTTCTTGGCTCTGTCCATGAAGCGTTTCGAGTTGTCGACCAGCACCTCGTCGAAGGTGGTCATGTCGTACTTCGCCTTCCCGAAGCCCTCCCACATGTTCGGGACGTTGGACATGTCGGGGAACGGCGGCAGCGGCCCCTCGTCCTCGATGCGCTGCTTGCCGACGCGGCCCCAGCGCGGCATCACTGTCGGGTCGTCAACATCGGTCGCATAGGAGCGCACCAGGTTGCGCGGCCCGTACTTCTGATAGAAGGCAACATCCCTGGGATAGGAGTACCAGTAGGGGTCCGACATGGCGTCGAGGTGATAGAGGTAACCGAAGAATTCGTCGAACCCGTGCAGGGTCGGCAGGAACTTGTTGAGGTCGCCGAGGTGGTTCTTGCCGAACTGCCCGGTGAGATAGCCTTGCGCCTTGAGCGCGGTCGCGATCGTGCAAGCCTGGGCTGGCATCCCGACGTCGGCGCCAGCCTGCCCGACGGTCGTCAGGCCCGTGCGCAAGGGAATTTCGCCGGTGATGAAGGCCGCCCGGCCGGCCGTGCAGCTGGCTTCGGCGTAGTAGTCCGTGAACAGCACGCCCTGCTGGGCCAGCCGGTCGAGGTTGGGTGTCTTGCCCGACATCATGCCGCGATGGTAGGCGCCGATGTTGAACCAGCCGACGTCGTCGCCCATGATGAATACGATATTCGGCCGCTGCCCCGGCCGCAGCGCCGGTGCTGGAACTTGCTGCTGGGCTTGCGCCTGCCTTGTGAAGCCAGTTCCTGGCAGCGCCGTCGCGGCTGCAAGCGTGGCTCCGCTCAGCAGCAGATCGCGCCGGGCCACCCCCTTGTTTTTGCGCTGCGCTGCGTCCTGAGAGTTGTCGTGCGGGCTGTTGCTCATGCGGGTTCTCCTGGGGGCTCCCATCCCAGCAGGGCATCGGCAACGTGGGTCCCCCGGCGCGAACGCCAGGCCTCTCAACAAGCCCCAACTCGCCGGCGCCTCTGCTGTTGCTATGAGCAATTGGCGTAGACTGCGGCATCGGGGAACGCTCTCGGGCCCAACCCGCGAAACGCTGAGATAGAGTCCCGAGCAGCAGGCGGCGCGTTGCCGGATCGGCACGCGATCATGACTGTAAGGATGAGGCTGGCCGGTTAACCGGTCTCGTGCTCACTCGGCCGAGGAGAGGTCCTTCAGCACCCCGGCGGGGATCGAAAGCACGTTGGGGGTCTGCCATGCCGTCGAAACCCGCACGGGTCCGGTGGGCAGAGCGATGGTCTGCGTGATCAACGTGCTGACGACCGCAACCACCCGACCCTCGCAGTCGAGCACCGGCGCCCCCGACGCGCCGTGGTCCAGCACCAGCCGGTCGTCGCCATCGTGCATCTCGATGAGTGCCATGCCGGCGAGACGCTCGCCGGTGCCGTACTCCGCAAAGCGCCCTTTGGCGAACCGCAGCTTGCCGTCGGGATACGCGAGGCTGAGAAGCTGCTCCTCGGCAACCAGCGGTGCCGTCCTGACCGGAAGGGCGGCGGCGCTGGGGAAGGCGGCCTTGAGCTCGATCACGGCCACCTTCTCGGCGTGAGAGCCCGCAACGCGGAGGATGCGGGCGGGGATCACCTGCCCCCTGTCGCTCTCGCGCAGCTCGATCTGCTTCCAGTCCTGGGCAGAGAGCCGCATGGCCTCGGCGACATGCGCAGCTGTCACCATCAGCCGGGGCGAGAGGAACCAGCCGGTGCCGCGTATGCCAAGGATGGCGGGCGCATCCTTTCTCTCGTCCGCTTCGAACTCCCTGGTGATGTTGACTGTGGAGCGGACCAGCGTCGCAGGATCGATGCAGGCGGCATTGGCGCCGGTGACACCGGCGGGCATCGCCATCAACACAAGAAGGAAAAACAAACCTTGGCGCATGGCGCCGTCCCCCCGATGCACAGTCCTGTCCGATCGGACCGGCCCGAGGACGCGGCCCACGGCAAGACTAGCCTCATGGGAACCGGAAGGTGTGGCCGCCGCGTCTCACCGCGGTTGAAATCTCACTGCTTTGCCAAGCGTTTAGCACGCTCGGCATATTCCTCCGCGCCGCTCGCCGGCGTCACAGGACGTTCTGCCACAGCAGCCCGAGGCCGCCGGGCACCGCGAGGTTGGCGAGCATGCCGTTTTGCATGCCGATGCGCTTCGCCGGGTCGTCGACCTCCCAGAAGCGCAGGAGCATTGTCACCCCTTGAGCCGCTCGATCAGCGCCATGGCGGCGGCGGGCGCGCGCACCTTGCCCTCGTGGATGAAGTAGACGAACACGTCGCGGGGTTGCACCTTGGCCTTGGTGGCGGGCTCCACCAGCGCCAGGTCCTTCGGCGCGGTGCCCCTGGCCCAGGCCTGCGCGCGCGCGGCCCATTGGTCGAGCGCCTTCTCCGGATAGCCGGTGGCGATATCGTCCTGGCCTCTCTGCAGACGCGCGTAGACGAAATCGCCGACCGGATCGGGGATGGCCGGATAGGTGGCGTGCTCGGCGTAGACGACCGGGATCTGGAACCGGCGCAGGAGGGCGATGAATCCCGGCGTCAGGAAAGAGGGGTGGCGCGGCTCCACCACGTGGCGCAGCTTCACGCCGTCGTGCTTCTCGGGCAGCAGCTCCAGGAAGCCCCCGAAGTCCGCCTCGTCGAGCTTCTTGGTGCCTGCGAACTGCCACAGGAGCGGCCCCAGCCGGCTGCCCAGCTCGGTAATCCCGGAGTCCAGAAAACGCTTGATGGAATCGCCCGCCTCCCGCAGCACGCTGCGGTTGACGGCGTAGCGCGGCCCCTTGACCGAGAACACGAAGCCCTCCGGCGTCTCGGACCGCCACTTGGCGAAGCTGGCCGGCGTCTGCGTGCGATAGAAGGTGCCGTTGATCTCGATGGAGGTGAGGCGCTGGCTGGCATACTGCAACTCGCGCGCGTGCGGCAGCCCCTTGGGATAAAACACCCCGCGCCACGGCTCGAACGTCCACCCGCCCACGCCGACCCGGATCTGTCCCGCTTTGGCCATGCCCACCGATTAAGCAGAGTTGGCGCGCAATGCCAACGGGGGAATGGTGCCCGGCAGTGCATCGGCGTTCCTGCAATCCTCCCGCAATCCTGGAATCGCCAGCCGCACAAGCTGCCTCTATAGTCGCAGGGTCGCGTGCAAGGCGCCGCGCTATGGTAGGCCAAGGGCAAAAGCAACAAGACCCGACGCCTGCGGTTCCGGAGGGAGGAACGATTGAGAAAGCTTCTGCGATTCAGCCGGGGGGTGGACGCGCTCAATACCCACATCGGCCGATGGGTGGCCTGGGCACTGCTGGTGGCCATCCTGGTGAGCGCCGCCAACGCGACGGTGCGGAAGGTCTTCAACACCTCCTCCAACGCCTGGCTCGAGATCCAGTGGATCCTGTTCGGCGCTGTGTTCCTGCTGTGCTCGGCCTGGGCGCTGATCTCCAACGAGCACATCCGCATCGACATCGTGAACAACATGCTGCCGAAGCGGGTGCGCGACTGCATCGACGTGGTCGGCCATGTTTTCTTCCTCCTCCCCGTCACGATCGTGATCGCCTGGCTGGGCTGGCCGTTCTTCTGGCGCTCGCTGATGCAGAACGAGCAGTCGACCAACGCCGGCGGGCTGCCGGTGTACCCGTCGAAATTCCTGATCCCGCTGGCCTTCACGCTGCTCCTCGTGCAGGGCCTCTCGGAGCTGATCAAGCGCATCGCCATCATGCGGGGCGAGCTGCAGGACACGACCTCGGGCGGCGGGCATCACGCGGCGGCCGAGGCTGAGGCCGAGCGCCTGCTGCAGGCGGCGCAGGAAGAAGCCGAAAAGCGCGCGGGCCACTAGCCGGCGGCACCGACCAGATACACCAACTGACACCTTAGCGAGATTTCCAGATGGCAGAATTCGTCGCCCACAACATGGCGCCGATCATGTTCGCCTCCCTCGTGGTCTTCCTGATCATGGGGTACCCGGCCGCCTTCTCCCTTGCCGCCGTCGGCCTCGTCTACTTCATCGTCGGCACCGAGCTGGCGCCGCTGTCGCACGGCGAGATCACCCTGTCGTGGCCGCTTCTGCAGGCTCTCCCCGAGCGCATCTACGGCATCATGAACAACGAGGTGTTGCTGGCGATCCCGTTCTTCACCTTCATGGGGCTGGTGCTGGAACGATCGGGCATGGCCGAGGACCTGCTCGATACCATCGGCCAGCTGTTCGGGACCATCCGCGGCGGCCTCGCCTATGCGGTGGTCTTCGTCGGCGCGCTGCTGGCCGCCACCACCGGCGTGGTGGCCGCGTCCGTCATCTCCATGGGGCTCATCTCGCTCCCCATCATGCTGCGCTACGGCTACGACCGCCGCGTCGCATCGGGCGTCATCGCCGCGTCGGGCACCCTCGCCCAGATCATCCCGCCGTCGCTGGTGCTGATCGTCATGGCCGACCAGCTCGGCCGCTCGGTGGGCGACATGTACGAGGCAGCGTTCATCCCCGGCATCGTGCTCGCCGGGCTCTATGCGCTCTACGTTTTCATCGTTACGCGGATCTCCGGCAAGGCGGCGCCCGGACTGCCGCCCGATGCCGTCGGCTTCAAGGAGCCTGGCGGCGGGCGCGGGCTGACCTCGCTTGGCATCCTGGCCGTCGTCTCCGCGCTGGTCGGCTACTTCCTCATGCGCGACCAGCCCTATCGCGGGGCCGACTTCGTGATCCTGACGATGGCGGTCTCCATCCTGTTCGCCTTCGGTGTCGCGGTCATCAACTGGGTCATCGCCAAGCTCACGGGCTGGCGCTTCCTGTCGGGCCTTGGCCAGCAGGTCACGTTCGTGATGGTGCCGCCGCTGATGCTGATCTTCCTGGTGCTCGGCACCATCTTCATCGGCGTGGCCACGCCGACGGAAGGCGGGGCCATGGGCGCCACCGGCTCGATGCTGCTGGCGGCGTTCAAGCGCTGGGTCGACCGCGACCCGCGCCGGTTCAATTTCGCGCTGGTCAAGTCGGCCACCGAGGCGACGGCGAAGCTGTCGGCGTTCGTGGTGTTCATCCTGATCGGCGCCCGCATCTTCTCGCTCACCTTCTACGGCGTCAACGGCCACCTGTGGGTGGAGCACCTGCTCACCTCGCTGCCCGGCGGGCAGGTGGGCTTCCTGGTGTTCGTGAACACGCTGGTGTTCTTCCTGGCGTTCTTCCTCGACTTCTTCGAGATCGCCTTCATCGTCATCCCGCTGCTGGTGCCGGCGGCCGAGAAGCTGGGCGTGGATCTCGTCTGGCTCGGCGTGATGCTGGGCGTGAACATGCAGACGAGCTTTATGCACCCGCCGTTCGGCTTCGCCCTGTTCTACCTGCGCTCGGTGGCGCCGAAGGAGCCCTACAAGGACCGCGTGACCGGCGCCATGACGGCCCCTGTCACCACCGGCCAGATCTACTGGGGCGCCATCCCGTTCGTGGTGATCCAGTGCATCATGGTGGGTCTCGTCATCGCCTTCCCGGCCATGGTGATGCACTACAAGGTGGTGACGCCGGTGGGGGATCCCACCAAGATCGAGATCCAGCCGCTGCCGTTCGGACCGCCGGGCGTGCCCTTCGTGCCGCCGGAGTTGCCCAAGTAATGGGCTGCGCCCGCGACGTATGCACGCAACGGGGACACGCCGTGCGCGAAGAGAAGCGCGGGCGCTCGCCGGGCGGACCACGTGCCGGCTTGAAAGAAAGTTCCGATTCCTACGCCGTGCGCAGGACGCTACACTCGCGCAAGGCCGCCACGCGGGTGACGCAAACCTCAAGAGCCGGGCGGCACTTTTTCATCTCGCCCTACAGGGAGGAAGACCATGACGAAAGTTGACAGGCGCACACTCATCAAAGCCGGCGGCGCGGTCGCGGCGGGCGCCGTCGCGACGGCCGTCGCGGCGCCGGCGATCGCGCAGTCGTCGCCCGAGATCCGCTGGCGCATGGCGACGAGCTGGCCCAAGTCGCTCGACACGCTCTACGGCGGCGCCGAATGGATCGGCAAGCGCGTCGCGGCGATGACCGATAACAAGTTCCAGATCCAGGCCTTCGCCGGCGGCGAGATCGTTCCGGGCCTGCAGGTGCTCGATGCGGTCCAGAACGGCACCGTCGAGGCCGGCCATACGGCGATGTACTATTACTTCGGCAAGGACGATACCTTCGTCTTCCCGTCGGCGCTGCCGTTCGGCATGAACAGCCGCATGCAGAACGCCTGGATGCTGCATGGCGGTGGGCTGGACGTGCTCAACGAGTTCCTGAAGTCCTACAACGCCTACATGATCCCCGCCGGCAACACCAACTGCCAGATGGGCGGCTGGTTCCGCAAGCAGATCAAGACCATGGACGACCTCAAGGGGCTGAAGTTCAGGATCGGAGGCTTCGCCGGCAAGATCATGCAGCGCGTCGGAGTCGTTCCCCAGCAGATCGCCGGCGGCGACATCTATCCCGCGCTCGAGAAGGGCACGCTCGACGCCGCCGAGTGGGTCGGCCCCTACGACGACGAGAAGCTCGGCTTCGTGCGGGTGGCGAAGTTCTACCACTATCCGGGCTGGTGGGAGCCGTCCTCGTGCCTGATGGCCATGTACAACATCGACAAATTCAACAGCCTGCCGCCCCTTTACAAGGAAGCGCTCACGTCGGCGACGCTGGAAGCCAACAACTGGGTCGCGACCAAGTACGACGCCGTCAACGCCGCGGCGCTGAAGCGGCTGGCCGGCCAGGGCGCGGTGCTCACGCCGTTCTCGCAGGAGGTCATGGACGGCTGCCACAAGGCCGCGCTGGACCTCTATGCGGAGCTCAACCAGAAGAACGCGGCCTTCAAGAAGATCTACGACCACTACAAGGCCTTCCAGGACGACGGCTACTTCTGGCACCAGGTGGCCGACTACACCATGGATGCCTATTCGATCCGTTACCGCACCACGAAGACCTAGCACGGTGTCAGCCGATCACCGGCTGCGCCGACCCTCGATGTCGAAACGGAGCGCGTTGTGGCGTTCCCTCCCCCTTGTGGGGGAGGGACAGGGTGGGGGGAAATCGGTATGAACCGGGCTGATTCCTGACAGTTTAGACCGGGTTGATCCCTGACAGGTGAGGCTTTCGTCTGATTCGAGGGAGGATCAGGCGATGCCGTTCAGGGAGACCAGTCCTG
>Ga0207676_10004176_pt1 | contig 10215 bp, 13 predicted proteins | sample KBSSwiS72_FD_184307 | JGI IMG/M metagenome (GOLD analysis project Ga0207676, IMG submission 184307) | Switchgrass rhizosphere microbial communities from Kellogg Biological Station, Michigan, USA - KBS Switchgrass S7-2 (SPAdes) (version 2) | ecosystem: Host-associated > Plants > Roots >... | reverse complement strand
GGGCGAACGCTTCTTGAAATACCTCGTCGCTCTCGGCGCAGGCTTCATGCTTGCCGCTATCTTCATCGAAATTCTCCCGGAAGCCATCGGTATCTGGACCCGCAACTCGCCTGGTGAATCAGCCGCGGAGGCGGTGGGGGGCGCAATGGCGCTGCTGTTGCTCGGCTATCTGTCGATCCAATTCTTCGAGCACACCCTCGCGCCACACTTTCATTTTGGCGCTGAAACTCATCCGGAATCCTTCATGCGTCCATCAGCCGCCTACACGGCTGTCGGTGGCCTTTGGATTCACACGTTCTTCGACGGTGTCTCAATTGCATCCGCTTTCCTGGTCAACTTCAAAGTCGGAATTCTCGTCTTTATAGCGATTCTGCTCCACAAAATGCCCGAAGGCTTTACTGTGGCATCAATCATGCTTGCTAGTGGACGTTCGACACGGAAGGCGTTGATTGCAACCGCAGCGATCGGTGCGGCGACGCTCGCAGGTGTGATTGGCGTCGCGTTGCTTGATACCAGGGTAAAGGATGCCGTTGCGTATGCGTTGCCGTTCTCGGCTGGTGTCACTCTTTATGTAGCAGCAAGCGACCTGATTCCCGAGGTCAACCATAAAGAAGAACGAAACCCCACGGTGTCGATTGTCGTTTTTGGAGGGGTCGCCCTTTTTTATCTGTTGCACAGGTTGATAGAGGGTTAGCACTGACGAGAATTTCGCGATTGCATTTGCGCTTGAAAAAATCAAAGTGTGTGTGGCATGGCCTCGGCCTTCTGGTTTTGATCTTTTCGCTGTTCGTAGCTGACGCGAGCGCGCAGTCCACGCCCCAGTCGCCTGTTCCGCTTCCCGTTCCCTTCAACCCAATCGTCGACAACGCAAACGTCATCGATGCCGAGACGAGGCAGAAACTCGAGTCGATCTATCGCGGGCTGAAGGAACGCGCGAATATCGAATACGCGGTAGTGACTGTTGACACGACCGGCGACCGCGACATCTTTGACTTCTCGCTCGCGATTGCGCGCGGCTGGGGCATCGGATCAAAGCAAGGTGACAAAGCTGGTTTTCTGCTGGTGGTTGCGATCCAGGATCGCAAGTACTTCACGCAGGTCAGCCGGCATCTCGAAGGAGATTTACCCGATGGTCTTGTCGGTCTAACTCAACGCGAACGAATGGTGCCGGCGTTCCGGCAGGGGAATTACAGCAAAGGTATCTTCGATACGATTCAGGCTTACGTAGCTACACTCGCGGTTAAGCGTGGTTTCAGTATCGAGGGCATTGATACGAGCCAGGCTATACAGATCAGAGAACCACGGCAGCCTGAGAGACCGCAGCTAGGTCTCAGCAGCGTATGTGGCATTGGTGTAATCATTGTCATTTTTATCCTGCTGTCATCAGCATCGTGGAGGGGACGAGGTGGTCGCGGCGGTGGCGGTTGTTTGGAAGCACTGTTCTGGGGAAGCTTGTTTAGCAATCTGAATAGAGGCGGTGGAGGTTGGGGCTCGAGCAGCGGCTGGGGTGGCGGCGGATTCGGCGGCGGCGGCTCTGGCGGCGGTGGTGGTGGGTTTGGCGGAGGCTTTGGCGGCGGAGGCGACTTTGGTGGTGGCGGCGCAGGAGGTGATTGGTGAAGACTTTAGTACAGGATGCTCTTAAAGGACTCATCGACGATCTACGCGCAACGCACGGAGAGAATCTGGCTAGCGTCGTGCTCTATGGCTCAGCCGCTGCCGGAGATCACATCGAGCTGCGCTCTGACTACAACCTGCTCATCGCGTTGAATCGAATCACGCCCGAAGATCTGCGACAGGCGCAGGCGCCGATGCGCGAGTGGCAACGGTTGGGCCATCCATTGCCGGTCTACTTCACCGTCGAGGAGCTCTCAGACGCTGCTGACGTATTTCCGATCGAGTTTCACCAGATGGCAAACGCGCGCATCGTTCTTTACGGTCACGATCCTTTCGAGTTTGTAAAACTCTCGAACGCGAACCTGCGCCACCAGACTGAGTACGAACTGCGAAGCAAATTGATCCAGTTGCGCCGTCTATACATTCCCGCCTCAGTTTCAATCGAAAAACTTTGCGACTTGATGAGCGACAGCTTGTCGAGCTTTGCGGCTTTGTTCAGGGCCGTGCTGATTTTGCACGGGCAGGAAGCACCCGTGTCAAAACCCGATTGCGTCCGCGCGACGGCAAACCTGTTACGACTCGACCCCAAACCCTTTGAGCGAATCTTTGAATTTCGCGCCGGCGACAGACTCCCCTCGTCTGAGAAAGAAGCCCACGAACTTTTCGGAGCCTACCTGTTCCAAATCGAGCAGGTAGTTGAAGCCGTTGACAATCTTGGAGAGGCAACACAGTAACTTTTACCTAATGGGAGATTTGAGATGAAGACGCGAAGACTGGTAATCCTTTTTGCCGTTGCGCTGATCAGTTTTGGAGCGAGCGGCTGTGGCTATAACACGCTGACGACAAAACATGAAGACGTAAAGGGCAAATGGGCCAACACAGAAACACAGCTACAACGTCGCTCCGATCTTCTGAACAACTTGACGGAAGCGGCAAAGATGGCGGGAGTTCAGGAGCAGGAAGTCTTTGGCACGATCGCCAAGGCGCGATCGCAACTGTTGAATGCGACCAGCCAGGCGCCGCAGGGTGAAGGCGGCGACAGGACCCCGGAACAGAAGCAGGCAGTAATCGACGCCGCAAACAGCTTCGGGGGCGTGATGGGCCGTCTGCTCGTGCTCCAGGAAGCCTATCCGGAACTGAAATCGAACGAGAACTTCAAGGCGTTGCAGTTTGAAATAGCGGGCACTGAGAACCGCATCGCAACCGCGCGCAAGGACTACAACGACTCCGTTCAGGATTACAACACTACACGCGCGCGCTTTCCGACCGTGATCTCAGCAAAACTGTTTGGCTTCAAAGAGGAGCCCTACTTCAGGGCTGAGGAAGGTGCAAACCAACCGCCGCAGATCAATGCGAATTCGCTACGGCAAAATCAGAATAAATAATCCGCGTAATCTGCGGTTAAAAACCACGCGAGCTACACATCGCGCAATGATCACAAGGCTTGCCGCCAGGCTCCATGCTGCAAGCCTTTTCAGTTTGAAAGTAATCAACAAGCTCCGAGACTGTGGCTTCTTCAACACCAAAGCGTTCCAGACTCGGATGCTGCCATGGTGAATGCACGCGCGGAACGCTTACCTTAGCTTCAATTTGGACCAACCTGTTTTGCAGATCGTTGAGGCTCGCGCGCATCGCTGCCAGCTCTGAGCTGATGTCGCCCTGCGAAGGCGTGGCCGGCCCGCCCGACATGCGCCGCGCAATTCTCTCTGCCATCAATCTCGCCTGATCTTCCATCGTTATAAGAGATCGATTCGATCCACCACGCCCACGATCGCCGAATCGATCGCCGCGCCCGCCTCTCCAGTCGCCGCCGTCGACGCGCTCCAACCTTCCTGCACGATCAGCACTGTGTCTCCCACACCCGAGTCAACCGAATCCAGCGCCAGCACGGAGTAGCTCGTCTCCTCACCTTCCGGCGTGATCTGCTGGCACAACATCACGCGCGCGTTCTCGTAACGCCGGTTCTTCTGCGTGGCCACGACATTTCCGACTACGCGCGCGAGAATCATCTGGTTACGTGCTGCTCAGAATCAACAATACCGATGATCGTGCAATCAGTCGGCGTGTCTTCTCGTTTGAAAGGAAAACTCGCTTCCTTGCCGCGACACCAGAACACCAGCTCACCAACACCCGCGCCGATTGCATCGATCGCTACCATCGGCTTCCCTATCGCTTCCAGGTTCCGATCGACAGTTTGCACGATGAGCAGCTTCCGTCCTTCGAGAGAATCATTCTTGACGGTGGAGACTACTGTGCCGATGACGCGTGCGAGCTGCATAAATCAATTAACGTCGACCGTATCAATCACTCCCACGATTGCCGCATCCACGGGCACGTCTTTCATTCCCTGTGCCAGTCGCGCACTCGAACCGGCGACCACCAGCACGCGCTCGTGAAATCCGGCGCCCACTGTGTCAACCGCAACCACGTATCCGGTCGTATCGCTGCCATCTACGTTGATCGGTCTCACGATCAGCAACTTCTTTCCGCTTAACCGTTCGTCCTTTTGAGTGGAGACAACTGTGCCGACAATGCGAGCAATGATCATGCTGGTTATCGATCGAGCCCGATGGGAAGAGTTTCGTCAACACTGCCATGCGGGCGCGGGATCACGTGTACGCTGACCAGCTCACCCACGCGTCGCGCGGCTGCCGCGCCTGCATCAGTGGCGGCCTTCACGGCAGCAACGTCGCCACGCACGATCGCGGTCACAAAGCCGGCGCCGATCTTTTCGTAACCTACGAGGGTGACGTTTGCGGCCTTCACCATCGCGTCGGCAGCTTCGATCATCGCTACCAGGCCTTTTGTTTCAACCATTCCGAGTGCTTCTTGCATTCAGATCTTCTCCTCTATCTGTTATTTACCATTTACTGCCTGACTTAACAATTCGACGAGCTCTTCGCGTGTCAGTGAGATCTTCGCGCCATCGCCGTTCTCGAGTGGGTTCAGATAACCGCAGGCCTGGCCACGCGCAGATTCATCGAGATAGCCGGCCTTCTCGCGTACGTTGATCAACTTCTCAATCGCATCAGCCGGAAGATTTTTGGAGCCGCCGAGCACGCGGGAGAGGATGGCGATCTTGGCGGTGTGTTCCAACGTCTCCAGACGATCCCACGCCTGCCAGAGGTCCGCGCCGTAAGCGACTGCGCCGTGATTCGCCATCAGCAGCGCGTTGTGATGTTTCACCAGCGGTTGCATCTCACGCGTCAGCTCTTCGGTTGAAGGAGTTCCGTAAGCGGCGAGCGGCACGCAACCCAGTGTCAGTATCACTTCCGACAGGATCGGCTGATCGATCGGAAGACCGGCAACGGCGAACGCGGTCCCGTGCGGTGGATGCGCATGGCAAACGGCCTTCACGTCCGGACGTTCACGATAGATCAGGAGGTGCATCGCCAACTCGCTCGAGGCGCGTCGATCGTTGAGCGCGCGTCCTTCGAGATCCGTGATCGCGATCAGGTCCTCGGTCATGCGTCCTTTGCACGTCATCGTGGGCGTCGCGAGAATGCGATCGCCGTCCAGCCGCACGCTCACATTGCCGTCAGACGAAACGACGTAAGCCCGTTCGTACATCAGGTGGCAAACGCGGATCAGATCTCGTTTTGTTGTTTGCTCATCCATACGTCAAAGTAATTTCCCGCAAAGGCGCAAAGAAGAACCTAAAAGCTTTCCGCCTTTGCGCCTTTGCGCCTTTGCGGGAAATTTTCTTTACTTCGCAGCTGTCTTCCTGGTTCTGTGATCGCGCTGTTTTGAGGCCGGGACAGGAAGTACGACAACGATTCCAGAGACGTTGTCAGGTCAACTGTTTTGACCTTTACTCCGCGTCGCGCTGTCAACGAGACGGGCGCGAAATTCAGCACCGCTTTTATTCCGGCAGACATCACCTGGTTCAGAACTCTTTGCGCCGCCTTTGCAGGAACTGCGATTACCATCACGTCGATCGCTTCTTCACGAATGACTCGTGCCACGTCGTCGACGTCGTGAACGAGCAGCTCCGCGTCGCCGATTCTGTGACCGATCTTTTGTCGATCGTTATCGAATAGCGCTACGACGGTGAAGTTTGAACGACCGAAACCGTTGTAGTTAGCGAGTGCCGTCCCCAGTCTGCCCGCGCCGATGATGCCGACGCGATGCGGGCTGTCCAGACCGAGTATCTTCGTGATGTGATCGCGCAGGTCTTCGACGTAGTAGCCAACGCCACGAACGCCAAACTCGCCAAAGTAACCAAGATCTTTCCGGATCTGGGCGGAGTTCAAATTAAATTGCTCCGCCAGCGCCTGCGACGAGACGGTCTTGATTCCCGCGGCGTGAAGCGCATTGAGGCAACGAAGGTAAACACTCAACCGGCTGGTTGTTAGTTCTGATATCTTCTCGGACTTCATGAAGGAAACCTGTCGCTGGCAGTATAGCGCTAATAGGTCGAATAGGTCATATATGTCCTATAGGTCTTATATAATTTTGATACAATCCCGCCCGAATGATTGCGCATCTCAGCGGCACACTGCTTTCGAAACAGGCGACGTCCGTGATCGTCGACGTAGGCGGCGTCGGTTATGAAGTCACCATTCCGCTCTCGACTTTCTACGACCTCGAGGACATGGGCTCGACCGTTCAACTGCGCATCTACACGCACGTTCGCGAAGACACCTTGCAGCTTTACGGCTTCAAGACAGCGCGCGAGCGTGAGTTGTTTCTGAAGATCATCTCGGTGACCGGGATTGGTCCAAAGCTGGGCATCACGCTGCTCTCGGGCATGACCGCCGACGAGATGATCGCGTCGATTAGAACCAACAACCTGGCGCGCCTGACGTTGATTCCGGGAGTTGGTCGTAAGACGGCCGAACGGTTGATAATGGAGCTTCGCGAGAAGGTGGCGGAGCTGTCGTCGGCGCAACTTGAAGAAGAACTGGGCGCGAAGCCGGAAGCCGGTGAGCCGACAGAAGACGCAGTTCGCGCTGACGCTCTCTCGGCCTTGCTCAATCTCGGCTATCAAAGATCGTCAGCGGAAAAAGCAATCGATGCCGCGCTCGTTGAAGGCGGCGACATCACGGTCGAATCGATTTTGAGACGCGCTCTCAAGAAACTCGCACGGGTTTGAAAACGATATGCCTCCTGAGTCAATATCAGCGCGCGTGAAAGACACTCTCGCCAGCGACGAAGATCGCCAACTCGATCTGACGCTACGCCCTACTCGCATCGACGAATACATCGGGCAGCGCCAGGTCAAAGAGAACCTGCGCGTGTACATGAAAGCCGCGCGTGGACGTCGCGAAGCGTTGGATCACGTGCTGCTCACCGGCCCGCCAGGACTCGGAAAGACGACGCTCGCAAACATCATCGCAAACGAGATGAGCGCAGAGCTGAGATCGACTGCCGGACCTGCAATCGAAAAGGCTGGCGACATCGCCGCCCTCCTGACAAACCTCCAGGAAGGCGACGTGCTTTTCATCGACGAGATTCATCGTCTCCTGCCGGCGCTGGAAGAAAAGCTTTATCCGGCAATGGAGGACTACCAACTTGACCTGCTGATCGGCCAGGGCGCTGCTGCGCGTTCCATCAAACTCGAGCTGCCGAAGTTCACCTTGATCGGCGCCACCACGCGCGCTGGTCTAATCACAGCGCCTTTGCGCGGACGTTTCGGAATCGTCTTTCATCTTGATTTCTACCCGCACGAAGATCTCGAAATCATCTGCAAACGTTCCGCTGAGATTCTCGGCGTCGAGATCGATAACGAAGGCGCGCGTGAGATTGCGCGACGCTCGCGTGGCACACCACGCATCGTCAATCGCCTGCTGCGACGGGTTCGCGACTACGCTGAGGTTGATTACGACGGGCGTATCAACAGAGACGTTGCGAACGATGCTTTGAACCGAATGGAAGTGGATACGTATGGCTTGGATGAGATGGATCGCAAACTGCTTTTGACGATCATCGAGAAGTTCAACGGCGGTCCGGTCGGGTTGGGCACGATTTCAGCTTCCATTCACGAAGAGAAGGATTCAATCGAGGAGATTATCGAACCATATTTGATTCAGATCGGATTTCTGGATCGCACGCCGCGCGGGCGCCTGGCGACACCGCTGGCGTACGATCATTTCGGTATTAAGCCCCCTGGTTCCAGAGTTCCCAGCCTGTTCGACCCCCGCTGAAGTTGAGCCACGGATGAACACAGATGACACGGATCAGCAATAAAATAAAATCCGTGTTTATCCGTGAAATCCGTGGCTAAAAATAATGAAGCGCTTTTTTTCATTCTCGCGTCATTCATTCGGCGTTCGGAATCGCTCGCCCTGGACGTCGATGCTCGGGCATACGCTGCACCAGTTTCACGAGCACGATCTCTTCACTTCCGCGGCGGCCATGAGTTACTTCGGCCTGATGGCGCTCTTCCCCGCACTGCTCTTGATGCTCGCCATCAGCAACAAACTCGCCGCCGGCAGTGAATTGCTCTCGCATGCTGTTGACGTCTATCCCGGCTCAGCCAAATTCCTGCGCGAGACAATCGGCGCGTTTTCAGAGCTCAGCATCGGAGCAATCATCACTTGCGTGATTATCGTGCTGTGGGCTGGTTCATGGGTGTTTGCGGTTGTCGAGCGGGCTGTGAATCGGATTTGGGGAACCACATCGCGAACATTCTTGCACGGACGGGCGCTGACGATCGGAATGGTTGGTATTGTTGGTTTGATACTCGCGCTTTCAGTAATGCTGACGTCGATCCTCGTTGCGCTTCGCGAAATGACAGGCGGGCTTTCGCCGCGTCAAATCGCAAGATATCCGCTGCTGATGTCAGTCGGCAGTGCGTTCTGGCAAGTACTGTTCTTCGGTGGCAGTTACCTGATTACGGTCGTCGTGTTTATTTGTATTTACCGGTTTATGCCGCGCGCGGAAGGTACCCTGCGCGATACTCTGCCGGGCGCGTTTCTCGCCGGCCTGCTTTGGGAATTGGCGAAGTACATCTTTGCCGGGAGCCTGCAATACTTTCACTACGATGAGATCTATGGCTCGGTGGGCGCGGTGGTGGCTGTGCTGACGTGGAGCTACGTGTCGAGTTTGATAATGCTCTTCGGCGCTCAACTAACTGCTACCTTCCACTACGAACATCCTTCTTCATAGCTTACATGCATATCTCCGAGTTTGATTATGAGCTTCCCGTAGATCTCATCGCTCAAACTCCGCTTGAACAACGCGACGCCTCACGAATGCTCGTGCTCGATCGTGGCAAGCAAGACTGGTCCGACTCAAGCTTCAAAAACTTCACCAGTTATCTTCGGCCAAACGACGTGGTGGTCGTGAACAACTCGCGCGTGATTCCTGCGCGACTGAGCGGGCACCGTGAGGAGACAGGCGGACACGTCGAGATATTCCTTGTGCGCGAAATCGAGACGGGTGTTTGGGAAGCGTTGGTCCGTCCTGGCGCGCGGTTGAAAAAAGGCGCGCGCGCAGTCTTCGGTAACGGCCGCTTGATTGCCGAGATGCTGGACGAACCAGGCGCGGAGCTTCGCCACGTTCGTTTTCATTGTGAAGGTTCGTTTGAGGAAGCGCTTGCGGAAGTCGGCTCGACACCATTGCCGCCTTACATAAAACGTCCGGCAGGCGTCTCAGCAGAGGATCGCGAGCGATATCAAACCGTCTATTCAAAACCTCGCGGCGCAATCGCAGCACCGACAGCAGGACTACACTTCACACCTGAAGTACTCGAAGCAGTTGCGGAAATCGCCTCGATTGCAGAGGTCACATTACACGTCGGGTACGGAACGTTCGAACCTGTTCGCGTCGACGATGTGGACCAGCATTCAGTCAGCAGCGAACACTTCGAGATCTCCGACGCCGCAGCACAAACAATCAATCAAGCACGCGCCAACGGAGGAAGGATCATCGTCGTCGGGACAACCACCATGCGAGCGCTCGAATCGTCTGCGACAGAAGACGGACGCGTTGCAGCAGGACGCGGCGTAGCCAGCCTGACGATCAAGCCGGGCTACAGATTTCACGTCGCCAATGCACTGCTGACAAACTTTCACCTGCCGCGCTCTTCGCTGCTGGTTCTCGTCAGCGCCTTTGCGGGGCGCGACTTTGCGCTACGCGCTTACCGTCACGCAGTCGCGCAGCGCTATCGTTTTTACAGTTACGGGGATTGCATGTTAATCCTGTAGGCAGATAAACTAGACTCAAGTTTTATGGCCGTACTAAAGAAATTTAAGTCGCGCTGGTGGTCGCAGCCGGACGCTGAATACGACCCCGAGAAGAAAGAAAGGACTCCGACTCCTTCGTGGGGTACGAGCTACGACATTCGTCCGCTGACCATCTCACAGCTCGACGAATGCTGGCGACTCGATCAGCGCTGCTTCATCGACGGCGAAGCCTATAGCCGCGAGACCTTCGACTATCTTTTGACCGCTCCGGAATCAGTTTCGTATCGAGCGGTGACGACGGGTGGCGTGATGGCAGGGTTCGTGATCGGACTCGTCGAGCCGGATCACACCGGGCACGTGACCACGGTCGGCGTGGCGCCCGAGCACAGGCGACGTAACCTGGCGAAAAGGCTGATGTACCAGGTTGAAGACGGTTTTCGCAAACGGAACGTAAGACTGGTGCGCCTCGAGG
>Ga0207676_10004161_pt1 | contig 10226 bp, 8 predicted proteins | sample KBSSwiS72_FD_184307 | JGI IMG/M metagenome (GOLD analysis project Ga0207676, IMG submission 184307) | Switchgrass rhizosphere microbial communities from Kellogg Biological Station, Michigan, USA - KBS Switchgrass S7-2 (SPAdes) (version 2) | ecosystem: Host-associated > Plants > Roots >... | reverse complement strand
CCGCCTGCTCGGTCGTGCCGGGCATGGTCCGGGCGACGGGTGTGCCGGCTTGGTCCGCGGTATCGATCTTGACGGTGACCGACAGGCCGACCCGCAGCGGATTGCGCGCCAGCTCGGCCGGATCGAGGGCGATGCGCACCGGCAGGCGCTGGGTGATCTTGATCCAGTTGCCGCTGGCGTTTTGCGGCGGCAGCAGCGCGAAGGCATTGCCGCTGCCAGCGCCGAGCCCGATCACTCTGCCATGGAACACGACGCCGCCGCCATACGCATCGCTGGTGATCGCCGCCGGCTGGCCGACCCGCAGGTCAGCGAGCTGGGTTTCGCGGAAGTTCGCATCGATCCAGACATTGCGTAGCGGCACCACCGCCAGGAGCGGTGCGCCCGGTGCCACCTGCTGCCCCAGTTGCACGCCGCGCTGGGCAACGACACCGTCGACCGGCGCAACGATGTGCATATGGCTCTGGACGATCGCCGCCCGGCGGAGCGCGGCGATGGCTGCCAGCACCTGGGGATTGCCGCGCAGGTCGGTGCCGGAAACCACGGTCAGTGCCTGCGCGCGGCGGCTTTGCGCCAGGGCCAGCGCGGCCCGCGCGCTGGCGAGCTCATCGGCGGCGTGGGCGACCTCCTCACCGGAAATCGCACCGGTCGCAGCCGCCTCGCGGCGGCGGGCAAGGTCGCTGCGTGCTCGGTTGAGCAATGCTTCGGCTGAGCCAATCTCGGCTTGCCCTTCGGCAACTTGCGAGAAGCCTGCGCGCACAGAACGGACAGCGCGCGCCAGGTCCGCCTCGGCCGCCGCCACCTGGGCATCGGCGGTCGCAGGGTCAAGATCGATCAGCGGCTGGCCGGCGCGGACGCTCTCGGTGTTGTCGGCATGGAGTGCGATGACATTGCCCGCCTCGCGCGAGGTGATGGTTACAACGTGTCCCGCGACGTAGGCATCATCGGTGCTTTCGCTGTCGCCGGCAAACAGCGCATGGGCGCCGTAGCCGACCAGCCCCAGGGCCACCGCCGCACCCAGCAGGAGAAAGCCGCGCCTGCGGGCCCGGTTGGGGGCAGCGGCCGTCTCCACTGAGGCGGCCTGGTCCGGCGCCGCTGCCGGAGTGGCGCGGGAGCGGTCGAAGTCGTGCGAGACAGTGTTCATGGGGTGGTCCACAGGCTGGGCCGGCTTTCGCGGGCGGCAAGGGCAGGAGGCGCAGACATCGGGGTGAAACCGCCGCCAAGCGCGATGAGCAACTGGATGCGGCTGATCGCGCCATCGGCGTCGATGTTCGCCTGGGCCTGTCGTGCGGTGAGCAGGCGGTCGTTGGCATCAAGGACATCGAGCCGAGAGGCGAGCCCCGTACGGACCCGCACCGCGTCGAGCCGGACGGTATTCTCCAGTTCGGAGACCACCGCCTTCTGCTCGGCGGCGTCGGCAGTGTGGGTGGCGATGGCCGAGAGCGCATCGGCAGCCTGGTGCACCGCCTCCGTCACCAGCCGATCATAGCCGGCGATCGCGACGTCCACTTGTCCGACAGCGCCGCGATAGCCGGCAGAAAGCTTGCCGCCCGCGAAGATCGGCAGGTGGATAGCCGGGCCGGCTCCCGCAGTCAGCGCCCCACCGGTAAACAACGTGCCAAGGCCGAGCGCCGCAGTGCCGACAAAGGCGCGCAGATCGACATCAGGATAGAATGCAGCCCGCGCTTCCCGGCGACCGGCATCGGCAGCGCGGATGCGGGCCTGGGCCGCCTGGATGTCGGGCCGGCGGGCGAGCAGATCGGCAGGCAGGCTGTCCGGCACCGGCAGCGTGGCATCCAGTTTGAGCGCGGGTGCATCGATGTTCGGGTAGTAGTCGACCCCGCGCCCGGCGAGCGCCGCCAGGGCGTGGACCATCTGCTGGCGCTCGCCTTCGGCGCGAACTTGCGCCTGACGGGCTTCGGCGAGCAACGCCTTGGCGGCACTGACCTCGAACGCGCTGCCGAGGCTGGTGCGCTGGCGGGTCTGAGCAATGTCGAGCGCAGACTGGCGCGAGCGGGCGAAATCATTGGCGATTGCCGCCAGCGCATCGGCGCGGGCCAGGTTGACATACGTCTGGACGACCGAGCCGGCAAGCACGACTCGGGCCGCCGCGATATCGAGAGCGGCGGCACTGGCCGAGGTGCGCGCGGCATCGACCGCGGCCCGCTGGCGGCCGGCAAGGTCGAGCGACCAGTCGAGATCGGCCTCGGTCGAACCGACCCATTGCGAAGAGCCGCCATATGGCGGGGGGATGACCGATCGGCCGGAGAACAGCTGCCGTTGTTCGCTGGCCGAGGCGGTGATTTGCGGCTGCAGGCCGGCTCGGCTGGTATCGACCGCGGCGCGTGCGATGCGCAGCCGGGCCGATGCTTCGGCCAGAGAGGGGCTGTTGGCGAGCGCATCGGCCATGATCCGGTCGAGCTGCGGATCACCGATCGCCGCCCACCAGTCCGGCGCGATCGTCACCGCCGGTCCGCCGGCTAGCCCCATCGTGGCGGCACTGACCTGGCCGACTTCGGGCCGGACATGAGGAATCGAGGCGCAGCCGGCCAGCAGGCTGGAGAGGAAGGCGGCGAGGAGGGGCTTGCGAGGCATGATAGGGGTCCAGCCGGAGAGCGCTGTGCTCGAGGTAGGTCCCTGAAGAGATGGAGATTAGCCACGAAAAGTGCATAATTGTGGTGGCGAAAACACGACAATCGCGATTCATTCTCACTTTCAGCGCAAGATGCCGATCGCCCAGGCCGAGGATGCGAAGCGCTCGCGCAGGAATTCGATCAGCACTCTGACCCGGGCCGGCCGGCCCCGCCCCGGAGGAGTAATGACGTAGATTCCGCCGGGAACACTCGACCATTCTGGCACAAGTTCCAACAGCCGACCCTCCTCGATCTCGCGCGCAATGTAGTAGTGCGGCAGCGCGGTAAAGCCGATGCCGCCGAGCAAGGCCGGGATCTGCGCGGTGGGGCTATCGACCCGGTATCGCCCGCGGACATGGACGAGTACAGGTTCATGCCCTTCACGTGAAAACTCCCAATCGTGTGGCCTGGGGAGATGGCTTGAGATGAGGGCCGGCATGTGCGCGAGGTCGGATGGGTGCGCCGGCATGCCGTGGCGCGCTACGAAGTCCGGCGAGGCGATGACCGGCCGGCGGACCGAGAACAGGCGGCTGCTGCGCAAGGTGGAATCGAGCCCCTGGCCGATCTGGAGGATCAGATCGAATCCGTCGCCGACCACATCGATGCGGTCCTCGGTCAGGTGCAGGTCGATCTCGACTTCGGGGTAGGCCTGGAGGAAATCGGGAATGGCCGGCGCCAATGCGGCATTGCCGAATCCACTGGTCACCGCCATGCGGATCGTGCCGCGCGGCACTGCCGCCTCGTCGAGAATGTCGGCCTCGATCCCGCGGCCGTCGGCGAGGATGCGGGTGGCGCGATCGAGGGCGACCCGACCACTCTCGGTCAGCGACAGCTTGCGGGTGGTGCGATGGAGCAGGCTCGCCTGCATGCGTTCCTCCAGCCGGCTGACCGCCTTGGACACGGTGGTTTTGGCGAGGCCAAGCTCGGACGCCGCTTGGCTGAACGAGCCGAGCTCCGCGACGCGGGCAAAAATCGCCCAGGCTTCGAGGTCAGGAAGGTGCGTCATGACCTCTCTCTCTGCCCTTGCCGGCCACAATCTGGCGAGCGGATATGTTCCCGCCACGGCCCAAGGCCGAGTAGCCAGGCGGGCAGGGCCTGGAGCGGCGGGATCGCCTGGAGCAGACGGAGCACGGCCGGTGCGCGAAACGGCTGGTCGCGCAAGGCAGCGCCAATGACTGTGCGATGGGCGAGCCGCTGGAAGGACTGAATCAGCCGGACGGCGCGCATGCGCCGGCGCTGGACGAGTGGGAGGAGCGGATCGGCACCTTCCCCCCGCACGAGATGTTCGGCGAGAATATTGGCTGTGGCCACCGCATCCTGGATGGCAAGATTGATGCCGACCCCGCCGACCGGGGACATGGCATGGGCAGCATCGCCGATCGCCAGGAAACCCGGGCGGTACCAGCGGCTCACACGGTCGAGCGAGACGGTGAGCAGCTTGACCTCTTCCCAGTCGGCAAGCCGCTCGATGCCGGGGGTGAGAGGCGGAGCGACGGTGGACATGTCGGCGCGGAACTGCGCCAGACCGGCCGATCGGACGCGATCTGCCGCCCCTTTTGGAATGACGCGGGCACACTGGAAATAATCGCCGCGATCGATGGTGACGATCATCTCGCCCCGGTCGATATAGGCCTGGGTGCGGTTTTCCGGCGTGCGCGGCTTAGGCACACGGAACCACAGCACGTCGATCGGCGCACCAAGGTCGCGCCGTGGCAGTCCGGCGGCATCGCGCAGGACCGAGCCGCGGCCATCTGCGGCGATGACCAATCGGGCATTCACCGCCTCGCCGCCTGCAAGACGGACCCCGGCTACGCGCCCAGCCTCTTCGACCAGTCCCACCGCCTCGCATTCCATCCGCAGGGTGAACGCGGGCAGGGCACGCGCTTGTTTGGCGACGAAATCGAGAAAGTGCCATTGCGGCATCATCGCGATGAAACCGGCCGGGCCGGGCAGCCGGCTGAAATCGGCGATCCGGTATTCCCGGCCGCCGATGACCGCGCCGACAGCCGGAACCTTGTCGTGTGGGCAGGCGAGGAGCTGGTCCAGCAAACCCAGCTCGGAGAACAGGTCGAGCGTGGAGGGGTGCACCGTGTCGCCCCGGAAGTCGCGCAGAAAATCGCGATGCTTCTCGAGCACCACGGTCGCCACGCCGGCTCGGGCCAGCAGAAATCCGGTCATCATCCCGGCAGGGCCTCCGCCAACAACGATCACCGGCAATGCCGATGTCCCGCTCATCCTTTCATCTCCGCCGCGAGGGTGGAGATCAGACGGTCCGCCGGCATCGGCCTCGCCAGCGGTGCGCCCTGGCCGGCCCACTGCGCCGCATAACCGGTGTTTCCTGCGGCCTTTGCTGCCGCAATCAGGGCCTTGCCCGCGTCGTAGGTCATTGGATAGCCGGGATGAGGCACTTCGACCGTCTCACCCCAGTCCGTAAAGCAGTTGCGCAGGCTCCGTGCCGGTCGCCCTGATATTGCTTCGGTCATCACGGTCTGCATTGCGGCAGGGCCGGCAAGCGCCTCACGATAAGCTGCATCCGCGCTGCTTTCCGGACAGGCGATGAAAGCCGTGCCCAGTTGTGCCGCGACCGCGCCGAGTTCGAGCGCCGCCCGAATACCCTGGCCGTCCATGATGCCGCCGGCGGCGATGACCGGCAGGCCACACTGAACCACAAGTTGCCTGGTCAGCGCCATAGTACCTAGGCGATAGTCAGACATTGCAGGGTCGAACATGCCGCGGTGGCCGCCCGCTTCCCAACCCTGTGCGACCACGGCATCGATTCCCGCCGCCCGCGCCGCAAGCGCCTCATCAAGGCTGGTCGCCGTCGCCAGCAGCATGCAGCCGGCTGACTTGAGCGCGGCGATCCGGCCCTGATCCGGCAGGCCAAAATGGAAGCTGACGACTGCCGGTGCCGTTTCGAGCAGCACTGCCAGCATCTCATCATCCTCGGCAAAGCTCCGGTAGATGGGCAGCAAGCCCGACGGCGGGTCTGCGCCGAATGACTGGAACAGGGGCGCCATTGCCGCCAGCCATGCTGCCTCTTTCATCCGATCAGGCGAAGCCGGTCCGTGGACGAAGACGTTGACATTGAACGGTCGGTTACTGCGCTGGCGGACCTCGGCGATCATCGCGCAAGCACCCTTGGCCCCGGCGGCGGCGACACCAATCGAGCCGAGGGCACCGGCATTGCTGACTGCGGCTGCCAGTTCTGGGGTAGAAACCCCGGCCATCGGCGCCTGAATTATCGGAAGCGCAACACCCAGTCGTTCCTCAAGCAACATGTCAATCTCCGGGCAACATGCTCCCATGGAGCAGCGACGATGACGCCCGTCCCGCCGAGACTTTACATTTAGCAGCCCTGAGCAGGAATAGGTCCAATTCGCGGCTCGGCATGGCATGAGTGGAGATAGATTCCGACAGCCCAATCCGAACCTGCCAAATCTCAGTGCGATCGACGGGTCCGGACCCAGCGTTGGATTGGGGCCTCGTTAAGCTGCAGTTCCGCACTGTCACACTTGCGGTCGACGCCGCCTCGCGCCGGGAGCAGTGGGGTCTCTGTCGCTCCTGACCATCCAGGAAAGTTACACAATGCTACACAGGATGACTCGCAACTCTTCGCAAGTGCGGTAGCGTCTGGCATCACGCAGTTTTGAGGGGGCTCATGATGCTACCTTACGTTCCGCATGCGGCGAAGGTCTGGACTGAGACCGATCCGCCACGCACGGTCCTGCATGTGCAGACGCATCTTCAGCAGCTACCAGCCCACATACACGCAGAAGAGCGACATGACTTTCTGCGGGCTGTTGCCCGGGCGCTAGGTTTCCGCACCCAATTTGACGATGCGATAATTCATTGGGCTGACGGCACCACCTAGTAAATCCTTGGCACTCAGCAACTGGTGCTATGAGATGCCCAATGCACCTGGCAAGACTGACGCGGTGTCCACGTCAAAATGGCGACTGCGACCGGAGTGGTCAGAATGCGTGAGAGTGTTGGATGTTTGGCGTTAGCGGCCTCGGCCGCCGAGTTAGGACTAAACTTGCTCATCACGATCTTCGCCCCCAGCCACGTGCATTTGCTGGAAATCGCTGGAGTGCGCGATGCCTTGTTCGAGGCGAACAACAAGCTTCCATTGGGACCGAAGTATCACGTCCGGCTTGTCACCGAACATGGCACGCCGACGGAAAGTGCGTCCGGGCTGACCTTCATCCCGGACGCAGGGGTCCGGGAGGCGACCGAGCCATGCGACACCCTGATCGTTTTCGGACCCTTTGGTGTGCCGGATCCGCCGAGCGAGGCTGTCACGCACTGGTTGCGCGGGCAGGCCACGCACGCACGACGCTATGGCTCGACCTGCACAGGGGCGTTTCTCTTGGCGCATGCAGGTCTACTAGCAGGACGCCGCGCCACCACGCATTGGCAATATGCCAGACGGTTGCAAGACGATTATCCCGACATCGACGTCGAAGCCGACCGTATTTTCGTCCGGGACGGGCCGGTGTTTACCTCCGCCGGCGTGGCCGCGGCGATCGACCTTACCTTTTCACTGATCGAGGAGGATCATGGCCGCGCCCTGGCGCTCTGGGTAGCTCGCCGGCTGGTCGTCTTTCTTAAGCGGCCCGGAGGACAGTCGCAATTCAGCGAGGCATTGACTGCCCAGACCGCGGCGACCAGTCCGATCGAGCGGATCCGATTTCACATCCTCGAAAATCCGCGTGGCAACCTCGGGCTCGCGGCGCTGGCCGAATTCGCCGGCGTCAGCCCTCGCCACCTTTCCCGACTGTTTCGCGCCGAACTTGGTTTGAGCCCGGGCGTCTATGTCGAGCTGACCCGCATTGATATTGCCCGCCGCTTGCTGGAAGATAGCGAGGCGCCAGTCAAAGCGATTGCCTTCGCTGCCGGCTTTGGATCGACGGCGACACTGAGGCGGGCATTTTTGCGCTCGATCGGCGTCACCCCGCTGGAGTACCGGCTGCGCTTCCGATCGGCCAATGCCGAATCGGGTGAGGACGTATCTGGCGCCGATTTGTCCTGAACCGCCTCCTCGCGGACATTGAATCCAGCGCGCCAGCTCCGCATGCTCGAATGCGGAGACCTCTTATGCGAATTGTTCGTGGCACGGATCGAAGGCAGGCGCCGGATGGCAAGTGGCTGGCGCCCATGGCCCAACCGGCGGTGTGGCGATGACGCCCGAAGCCGTTGAAGCGGTTGGCCTGATAGCCGAAACGGCAGCCTTCAGACTGATGCATTGGCCGTTCCGGAGCGGACGAGCAGGCAAGGCCTCCGTTCCCGCCGGGGCATCGACGATAGTGCTGGATCACTGCAGCGACGGTGTTCTCATTGCGGACATGCGACTGCGGGGTCAACCGATCGTCCAGGTGAATCCGGCATTCGAAGCGATCACCGGTTACCCGGCCGCCGAAGCAATCGGAAAGAACTGTCGCTACCTCCAGGGCAGTGACCGCCTGCAGCCAGAAATTGCCGAAATCCAGGCCGCCCTCGGCGAAGGCCGCAACTGTTCGGTGGTGCTGCGCAATTATCGCCGGGACGGCACCATGTTTCGCAATGCCCTTCGCCTTATTCCGCTTCGCGATGACGGGGGCGTGACCCACGTGGTCGGCATGATCCGCGACGTCACCCATGCCGCCGGAATCGACCGGCTGACTGGCCTGCTGGATCGTTACGGGATGCTCGATCGGCTGACGGCGATGAATGCGCAGGCGACTTCGACCTTGCTGATGGTCAAGTTCGACATCGTGCGGTTTCATGATGTCAACAACGGCTTCGGCTACGATGTCGGCGATGCTCTGCTGCGTTCCGCTGCCTCGCGACTGGTGTCGCTCCCGGCGACGGCCGTTGCCCGCGTGGGCTCAAACAGCTTCGTCGTCGCGATCGAACTCGACGATGCCAACCGCGCCGCCACGGCAGTCGACGACATCCTCGCCCTGCTCAAACCGCGCTTCGTGCTCCCTGGCGCGGCGCTCGCCGTCCAGTTTGCAACGGGCTTCGCCCTTGGATATCCTGGCGCCGATCCCCTTCCCCTCGTGCGGCAGGCCGGCGCGGCGCTGCAACGTTCGAAGGTCATGCCGGGACATCCGCCGCATGCTTTCGCCGCCGCGGATGAGAGAGACGCGCGCAACCGCATTCGCCTGGCGAGCGAGCTGCAGTCGGCTGTCGCCAACCAGGAACTCCTGTTCCACTATCAGCCGCAGGTGGACCTTGCCACTGGCGAACTGGTCGGGGCCGAAGCACTGCTGCGTTGGAACCATGGCGCGTTCGGCTTGCAGCCGCCAGGGCGATTCATCGCAATTGCCGAAGAGACCGGCGCGCTCATCCAGATCGGGGAATGGGGCCTGCGGACGGTCGCTGCCCATGCTGCCCGGGTCAATCGCGGCCGCCAGGTGCCAGTGCGCTTCTCGCTGAACGTGTCTGTCGTCGAGTTCATGCAGCGCGACATGGCGGCATTCGTGCAGCAAGTTCTCGATGAGACCGGCTGCCAGGCAGAATGGCTGACCCTGGAGTTGACCGAAAACCTGATGGCGCCGGAGCCGGACAGCATTCGCCGCGCATTCATGGACCTGCAGCAGCTTGGAGTAGGCATCAGCATTGATGACTTCGGGACAGGCTATTCCAATCTTCGCTATCTCGAGAAATTTCCCCTTAATGAGATCAAGGTCGACCGCAGTCTGGTTCGCGACGTTGCGCATAGCGCTGCCAAGCGTGTGATCGCGGAGAGTGTCATTAAACTCGGAGCCGCGTTGAATATCCGCGTTGTTGCAGAAGGGATCGAGACGGAGGGGGAATGTGCCGTCATGCGGGCACTGGGCTGCTCCGTGGGCCAGGGATACCATTTTGCCGCTCCCCTGGAGGAGCGACGGTTCCAAGACCTCCTCGACAAGGGACAGGTATTTGGCAGTGAGAAAATGACTTTGGATTACTCAATCAGTGAAATCGCCATGACCGGCCGGCCATCGCTGAGGAACATATAATTCGGCCACGCTGTCATCAATGACCGCCACTCAACGCGCATGGCACTCACAGAAAGTCAGCCATCATGCCCTCCGATCTGAAGGCCCCCGTCCTGCTATATGTCGAGGACGAATTTCTCATCCAGGACATGGTGGTGACCGTGCTCGGGGAGGCGGGCTTCCAAGTTCGGGTGGCAAACGACGGTAACCAGGCTTTGGATATCCTTGCTTCACCGCAAGAACTGCACGGACTCATCACCGACATCAATCTGGGAGCCGGCCCGGACGGATGGAGTATTTCGCGCTATGCACGCAAGATAACGAGCGACCTTCCCGTCGTTTACGTCAGCGCAGCAAGCGAACACCAGTGGAGATCGCGAGGCGTTCCAAACAGTGTCATGATTGCCAAACCCTTCGTGCCGGCCCAAATCGTGGTGGCGATTTCCACTTTGCTATTCGTATCTGAACGGGTTCGAACCTGCTGTTTCCAAGCTGCCTCTAAGCGGCCAACTGAGTAGCCCCTAGGGTCGAGACTCAATCACAGCCAGAACGCGATGGCGGTGACGAGCGCCACGCCTGACAGGAAATTGGCGGCGAGCTTGTCGTAGCGGGTGGCAACGCGGCGGAAGTC
>Ga0207676_10004160_pt1 | contig 10226 bp, 10 predicted proteins | sample KBSSwiS72_FD_184307 | JGI IMG/M metagenome (GOLD analysis project Ga0207676, IMG submission 184307) | Switchgrass rhizosphere microbial communities from Kellogg Biological Station, Michigan, USA - KBS Switchgrass S7-2 (SPAdes) (version 2) | ecosystem: Host-associated > Plants > Roots >... | reverse complement strand
CGGGACGTTGCATTATGGCGGACGAGATTAATATTACATTCCCCGCTGATTTTTCATTGCGATTCCGAGCATTATTATAGCGTATAGACGTGCGCCGTTGGTTCGGCCGGCAAGCTGACCCTTGATCAGTTCATCGAGCGCATCTCGGCGGATGTAAGTCGGCAGGTATTCGCTATAACGCCTGACCGTTGCGCAGCGTTCCTGTCGCAGCCAGTCGTCCATCGGAATCGAAAACCCCTGCTTGCGATTGAAGTCCAGTGTAGGCGGCAACATGCGTTTGGCGAGCAGTTTTTGCAGCTTGCGCGTTTCCCGTCCGCGCACTTTCCACGCGTCGGGGACGTGGGCAAAGCAGAATTCTATCAATCGGTGATCGAGATAAGGGCAGCGTTCTTCGAGACCGTGCGCCATGCTTGCGCGGTCGACTTTGACCAGAAAGTCGTCAGCAAGAACGCTGCCGAAATGCGTGCGGGTCATACGATCGACAGGATCGCCGCCCGCCTCGAACAAGCTCAGCAACCAGCGCTCGGGCGCATCGAGATCATTGCCAAGCAACGCAATCTGGTCGCGCGTCAGTATCCGTTTGCGCATTTCGATATCGAAGTAGGGCGAGCCCCAGATCATCTGTTGCAGCGCGCCTGCGCGCAGCGAGGCGATGCGGTTACGCCCACGGGTGCCCGCGGGCATCCGTGCGGCGATCGCTGCCGCAAACCGCAGCAGCGGCATTGGCAGCAGCGCGAACCGCGCCTGGTCCGCCAGGGCTATCCGATACTCGTTGTAACCCCCGAACAGTTCATCGCCGCCATCCCCGCCGAGAGCCACAGTTACGTGCTGGCGCGTCAGGCGCGACACCAGAAACGCCGGCAGCAGCGAGGAGTCCGCCAGCGGCTCATCGACCAACGGTGCGAGTTCATCGACGATGGCGAGCGAGGGCTGCTCCACGTCGAGCCGGAAATGATCGGTGCCGAAATGCGCAGCGACTGCTTGTGCGTGCTGCGATTCATCGAGCGGCGAACCAGGCAGCGCAATTGTGAATGTCTTGAGCGCTTGTCGCGATTCACGCGCGGCGGCGGCGACGACGAGACTTGAATCCAGTCCGCCGCTCAAGAGGATGCCGATCGGCACATCCGAGTTCAGCCGCAACCGCACCGCGTCGGTCAGCAACCGCTGCGCTTCATCGGCCAGCGCCTCGCCGTCCGCAATGGCTTGCGGTCGATTCACCGGCAGCTCCCAGTAGCGCCAAGTGTGCATTTTGAGGGTTGCGACTTCGATGCGCGCGGCGTGTCCAGCCGGCAGCTTGCGCACGTTTTCGCACAGCGACAGTTCGCCGGGGATGTAACCGAGCGCAAGATAAAAATTGGTCGCATGCGCGTCGATTCTGGAGCGTGACGCAAGCGCCTTTAGTTCGGAGCCGAACTCAAAGCTGCGCGCGCCGACGGTGTAGTAAAGAGGCTTCTTGCCGGCGCGATCGCGCGCAAGAAACAGCGTTGCGGGCGCGCTGCCCGTTCCGCGATCGTAGATTGCAAGCGAAAACATGCCGTTAAAACGGCTCAAGCATTGCTCACTCCACGTGGCATAAGCGGCGAGGATGACTTCGGTATCGCTGTCGCTAGTAAAAGAGCAACCCAGCTGCGCGAGCTCGCTGCGCAGCTCGCGGAAGTTGTAGATCTCACCGTTGAAAACGATGGCAAGACGTCCGTCGGCGGACAGCATCGGCTGATGGCCGGCGGGCGAGAGGTCGATGACGGCGAGCCGCCGGTGCGCGAGGCCTACGCGTCCGCAATCGGAAATCCATGTGCCTTTATCATCGGGCCCGCGATGTGCGAGCAGATCGCGCTGACGTTCTAGCACGCCGCGATCTACCGCCTGGTCTAGCCGCACGAGTCCGTAAATGCCGCACATCGTCAGCCGTCCGCCGCGATCGCGTGCATGACGTCCGAAAAGCGCTGGTCCCACGTATGGTCGCGGATGGCGCGTGCGCAGCCGGCGGCCGCAATGGATTCGCGCTCGGCGTCGCGGGCGAGGTAATGGCGGACTTTTTCCACGCAATCGGTAGCATCGCGATACGTCGCGAGCTCCCGGTCGACTTCAAACAATGAACGCAGGTCGGGATTATCGTGAGTCAGATACAGGCTGCCCGCCATCGGCGCGTCGAAGTCGCGCAGCTTCAACGCATAAAAATCGCGGCAGTGCCCGATGGTTCCCACACCCAGCACGATTTTCGATTGCGCGAACAAAGCCGGGACCTTGTCTGTGTCAATGCGGCCGCGCTCCCAGCCGTCGCCATATGCGGCAACGCTGATGCCGGCTCGCCGGATCGCAGCGACTATTTCCTCACGGATGCCATAGCGCCCGCCGACGAAACTGACATCGTGCTCTTTTGGCGATTCCGGCATCGGGTGGAAGATAGCAGGGTCACTCGCCTCGGGAAAGAACAATGCCGGGCAACCTTCTTTCGCATACCACTCGACGCATTCGGGCGCCGCGGTCAGCGCGAGATCGAGACAGGGGATCAGGCCACGAGTGCCGCCCCATTCGCGCTGTATTTTTTCGCCCCAGTACTGATGGCGGTCATCCATCGAGATGTTGATGATGAGTGTTCCGTACGTGGACTTGATCCGTGCGAGCACTTGCGGATCGATCACGCTGGCCCAGGTTTGCGCGATCAATACGTGGGGCGCTTCGCCACGCGCGCCCGCCGCGGCGATCTGTTCCCACAGACGCTCGCTGAGCGCGCGGCGGCGAACTTCGCCGGGCCGCGGATCGTTCTGCCCGTAGCTCCCGTCGGCGCGCGTGAAATAGCGCAATTGGCCCAGCTGCTCGAGCGCCTGTAGGATGCCGCTGCGGTCCTGCTGCTCGTCGGTGCCAAGGAAATAAATGCGCAGCGGCTGCCCGGCACGGGCTCGTAGCCGCGGGGGAGGCGGCGGCTGCGCCGGGAGCGGACGTGAAGCATAGTATTCGCAAGTTTGCCGATAACGTGCATGTGTCGCCCGGGCCTTAAGCGACGCGTTAATTGACGAAATCCAGCCGATTCTTCGCAGGGCGTTTTTCCAATTGGGTACGGCCGTCGGCATGGTTACTGCGACGCCTTAAGACGCTCCGGGTTGGCCGCGTGCTGCATCAGTGGCACGAGCCGGTCGCAATTTCCCGTAACCATGCCTATGATTAATTCACTGCAAATGGGATTCATTACTCGAGTCAATCCTAATCCGCGGTGAAAGCATTTTCGTAATTCAGTTTGAGCGCCGGATCCTGATCTTCTTTGCGCAGGAAGCAGTTGCCGATGGCAAGCGCCTCGATTTCGGTACCCATGAAGCAGCGAAACGCATCTTCCGGGTTGCAGACGATAGGCTCGCCGCGCACGTTGAAACTGGTATTGACGACGACTGGACAGCCCGTGCGCGCCTTGAACGCGGAAATCAGTGCGTGAAAACGCGGGTTCGTGTCGCGATGTACGGTTTGGATGCGTGCCGAGTAGTCGACGTGGGTCACTGCCGGGATATCCGAGCGCGGCACGTTCAGTTTTTCGATCCCGAACAACTGTTGTTCGGCCGCGGTCATCTGACGCCGCCGCGACTCGATCACATCGGCGACGATCAGCATGTAGGGACTGTCGGCGTCGAGTTCAAACCACGCGTTGAGGTCTTCGCGCAGCACCGAAGGCGCGAAAGGGCGAAATGATTCGCGGTATTTAACCTTAAGGTTAAGAACCGATTGCATGGCCGGCGACCGCGCGTCCCCGAGGATGGAGCGCGCGCCAAGCGCACGCGGGCCGAATTCCATCCGCCCCTGAAACCAGCCGAGCGCATTGCCGGATGCGAGCGCAGCGGCGCTTGCGATCGTCAGCGCGTCGTCGTCAATGACCTTGTAGCTCGCGCCACAGTTCGTTAGCCGCTCTTCGATTTCGGCTTGCGTAAACTCGGGACCCAGATATGAGCCGGACATGAGATCGCGCCCGGCATCCGCGGGCGCGCGCGGCTGCTTGAGAAAAATATGGTGGGTCGCCAGTGCGGCGCCCAGCGCGCCGCCGGCATCGCCGGCCGCCGGCTGAACCCAGATGCGCTCGAATTTTCCGTCGCGCAGTACTTTCCCGTTGGCAACACAGTTGAGCGCTACCCCGCCGGCCAGGCACAAATTGCGCAAGCCGGTTTCCGCGGCGATCGAGCGCGTCAGGCGCAGCATCACTTCGTCCGTGACGGCCTGGATCGACGCGGCGAGATCCATTTCGCGCTGAGTCAGCAGGCTCTCTGGCGGGCGGGGCGGAGCGCCGAACAGCGCGTGAAGCTTCGCGCTCGTCATCGTGAGGCCGGTGCAGTAATTGAAGTAACTCATGTCGAGCCGGAACGAGCCGTCGGCCTTGAGATCGACGACGTTGTCGAGAATCAGCTGCGCATAGCGGGGTTCGCCGTAAGGCGCGAGTCCCATGACCTTGTATTCACCGGAATTCACCTTGAAGCCGGTGTAATAAGTAAAGGCCGAGTAGAGCAGTCCCAGGGAATGCGGAAAGTGAATCTCGCGGACGATTTCAAGATTTGCCTCTCGGCCAATTGCCAGCGACGTGGTCGTCCATTCGCCGACGCCGTCGAGCGTCAGTACCGCTGCTTCGCGAAACGGCGACGCGAAAAACGCGCTGGCCGCGTGACTCAGATGGTGTTCGCTGAACAGCAGGCGCGCATCCCAGTCAACATCCTTGTCGTAAGCGTGCAACTCTTTGCCCAGCAAATCCCTGAAATAGAGTTTCTCGCGCAGCCAGACCGGGATCGCCATGCGGAAGGATTCGAAACCACGCGGCGCGAATGCCATGTAGGTTTCGAGCAGCCGCTCGAATTTCAGGAAAGGTTTGTCGTAGAACGTAACGTGCTCGACGCGCGCAGCATCGATGCCGGCCTGTTTCAGACAGTAGGAGACGGCTTCCTTCGGAAATCGCGAGTCGTGTTTTTTGCGAGAGAAGCGTTCTTCCTGCGCGGCTGCGACGATCTTTCCGTCGCACAACAATGCTGCGGCACTGTCGTGATAAAAGGCGGAAATCCCGAGGATATACACCGCTGGCGCGTCAGAACAGCGTATAGATGAACGGAGCGATCGCCGATCCCTTGGCGAGCACGAGCAAGCCGCCGACGATCAGCATTACGAGCATGACGGGCACCAGCCAGTATTTTTTGCGTGCTCGCATGAACGCCCACAGTTCCTTGATTAGGCGCACTGGCGTGTTCCTAAAACTGGTTTTTCATGCTGTCGGGAGCGGGGCCGGCCGGCGTGCGCTCGATCCAGTAACTCTTCGCGTGCGGATCCAGCTTTAGACGCAGGAAATCCTTGCCGAAGAGGCGCATCACCAGGCCTGTCGGCATGATCGCCAGGTAGAACGCGAGCGCCAGTGCAACCGGGCTGACGACATGGTGAAGCAGCACACCGAGCCGATGCCACAGCCGGTTCGGCCTTTCGAGCAGAAACGGGGCGACGAACGCAAGAGCCGCAAAAATGATTGCAACGCAAGCTGCCCATAGCCTTACCGGCGCGCCGGACCACAGCGGCCACAATGCAACGATCAGAAAAACGGCGGCGAAGACGAGGCCAAAGGAGCGATTTGACGAACGCTTACTATCCTCTTCGCGGGCCAGATTTTCGTGTGCGGCTTGCATGAATTTTCCGTGAGAATTCAACGCAGCATTCTACTATATCGGGCTCGCGTTTAAGCGCAGTAGAAACCGGTTCGCGAGATGTTAATGAGGGCCAACGGTTGCGAACTCGTCCAGCCGGCGGGGCGGCGCAAACAGCAGATCTTTGTAGCGCTCATTGGCGGTGGCCAGCGAGCCCGTCCACACGTAAAGCGAATCCGGCCCGTCCGACACGACGACGCGATAACCGAGGTGCTCGAACTCGCGGCCGGCGGCAAGCGCGGAAGCGGAGCCCGCCTCAAGCAGCACGACCGGCTGGGATTTTTCGAGCAGTCCCCGCAGCCCCGCGACTACGGCGTGCTCGAAGTTCTCGGCGTCGATCTTGATGAAATCGGGAGTCAGACCGCGCTCGTGTGCGAAGGCGTCGAGTCTCACAGCCGCTACCTTGTGATGTTGGACATCGTTAGCGTTCAGCAAACCGGGCATGCGTGATTCCGTGGCGAGCGTATTCCACGCGCTGTACTTGAGCCCGAAGTCGGCGATCTCGATTTCCGCGGCGACGTCACCCGCCGCATTGTTCACCGGCTCGATGCGGTCGCTGCGCCGCGCGTTTTCCTGAAGGATCGCGAACGTCGAAGGTGTCGGCTCGAACGCAATCACCCGGCCTCGCGGGCCGGCGAGATGCGCGAACAGCAGTGAGAAATAGCCGAAGTGCGCGCCGACGTCGAACACGATGTCGCCCGCGCGCACCGCTTTGAGCGCCATCCACGTGACGGTCGGATCGAACATCCCGTAAGTGTAAATCGCCTCCGAGATCACTTCGGGCAGCACGACTGTCATGTCGGTGCCGAAAAATAGCCGCGTCGTGCGCGGGCTCGGCTCTGAATGTCCACGCGCGAGCCAGCGTGCGATAAATTTGCCGAAGCCGGGGTCGAGCAGCTTCAACGCCGGCGTGCGATTGAGCCGTGAAACGGCCGCATTGAACTGTTGTTCGATGCTAGTCATGCAGGCCGCGCGATCGCGGCTCGAACGATTGAAACGGGAGCGGTGCAATTCGACACGGCAGGATTTTAACCGACCGCTTCCTGGCTGTCCGGTATAGCCCGGGACAGTGGGTTTATTTCGTCGCTGCGGGCACGGGGCAGCGCGGCGGGGTTTGGCCCTTCAGGGCGGCACCGATCGCAGTTGCCACGCAACGGTTGCCGGCGACGTTCAAATGGCCGTCATGCGGCAGGTAGAGTCCGGCATTGCCAAACGCATGCATGTCGACGACGCGGTAGCGGGTCGATAGACGCTCGCGCAGCTGTTGCATGTACTTTTGGTAGGCACCGCCGTATTGACGCTGATAGAACGACGCAGCCGGCAGTAGAATCACGATTTTGTCCGCGGCGGGCGAGGCGTCGGCGATGGCCTCCAGCAGCGCGGCGCCCTTGGCGACGGTTTCATCGTTGATCTGCGCCATCCTGAGAAATTCGTCGCCGTCGACATTCGATGGGGACACATTGCGCATTTGCGCTGTCATCACCGGGTCGCCCTGGGCGAAAAACTCGTTCCAGTCGTCGTAGAACTTCATGCGCCGCTCGAAGTCATGCGGGAACAGCGCGTTCTTGAGCAATTTCGCGCGTGCGCTGGCGATGATATAGCGCACGCGCTGCAGCGCCAAAAACGACCGCCAGGTGTAAGGTTCGGCGGCGCCGGCAAGCGACGCCGACAACAGCTCGGAAATGTCCTTGCCGGCAAGCCCCTGAAAATCGTTGCCAACGAACAATCCAACCACCAGCGCGCGCGACTTCAGTCCCCAGGCAGCAAGCACTTTTGATTTTTGCAAATACTGCGGTGGGTTGGTGGCGGGCTCCGCGGCGACGAACACGCGCAGTCCGCCTGCGGTCAGTAGGCCTGTTATCGTCTGGTCCTGCTCGACGCCGGTTCCGAAAATGAAAGAGTCGCCGATCAGCAGAGCGTCGTACGTGACGTTCGGGTCAAAGTCGGGCCCGCGCAGCCCGATGTTATTGTAGCGATACGTGACAGAGTAGTCGGATGTCGTGTGGCGCTGAGTGGAGTGCGGCGGCACCGGACTCAACGCAATCGACTTCTCGAGTATCAACCCGATTGCTGCTTCCCCCGCGTACAGGGCGACGGCCACCCATAGGGTCCAGACCCACAACAGCGTGCGGATCATGATGCGCTCAGTCTGCCGTCTTCTGAAAAACGAACATGCCGAGGCCGCAGTCGAGGCCCGCTCCCTCCTCGCGGATGTCGGCGGCGGCGGGATCGATTCGTTCACGCAGCGTGCCGTGCGCGTCCACCAGAGAGAATTCGGCGAGCGTGAGGCCGCGAAAGATATTGATCACCTCGGCAATCCCGAACACGCGCTGGCCGTTGAACTGCACGCGCGGCCGCCCCACCGGCGTCGAAATGTAGGCACGCCCTCCCGCCTGCAGCACGCGTGCGATCTCGCGTCCCGCGCGTTCGGGCCCTTGCGGGTCGATGGGATCGCCGTAGCGGCCGAGCCCGATGTGCTCGATCACGTGCAGGCACGACAGCGATTTGACCGTGCCGTCGGCGAACGGCAGCTCGAGGATAGAGCCGCGCAGGCCGGTGTAGTTCGGGATGTCGAGCTCGAGCGGCCGGATGTCCACGAACGTCACATGCGTAATGCAGGTCAGCAGCCCGACGAAATTCACTTCTGATGCGATGTCGACGTGCGCCGGAGCGGCGCTGTCCTTGATGTGGCGGAACGCCCAGATCGCTTGATGAAAATAGTGAGTGTCAATGACTGTCGAGGCCGACTTATCGTGCAGACACGGATAGCAATCGAGCAACTCCGCGCGACCACCCGCCCTTCGGAAACGCATCCAGTCTGCAATAAATCCGCCGAAGCGAAAGACCGCACCGGGGTGAAAACCCTGGATGAGCGGATTTACGGCGCGCATGGCGGCGAGCGCTGTCCGTTTCAGCGAGGGATTAGCCTTTATGCGTGATTTGAGCCTGCTCAGCATGGCGATGCGATGGTTGCCATGCTGACTATCCTCGAGGGTCGGGTGTGGCCACGGGGCCTAGTTCAACCACGAAAGGAGTTTAGCCGAAGCCCCAACACTTCGCAGATTGCTGCGTGGACGGATGCCAAATTTGCCCAGCAATACCTTTTCCTGCGATGAATCGAAGGACTCAGTGCGACCGAGCATGTCCAGTATCCCTTCACGCTGGCGGGATTCCGTACATCCGGTCAGCACTCGTTCAATTCCCACGAGGTTTTCCTTGCCGTAAATAAACGACATCAGGTAATAAGCGTTTGCCAGCGGATGGGAGGGGAATCGTTGGGCGATCAGTGCGAACGCAAAACTCAGATATTTGGCCGAACGTTCCTGATGCGCTGATTTTTGGACATATACCGAGTCCACCCACTTCTTCGTGGCGTCGTTGCCTTCAAGCACGTTCGGTGCGCTCTTGGCGATCTCGGCGGCGGCGATGATTTGTCCGGCTACTTCGCCGACGCCCGGGTTTGGGAGGTCACTAAGATTGCTATTTATCAGATCGCTGCATTTCGCAGAGGGCTCGTAGTACAGGGGATCCTGGGAAACCCGGAAGACCATCGCGCAGTGCGCGACACCGCCAGTGTTTTCGTTCCCAATATGCAGCAGGTCGCTGTCCCAAAAGTAGCTGCTATCCCGATTGGGTACCAAGTCGAGTTTATTTACGCCAGTGAGATCGAGCAGTGTTTCCTCCGCTATCGCTTTGATCCGTAATTTACGAAATATCCGATAGGCGAGATGCGGCAGGAGAGTATGGCTGCCTTCGAAGAACGATAACGCAGGATAAGTCAGCTGTTGCGCGTTGACCGGCGTCCAGCAGGTGAACATCTCGCCGCCCTCGCGTATGGTGTCGGAATGGATGGTCCCGACCTCGAGCTTGTCGCCCGGCGTATGAAATATCAGATAGGGCGGCGTGACGTAAAAGGAGGCGTAACGCGGTTCTTTTTCCGTCAGGTCCTTAAACAGTTCCCGGGCGAAATGTCTGGCTTCCGACGAATAGCGCAGGATGGAGCGCACGGCGGATTTCAAATATTCGACTTCCAGGTCGCCCAGTGACGGGTCACACTTCCTCTGCTGCTGCTGGCATTCATCGAATTGTCGGATCAGTATTTCTTTCAGTGCCGACAGCGCTAGATGCCTGTCACTGACCGCGCCGGCCAGTGCTCGTTCGCTCCATCCGGGCACGCGCGAGCCAGAGGAGGGGGCGTAATAAGGAACTGAAGCTTTCATCAACAGGTGAATATTAAAGTTTGCAGATTCATATCGTGTTCAATTCGCATTTACTTTACGGCTAGCGTAACGAATCGCGCTCCAGTCGCTCAGTCACATACTTCGCCGCATCATAGACGTTGGCGATATTCACCTTGATTGCATCGATAGTTTCGTATGCCAGCGCACCCGTCGAGCGGCCTAGCCGGTAGCTCCAAACCTGCAATATTCGCCGGAGACCGAAGGGAACCATATCCTGCACCGCCCATTGCACGCGCTTGACTGTAAGCCAAATCGACGAAACCTTCGCCGCCGGATTGGCCTGCATATAGTCGTGCAGCGCTTGCATCGCAGCGCGGCGCTGGTCGGGACT
>Ga0207676_10004156_pt1 | contig 10227 bp, 15 predicted proteins | sample KBSSwiS72_FD_184307 | JGI IMG/M metagenome (GOLD analysis project Ga0207676, IMG submission 184307) | Switchgrass rhizosphere microbial communities from Kellogg Biological Station, Michigan, USA - KBS Switchgrass S7-2 (SPAdes) (version 2) | ecosystem: Host-associated > Plants > Roots >... | reverse complement strand
CGTCGCCGGGTGTGATTTCCGCTTTCAACCTGCCGGGTGGGCCGGGCGTGCGCGTCGATACGTTTGTCTATTCGGGTTACCAGGTAACGCCTTTCTACGATTCGTTGATTGCCAAGGTGATCGTTCACGCACGGACGCGTGAGCTGGCGATTGCGCGCATGAAGCGAGCTTTGGAGGCGATGGTGATCGAAGGGATTAAGACGACCGTTCCGCTCCACTTGAAGATCATGGATGATCCGCGCTTCCGCTCCGGAGATATCGGGACGGATTTCATGGAGTATTTCCTGGCGCGAAACGGGCGGAAAGCCGCAGCATCATAGAACCATCCACAGATTACGCAGATTTTGAAAATCAATCTGTGTAATCTGTGGATAGTGTGTTTGCGGTTTGAGCGCTGGTTGCCTTATAATACCCGACTTTTCTATGACGATTGGACTCGTCTGAGAGGTAAATTGAAGATGTCACACGCAGTTATCAGAGCCGGTGGAAAGCAGTTCCTGGTCGAAGAAGGCCAGACGATTCGCGTGCCTTCCATCGAGGCCGATGCCGGCAGCTCGATTGAGGTGGAGGCGCTGCTGAGCTCAGGCGACGGAAACAAGATTTCCGCCACCGTTGTCGCTCACGGTAAAGACCAGAAGATCGTGGTCTTCAAGAAAAAGCGCCGCAAACAATACAAGCGCACGCGCGGCCACCGGCAGGGCTATACAACTTTAAAGATTGATTCGATTGGGTAAAGACAATGGCACATAAAAAGGGCGTTGGCTCATCTCGTAATGGTCGCGACTCGCAGTCGCAGCGTCTGGGGCTGAAGAAGTTTGGCGGTGAGAAAGTTCTCGGCGGCAACATCATCGCGCGCCAGCGAGGCACGAAATGGAAACCCGGCAACAATGTAGGCCGCGGCAAGGACGATACGTTGTTTGCCCTGATTGATGGCGTCGTCAAGTTTGAAGACAAAGGCCGGTCTGGAAAATTCGTCAGCGTTTATCCAATGGAGCAAACTGCTGCTTAGTAAAATTTCTGTGCAAGTTCGCGACGCCTGAGCCGCAAATCCTGCGCGCAACAGGCGTCGCTTTCAATTTAGGATGTTTATTGATCGCGCCAAGATTCACGTGCATGGGGGTGACGGAGGTAACGGTGTTACGGCTTTCCGGCGCGAGAAGTTTGTGCCGCGTGGTGGTCCATCGGGCGGCGATGGTGGTCGCGGCGGCGACGTTATCCTCGTAGCTGACGGCTCGCTGAATACGCTGCTGCACCTGCGCTATAACCCGCTGCACACCGCCCAACGCGGCTCGCACGGCGAAGGCTCGAATCGCTCGGGTCGCGAAGGCGATGATTTGATTGTGCGCGTGCCGGTGGGCACGCAGATCTTTGACGCTAATACAGGCGACCTGCTTCACGATCTCAACCACGATGGCGATCGCTGGCTGGCTGCGCGCGGTGGGCGTGGCGGGTTTGGAAATGCGCACTTCACGACCTCGACCAACCGTGCTCCTCGCTACCATCAAACCGGAAGCAAGGGAGAGGAGTTGGACCTGCAACTCGAGCTGAAGCTGCTCGCTGATGTTGGTCTGGTGGGTTTTCCCAACGCGGGGAAGTCGACGTTCATTTCGACGGTGTCGGCGGCGCGTCCGAAGATTGCGGATTATCCGTTCACCACTTTGGAACCGCACCTCGGTGTAGTGGATCTCGGCGACTTTCGTACCTTCGTCATTGCCGACATACCGGGACTGATCGAAGGAGCTCATACAGGCGCCGGGCTGGGCGATCGCTTTCTGCGACACATCGAGCGCACGAAGTTGCTGTTGCACCTCGTGGATGTTTCATCGGTTTCGGGAAGAGAAGCTGCCGGAGACTACGAAACGGTTAACCGTGAGTTGGCTTCTTACAATCAGGAGTTGGCGACGAGGCCACAGTTTGTAGTAGCGACAAAGATCGATGCGCTTGACGAGCCGGAGCGCCTGGAGTCGTTAAAGAGAAGCGCTGAGAAAGATAATAAGCCGTTCTTCGCGATCTCTTCGGCGACTAGTGAAGGTGTTCGCGAGCTCGTGAACGCGATCGCGGCGAAGTTGGAAGAGTTAAGTGCGGAGCGCAATCGCAGCGAAACGGTGGAGCTGGCTTTGTAAAAGATGTGCGCGCAACAGCGGATAGCATTGTATGGCGGGACGTTTGATCCGGTTCATGTAGGCCATCTGGAAATTGCACGCAAGGTTTCGCAGTTATTTGAGATTGAGAAAGTACTTTTTATTCCGGCCCAACTGGCGCCGCACAAAATCCGGCGTCTTGTAACCGCGCCGATACATCGTTATGCGATGCTCGCGTTGGCGACGCAGGACGATCCACAGTTGTTGATCTCGAGCTTCGAGCTCGACGCTCCGGATCGACGTTACACGGTTGATACAGTTGCGCACTTTCAGCGGTCGCTGGGTGATTCGACCGAGCTCTTTTTCATCATGGGCGCCGATTCGTGGGCTGAGATCATGACGTGGCGCGAGTGGGAACGGTTGTTGACGATGATTAATTTTATCGTCGTCACCAGGCCCGGATATGAGCCCGGAACCGCCCACGCGTCGAACATCTTCTTCACTGATGCGGTGATGAATGATGCTTCGGCGACGAACATCAGGCGGCTCGCACGCGAAGGACGCTACGACGAGTTAAGGAATCTTTTACCCGGACCGGTGCTTGAATACATAAAGAAGTACGAGATTTATCGAGAACTGAATGAAGCAAGACTCAACAGTTAAGGAACAGTCGTTAAACCCGCAACCTAACGTACGGCCCACCGCTCAAGCTGCGGCCCCTGAAGGCCTCGACGAGCGTGTGCTGGCTGCGCTCCACGCTGCGAGCGAGAAGAAAGCGTTGGAGCCGGTCGTCCTGGACTTACGCGAAATCGCGAGCTTCACCGACTACTTCGTGATCGTGAGTGGCGCCAACGAGCGGCAGGTGCAGGCGATTTCAGACGAGGTCTATGAGACATTGAAGAAGTCGGGCCATGCGGCGGCGCGCGTTGAGGGCTACAAGACTGCTGAATGGATTCTTTTAGACTACGGCGATTTTGTAGTCCACGTGTTTGAGCAGAAGGCGAGAAAGTTCTACGACCTCGAACGTCTCTGGCGCGAATCGAAACGCGTCGACGTGCCAGCGGAGTTTAAGTCAGACAGTGCTGGTTCTTTGAGAAGAGAATCGTGATCGAACTATTCGCGCGCTCCCCCAAGATGCGCGAGGCTGTCAGTCTCGCGGAGCGCGTGAGTGCAACCGACACGAATGTTTTGATTACGGGTGAATCGGGAGTGGGAAAAGACCTGCTCGCCGCTTTCATTCATTCAAAATCTCGTCGCTCGCTGCAGCCGTTCGTGAAGATCGATTGCGCGACGTTGCCGGGTGAGTTGCTAGAAGCGGAGCTGTTTGGCTTCGAGCGTGGCGCTTTTACCGGTGCTGTCGAGACAAAGGCTGGGCGCTTCGAAGCCGCGCAGAAGGGCACGATCGTGCTCGACGAGATCGCGCATCTTTCGATTGACGCGCAGGCGAAGTTGCTGCGCGTGATCGAGAGACGTGAGTTTGAGCGGCTGGGAGGTCGCCGGACGATCAAGCTCGACGCTCGTCTGATCGCGTTGACGAACGTAGATCTCGATGCGGCGGTGAAGATCGGACGCTTTAGAGAAGATCTTTTTTATCGTTTGAACGTAATCAACATTCGCGTGCCGCCCTTGCGTGAGCGCAAGCAGGATCTTTCCAGGTTGATCCAGTATTTCCTGAAGCAGTATGCGGCGAAGCATGCGCGGAAAGTGGATCATGTCTCGCCGCCCGCTTTGGCGATTCTCAAGGCGTACGAATATCCGGGTAATGCACGCGAACTGGCGAACGTTGTAGAACGAGCAGTGATAATGGCCACGGGACGCTGCATTGAAGAGCAGGACCTGCCGGTTGGATTGAGCGCGGCGGTTACGGCGCAGCAACAGCGCGAGAAGCCGCGCAGTTTGGCGGAAATGGAAGCGGCTTACATCGCAGAGCTGCTGGCAGCGACGGGAGGCAACAAGACTGAGTGCGCGCGCATACTCGGAATCAGCCGCAAGAATCTCTACGAGAAGATCGCGCGCTACGAGCTTGAGTAATGCGCCTGCGGATCATCTGGACCGGAAAGACGCGGGATGCGAGGCTGCGCGCGCTGATTGAAGATTACGCCGGTCGACTTGGTCACTTTGCTCGTTGTGAAGTGACTGAATTGAGAGAGCTTGGGCGCACGGACAAGTCGGGCATCGATAAGGAGACGAAGCGCATCTCAGACGCTCTCCGTCCCGGCTCGTTGACAGTGTTGCTGGATCCGGAAGGCACGGAGTGGACGTCCCAGGAGTTGGCCGCTCAGGTGCGGAGTTGGGAAGGAAAAGGGATCAAGGAAGTCGCGTTTGTTATCGGCGGACCTAATGGCCTGGCAGACGATTTCAAATCCCGCGCGGACAAGCGTTGGTCGCTGTCGCGCTTGACGCTGACGCACGAGATGGCACGAGTGCTGTTATTTGAGCAGTTATATCGAGCGTACACGATCATTCATGGTTTGCCGTACCAGAAATGAATACGGTAGACGGGGTCATATCAAGTAGGGTGTGGAGGATTAAAACAGATAATGGATAAGAGGCGAACCAAAGTTTTCCGAGACAAGTTGTTGGACCGTCGCGAAGGTCTCGTCGGTCAGGTGCAGGCGGCGGAGCTTTACAGTCGCGAACGCGATGCGGAAGCGACGCAGGATCCGGCGGACATGGCCGCGAATGCCTACACGAAGGAACTGTTGGTCTCGATGTCTGACAACGATCGGCAGTTGCTGAACCTGATCGATGAAGCGCTCGAGCGGATCGAAACGGCTGGTTACGGTAAGTGTGTTCACTGTGGTGAAGCGTTGCCGGAGAAGCGCCTCGATGCGGTACCGTGGGCACGACACTGCGTTCGCTGTCAGGACCTCCAGGAGCGCGGGTTGTTGGGTGAAGATGACGATTAATCCTGCTCCCGGGCGGTAGGATTAGGGCGGCCTCCTCGAAATTGATTCGGGGAGGCCGTTTGATTTAGGCAACAGTTTGAATAACGCTGAAAGCGTTGCGGAGCGAACCCTTTCAGGGTTGGTTGTGATCTAGATAAGCTAACCCAAGGTTGTCGCTGCGCTCCAACCTTGGGCTCAAATTAGCCAACGCCTTTGGCGTTATCCTACTATGTTCCTCACTAGTGCGACACGACTGTTCTACGATGCTTTACTCACGTTGTCTTATCCACAGAGCTGCGCGATCTGCTGTCGTAGTGTTGAACACCGCAGGTTTGGGGTGACGTGCGAGAAGTGTTGGAATGCGACGCGGATCTTGAGTGGAGCGGAGACGATCTGTTGGAAGTGCGGGTTGTTGTCGGAGGAGGTTTCAGCGGCTCGGCTTGATGAGGTGAGATGCCGGCGTTGTGAGGTGCAGTCGTTTACGGCGGCAAGATCGATTGGTCCATACGAAGGCGCTTTGCGAGCGTCAGTGCTTGAACTTAAGCGACAGCCGCACCTGTCTCAGCATCTCGAAACGCTTCTATTAGCCGCCGCAACGCGTGAGCCACTAAACCTTAGTACCAGAATCATCCCGGTGCCGCTTCATCCCAGGCGGCTTAAGTCGAGAGGCTTCAATCAGGCGTCCCTACTCGCGCAGGCATTATCGAAAGGTCTCCGCTTGCCGTTGGACGAGGTCAGCTTGGTGCGTGTCTCTTCAACTGAGAAGTACCGCGCGGGCCTCGATGCGAAAGGCCGCCGCGACACCGTCGCTGGAGCCTTTGAGGTGCGTCATCCACGCCTGATCGCGAAGGAAGATATCCTCCTCGTCGACGACGTCTTCACCACCGGCGCCACCGTCTCGGCCTGCGCCGAAGCCCTACTCGCCGCGGGAGCCAGAAATGTATTCCTCCTAACAATTGCCCGGGCGTAATTCGCCACGGATTTCATACACATTTAAACAAGAATCCGCGTATGAAATCCGTGTAATCCGTGGCGAATTACCCCGGGGAGGCCACATAATTTTGACACCCTCTTCCGCGCTCGCGTAATATCAGCCTTACATGAACGGCAGGGTTTTAGTCCTGAATACTTCTTTCGAGCCCATTAACGTGTGCACCGAAAGGCGCGCGGTGGTGATGATCTTTAAAGGGGTGGCGCGAGTGGAGGAGCACAACGGCCACATGCTCCACTCGCAAAAACTCTCGATCCACGCCCCCTCCGTCATCCGGCTCACGGAATACATTCACATTCCCTTTGAACGTCGCTCACTCTCTCGAAAGAACATTCTTTTACGCGACCATTCCACCTGCCAGTATTGCGGCACCCATTATCCGCCCTCGGAATTAACGCTCGATCATGTGCTGCCACGCTCGCGCGGAGGGGAGTCCGCGTGGGATAATCTGGTTGCCTGCTGCAAACGTTGCAATCATCGAAAGGGTAGCCGGACTCCGGAAGAGTCCGGGATGCACCTGTTGCGCAGGCCTCGTGGGTTCTCACTACACGTAAACCGGCAAATCATGCGTTACTTAGGCAGAGCTGACGAGACCTGGAGAAAATACCTGTTCTACGAATCAGATACTCGAGAATAGCCGGTTCCCGAGCCGGCTTGCCCCTCAGGAAAGAAGGAAATTATGAGTCAAACAATGTTCGCGATCGCGGGGCTTGGAACCCCGGAGTTGATAGTCATCGTCCTTGTTATCTTTTTGTTATTTGGCGCCACCAGGCTGCCGCAACTTGCCAAGGCCCTCGGCCAGAGCAAGAAAGCATTTCGCGAGGGTATCGAAGAAGGAGAACGGGACGAGCGGAAAACCATCAAGGAGTAGTGCTTGTCCGGACGGGCTTCGCACTGAACTCCCCGCCGCACGCTTCAGTGGCTGTGAGCCTTTTGTCCGACGACTAGAGTCGCTTTCACAGAAAGCGCGAACTCTGCCTCATGCCTCTCTTCGTTTATTAATCGAGAGATCTCGCTGAACAATGCGGCCCTCCTATCGTCAGGTACGAGGGCCAGCCATTCGTGCATCAGGAACTCCGCAACGAGCGGAGAGCCAAGAAACTGCTCGCCCGACTCGAAGTCAAACTCCTCGATGCGCGTCCATGATGCGATGTCCTTGAGTCCTTCATCTTCTGCCAGCCGTTCGATGTCGGAGACCGTGGGCAGTTCGGTAATCAACTGTTCGACGTCCGATTCGTGATCCATGAGTCCGTTGTTGTGTAGTGCTTCCCAGTAGATCGAAAAGAACTCGCCAAAGCTGGAATAAGTGGGCAACGTGAGGGCAATGGTTGCGCCTGGCGCCGCGACGCGCACGATCTCGGAGAACATCTTACGCACGCGCTGGCGCGAGACGAGTGACGCATTGGCGATGACGAGATCGAAGCGGTTGTCTTTGAGATCGAGATTGTCGATCTGGGTAGTCCTGAAAGTGATCTGTTCGTTGGTTGCTGTTGCTTTCGCCCGCGCCAGTTCGAGGCACTCGGGGTTTTCGTCAACACAGAGCAGTTCGAGTTTTTCTCCTGCGCGTTCGTGTAGCGCCAACGCATGTCCGCCCGTTCCGGCGGCGACGTAGAGCGCCTCGCCTTCTTTGGGGAGCTTTATGTGCTCGTCAATCAACTCGGCGAAACGCTCGCCCCAATCGGGAGCGATGAAAAGGTCTTGCAGGAAAGCCAGTTCCTTGGCTGACTTTTTGTTAGTCGTCGTCACTCTCAATATCCTCACCCTTGGTTTGTTCTTCTTCTGAAAAATACTTTCTGCCTCGCAGTTGTTCGGGCAGGCATTCCATCTCTTCTTTAGCGCCCTTGTCGCTGTGGACGTAACGATAATCTTTTCCGTAACCGATCTGTTTCATTAACGGTGTGACGGCGTTTCTCAGGTGCAACGGCACCGGGACGCGAGCAGTTTCTTCCGCATCGATGCGGGCTGCGAAGTATGCACTCTTGACCGCGTTCGACTTCGGCGCTCGCGCGAGATAGATCGTCGCCTGCGACAATGGAAACAGTCCTTCGGGCAGGCCGATGAGTTGCACGATTTCAGCGGCCGCAGCGGCCTGGACCATTGCCTGTGGATCCGCCAGACCGATATCTTCCGAAGCGAGGATGCAAAGACGCCGCGCAATGTAGATGGGATCCGCGCCACCTTCGATCATTCGCGCCAGCCAGTAGAGCGACGCGTCGACGTCTGAGTTGCGCAACGATTTAATGAGCGCGGAAATCAGGTTGTAGTATTCTTCTCCGCCTTTGTCGTAAGCGTAGTGAGCGCGGCCGAGGGCTTCGATTACTGTTTGCTCGGTGACGGTCCTGACGCCGTTTCCGTCGGGAGTAGTGGATTCAACAGCGGCGTCCAAAGCTGTAAGCGCGACGCGTGCATCGCCATTGGCGGAGTGCGCGATCCTGTCCAGCAACTGATCCGAGATCGAGGGATTGAAACTTGCGAGCCCGCGTTCTGTGTTTGCGAGAGCGTTCTGCAGGACGGTTTTGATTTCGTCTTCGGAGAGTTGGTTGAGAACCAGCACTCGGGAGCGCGAGAGCAGCGCGCCTGTCACTTCAAACGACGGGTTTTCAGTCGTTGCGCCGATGAGTGTGACGGTACCGTTTTCGACAGCGTGTAGCAGTGCGTCCTGCTGCGATTTGTTGAAGCGGTGAATCTCGTCGATGAAGAGCACGGTGCGCTTGCCGTAACGCTTTTCAGCCTTCGCCTGTTGAATAGCTTCACGCAGGTCCTTCACGCCGGAGAAAACTGCTGACAAGGCGATGAAGCGCTGGCCACTGCTGTCTGCGAGCAGGCGGGCGAGGGTAGTCTTGCCGGTGCCGGGCGCGCCCCAGAGGATCAGCGACGGCAGCGCTCCGCCACCGGCAAGGAGTCGCCGCAGGATCCGGCCTTCGCCGACGAGATGTGCCTGTCCGACAAACTCTGAAAGCGAGCGCGGTCGCATCCGTTCGGCCAGCGGGACGCCCTCGACCGGCGTCGCCGTCTCCGGAACCTCCTCGTTAAACAGACTCCTTGTTGAATTCAAGCGGTCCATGGCGCAAAAAGATGTATAATTATCGCCGAAAAGAATTAAACACGCGACTAGCGGGCGCGGCCATTTTTCGGGCAAAGTATCCAGAATCTTCATTGGAACGCGACTGCGGGAATCTGCGTATAGTTGGCTGCGGACGATAAAACCCAATAATTAGGGGGGCCGCGGAAGCGATTGGAGAGCAGACGATGAAAGACGCAAAAGATGTTTTGAGAATAGTGGGCATGATACTTCTGGGAGTATTTGTTTTTGTAGTTGCGGTGCCCTTTGTTTTGACTTTGGTTTTTAACGCGGTGGGCATCACGCTGGGTCTCATAGGCTTTTTGATTGGATTGGCGGTGTTCCTGATCAAGGTGGCGGTGGTGTTAGCCATTGGCTACCTGATCCTGGTCGGTATTCGTGCCCTGCTACGCTAGCTTGTTTCGCGGGCAATCGGGAGTTTAGCTCCTCTCTCGGTTGCCCGCTCGTGTTTTCCCCGCCTCGTTTTTTGCCACCAATACAATTGACCATCCTTATGCGCATGTGTGAGAATGCGGCTGATTTTTCACCTCACCTGAAGGATGGAGTAAATGACACCAGAACAACGATTCAAGCGAGTGGAACGTATACTCGGCAGATTGGCGACGAGAGGACGAAAGACTCGGAGCGAATTTCGTGACAAGATTAATATCCTCATCGATGCTCAGATCCGGAGTGAAGAGATATTTCGTGAAAAGATAAATATTCTCACCGACGCTCAGAGCCGAAACGAAGAAGCGTGGCTTCGACACGAAGAAGTTTGGCGAGCTGAATCTCATGCCATAAATGAGCAGATTAAGGCTACAGATGAGCACATAAAAAACGTCGCTCTTGCTCAGGCTGAATTGACTAAATCACAGAAGCTTACCGACCGGGCATTACGTGACTTTATTAATAGTCTTCGTAAGCCTCAAAACGGCAGGTAAATACTCACACGTTAAACCGGAAGTGGACTACATCGCCTTCCTGCATGATGTAGTCTTTTCCTTCGAGACGTAGCAATCCTTTCTCGCGTGCGGCGGCGTAGGAGCCGGCTGCCGTGAGTTCCTCATAACTCACGATTTCCGCGCGGATGAAGCCGCGCTCGATGTCAGAGTGAATCGTGCCGGCGGCGGTTTGTGCGCGTGTTCCCTGTGGAATGGTCCAGGCGCGAACTTCTTTTTCACCAGCTGTCAGAAATGACATCAA
>Ga0207676_10004154_pt1 | contig 10228 bp, 10 predicted proteins | sample KBSSwiS72_FD_184307 | JGI IMG/M metagenome (GOLD analysis project Ga0207676, IMG submission 184307) | Switchgrass rhizosphere microbial communities from Kellogg Biological Station, Michigan, USA - KBS Switchgrass S7-2 (SPAdes) (version 2) | ecosystem: Host-associated > Plants > Roots >... | reverse complement strand
AAAGCTACGAGGACGCCCTCGGCGAACTCGACCGGCTCGTGGCCGCGATGGAGGCCGGGCAGTTGCCGCTGGATCGCCTGCTCGAAAGCTACAAGCGCGGTGCCGAGCTGCTGACATTTTGTCGCGCCAAGCTCGAAGCGGTGGAGCAGCAAGTCAAGGTGCTCGAAGACGGCCAGCTGAAATCGTGGGCAGCCCCATGAAGCTGGCTGAATTCGAGGTCTGGGCCCGCGCCGAGGTCGACGCCGTCGAATCCGCGTTGCAGGCCTGGGTTCCGGCCGACGCGCCCGCGGGGCTCGGCCTGGCGATGCGCTACGGCGTGCTCGACGGCGGCAAGCGCGTGCGCCCGCTGCTCGTGCTCGCCGCCTGCCAGGCCGTGCACGGCCACCGCGACGCCGCGATGCGCGCCGCCTGCGCGGTCGAGTTGATCCACGCCTATTCGCTCGTCCACGACGACATGCCGTGCATGGACAACGACGTGCTGCGCCGTGGCAAGCCCACGGTGCACGTGCAGTTCGGCGAGGCGCAGGCGATGCTCGCCGGCGATGCGATGCAGGCGCTCGCGTTCGAGGTCCTGACCCCGGACGATGGCGTGCCGCCAGCGCTTCAGGCGCGGCTGTGCTCCCTGCTCGCGCGCTCGGCGGGGCACGCCGGCATGGCCGGCGGCCAGGCGATCGATCTGGCCAGCATCGGCCAACCGCTCGGCGAGCATGCGCTGCGCGACATGCATCATCGCAAGACCGGCGCGCTGCTGCAGGCCAGCGTGCTGATGGGCGCGGCGTGCGGCGAGGTCACGTCCGCGCAATGGTCGGCCCTCGCCGACTACGGCGACGCACTCGGCCTGGCCTTCCAGGTCGTCGACGACATCCTCGACGTGACCCAGGCCTCCGAGACGCTCGGCAAGACGGCGGGCAAGGATCTGGACAACAACAAGCCGACCTACGTGACCGTGCTCGGCCTCGATGCCGCGCGCCGCCACGCCAACGAGCTGCGCGACAAGGCACAGACGGCACTCGCCCGCAGCGGGCTGCACGATGCCGCGTGGCTCAGCCTGCTCGCCGACAAGGTCGTGGACCGCGAAAGCTGATCCCATCCATCATGAAACACACGCTGCTCGAGACGATCAACAGCCCGGCCGACCTGCGTCGCCTCTCGCGCCTCGAGCTCAAGCAGCTCGCCGCGGAACTGCGCGACTTCGTCGTGCAAAGCGTGTCGCAGACCGGCGGGCACCTGTCGTCCAACCTCGGCACGGTCGAGCTGACGATCGCGCTGCACCACGTCTACAACACGCCGCGCGACCGCCTGGTGTGGGACGTGGGCCACCAGACCTACCCGCACAAGATCCTGACGGGCCGCCGCGGGCGCATGGGCACGCTGCGCCAGCTCGGCGGCATCTCGGGCTTTCCGCGTCGCGACGAGAGCGAGTACGACACGTTCGGCACCGCGCATTCGTCGACGTCGATCTCGGCCGCGTTCGGCATGGCGGTGGCCGCCAAGCTCAAGGGCGAGGACCGCAAGGCGGTCGCGATCATCGGTGACGGTGCGATGAGTGCCGGCATGGCGTTCGAGGCGATGAACAACGCCGGCGTTTCGCACGCCGACATGCTGGTCGTGCTGAACGACAACGACATGTCGATCTCGCCGCCGGTCGGTGCGCTCAATCGGCATCTCGCGCGGTTGATGAGCGGCAAGTTCTACGCCGCCGCGCGTGACACCGCGAAGACCGTGCTGAAGAACGCACCGCCGCTGTTCGAGCTCGCGCGCCGCTTCGAGGAGCACGCCAAGGGCATGGTCGTGCCGGGCACGATCTTCGAGGAGTTCGGCTTCAACTATGTCGGCCCGATCGACGGTCACGACCTCGATTCGCTGATCCCGACGCTGGAGAACCTGAAGGGCTTGAAAGGTCCGCAGTTCCTGCACGTGGTGACGAAGAAGGGCTACGGCTACAAGCTCGCCGAGGCCGACCCGGTGAACTACCACGGTCCGGGAAAGTTCGACCCGGCGATCGGCATCGTCAAGCCGGCGACGCCGCCGAAGCAGACATTCACGCAGGTCTTCGGCAACTGGCTGTGCGACATGGCTGCTGCCGACGACCGCCTGATCGGCATCACGCCGGCGATGCGCGAGGGCTCGGGCCTGGTCGAGTTCGAGAAGCGTTTCCCGAAGCGGTATCACGATGTCGGCATCGCCGAGCAGCACGCGGTGACGTTTGCCGCGGGCCTGGCCTGCGAAGGGCTGAAGCCGGTGGTCGCGATCTATTCGACGTTCCTGCAGCGTGCCTACGACCAGCTGATCCACGATGTCGCGATCCAGAACCTGCCGGTCGTGTTCGCGCTCGATCGGGCTGGCCTCGTCGGCGCCGACGGTGCGACGCACGCAGGCGCCTACGACATCGCCTACCTGCGCTGCATCCCGAACATGAGCGTGCTGACGCCGGCCGACGAGGCCGAGTGCCGCGTGGCGCTGACGACCGCATTCCGCCAGAACCACCCGGTCTCGGTGCGCTACCCGCGCGGTGCCGGTGCCGGCGTGACCCCGCAAGCCGCATTGACCGAGTGGCCGTTCGGCAAGGGCGAGATCCGGCGCCGCACCGTGCGCGCGGTCGGGCAGGGCGGCCCGCGTGTGGCGATCCTCGCGTTCGGCACGCTGCTCTATCCGGCACTGGCCGCGGCCGAAAAGCTCGATGCCACGGTCGCGAACATGCGCTTCGTGAAGCCGCTGGACGCCGACCTCGTCACCGAGCTCGCGCGCAGCCACGACGCGATCGTGACGGTCGAGGAGGGCTGCGTGATGGGCGGCGCGGGCAGCGCGGTGCAGGAGGCGCTGGCCACTGCGGGTCTCGCGACGCCGGTGCTGGCGCTCGGCCTGCCCGACGAATTCATCGAGCACGGCGACCCCGCGAAGCTGCTCGCGATGTGCGGGCTCGACGCGAGCGGCATCGAGCAATCCATCCTGAAGCGCTTCGGTGCCAAGCCGGCGCTGGTGCGGTCGGCCGTCAATCATTGAAGTGCGGCGAACGGCGTCGTCAAACCCCTGAGGCCGCGCCCGCGGCCGTTTGCTGGCATGCTTCGGGCTGCTGACACGACAACTTCCATGAGCAACCTGAAGGACGCCCTGCACATTCCCGACACGCAAAGCGAGCGTGACGAGCGCCACCTGGCGATCCAGCGCGTCGGCGTCAAGAGCGTGCGCTACCCGCTGCAATTGCGCATCGGCCACGTGATTGCGCCGACGGTGGCGAGCTGGACGCTGGACGTCGCGCTGCCGGCCGAAGCGAAGGGCACGCACATGTCGCGCTTCGTCGCATGGCTGGACGCGCTCGACGGTCCGCTCGATGCCGCGACGCTGCGCGCCGAACTCGGCGTGATGCTCGAGAAGCTGCACGCCACCGAAGGCCGCATCGAGGCCGAGTTTCCGTTCTTCCTGCGCAAGCGTGCCCCGGTCACCGGGGTGCAGAGCCTGCTCGAATACCAGGGCCGCTGGATCGCCGAGGCGCGAGGCGGTGTCTCCACGATCTGGGCCGAAGTCGTGGTTCCGGTCAAGTCGCTGTGCCCGTGCTCCAAGGAGATCTCGGATTACGGCGCGCACAACCAGCGCTCGCACGTGACGATCCGGGTCGAGTTGCTCGAGGCCATCGAGTGGTCCGAACTCGTCCGCTACGCCGAGGACGCAGCCTCGAGCGAGATCTGGCCGATGCTCAAGCGCGCCGACGAGAAGTGGGTCACCGAGCGCGCGTACGAAAATCCGAAGTTCGTCGAGGACATGGTGCGCGACGTGGCCCTGCGCCTGAACACCGACGCGCGCATCGGCCGCTATTCGATCGACGTCGAGAACTTCGAATCGATCCACGCGCACAGCGCGTACGCCCGCATCGAGCGCTAGCGCGGCTTCCTGGCCTGCGGTGGCGGCGGGGCCTTGCCTGTCCTGGCGCGCAGCGCGTCGCGCAACAGATATTCCACCTGCGCATTCACGCTGCGCAACTCGGCCGCAGCGAGGCGCTCGATCTCGGTCCACAGGGCCGGATCGATGCGCAGCAGGAAGGACTTCTTGTCGGGGCTGGCCATCAGTCGATGTGGCGGAAGCGCCCGTACAGTGCGTGCAGCCAGAGCAGCGTGACGCCGAGAAACAGCACGACGAGTACCAGCATCGGCACGGTCTGCAGCCGCGGCGGATGCGACAGGTTGGCGCGCACGACGAGGCCGTGCACCGCGCCGAGGAAGACGATCAGCAGCGAGCCGAAGCGGGCCATGTGCACGCGCAGGTACGTGACCGTGTCGGCGCGGCGCTCGGGCGCGAGCCAGTAGTCCTTGTTCGGCAGCTTGAGGCTCGCCGCCCCGTGCTGCGCCTGCCACCCGACGGTCGCGACCATCGCGAGCGGCATCCCCACGATCAGCCCGGTCATCAACAGCAGGTAGGCGTTGCGCGGCATGAATCCGTTGGCCGTGCCGTCGATCGCGAAGTGCGAGGCGACGGTGGTCGGCATCAGCAGGCTGCTGAAGGGCACCAGGACCAGCGCCGCCAGCAGCAACGCGCCGAAGCCGACGAGCGACAGGCCGCGCTCCATCCCCCGCTCCCGCTTCAGTTGTACAGCGTGCCGGTGTTGACGACCGGCGTCGCGTCGTGATCCGAGCACAGCACGACGAGCAGGTTGCTCACCATCGCCGCCTTGCGCTCGTCGTCGAGGTGCACGAGGCCGCGTTCGGTGAGGCCGTTCAGCGCGAGCTCGACCATGCCGACCGCGCCCTGCACGATCTTGTTGCGCGCCGCGATGATGGCCTCGGCCTGCTGGCGGCGCAGCATCGTGCCGGCGATCTCGGGCGCGTAGGCGAGGTGCGTGAGCTTGGCGTCGACGACGACGATGCCGGCCTGCGCGAAGCGCGCCTGCAACTCGCGCTGCAGCGCCGCCGCGACCTCGTCGGTGCCCGAGCGCAGCGTGACCTCGTGCGTGCTCGTGCCGGCGGGCTCCTCGAGGTTGTCGTAGGCGTAGCTCATCGCGAGGTGGCGCACCGCGGACTCGGCCTGCGTGAGCACGTAGGCTTCGTAGTTGTCGACGTCGAAGGTCGCCTGCGCGGTGTCGTCGATGCGCCAGACGATCGCCGCGGCGATCTCGATCGGGTTGCCGCGCAGGTCGTTGACCTTGAGCTTCTCGCTGTTGAAGTTGCGTGCCCGGACCGAGATCTTGCGCTTGACGTAGAACGGGTTCGCCCAGCGCAGCCCTTCGCTGCGATCGGTGCCGCGGTAGCTGCCGAACAGCGTCAGCAGCGCGGCCTGATTCGGCTGCAGCATGTACAGCCCCGCGAGACACCATGCGCCGACGAGCATGCCGAACACGAAGACCAGCGCCACGGCCGGCGCCGGCCGGGCGAGCAGCAGCCCGGCGCCGGCGAGGATCGCGACGATGCCGATGCCCACATAGGCAAAGCCGTTGCCCGTCGAGGCGACGAATTCCTCCGAAGCCTTCCTGTTCATGATGCAGCTCTCCCAAAGTGATCGCGAAGTGATATCACTTTAGTAGCAGATAGCCAGCGCCGTCAAGCGCTCGACCGAAGGGACTAGCGTTCAGGCGTCGGCTTCGATGCTCAGCCCGAGGCGATGTGCATCGCCACGACCCTGGCGGATCAGCGCCGGCTCCTCGTGGGTCAGGTCGACCACGGTGGTCGGCTGCATCGGGCAGGCGCCCGCATCGACGACGGCCTGGATAAGTTTCTGGAACCGGTCGCGGATCGTGTGCGGATCGTTCATCGGTTCGATCTCGCCCGGTGCGATCAGCGTCGTGGCGAGCAGCGGCTGGCCGAATTGCTCGAGCAGGGATTGCGTGATCGTGTGCTCCGGTACGCGCAGGCCGATCGTGCGCCGCGACGGATGCGAGACCCGCCGCGGCACCTCCTTCGTCGCTTCGAGGATGAAGGTGTACGGCCCCGGCGTGCCGAGCTTGAGCATGCGGTACTGGCGGTTGTCGACGCGCGCGTAGCTCGCCAGCTCGCTCAGATCGCGGCAGAGCAGCGTGAGGTGGTGCTTGTCGTCCACGCCGCGGATGCGCCGCAGCTTTTCCGCCGCGGCCTTGTCGTCGAGGTGGCAGACGAGCGCGTAGCTCGAGTCGGTCGGAATCGCGGCGATCCCGCCGCCGTGCAGGATCTGCGCCGCCTGCTTCAGCAGGCGCAGTTGCGGGTTCTCTGGGTGGACTTCGAAGTACTGCGACATGGTTCGACGATTGTCGGGGTGTTCCGGGGCCGAGCGCCGGGCCGTCCCGAGCCGGCCCGCATCCCCTTGGGGGATCGACGAACGTACTCGTTCGGCGAGGGGCCCCATCAATCCGCGATGGTGTCGGCCTCGACGACCGACTGCGGGTGTCGCACGTTGAGCCATGCGCTTGCGGCACCGCAGGCCGCGATCACGGCCATGCCGACCCAGGCCCAGGCGTCGGGTACGTGGCGAAAGACGAGAAAGCTCGTCACCAGCGCCCACGCGATCTGCGTGTAGATGAACGGCATCAGGGTCGCCATCGGTGCGGCGCCGTACGCGTAGATCAGGCACAGGTGGCCGATGGTCGCGAACGCGCCGATCGCGAGCATGCCGCCGATCTGCTCGCCCGAGGCGGCGCGCAGCGCATCGACGACATCGCCGCCATTGACGAACACCAACGGCGTGACCAGCAGCGCACCGCTGAAGCCGGTGTAGAAGTGCGTCGTATACGGGCTTTCCAGCGATGCGAGGCGGCTTGTCAGCACCTGGAACGCGCCGTAGCACAGCGCCATCAGCAGCGGAAAGATCGCGGCCCAGCCGAACACGCCGCTGCCCGGCCGGATCACGATCACGGCGCCGATGAAGCCGCCGCACACCAGCGCCCAGCGCGTGAGCGACACCTCTTCCTTCAGCACCCACGCGACCAGCATCGTCACGATCACCGGCGTCAGCATGCCCAGCGCGGTGAACTCCGCCACCGGCATGTACTGCAAGCCGAAGAACGCCAGGCCGCTCACGAACAGCAGCAGCGTGCCGCGCATCCATTGGAACTTCGGATGCGCGCTCGCAAAGCCCGCCCGGCCGCGCGGCGCGAGCCACAACGCCATCGCGCCGGCCTGGAACGCGTAGCGCACCCACAGCAACAGCACCACCGGCACGAATGCACCCAGGTACTTGATCAGCGTGTCGCTGCACGCGAAGCACCCCGCCATCGCGATCATCCACGCGATGCCCGGGCCGGGCCGCGCGAGCGCCGCCGCCGTCACGCGGCGTGGCGGACGCGCGCCTCGAGCACCGTCCAGACCGGCGTGAGCGTCTCGGGCAGGGAAGGGAGCAGGCCCAGGTCGATGTGGCTTTCGCCGGGGCTGTGGAAGTCGCTGCCGCGCGACGCGAGCAGGTCGAACTCACGCGCCGTTTCGGCGTAGCGCACCGCGTCGGCGGCACTGTGGCTGCCGGTCACGACCTCCACGCCGCGGCCGCCGTGCATCTTGAATTCGCTGAAGAGCGCGTACTCCTCGTTCGCGCTGAACTTGTAGCGCGCCGGGTGCGCGATCACCGCGACGCCGCCGGCATCGACGATCCACGTGACGGCGTTCTTCAGCGTCGCCCAACGGTGCGGCACGAAACCGGGCTTGCCTTCGATCAGGTACTTGCGGAATACCTCGGAGGTGTCGGCGCACACGCCGCTGTCGACGAGGTGGCGTGCGAAATGCGTGCGCGAGATCAGCTCTGGATTGCCGACGTACTTCAGCGCGCCTTCGTAAGTGCCGTGGATGCCGACCTTCGCGAGCCCGTCGGACATCTCGATCGCGCGCTCACGCCGTCCGCCGCGGGTGCGCGTGAGGCCGGCGAACAGCGCCGCGTCGTCCGGATCGAAGCCGAGCCCGACGATGTGCACGGTGACGTCGGCGAAGGTCACCGAGATCTCGGTACCGGTCAGGTAGGGCATCTTCTGTGCGGCGGCCGCGGCGATCGCGCGCTGCTGCCCGCCGATCTCGTCGTGGTCCGTCAGCGCCCAGAGTTCGACACCGTTGGCCTTGGCGCGCGCGGCCAATTCCTCGGGGGCCAGGGTGCCATCCGAGACGATCGAATGGCAGTGCAGGTCGGCGTTCAACGCATGGGGAGTGCTCACCGGCGCATTCTAGGGCGCCTGGGAATTCTCGATCGTCACCAGGGTCGTGTCGCTCAGCCTATTGCCCGATCGAGAAGATCACAGCGTTGTTGACCGCGTACACTGCGCCGTCCGCGCCGATCGCGGTCGGCGTGTACGACTCGGCGATGCCGCTGGTGAGCTGGATGCGCTGCGTGAAGGTATTGGTGCGCAGATCCCAGCGGTAGAGATAGCCGTCCTCGCTGTTCACGAGTACCGAGAACGTGAGCGGATCGACGGCGGCGGTGTTGATGCACCACTCCTTCACCGGGCCGCTGCTGCCCGATTCGAACGTGGGCCCGAGGATGCTCAGCACTTCCTGCATCACGGGCCTGAGCGAGATCGGATCGATCTGCGTCGCGTTCGGATCGAGCACCGCGACGCGGTTCGAGCCGTCGCCGCTGCCGACGCCTTCGTAGTTGTTGTACTTGGTCGCGAGCAGGTACGTCGACGAGCCCGTGTACGACGGCACCATCGAGGCGGGCACGATCGACGCGGTGTCGTCCCAGCCGAACGACCCGGGCGTCTTCTGCGTCGTCAGCGCCGCGTTGAAATGCAGCAGCCAGCCGCGCGCGTTGTGCGCGCCGGAGACGCTTTCGAGCACGCCGAAGTAGACGTCGCCATCGGGACCGATGGTCGGAGAGGCGGTGCCGTCGTCGCTGATGCGCGCGGGGCCGCCGGCCGCGGGATCGTTCAGCGCGGCGACGGCTTGCGTCACGAGTGTCGCGCTGTCGAGCGCGACGAGCGCGCCGCGTTGCACGACACCGGAGGCCGGATCGATGTTGACCGCGACGTAGAGCGTGCGGCCATCAGGCGAGAGCGCGGGTGCGCTGTTGGTCGCGACCTTCGCGATCGCTGCGTCGCCCGACGCGTCGCCCGCGCCGACCCAGCGCCCCGTGCCGTCGGCGCCGATGCGTGCGATGCCGCTCTTCAAGCCCGCCGCCGTCGCGCCGGTCACCACGAAGCCGAAGTAGACGTTGCCGTCGGCGTCGGTGGTCAGCGGCGTGTTGATGAAGACCTGCGTGTCGTAGCTCGCCGGTGCCGCGGCATAGACGCTGGCGCCGTAGAACACCGCGTTCTGCATCGCGTTGCCGGTGGCGTCGGGGTCGTCGCGCCAGAGCAGCCGGCCGCCGGCCTCCGGCACGTACAGGCGGTTGGCGCGCGTCAATGCCGGATTCACGCTCGGCACCCAGTTGTGCGCCGGCAGCAGATAACCGCTGCTCACCGACCAGACGAGTGCGCCGTTCGAGCCCGAATGCGCGTCGTAGCGGAAGCCGCCCGTTGCGCCCGTCTTCACCGGCACGATCACGGTGTTCCTGGTCGTGACGACCGGCGAGCCGTAGTGGATCAGCAGCGAGCCGTTCGGACGGTATTGCGGGGCGAGATCCAATGGGGCGGACCACCGGATGCGCCCCAGGTTCTGGGTGGCGACGGCGCCCAGGGCCGTGTGCTGCGCGTCGCGCCCGAAGCCCCACCATGCAGGGCCGTTGACGGGTGACGGGGCAGGCGCGGGCGCCGAGTCGCCGCCGCCCCCGCAACTGCCGAGCAGCGCCACCAGCGCAACGGTGGCGGCGATGGAGGGCAGGAGACGCATCAGGACATCCTAGCGCCTGCGCTCACCCGACCGCCTCGATCACCATCTGCACGCGTTCGCGACCGTTGTACTGATCGACGCCGAGCCGGTACGCGAGGCGCACCGGCGTGGCGAGCGGCTCGCTGCGCCCGAACCAGATCGCATCGCGCAGCGCGCCACCGCGACCCGAGCCCGCGAGCCGAACCGCGAGCTTCATGTGCTTTTCGCCGACCAGGCGCTGCGAGACGACCTCGAACTCGTCGACGAACACCGGCGGCTCGAACGCCTGGCCCCAGACCTGCGTCTCCAGCGCGTGCACCGTCTCGGCGTTGTAGTGCTCGATGCCGAGGGTGCCGTCGCTCAGCAGCGTACGCGACAGCGTCGCCGCGTCCAGCCATTCACTCGCGATCAGGCGCAGTGCGGCGTCGAAGGTCGCGAAGTGCTCCTGCGCGATCGTGCAGCCCGCCGCCATTGCGTGACCGCCGAAGCGCTTGAGCACCTCGGGGTGGCGTTTGCTGAGCAGGTCCAGCGCATCGCGCAGATGA
>Ga0207676_10004146_pt1 | contig 10237 bp, 10 predicted proteins | sample KBSSwiS72_FD_184307 | JGI IMG/M metagenome (GOLD analysis project Ga0207676, IMG submission 184307) | Switchgrass rhizosphere microbial communities from Kellogg Biological Station, Michigan, USA - KBS Switchgrass S7-2 (SPAdes) (version 2) | ecosystem: Host-associated > Plants > Roots >... | reverse complement strand
TGGCAGTTGACATAGAGCAGGCCGGCATACTGGCCCGGCACGGTGTCGAAATTCTTCAGCATGCCGTCGACGAAGCGCTTGTTGCCGTCAGTTTCGAGGTCCAGCGTATAGGGGATGCAACTGATGAGGCCGAGAGCCTCGTCGCCGAAGCTCTTGAGCAAAGCGTCGTCGCCTCCGGTTTCGCCGCTGACCACCGGGAACTTCAAGCCGGCGCTGGCGTACGTCTTCATGAAGCGCAGCGGGTTTGATCCGGCAAAGCCCTGACAGACGCCGTCGCAATCGGCGATCTGTGCGACATAGGGCGTGTAGTCCGGCGTGACCAGCGGCGGCCACAGTTTCTTGAGGATCTTGCCGCCGTTGTCCTCGAAGACTCTCTGGAACCCAGCCATCTGCTCGTGGCCGAAGGCGAAGTCCTCGGAGATGGTGACGATGCGCTTGAGCTTCAGTTCCTTGGCGGCGTATTCCGCCATCGGATGCATCGCCTGCGCGGAGGTTGCCGAGGCGCGGATGAAGTACGGGTTGGGCCGGCGTTGCGTCATGTCCTCGGCGGCGGCGAGGCTCAACATCGGGGTTTTCACCTGTGCGATGTAGTCGGTGATAGCCAGGAGCTCGAAAGCTGCGAGCGGCCCGAGGATGACGTCGACCTTGTCGCGCTCCACCAGCTCCTGCACCTTGGTCTTGGTGCCCGCCGGGCTGCCACCGGTGTCGGCGGAGAAGAAGTCGACCTTGCGGCCGGCCATCATGTTGTTCGTTTCCTTCAGGAACGTGAGCACGCCCTGTTCCATCTGGATGCCGCCCTGGGCGAGCGGGCCGGTCTTCACCGTGAGCAGACCGAGCTTGAACGGTGCAGCCTGCGCGTGGACCGCGGGCGCCTTCAGCGTCGCGATGCTGGCGCCGGTGGCCAGCATGCCCTTGAGGACGGATCGGCGTTTGATCGACATTGCTCTCGTCTCCCTTGTGGTGATTGTTTTGTGCCCCTGTTTGCCGGGGATCTTGTGATGTCCGAAACTCACGGTATCACGCCCGCGCGGTCCGCCATCGCCCAAATGATAGCAAGATTGTCGCGAGCCGTCAGATACCCAGATAGCTGTGCTTGATCTCGTCGTTGGCCCACAACTCTTCGGGACGCGCGGAATAGACCACCTGGCCTTTACTCATGACATGAACGTAATCGACGAGCTTGAGCGCCAGCGATGCGTTCTGCTCGACCAGCAGGATGGAGAGGCCCTCCTTTTTGAGCTGGCCGATCGCCTCCCACACGCCCTGGATGATGATCGGCGCGAGCCCCTCGGACGGCTCGTCCATGATCAGGCAGTCCGGGTTGGTCATCAGGCCGCGGCCGATGGCAAGCATCTGCTGCTCGCCGCCGCTGAGCGTCCTGGCGCGCTGGGCGCTGCGCTCGCGAAGCCGGGGAAACATGTTGTAGACGCGCTCTAGGTTCCAGCCATGACGCTCGGTGCTGCGCTCGGCGACCAGGAGATTTTCCTCAACGCTCAATGTTGGGAAAACCCGGCGTCCCTGCGGAACAAGGCCCATCCCGCTGCGAACAGTCTCGAACGAGGAGTTGTTGGTGATTTCTTCGCCCTTGAACACGATCTTGCCGCGGCGCGGTGGCGTGAAGCCGACAATGGAATTGACCAGCGTGGTTTTGCCGACGCCGTTGCGGCCGAGCAGACCGAGAATCTGGCCCTGCTCGAGCTTGAGCGACAGTCCCTGCAGGACGTAGGCGTCGCCGTAGTAGGTGTGAATGTCCTGAACTTCGAGGATGGCCATGCTCAGCCTGTCCCCAGGTAGATTTCCTGGACCTTCCGGCTGTTCTTGATCTGCTCCGGTGCTCCGGTTTCGAGGATTTCACCGAAATGCAGCACGGAAATCGTGTGAGCAAGATCGAACACCACGTCCATGTCATGCTCGATCAGCAGAATCGCGAGCTTGGGGTCGAGCTTCATCAGAAACTTGGTCATCTCAACCGATTCGCCCGATGACAATCCCGCGGCGGGCTCGTCGAGAAGCAGGATCTTCGGGTTGCTCGCAAGCCCGAGCACGATCTCCAGCTGGCGTTGCTCGCCGTGGGAGAGATAGCGAACCTCGGTGTTGGCGCGATCGGTGAAGCCGGCTTGTTCGAGCAGTTGATAGGCGTTGTCGTAGACCTCGCGATACGACGACAAAAACCGCCACATCACGAATTTCGACGGCCGCAGGCCCTTGATCGCCAGCAACACGTTGTCGAGCACCGTCAGTCGCGGGAACAGGCTCGTAATCTGAAACGTCCGCGCCATGCCGAGCGCGGTGCGGTGGTGGCTTTGCCAGGTGGTGACGTCGTTGCCGAACAGCAGCACCTGTCCGGCGCTCGACGGAAAAATCCCTGTGATCAGATTGAACAGCGTGGTCTTGCCGGCGCCGTTCGGCCCGATGATCGCCTTGCGGTCGCCGGGCATGATCTTGAACGTGACGCCGCGCACGGCATGAAGACCGCCGAAGCTCTTGGACAGCCCTTTCAACTCAAGAACGGGCGTCTGGCCGTTGGCCGTCGTGTCGGCGCTCACGTGAGTTTCTCTGCGCGATGGAGGAAGGAACCGGGGCCTCGGTGCGAAGCCCCGGTCCATGGTGCGTTAGTTGCAGAACTTGCAGGGCGGATAATCGCGGCTGTACACCGGCGTTGCCAGGAACTCGTCCTTCTTGAATTGGCCGAACTGATTGACGTTCGGATAGGTCTTGATGACGGTGTTCCAGAGCTCCTCGGTGGGATAGCCGAACATCTTCACCTTCGCGACTTTCTTGATGTAGATGTTCTGCACCGGGTTGCGCATCTCGTCGTAGCTGACAGGCCCGCGCGGGGCATCGATCTTGACCGCCGCAAGCATCTTGAGGAATTCCTCGGCGCCCGGATACTTGCCGCCGGCCTTGCCGAGCACCTGGTCGAGGATCAAGCCGGTGGTGTAGTTGGTCTCCGAGTAGTAGCCGGGCATCTTGCCGAACTTGGTGCGATAGGCCTTCACGAAGGCCGCATTGATCGGGGTGTCGATCGCGGCGCTGTATTGCAGCGTCGACACGTGGCCGATCACCTCGTCGCCCATCGAGGGCAGCACGAATTCGTCATAGCTCGGGCCGCCGCCGATCACCGGCCTCTTGTTGCCGGCCGCCGCCAACTGCTTGGGGAACTGCAGTGACATCGGCCCGACCATCACGGTGAAGATCGCATCGGCGTCGGCTCTGAGCGTCGGGATGTAAGGTCCGAAGTCCTTGGTGGTGAGCGGCGGCCAGATCTTCTGCACGATCTGCCCGCCGCAGGCTTCGAACGCGCGCTGGAAACCGCCGGACACTTCGTAGCCGAAGGCGTAGTCCGCGGCGATGATGGCGATCTTCTTGTAGCCTTGCTCGCAGGCCCATTGGCCGAAGGGATGGCTCGGCTGCGAGCTCGACCAGCCGGTGCGGAAGAAATACGGATACTTTGGCAGATCGCGCTGCGTGAGATCGTCGGCCGACGATACCGGAGAGATGTAGACGACCTTCTCGGCCGTGCTCACCGGCGCCAGCGCATAACCGGTCGATGCCAGCAATCCGCCGACAAAGAAATGCACCTTGTCCTGCAGGATGAGCTTCTTCGCCTTGGTGACGGCGGTGTCCGGCTTGCCCTGCTCGTCTTCGACGATGAACTTGATGTCGGCGCCGCCGAGCTTGTTGTTCTTTTCGTCGAGATACATCTTGAAGCCGTCGACCATGTCCTTGCCGACCTGGGCGAAGACACCGGTGGTCGGCGCGAGATAGCCGATCCGTATTTCTTCGGACTTCGCGGTTGCCGTGATGCCGAGCGCCATGGTGCCGCTCAGCAGCAGCGGACCGAGCCGTCGTAACAAGGTGCTTGTCATAGTCCCACTCCCACGTTGTCGCGGCCTCGCTCTTGGTCAGGAGGTCGCGGATGCCAGTTTCTTCGCCGTCTCTCGATTATTCGCTCTCGCTTGTCGCTGCCGAATGCGCTCCGGAATGCCCATCAGCCCGGTCGGCAGGTAGAGGATCGTCGCCACGTAAACCACGCCCAGCACGTACTGCCACCACGGCACCAGCGTGCTGAGGAATTCGCGGAGCCCAAATACGATGAAGGTGCCGATCACGCCCCCGACCAGCGTCCCCGAGCCGCCCAGCACCGCCATCAGCAGCGCGTCGACCGACGTCGGCAATTCGACATTGACCGGGCTGACGATACCGGCGGTGTGTGCCCACAGCACGCCGGACAATCCGCCGAACGCGCCGGCGATGATGAAGGCGATGTATTTGTGCAGCCAGGTGTTGTAGCCGAGGATCTGCATGCGCAATTCGCGCTCGCGAATTCCCGCGAGACTTCGCCCGAACGGCGAGCGGACCAGCGTGTACATCAAGAGCAGCGAGACGCAGAAAACCGCCAACACCAGAAAGAAGAACGTCTGCTCGTTGGCGAGATCGATACCGCCGAACTTGGGCCGCTCCCGCACATTGATGCCATTGTCGCCACCGGTCAGAGAATTCCACCGGTAGGCGAGTCCCCACACGCATTGGCCGAGCGCCAGCGTGATCATCAGGAAGTAAACGCCGCTGGCGCGGATGGCGAGCAGGCCGAAGATCGCCGCGAGCGCCGCGCCAAGCAGGGTGCCAATCAACAGAACCAACCAGAAATCCCAGCCCAGCCCGAAATGATACTTGGTCGCCAGGATCGCCGTCGCATAGGCGCCGACGCCGAGATAAGCGGCCTGGCCGAGCGAGGCGAGGCCGGTGTAGCCCAGCAGGATATCCAGGCTCATCACCAGGATGGCAAACGCCAGCGCCCGCGTCACCAGCAGGATGATGAAGGAGCCGGTGTTCGGCACGATAATCACGGTGGCGAGGAGCGCCGCGACCACCAGCATGATTTTCCAGGTGTGACTGCGCATCGGCCGCTGCTCACTCTCGTCCGAACAGACCGGTCGGCTTGACCGCGAGGATCAGCGCCATCGGTGCGTACAGCGTGAAGTAGGAAATCTCCGGGAACAGCGCTTTGCCGAAGTTGTCGGCGAGGCCAACGATCAGCGCGCCGATAGCGGCGCCGCCCAGGCTCCCCATGCCGCCGATGATCACGACGGCGAATGCGATCGGCAGCATCTCGAAGTCGAGGCCGGGATAGATGCCGAGGAAGGCGCCGCCGATGACGCCACCGAGCGCCGCGAGGAACGCGCCCAGCGCAAAGATTCCCATGGAGATGCGTGAAGTGTCGATACCGACGCCGCGGGCCATCTGCGCGTCGTCGACGGTGGCGCGCACCTGTGCGCCGATCCGGGTTTTCTCCATCACCAGCCACAGCACCAGCCCAATGGCGGCGGCGATGGCGATCATGAAGACGCGATAGAGCGGCAGGTAGACTCCGCCGATCGGGATGCTCTGCGACAGCACCGCCGGCGGGTTGATGTCGAAGTTGTTGCCGGTCCAGAGATCAAGCGCGGCCTGCTGGAACAAGAATGCGAAGCCGACCGTGAGCAGGACCTGACGCAGCGGATCGAAGCCAAGCTGTCGTAGGAAGATGCGCTCCATCGCGAGGCCGAGAAGCGCAATGGTGATCGCCGCAACCGGGATCGCCAGCAGCCACGAGCCGGTGGTCCAGATCACCGTGAGCGCGACATAGCCGCCCAGCATGAAATAGGAGCCGTGCGACAGATTGACGATCCGCATCACGCCAAAAATCAGCGACAGGCCGCTGCCCACCAGGAACAGCAATGCTCCATAGGAGATGCCGTTGAAGGTTTGGATCACCCAGAAATTCAGGTTCATTACGCCGCGACCCCCGTCGCTGGAAACCCGAAGATAGGGCGCAAGCTTACATGAGGTTGGGCGGACGAACAGCCCGTCGCCGCCAGAGAGCGGTGGAAATAGAATGGCGAACTATTGGGCAGACGGTCCGAGCGCGCGACCCCGTCAATCGTCAGCGTGTCCTGCGGCGTTTGACGTTCGCCTTGGCCTCCAGCACGGCGCAGACCGCGGCGGTGTCGTCCTCGGCGTGGCCGCTTTTGAGCGCCGCGGCATAGACCGGGAGCGTCGCGGAGAACAGCGGGGTCGGTACGCGCATCTTTTTGGCGAAGGCGCCGATCACATCCATGTCCTTCTGCCATACCGAGCATTTCATGGTCACGTCGCTGTAGTCGTTCTTCACCATCATCGGCGCGCGGAGTTCGAACACGCGCGAATTGCCGGCGCCGTTGGAGATCATCTCGAAGATGACGCTCGGATCGAGGCCGGCCTTCATGCCGAGTACCATGGCCTCTGCCGACGCCACGTTGTTGATCGCGACCAGGAGGTTGGCGACGTATTTCATCTTGCTGCCGTTGCCGAAGGCGCCGACGTCGTACATCTTGCGGGAGAAGCCCGCGAACATCGGCTTGACCTTGGCGACGGATTTGGGATCGCCGCTGGCGTAGATGACGAGATCGCCGGTCCGGGCCTGCGAGCCGGTGCCGCTCACCGGGCAATCGAGCATGACGTGACCGGCGGCGCGCAGGATCTTCTCGGCCTTCTCCTTGTCCTCGATGTTGAAGGTCGAGCACTCGGCGATGATGCGGTGCGAGAGCTTCGCCTTGGCGATTTCCCTTGCGGTTGCAATCAGCGCCTCGGGCTTGGGCAGGCTGGTGATGATGATGGGCGCGGCGGCGGCGACCGCCGTGGCGTTGCGCGCGATCTCCACGCCGGCCTTGGACAATTCCTTGCGCTTGCCGGCGGCGAGGTCGAAGCCGGTCACCCGCCATCTGGCGGCGACCAGATTGCGGGAGAACGCGCCGCCCATGATGCCGAGCCCGATCACGCCCACCGTCCTGTTCGTTTTCGCCGGGCTCATTCCAAACGCTCCTTGGTTCTCTGCGCGGCGAACACTAGCGCATGATTCGAAACGGTGGGAACCGGTTTCTGGAAAAGGCCATTTCGTGACCGGGCCGGATCGCCTATCGTCCACGGCGACACTGTGGTTTTCGGGAGGACAGCATGCGCGTCAATCTTGCAATGTCAGGCTGTGCAACTGTCGTGGTCGCAATGACTTCGCTGACGATGTCGTCGGCATTCGCGCAAGGCTTGATCAGCAAAAAGCGCTTGTCGGCCGCGCTAGCGATGGAAGCGGTGATGGAGGCAGTTGATGTTTGCAAAAAGGCCGGATATGCGGTGACCGCCATTGTCGTCGACAACGAGGGCGTCCGGCAGGCGGTTATCCGCGGCGATGGCGCGACCGTGCATACGCTCGACAGCGCCTACGCCAAAGCCTATACGGCCGCCTCGCTTGCGCCGGTACGCAAGGACGGCTCGACCAAGGGTCTGTCGGAACGCATCGCCAAGACGCCGGGCGTGACGACCGCGGGGCTCGCCAGCCTGCCGAACATTAATTTCACCCCCGGCGGCGTCACCATCATGGCGGGCGATGAAGCGATCGGCGGCATTGGTGTGGGCGGTGCGCCCGGCGGCAATTTCGATCACGACTGCGCGGCCGCGGCGCTGGATAAGATCAAGGACAGGATGAAGTGAAGGACAGCGCGTAATGCACATCGGCATCGCCGGCATCGGCAATATGGGTTCGAACATCGGCGCGCGGCTGATGGAGGTCGGCCATACGCTGACGGTGTGGAATCGCACGACCGAAAAGACCAAGCCGCTTGCCGAGGCGGGCGCCGCGGTTGCAAAGACTCCTGCGGACCTTACGGGCGCCGTCGATGTGGTCATCAGCCTGTTGATCGACACCGCCGCGATCGATGCGGTCTATCACGGGCCGCAAGGCCTGCTCTCTGGCGGCGCCAAGGGCAAGCTCTTCATCGAGATGAGCACGGTGACGCCGGAGGCGCAGGCCGCGCTCGCGGACAAGGTGCGAGGCAAAAACGCCGCCTTTGTCGAATGCCCGGTCAGCGGATCGGTCATTCCGGCTCGGGCCGGCAAGCTGCTCGGACTGATGGGCGCCGAGCCCGCCGACGCGGCGCGGGCGCGACCGTTGCTGGAGCAGATGTGCCGGAGGGTGATGCACGCCGGGCCGGTCGGATCGGGCGCGCTGCTCAAGCTCGCGGTCAACCTGCCGCTGATGATCTATTGGCAGGCGCTCGGCGAGCAGCTTTCCCTATGCAAGACGCTGACCATTGACCCGGCGGAGCTTTTGGATTTTCTCGCCGAGACATCGGGCGCGGCGACCGTGCTCAAGCAGCGCATGCCTGGCATCGTCGCCAAGCTCAAGAAGGTGCCGTCGAGCCAGCGGACCTTTACCCTCGACGGTGGCATCAAGGATGTCAAACAGATGCTGGCGGAAGGCCAGAAACGCGGGCTCGACCTGCCGCTCTTGAAACAGACGCTCGCCTGCTACGAGGAGGCGCTGCGCAATGTCGGCGGTAAGGAAGAAGTTTCCAACGTTTCAGTCTATTGGGCCAGCCGGTCCAAACCACAGTCATAAAAGTTCTGGGAGGATGTGTGATGAAATTATTTTCGTTCTGGCGCTCGCTCGCGACCTATCGGGTGCGCATCGCGATGAATCTGAAGGGGCTCAAGCCCGACGAGATCGTCGAGATTAACCTGATGAAGGGCCAGCAGCGCGAGGAGGCCTTCCGCAAGGTCAACCCAATGATGGCGATCCCGGCGCTGGTCGATGGCGACGGTCCTGCGCTGTTTGAGTCGCTCGCCATCATCGAATATCTCGACGAGACCCATCCCAATCCGCCGCTGTTGCCGAAGGATCCGAAGGGCCGCGCGCGGGTGAGGGGCCTCGCTCAGATCGTCGCCGCCGACTCCCATCCGCTGATCGTGCCGCGGGTGCGCGAATATCTCGAGCACGAGCTCAAGCTCGACGAGGATACCCGCAACAAATGGTGCCAGAATTGGCACCGTGCGGCGCTCACTGCGCTCGAGACCAACCTCAAGGACAAGGCGACCGGCAAACACGCCCACGGCGATCAGATCACCGTCGCCGACATCTGCCTTGCCAGCCAGGCGGCGGGCGCCAGCTTCTTCAAGGTCGATCTCGCGCCGTTTCCGGCCTTCAAGCGCGTCGTCGACGCCGCGATGCAGAACGACGCGTTCGCGCGGGCGCACCCGCTCAAGCAGCCCGGCGCACCGGCGTCGGTGTAAGGATCAGGACGCGGCGCGCGCACTGCCCGCGCGCCGTTGCCGCACCGGATAGACCGCGGGCGGAATAGTTTGCGCCCAAACGTCCTGGATGCGCGCGATCTCGGCCTCGAAGCATTCCAGGAACAGCTGCGCTTGGGTCGAGAGCGTGCGCCGTGCCGGCGAGATCACCACGAATTCGGCGATCAGCGGCGGATCGTAGATCGGGTTGATAACCCGCTCCGTTGTCCGGCCGATGTCGGCGAAGCAGATCAGTCCGGACAGGATCGCCACCCAGTCGGAGCGCATGACGAACTGCAGCGTGCTGATCATGGCGTCCATCTCGATCACGTCGGCGACCTCGACGCCGTGGGTCTGGAAATAGATCTCGATGTTACGGCGGCGCACGTTGGCACGGCTCGGCAACAGGATCTTGAGCGGCCCGCAATCCTTCAGGCGTACTGGCGCGAAAGGCGTGAGCCCGCGTTTGGTGCTTGAGACCAACATCTCGCGATCGCGGACGATCAATCGCGACTTCAGGCCGACCCGGCCTTCGGAGGCTGGCACCACGGCGAAGTCGAGCTCGTCGTTCCGCACCATATCGGTCAACCAGCCACTGTAGCCTTCGACGATGTGAATTCGAACGTCCGGGTATTGCGCCACGAACCGCTCAAGCGCCGGCGCCAGCGCTGCGCGGGTGAGGGTCGGAATAAGCCCGATGCGCAGGTCGCCGCTGACGCGCGAGGCAAAGCTGCGCACCTCTTCGCTGGCGTTGGCGAGCTGGCCCACCGCCTCGATGCAGCGCTTGTAGTAGCGCTGCCCCGCCGGGGTCGGCTGCACGCCGGCCGCGGAGCGCTCAAACAGCTTCACTCCGAGCGTGCGTTCGGCGGCGGCGACGTGCTGCGAAATGCCGGATTGCGTGGCGTTTTCCCGCGCCGCGGCGCGGGTGAACGAGCCTTCCTCGCACACCGCGATGATGGCCCTAATCTGCCGGAGCGCGATTTCAGCCATTAGAAATCCTGATGCCTAAGGGCAGATTATATTAATTCGTTTGCGACAGCCAGCACCGCTAGATTCGCGTGGGACATCGCCCGCGCGAGGCATCATGAAGCTCGGCTTCTTCACCATGCCGATCCATCCGCTGGACAAGGACTGGCGGAAGTCGCTGCGCGAGGAC
>Ga0207676_10004143_pt1 | contig 10238 bp, 8 predicted proteins | sample KBSSwiS72_FD_184307 | JGI IMG/M metagenome (GOLD analysis project Ga0207676, IMG submission 184307) | Switchgrass rhizosphere microbial communities from Kellogg Biological Station, Michigan, USA - KBS Switchgrass S7-2 (SPAdes) (version 2) | ecosystem: Host-associated > Plants > Roots >... | reverse complement strand
CGAGCTCTTTCGTTAGCAGCTTCCCCATCATGCGTGCGAAAAGATCGACCGGCGAACCGGCTTCCGACCAGCAGAGCAATGTGATCGTGCGCGTCGGATAGTCTTGCGCGACCGCCAGCGACGGCAGCGCCAGCATCAGCAGCGCGCACGCTACGGCGCGAAAACGAACGAGTGGCTTGCAGCTTCGCGTCATGCCGCGGCCTTCACTTCGAACTGGTAGCGGCTGATTTTCGCGTCATCGAGAACGACGCCCAGGCCGGGGCCTGCCGGCAGCGGGATGCTGCCTGACATCAGATCCAGCTTGTTGGTCACGATATCGTCGGAGGTTTTGAGCGGCCCCACGCATTCGAGTCCATCGATCACGTTGTTCGAAGTCGCAGCGCACATGATTTCCGCCATCGTATTGATGCCGAGCCCGAAACCATGGCCGAGCACGCAGCGGATGCCGGCCGCCTCGGCGGTCGCGATCATGCGCCGGGTGTTGATAAAGCCGCCCTGCTTCATGACTTTGACCTTGACGATGTCGGCGGCGTCCGCCCTGATGATATTGATAAGACTCGCGTGATCGAGCACCGACTCGTCGGCCATGATCGGAATGCCGCCAGCTTCGCGCCGCACCCGCGCCATGCCCGCGATATCGTCAAACGACACGGGCTGCTCAAACAACTGCAGCTTGTACGGCAACACCATGCGCGCGAGCTTGATCGATGTGTCGGCGTCGTAACCGGCGTTTGCGTCGATGCGCAGATTGAAGTCGGGACCGACGGCCTCGCGGATCGCCTTAACGCGGTCGCGGTCGGCTTCGATGTTGCCGCCGACCTTGATCTTCGCCGATTTGAAGCCGCGCTTCTGCCATGAAACGGTTTCCGCCGCTGCTTCGTCCGGCGGCAGGATCCCGATCCACGCGTTGAACATCAGGCGGTCTTTGACCGCGCCGCCGAGATAGGTATGCACCGGCACGCCGCACACGTGCGCGGTCAGGTCGACGCACGCCATTTCGATCGCAGCCTTCGCGTCATGAAATCCTTCGACGGCGGGCTCGAGCTTATGCAGCACGCGATGAATATTGGTAGGGTCCATGCCGACGACAAGGCCCGCGAGCCTGGTGCGCAGCATTTCGAGGCTGTCTTCGATCGTTTCCATCGAATAGCCGGGCGACGGATCGATGTTGCCGAGCCCGACCGCGCCGCCGGTCGCGGTGATGCGCACGATCGCGCTCTTCTGGATCGACTTGCTCTTGTAGGCGTTCTTGTATTCACCGACGAGCGGAACCGCCACGCCGAACACTTCGACCCGTTCGATTTTCATCATGCGAGACTCCAGTCAGGATGTTTTTGCAGGAACGCGATCAAGCCGCCTTCCGCGAGTATGCGCTGCACGGCCGGCGGCAGGACCGCGACCGTGCGGTTGATGTCGCGTGCTGCCACGACGACTTTGCCGAGCGCGAGATCGATCGCGATTTCATCGCCGTCGCTGATGCCCCCGATATCGCATTCGATGACCGGCATTCCGTTGTTGATCGCATTGCGGAAGAACTGGCGGCCGAACGCCGGCGCGACGATGGCGGTCACCCCCATCAGCTTCATGATATGCACGGCCTGTTCGCGCGACGAATTGATGCCGAAGTTTTTGCCCGCAACGATAACATCGCCCGCCTTGAACCGCGACGCGAAACCCGGCGCGACGTTGTCGAATGCGTGCTGCGCGATGTTAGCGTTGTCTTTACCCGGCAGGTATTTGCTCGAGCAGTTGATGTCGGTGTTGATTTCAGCGCCGAGGAGACGGGCGCGACCTTTGATTTTAGTGTCCATCACGCAGCCCGCCACTGACCGCCGACTACATCGCGCGGGTCGGTGATCGTGCCCGTCAGCGCCGAAGCGGCTACCGTCGCCGCGGAGGCGACCCAGATTTCGGATTTGGAATTGCCGAGACGGCCTTTGAAATTGCGGTTGGCGGACGAAATCGCGACGTCGCCGTCGCCCATGATCAGGTGGCCGGTGATATTGACGCAGGTGCCGCAACCCGCTGCTTCGACCGACGCGCCGGCTTTGGTCAACGCTTCGACGAGACCTTCGCGCGCGGCGTCCAGATATACCTCGCGGGATGCCGGGGTGATTATCATGCGCACGCCCTTGGCGATGCGCTGGCCTTTCAGGATCGCCGCCGCCTGGCGGATATCGTCGAGGCGGCCGTTGGTGCAGGTGCCGATCAGCGCGAAATTGATTTTCTGGCCTTTGACTTCGGGCACGCCGATCACGTCGTCGATCTGGTGATTGCGTGCGATCTGCGGCGCGAGCGTCGATGCGTCGATTTCGATGCGCTGAGAGTAAACCGCGTCCGCATCGGCTTTCACGGAATGCGGCGCGCGCGCCTTGTGCGCTTTCAGCCACGCGAACGTTTTCTCGTCGGCTTCGAGGATCGCCGCCTTCGCGCCGAGTTCGGCAGCATGATTCGAGAGCGTCATGCGATCGTCGATTTCCATCGCGGCCACCGCCGAGCCGGAGTATTCCAGTGCCTTATAGTTGGCGCCTTCCGCACCGAGCCGGCCCAGCATGGTCAGCGTAATGTCTTTGGCCCATACGCCCGGCTGCAGCTGGCCTTTTATTTCGATGCGGATAGTCTCCGGCACGCGGAACCACAATTTGCCGGTCATCATTACGGCCGACAGATCGGTGCCTTCGACACCGGTGCCGAATGCGTTGAACGCGCCGTAAGTGACGGAATGCGTGTCGGTGCCGACGATCAGATCGCCGCACGTCAAATGCCCGCCTTCCGGCATGACCTGGTGGCAGATGCCATCGCCGACATCGTAGAGCACCGCGCCGTGCTGCTCCGCGAATGCGCGCATGTCGCGGTGAATGTTAGCGGCCTCGATGTTAGGCGGCGGTGAATAGTGGTCGAGCACGAGCGCGGTCTTCGCCGCAAACGGCAGCGCGAATTTTTCGTTGCCCGCGCTGAGTTTGGCAATCATCTTGAGCGCATTTGACGCGCGCGCATCGTGCAGCATCGCGAAATCGACGTTCGCGACCACCACGTCGCCGGCGCGCACGGGCTTGCCGCCTGCATGCGCCGCGAGTATTTTCTCGGCGATCGTAAAACCCATGGGTCCCTCCGGGGTATTGCGTCTGGACGCAGCGCCTGACCTCCACACTGCGTAAGAGTGCGGGATTCTAGCAGGGAATCAAAAGGCGTTCCTGCAGCAAGGCAGCCTATTCCGGACGGATGCCCGCTTCCTTCACGACCTTGCCCCACTTCTCGTAATCGGCCTTCAAATAAGCGGCGAATTCGCGCGGATTGCCGCCGATCGCATCCGCGCCTTCGTTTGCGAACCGCGCTTTGACCTCGGCGTCGACGAGCATGCGCGCGACCTCGGCGTTCAGCTTGTCGATGATGTCCGCCGGCGTTCCCGGCGGCGCGAACATGCCCCACCATTGGCTCGACTCGAAGCCGGGTACAGTTTCCGCGACAGTCGGCACCTCGTTGATTGCATCGACGCGTTTCAATCCGGTGACCGCGATCGCGCGCAGGCGCCCGGCGCGCACTTGTGTGACCGCGGTAGGGATGGCGGTGAACAATACAGAGACCTGCCCCGCGACCAGATCGATTACCGCCGGCGGCCCGCCTTTGTACGGAATATGGGCGAGGTTGGTGCCTGTCTGCAGTTTGAATAGCTCGCCTGTCAGGTGGCTCAACGTGCCGGCGCCGTTGGACGCGTAGTTGATCGCGCCGGGACGCGCTTTCGCGAGATCGATCAACTCCTTGACCGTGCGCACCGGCAGCGACGGATGCACGACCAGCAGGTTGGGCGCTGACGCGATCGCGATGATCGGTGCAAAATCGCGCAGCGGATCGTAGAGCGGCTTGCGCGTCAGATGCGGGGCGATCGAATGCGTGCTCGACGACGTGACCAGCAAGGTATAGCCGTCCGGCGCCGCTCGCGCCACGAGTTCCGAACCTATCATGCCCCCCGCGCCAGAACGATTATCGACGATCACCTGTTGCCCGAACACTGCGCCGAGTTTTTGCGCGAGCGCGCGCGCAAACAAGTCCGTGCCGCCGCTCGGCGGGAATGGTGCGACGACACGAATCGATTTGGCTGGATAGGTCTGGGCAAGCACAACGAGTGGCGTGCCCGCCGCAACGCATCCGGACAAAAACAGGACGACATTTGTTGCGGTGTTCATCTACGCCTCCTCGCGCTCGATCGCACCTAGCTCATGCCCCACAGCAATGAAGCGCGCTCGCCGTCGGCCCATACCCCCTGCTCGCGGCGTTGCTTGCGGCGCTCCTCATGCCAGCGCCGATACGCGACGTTCTCCGGATTGGTAACCGTGTCGCTCTCCAGCATCCGGTTAGCGAGGCGCGCCGCCAGCGGTCGCGTCGCTCCCGCCGGCGTATAACCGAAGCGTTGCAGCGTCGGTCCGATCAGCGCTTCGAGCGCAGCCACATCGGGCGCCGGCAGGCGCGCTTTATACATGCCGCAGTATTGCGTCGAAATCGGGCGCGCGGTTTTGGCGTGCAGCGGATGCGTGCTCCACGCGCGCGCCGACGGCGTGTCGTGCGGCGACAGCATGCGCTGCTCGAACGGCTCGCCGATGAATTCGCACAACTTGCGAACCGTCGGCTCCGGCGCCGCGCACAGATCTTCGTAACGGATTTCGAGGTAAGCATCGGCCGGCAGCTCGCGCGCGAAGTCGCGCACGGACAACACGTAGCGCTGCCACAGATAGGCGCCCGAGTAGACGGAATAGGGCCACAGCATCGAATCCGAAATATCGATTGCCTGATCGCGCCCGTCTCGCACGATGTGGATGAACTGCGCATCGGGAAACAAGGTGCGGATCTCGTCCATCCAGAAACTGTTGCGCGGCGTCTTCTCGCCCCACCGCGGCTTGCCCTCGGTTTTCGCATACTCGCGGTGCAGCGCGGCGTAGAGGCCTGCAAACGTCGGTTCGGGCGCGGCTGCCACAAGACTCGCGGGCTCCGGCTTGATCGGCCACTTGCCGACTGTCGGCGTCGCGAGCATGTCTTCCGCGAGCGCGAGCAGGTTGGCGGGCTTGCGCAGGTCGCCATAACTGTAGAGATAGGGATAAACGAGATCGAACAGCCAGTCCGGTGGCGGCACCGCGAGTCGCGGGTGGGCATCGAGTATCAGGCGCAAGAGCGTCGAGCCCGAGCGCGGGGCACTGACGATGAATACAGGTTTGTCGTTCATGAATGTGTCCTTCAGCGCCGCTGCGACAATTTGCGCACGAGTTTTTCGTCGACCGTGAGACCGAGACCGGGCGTTTCCGGCATCACGAGCTTGTTGTTCTTCAAAACGACACCGCCCGCCTTGACCGGGCGATCCTTGATGCGCAATTGATAATCCATGCCGGGATCGCAACCCACCAGCCGCACCGCCGCGTGCAAATGCCCCGTCGCGGTATCGAGCAGCGCGCTGCCCTGCGTCCAGTCGATGCGCACCGGCAGGTTAGCCGCTTCGGCGATCCGCATCATCTGCAGCGCCTTGTAAAACCCGCCGCATTTGCCGAGCTTGAGACTTACCATGTCGGCGTAGCGTCCCGATGCGATTTCTATCATTGTGGCGAGGTTCTGGATCGCTTCGTCGGCGACCACCTTCTGCGGCACCGCCGCGGTGATCGACGCAAGCCCCTTGAGATCGTGATAAATGACGGGCTGCTCGATCGCCAGATTGGCCACACCCGAGAAACGCCGCGTGAGAATTTCGATCGTGTCTTTCGCCGTGCCCCACATCTGGTTCGGATCCGCGATCACGAGCGCGCTGCCAGGCACTTTCTCGATCATCGCTTCGAGCCGGTCGGCATCGGCATCGAGGGAATCGAGATGCCCGGTCATTTTCGGCTCGAAACAGGTATAGCCCCTGGCCATCAATTTGACCGCGTGGTCCGCCATGCGCGCAGGCGTATCGCGCGGCATGGTCGCAAGCTGGCCGAAACTTTTCTGGAACGCGCCGCCAAGCAGGTTGTAAATCGGCTGGTTCGACGCCTTGCCTATGATGTCGTAAAGCGCGATGTCGATCGAGCTGCGCGCGCCGGCATTGCCCTGAAGGAACAGATGATCGAGCGCGGCATGGATCGCGCCGATCTGGAACGGGTCTTTGCCCATGATGGTATGACCGAACAATGCCACCGTCGCGAGTATTCCTGCCTGAGTTTCGCTCGTCACGGGATGCGCGCACGCCTCGCCCCAGCCGACGATGCCTTCGTCGGTGGAGATCTTGACGAAGACATTTTCCTTGTATTGAAGGTTGGCAAACCAGCCCTCGCGCGCGTGCACCATCGTGCCCTTTTTCTTGCCCGACCCGAACAGCGCGTGATATTCGTCGGTCGGCTCGTACCAGACCGGGATCGCTTCGACTTTGGTGATCTTCATTTCCGACCTCCCACTTTTCGCTTAGTCTTTTAGCCACAGATAAACACAGATACACACAGATGGCACAACCATGCAGTCAAGTAAGCGATGATTGGTATCGCTTCATAATTCCGTTCTGCTCTATCCGTGTTTATCTGCGTTTATCTGTGGCTGACACGTTCTTGAATTAATAACTCGTCGGCCAATTCGAAAGCCGGTGCTGGCCGACACCGTTCGACAATCTCAGCATATGCGTGTCGAGCATTTCCTTCAGGTACTCGCGCGTCTCGCGCGGATCGAGCACCTCTTTCACGCCGAACACCGCGCCCAGATCGTAAGCCGAGCCATTGCGCGACATCTCGGCGAGCAGCTGTCGATATTTTTCCGGATCGTCCTCTTCCTTGACGCCATGCACGACCGTGACCGCGGTGCGCGGATTCATGAAGCTCACTTCGGTGGTCCACCACGCAGCGATTTCATCCGCGATGCCGGCGCCGCCCATGTTGATGAAGCCGCGGCCGTAGCTCTTGCGCAGGATGATGCTGATTTTCGGCACCGTGACTTGCAGCAGCGCGTTCATCCAGTTGATCACTTTGCCGATCACGCCGCGCTTTTCGGCATCAGGCCCGATCAGGAAACCCGGCTGGTCCTGCAGGAACACGAGCGGAATGTTGTAGCAGTCGCACAGCACGATGAAGTCAGTCGCTTTGCTGCACGCGTCGGCGTCCATCGCGCCGCCTTTGAATTGCGGATTATTGGCGATTACGCCAACGGATTTGCCGTCAATGCGCACGAGCGCGGTGGTGATGCTGCGGCCGAAGCGTTCCTTGATTTCGAAAAAGCTATCGCGATCGGCGATCAGCCGGATCACCTTGCGCACGTCGTACACCTGCGCCTGCGACTCCGGTATCAGCTCGAGGATGTCTTTGATCGCATCATCCGAACCGGCGGGCACCTCCACAACCGGCGGCGGCTGGCGATTGTTGGTCGGCAGGTAACCGAGAAAGCGCTTGATCGCGTCGATCGCTTCCTGATCGGTATCGACGACCATATCGGCGAAGCCCGAATGCTCGGCGAGTATCTGCCAGCCGCCGAGCTCCTCCGGCGTGACTTCGCGGCCGAGCGACATCGAAACCACGCGCGGGCTCGCCACCGCCATCACCGCGCCCTTGCGCATCACGCAGAAATCCGAGCAGCACGCGTGCCACGCCGCGGAGCCGAATGCATTGCCGAGGATCGCCGCCGCCCACGGCGCCTCGCGCGTGCGCAGAAAACGGTTACCTTCGAAATTCATGCCCATGCCCTCGCCCATGATGTCGGGCATGCGCACACCGGTCGATTCGCCGAGAAACACGACGGGAAAGCCGCGCCGGCCGCCGGTGTCCTTGATGTGCGACATCTTGCGATTGTTGGTATAGCTCGACGATGACCCCTTGACGGTGAAGTCGTAACCGACAACGCCGACGCGCCGGCCCTCGAGCTTGCCGAAGCCAGTGACCTTGCCGTCCGCAGGCGTCGACTCGCGCATTTCCGGGATATACGAAACGCCGAACAGTCCGGATTCGCGGAACGAGCCCGGATCGAGCAGGTAATCGATGCGCTCGCGAGCGTTGAGGATGCCGGGCTTCGCGCGCTTGCCGAGCTTGTCCGTGCCGCCCATCGCGCGCGCGACCCGCTGGCGCGCTGCGTGATCCTTGATCTTGTCGTCGAATTTCATGGTCGCATCGCCTGATCGTCGATCTTGCAGTTGACCAGACCCGCCGGGCGCCGTCTGTCTCCCAGGCGACAATTCGGTTTACTATTCTTTCGTCGTTCCCGCGAAGGCGGGAACCCAGGAGGTTCAGGTGCGTCTGGATGTCCGCCTGCGCGGGCATGACGATCGCTAAAACGAACCCGATATATCGACCGTAAACGTGGCCAACACCCCTACTGATTTTCTAGGCCAGCTCGCGACCAGTGAGCGCACCGCATTGCTGAAGCTCGCGAAGCGGCGCGCGCTGCGGCGCGGCGACTATGTGTTCCGCGTCGGCGACGTAAAGCGTGGCGCCTATCTGCTAACCCGCGGCCGTCTCAAGTTCTTCCGCGTAACGCCGGATGGCCGCGAAGTGATTTTGTGGTTCTGCTTCCCCGGCGAAGTCTTCGGCATTTCCGAAGTGCCCGCGGCCAAAGGCCGCCGCGTCAACGTCGAAGCCTGCGAAGATTCGGAAGTGGCGGTCGTCGGTGATGCCGCGTTCAACCGGTTCCTGGACGAACATCCGGCCGCTGCGCGCCTGTGCCGGCGCACGATGGCAGTCCGGCTGGGCACGCTGACGAATACGCTCGTCAATCTGGTGGCGGACGATGCGTATGCGCGGGTGGCGAAACTAATCCTGCATCTCGGCGTGCATCACGGCACGAAACTCGGCAAAGCGATCGTGCTGGAAGTCGTGCTCACCCACCAGGAAATCGCTGACATGACCGGGGTGAACCGGCAAACGGTAACGCGCATCCTTGGCGACCTGCGCAGGAAGCGCATCGTGAGCGTCCAGCGCCGCCGCATCCGCATCGATAATGCCGCGGCGCTTAAGCAGTTATGGGCGCTTGATCAAGCTTGATTTCGTCATTCCGGCGTGTGACGGCCTGCCCCGGCAGGCATTTAGCCGGGGCCGGAATGGGGATTCAATCGCCCGGGCACCGCCTCGGCTTGATTCCTGTGGGGCAGGCGTTCATGCCCCGAATGCAGGCTAGCCAGTAGCCCGCATAGGCAAGCGGTTTTCCAGGGCGAACTGATAAGCGGCTTCCTTGACGGCCAACGCTTCCCGTCCCTGCCAGCCAAATTTGCACGTATTGCAGCGCCAGACCGGCAACTGCAAGTTCATCTCGAAAATATAGCCATACGTATCAACCGCTGTAACACGATCGCTGACTGTGCGCGAAATCACGTCGCTACTGCCACATTTGGGGCAACAGTTCTTTTGCATCGGGTGCGCCATGCCTGAGAAAAAGCAATTCGAATGCCAACGGACATCGCCGCAGCGGACAGCCAAAATCAACGACTTAAATTTTTACTGAGACGCCATTTTCGGATTATTAGCACCCGGATTGGTGCATGGACGATTTTCTGCACCATATTCTTGCAGGCTACGGAGTCTTGACGCCGGCCATCCGCTTGATTGCATCGACGAACAGATCGCCATCGGTGCCCAGCACGATCACCTGCACTCCGCGCTTGGCGACGCGTCTCCCGTACTCGACTTCAAGATTGTTGCCGATCAGCGTCATTGCGTACTTGCCATGCCGGCGCGCAGTCGCCACGACCTTATCGAGTGCCGCGCTCATTTTCGGATCGTCGAACGTCGCGCCCGGCACGCCGAGCGAAATCGACAGGTCGGTCGGCCCGACGAAAAACACGTCGAGGCCCGGCATCGCGGCCAGCGTTTCGAAATCCGCGATGCTCTCGTCTTCCTCAAGCAGCGGGATTGCCATGACTTCGCGGTTCGCGCGCTCGGCGTATGCATCCCATCCGCCGCGCACATAGCCCGCCGCCCGTGTGATTTGGCATGCGCCCCGCTCGCCATCCGGCGCAAACTTCATCGCCTTCAGCAACTCGGCACAGTTATCGCGGTTCGCGTGCGGCAGCACGATCCCCGCCGCGCCGAGATTGAGCAACTTTTTGATAAGTGGCGCATCGACTTCGGGCACGCGCACGAACGGCGTGATGTTCGCGGCGTCGGCGGTGCGTATCAGGTGCGCGGCGCGATCCAGATCGAGCGCGCTGTGCTCCATGTCGATGATGACGAAATCAAGCCCCGTCGCCGCCATCATCTCGACCACCATTGGGCTGCCGGTAAAGAGCAGCATGCCCGTGACGGTTTTGCCGTCGC
>Ga0207676_10004141_pt1 | contig 10242 bp, 8 predicted proteins | sample KBSSwiS72_FD_184307 | JGI IMG/M metagenome (GOLD analysis project Ga0207676, IMG submission 184307) | Switchgrass rhizosphere microbial communities from Kellogg Biological Station, Michigan, USA - KBS Switchgrass S7-2 (SPAdes) (version 2) | ecosystem: Host-associated > Plants > Roots >... | reverse complement strand
TCAAAGGTGTAAAGCGTGCGTCCGGAAGCGTCCGCGAGGATGCCGTTTACATCTGCAACCGACTGGGCGACCGCGATATTAGTCGCAAAAGCAATCGCAACGATTGCAAGTAGCAGCTTATTCATCAATCATCTCCTATATATGCATAAGGCGCGCGTCATTGCGCAACCTAGGACGATATACGGAGGGATGCACCGGATTGGAGACACCCCGGCGCAAATTTTTTTCGGCGAGCCTGCTACCAGAGCTTGACGCAGTTGCCGGTGAGCACGTAAGCCGCGGGCTTGGCGCCTGCGCCGGCTGGCGCATCCTCAATCGAAACCGCGAGGCGGGAGACTTTCGACAATAATTTTTCGGAGGTGTCCGTCATTCTGAACGTGCTCTTCCCTTCAGCCGGAACTACGCCGAGAGGAAAAGGCTCGCCGTCAGGCGGCAATGCCCAAAGCTGCAGCACCTTGCCAGTCGGCAACTCGACCTTGCGCAATATTTTGATCGACATGATGCTGCCGTGACGCGTGGAGCTCGCGAGCACCACCGGTTTATTGGCCTCGTCAGTCAGCAAACCGACGTAGCTTGCGGGCAAAGTCCCGCGCTCCTGCACGATGTCATCGATGGGCATGATCGCAGTTGGATACAACCTGATCAGCCCGAGTGTTGCGACGACGCCGAAGGCAACGCCGAGCATCGGCTTGAGCCACGCGAGCCATGTAGATGCGAACGACGGAGAAGCGTTACCGCCGATCTTGCGCTCGATCGCTTTCCATGCGGCGGCAGACGGCTTTTCGGGCGGTATCGAACGCGCGAGCGGCGTCAGCCGCTGCTCCCACGCGTGAACCGCCTCGCGAGCCGCCGGCAATGCGCGCTGAATCGCATTGAACCGCGACCGCACGCGCGCGCTCATCGTGCCGAACACGTACTCGGCGGCGAGCCGGTCAAGCAGCTTCGCGCGGTCGTAATTCACTCGGACGTTGCTCCCAGGCAGCGCTTAAGTTTATCGAGCCCGCGCCGCAGCCATACTTTTACGCTGCCGATCGGCGAGCCAACGTGCGCAGCAACTTCGGAATGGCTGAGCCCGTGGTAATAGACCAATGCCAGGCACTGCCGCTGTGAGCCGTCGATCGAGTCAAGGCAATCGCGAATCGCGAGTGCATCGGCCGCCTGCTCGAGCAATCCCAATGGTCCGGGCTGTGTGTCTTCAATTGCGGAGGCGTCAGAGTCTTCCTCCTCATCGAGCGACTCCGCGACATGCCGCGCGCCGCTGCGCAACTCGTCGAGCGCGCGATTACGCACAATAGCCGTCAACCAAGTCATCGGCTGGCTCAACGCGGCCTGATAGCCCGCGGCCCGATTCCATGCATTCACGAACGCATCCTGCAGCACCTCCTCCGCACGATCCCTCTGCCTGACTATACGTAGCGCGACGCCAAACAGAGACGGCGCCGTCGCGTCGTACAGGCGGCGGAACGCGGTGCGGTCGCCGAGCGCGACGCGGGCGAGCAGTTGCTTTAAATCAGCAGATGCGAGTGTAATTGAGGACATGACAGGGGTCGGTTAATTGCGAGGACCCGGATAATATGACAAATCGTATAGCGTTCGCCATGCCCAATTGGAGCTATGAAAATCTTTTTAAACGACTGTCTCCATAGGCTTGGGCGCTACGTATATGGACTTTGGGCAAGTCAAATTCAGCCAACTAAGGAGCAAGAGATTATGCAAATGAACCAATACCCTATGGCCACAAGGCCGCTGCGCCGGGCGACTGAAGCCCTCCTGCTGCTGGCCGTCATGGCGGGCTGCGCGAACATGCAGCCCACGCAGCCGCTGGTCCAGGTGCCGGACAAGCTCAAGGCCGGCGCCGACGAAACACTTGCGATGATCGTGCCGGCGCGCGGCGTGCAGATTTACGAATGCCGTGCGAAGAAAGACGCGAGCGGCGAATACGAATGGGCGTTCGTTGCGCCTGAAGCCGAGCTATTCGGTGCGAATGGCAATAAGATCGGAAAACACTACGCCGGTCCGCATTGGGAGTCGAACGACGGCAGCAAGATCGTCGGCGCCGTTAAAGCGAATTCGCCTGCGCCGGCAGCGGACGCAATTGCGTGGCTGCTGCTCGGCGCGAAATCCGTCGGTCCCGCAGGCGCGTTTAGCAATGTCACGAGCGTGCAACGCGTGAATACCGTCGGCGGCATTGCACCAAAAACCGGTTGCTCGCAGGCGACCGCCGGCGCGTCGGCGCGCATCAACTACACCGCGGATTATTATTTTCTCACCCGCAAGTGAGCATCCTGTCTAATAGCTGAGCTTCGGATACCACTTCGGATCGCGGCCGTCCGGCGTGGTGTCGAGTATGTTCCATAGCGGCACCAGATCGGGCGCGCCGCGCGGATCCTGGCCGGGGTCAACGGTCGCCATTCCCATTTCACCGCTCCAGAAATGCCGGATAGTACCGTCGCGACGCGTGAAGATGCTGAATCCGGGGATGTCTTCGTCGGTCGCGCTGAGGTAGGCGCGCGTGTACTCGCCGCTCATGTCGGAAAAGATGCGCAGGTTGCGCCAACCGCGCTCGACCTTGTAGGCAATGAGGCGCTCGATCGGCGAACGCGCGATCACGGCCAGCGAAATCCATTGCTCGACGTGCTGTGCATTGCCGTCCCACGCCGAGAGCAGCGCAGTGCACATCGGACACGGCCGCACCCGCCTGGGTCCATACATGAAGCTGTAGATCGCAAGCGTCTGCTTGTCGCCGAACAGCTCGGAGAACTTCGCCGGGCCGTTTTCACCGACAAACTCGTAGTCCTTGGGTACTTTGCCGCCCGGCGGCAGCGCGCGGCGCTGTTCCGCCACGCGTTCGAGGTGGCGCCTGAGCTGGATTTCTTCAGCGAGCAGCGCGTCGCGCGCACGCCGGTATTCGTCGCTTTCGTTCGGAAAGCGCACGCGATTCTGCTTCACCATTTCTGACGCGGGTTTGAGTTGTTGCGGGGTGTCCATGGGTAGCCTCCAATAAATAATACCTTTTGGTGTGACCGCGCAACACGTGGAGAGGTTCAGCGGATTTCATTCTCCGGGTCTGCCACCTGAAGCATTAGGCCGGAGAAAAAGACAGCTGCTGGGCTGCCCCGGCAAAAGAACTCAACCCGGCCCTAGATAATCCCGTTTGCCAACCGCCACGCCGTTGTGCCGCAGGATGTTGTACGCCGTGGTGCAATGAAAACAAAAGTTCGGAATCGACCGCTGCAACAGGAACTGGTATCCGCTGTAGTCCACTGAAACATCGCGACGCGTGAGCGTTACGACTTTGTCTTCCGTGCCGTCGATCTGCGCCGGCTTGAGCGTGTTCATGAACTCCACCGTCTTCTCGACACGCGCAATTAGCTCAGCCAGGCTCTTTTCGTTCTCCTCGACCTTCGGCGGCTCCTGGCCGGCGAGGCGCACGACGTTGCGCGCATGGTTGGTCGCTTCCTGCACCTGCTTCGTAAAGGTGAACATGTCCGGAAACAGCCGGTAGTTGAGCAAGCTGCCTTCATCGAGCTTGCGTTCCGCATAGTGGGCGGCGCCCTTTTTCAGGCAGTTGGCGAGGCCGTTGAGCATTTTGATGTAAACGGGAACAGACGCTTGGAACATCGATAAGGCCATAGATATTTCTCCGAAGTGGGATGAGCAGATTGAACGCGGAATCATAACCCGTACCAGCGCATCGCCGGCGGGAATTCCATGCGCGTTTTAACGACGGGCTTCGCCGAATTGTGTACTATTCCCTACGGTTGTGAATCGTTTCGAACAAGCGCGCCACACACCACTAATCGCACGTTCGGCAAGGAGGCCCCGATGCCTGCACGCTGCAATCCATTCGTCTATTGGCTGTTTGCGTTACTGGCGTCGGTGAGCTTCACCACACACGGGCAGGAATATCCCGCACGCGCCGTCCGCATCGTCGTGCCGTTCCCGCCGGGCGGGGGCACGGACGTGTTCGCGCGGATCATGGGTCAGCGGCTGATCGAAGCATTGGGCCAGTCGGTGTTCGTGGACAATCGCGCGGGTGCAAGCAGCAACATCGGCACCGAGCTGGTCGCGAAGAGTCCGCCGGATGGTCTCACATTGCTATTTACGACTACCGCGGTCGCGATCAATGTGACTCTCTTTCCCAAGCAGGCGATCGACCCGCGCAAAGACCTGCTCCCTATCACCCAGCTCGGTTCCACCACGAGCGTGCTGTGCGTTCATCCGTCGGTGCCCGCGCGCACTCCCCAGGACGTCGTCGCGCTATCGAAGCGCACTCGGGGCGGACTTAACTTCGCTTCCAATAGTGCCGGCACATCCAGCCACCTCGCCGGCGTCATGTTCGCGCATATCTCTGGCGCGGCGATCACGCACATTCCCTACAAAGGTGCGGCGCCAGCGATGAATGCTTTGCTGAGCGGCGAAGTCGAAGTCGCGTTCCCCGGCGTGAACAGCGTCGCGCCCCTCTTGCGCGCGGGTAAGCTGCGCCCGCTTGCGGTGACTACCCTGCGCCGGTCATCGATCTTGCCCGACCTGCCGACGCTCGATTCGATCTACCCCGGGATCGACGTCGATCAGTGGTTCCTGTTTTTTGCACCGACCGGAACGCCCGCTGCTATCGTCGCGCGGTTGAACGCAGAAGTCGCCAAGGGCCTGCAGCACCCTGACGTAAAAGCATTTCTGGCGCGTGAAGGTATAGAAGCCGTCGGCAGCTCACCGGCGGAAGCGGCGGCTTTTTATGAGAAAGAGATCGTGAAGTTTGCCGGCATTATGAAGATTGCAGGGGTGAAGGCAGAGTGACGCGCGCAAGTTTGCGGCGCCGCTCTATGGGGTCCCAGCGTGCATTCCGCAGCGGGCCAATCGCACCAAACCAAACGAAAGGAAACACCCATGTCTAAACCCGTCGTCTGGGTGCTGGGCACCGGCGGCACGATCGCATCGAAGTACGACGCGAAGCTCGGCGGCCACGTCGCCGCGGCCAGCGCCGAAGAAATGATCGCCGCAATTCCCACGCTGACCGACGTCGCGGAAATCCGCGCGGTCGAGCATTCGCGCATCAACAGCGCCGGCATCGATACGGCAACGGTATTCGGCTTGCGCGACCGGCTCGTGAAGGTGCTTGCCGACCCCAACGTCGCGGGCGCGGTCATCACGCACGGCACCGCGACGCTCGAGGAAACGGCCTATATGATGGATCTGCTCGTCGATTCGCCGAAGCCGGTCGTGGTGACCGGCGCGCAGCGGAATTTCGACGTGAAAGATGCCGACGGCCCGCGCAACATCCTCAATGCCGTCAAGGTCGCGGCAGATCCGGCATCGGCAGGCCGCGGAGTGATGGTCGCGGTCGGCGGCGAGATCCATGCAGCGCGTGACGTGATCAAGTCTCATACCTACCGGCTTAATGCGTTTTCCTCGCGCGACAGCGGCAAGATCGGCGAAGTCAACGAAGACTGCGTGATTTATTTCACCCGCCCCGAGCGGCGACTGCATTTTGCGGTCGACCACATCAAGGATAACGTCCAGTACGTCGTAATGACGCAGGGCTCGAACGATCTGCTGCTGCGCGCGTGCATCGCAGGCAAGGCGGACGGCATTGTCGTCGATGGTGTCGGCGGCGGCAATATGAATGTCCCGTTCTACAAAGCGATCTGCGACGCGCTGGATGCGGGCATCCCCGTCGTCATCACGTCGCGCCATCTCGGCGGCCAGCCGCACATCTCGAAAGGCTACCTCGGCTCGCTGAAAAGCGTGATGGAGCGCGGCGCGATTTCCGGCAGCTACCTGACCGGCATCAAGGCCCGCATCCTACTGATGGTTGCACTCGCCAAAACCCAAAACCGGAAGGAGCTTGCGGAGATATTCGCGCGAGCGTGATCTAGCATGACTTTGATTCCGCCCGCGCCCGGACGGTCGATGCGCGTGCGGGAGACATTCGATCGGCTGCTTGCCGATGAGGATAAGGAACTAGGTTGCGCTTCGGAGGTTTGTTTGATTTAGTTGTTGATGCTCTCGCAGGACATCCAAGACTAACTATTTCCCCGCAGAAAGTAGTCCCCTAAACATCCAAGGGCGGCGCCCTGAAGGTGTTGTGTTGCTCGAACAACGGCTTGCGCTGGTCCGACCCGGATGAAAGCTCGATGAAAAAATACCATCCCGACTGGAACGACAAGCAGCCGCGGTTCTAAGGCCTGTTGGCTTTTGGCCCCTTAATGAGGAAGGGGCGAATGTTGCTTTAGCGCTGCCGCGTCCGTATGACGGTTCCGGCCGTCGCCGATCAGGCGACGAACTTGCAGACCGAGGCGACCGTGCGCGTATCCATGTTGCGGCCGCGGTTCAGGTGATCGTCGATCTCGGCCGCGCAGCCGAGCATGCGCGGGTACAGGAAGATCGTGAAGGCGGCTGTCTCCAGGTCGCGTTCGCCAATCTTGCCGGCGTGCAGCGGCTTCCACAGCATCTTGAGCAGCAACGCGGCGATGACCGCATCGATGTTGACGCAGTAGACGTTGCGCGAAACGCCGGCATCGAACAGCTCTTGCACCAGTGCCCGGTAGAACGCGTGGAACACGTTGGTCTCGCCGCGCTCCTCGAACAGGCGGGCGATGAATACCTCGCGCGGATCGTGGTTGACCGACTTGTCCTTGAACACCGGGTGGTTCACCCCGGGCAGCTTGGCGATGTCGAGGCTGCCGACGGTCTGTTTCTGCGTCTTGTACTGCGCGTACTGCGCGACAGCTTTCGCGGCGAGCGCCTTGAGGTCGATGCCGTGGTCCCTGTTGCTCGGGTCGGTGAGGCCGCTGTCCTTGAACTGGTCGTTGAGATAGGCGATGCCTTCATAGCCGTTGCCGCCGTGCGCGTAGCCGGTGTGGGTGAGGAAGCCGACCAGCGCCTTGTTCAATTGCACGCGCTCAGGCTGCTCGGGGCCGTCGGCCGAGACCGCGCCCTTCGCGCCCTGCGCCGAGATCGCACCGGGGCCATTCGTGAGCAGCAGGCCCACCAGCGTCTGGAACGCGAACAGGTCGTCTTCGCTCGGCGTGTGCCCGAGCAGCGCGGCGAAAGCGATCTCGCCCAGGCTCAGGCTCTCGAGCATCTGCTGCTGCGCGATGCCGCAGAAGCGCCCGGCCTCGTGTTGCTTCGCATCGGCCGAAGCGCCGATCAGCGTGCCGAACAGCTGTAGCCACCAGGGGAAACTTTCGGCCGTCAGGCGCGAGATGCGTTTACGCGAGAGCGGTCCCCAGGCCAGCGTGGCAGCGATTGCGGCCAGCGCGGCTGCTTCGGTCGGATGGCCCGACAGGCTCTTTAGCCAGCGTAGGAATACGGACCGGCCGCCGCGTGCCGCGACACCCTCGATCAGTGCATGCGCGCGCGCATCGCGCGAGTCGGAGGTAAGACCGGGCTGCCCCGTGGCATCGACCTTCGCGATGTCGAAGCTCTCGCTCAGGCTGGCGCCGAACTCGGTGCCGAGCCCCGCGGCATGGAAGCGCTCGATCATGAACTTGAGGGCTTCGCGCGCAGCCAGCTGGCGCTTGGGCCCGACGATAGCGGCCGCTGCGGCCAGCACGGCATTCGGTGCGTTGCCGGCTTCGCGACTGGCTTGCGCTGCCGCCAGCTCGGGCCGGCCGTGCAGGTTGATGTAGGACGCCACCGCGGGCGCGATCAGCTTACGGTCGTTCTCGCCGCCGGCGTCGTGCACCAGCGCCAGCGCCACGTTCGACTCCAGCGGCAAGGTCGCCGCATTGAGCATGGTGGTGCCGTGCAGGCTGCTGACCTGCGTCTTCGCGTCCATCTGCGACGCGCCCGACGCATCCTTCATGGCCTGGCGTGGAACGAGGCCGCCGATCTGCTTGTTGAGCAGCGCCACCTGTTCGTTGTACGGTGAAAGCGCTTCCACCACGGGCAGCTTCAGTTCAGCCGACAGCGCGAGTCCTTCGTCCGAGCCGAACCAGGGCTTGAGCGCCAGATTGCCCTCGGGTGCGAAGTCGGGCATGGTCGCGTTCACGCGCATCACCGCGGTGAGCGCAGCCGGAATGTGCGCAATGTTGGTCACCAGCGCACCCTTGGCGGAAAACGCCGGCTTCTCGGGCGTGAATATCGCGTCGACGCCAAACTTGTCCATGAACCAGCGTTCCTTGGCGAGCGCGTCGTCCGAGCCGCCCGCCATCGCGCCGGCATGACCCACGGCGCGCGTCAGCTTGCTCTTCCAGCGGCCGACCACGCAGGCGACCACCGGTTTCGTGAAATGGGCGTCGAGCTCGTAGTAACCGCCTGGTTCGCAATAGAGCACCGCTGCCTTGCTGCGCGCGTCGTTGGCCAGCGCGAAGGCGAACTCGGGCGCCGCATAGTGAATATATACGTCCTTGCCGCTGGAGATCACCGTGGTGGTGCCCCAGCCGGCCATGCGCAGGTACTGCGCGATGGTGCTCGAGAACCCGCCCGAATTGGAGAAGATGGCAATCGAGCCCCGCAGCAGCGAATCGCCGGGCTTGTCGCCGCCCAGCGCGCCACCGATGCGCACCTGGTTCCAGGAGTCGGCCACGCCCAGGCCGTTCGCGCCGAAGATGTCGATGCCGTTCTGCTGGCCCATTGCGCGGATCTCACGGGCGTCGTGCACCGCGATCTTCTCGGTGATGATGAAGATCTTGCGCAGGTCCGGATTGACGCGGATCAGTTCGGCCACGCCGTCGCGTGCCGCCGAGGGCGGCAGGTAGACCACGCCGCAGTTGAAGCGATGGCCCGCAGCCAGGCCGTCGCGCACGTTGTTGAAAACGGGGATGTTGCCGATCGGCGTTTCCAGCACGGCGCCGCCCTTGCCCGGCGCGGTGCCGAACACGACGTTACCGCCGGAGTAGGCGTGGCTGACCGGCGTCACTTCGCTCGACTCGCCGCCCAGGATGTTGAGGACGCAGACGCGGTCCTCGCGCGATGCGACTTGCGTCAGCGAGCTGATACCGACGTAGTACTTGAAATCGCCGACGCCTTTCTTCTGCCAATCGCTTTGCAACATGGTGATGTCTCCGTGATCAGTTGGCAGAGGCGGCGGCCGGGGCCTCGATACCCAGCCGTGCCGCGACCTTTTCGCGTCCGCCGGCCTTCATCCACGCGTTGACCTTCTTCGCGAACTGGATCACCTCGCTCATGTCCGAGTCGAAGCCGAACAGCCGGTACGGCAGCCCCAGCGCATCGCAGGTGTCGCGCAGCGCGCCCATGCCGCGCACCAGGTTCGGCCCGCCGCGGCCAATCACCACGTAGAGCGGCGTCGGCCCGTGCGCGCTAAAGTGCTCGCGCAGCGCGTCGGCCATCGCGCGCAGCGTCTCGTAGATGTCGGTGTTGTTGCTCTTGCCGCCGATGATGAAGAGCACATTGGCTTGCTTGAGCCAGTGCTTGAAGCAGATGCGCGCCACCTCCTTCATCTTCTCGTAGGGCGGGTTGCCGCCGAAGTCGGAACTGATGATCGCGTCGTCACCCAGCATCTCGGTCACCAGCGAGTTGGCGCCGCCGCCGAAGGTGGGCGCCAGCATCGTACCCTTGTCGTTGATGACGTAGACATCGCTCTGTCCCTGGTGCGTGCGCAGCTGGTTGATCTCCTGCTCGAAGTCGGAGTAGTCGGCCGCGAACAGGTGAGCCGGCAGATTCAGCCGCAGCCAGCGCGGGTCGTCGCGATCGAAGCCGCATTTGAAATCGCAGGCCACCGGCGTCAAGCGGCCTTTGGCATCCGCGCGCATGCGAATCGGATTGAGCTCCAGCGTGGTCATGCCGAAGTTGTGGAACAGCTCCCACAGCTTGGGCAATTGCTGGACGAGCGGCGAGATGATCTCCTTCGGCGCGCCGATTTCGGTCAATGCGTTGGCCACGACGAAGGCCTTCAGGCCCGTGAGCGGGTCGAACGGGACCATCGCCACGTGCTTTTTGTCGATCTCCTCGATATCCATGCCGCCCATGTGCGTGAGCGTCATCGTCGGCGCGCGAAAATGCGTGGAGTCGCTGATCGAGAAGTACACCTCATGCTTGGCGGGCACGCCGGCCTCGAACGTGACGCCGTTGGCCTTGGCCCTGGCATGGCCGACCTGATGCTGCGCGAAGTAGAGGCGTTCCTTCTCGGCCAGCGCTGTTTGCAGGTCGCTCGCACGGCCGAGCAGGCCCGCCTTGCCCTTCTTGCCGATGCCGCCCTTGAACACCGGCTTGATGAAGACCAGGCCGTACTTGTCGATCATGGCCTTGATCTCTTCTTCGCCGGCTGCCGGGCCGAGG